>Ga0325403_1000144_pt1 | contig 40152 bp, 34 predicted proteins | sample PopdelMetagenome_19_FD_205665 | JGI IMG/M metagenome (GOLD analysis project Ga0325403, IMG submission 205665) | Populus deltoides microbial communities from Bellville, Georgia, United States - Xylem-PdKOR-R4 | ecosystem: Host-associated > Plants > Phyllosphere > Stem > Wood/Secondary xylem... | reverse complement strand
TATAACATAAATTTGAGTAGTTTTTTTTTTTTTTTTTTTTGAGGAAGAGATCATTAATGATAAAGGGTATGCTTTAAATGTGTAAAAAATTAGGTGAGATGTAAAAGCTTCGAAGAAAAAAGCAAATCACAAGGACCCCTCGTTGAACCATTTTGACAAGGCAGAACAACAATTTTCACATGGTAGAGAACTGTAAAAACCAAAACTTTGGGGAGAGCTTATGAATTATTTTCTACCACAAACATTTCGGATTTGAATATATATATATATATATGAAAAATAAATAAATTATATTATAAATGCATTACTTTGACTATAAATAATTTATTTGGTTATGTTTGATTAATGTAGGCAGAAGAGGCAAATATAATTAAAAGTTACCAAATACTTAATTAAATAAAGATTAATTGTTTCATTATTTTAATATATGAAAACTGGCTGGGGAATATCCGATCGTCAGAGAAAGTTGTGGAATCCCTTGATGCCTATAAATTCACTTCAGTCTGAACTTCCACGCAATCTTTCTCTTTCTCACTCTGTGGAGCTGATAAACCTATCTCAGGACACGAGCATAACCAGCAAGAACCAAGAATCGCACATTACAAAAAACACAAGAAAGTTTTCAAGTCCCAAAATGAGACCAGCACCATTAGAAACAGCAGAAGCAGCAGACATCAGCCATCTATCCCCACCACCACCACTCCCTTCTAGACCTCCGTCATGTGACCCTCAAGTTCACAGCTGCAAATGGTGGCCTTACTCAAACTCAAATGATGCTGGAGCCAACACAGCTACGATCCTCATGATTCTCCTCTGTGCACTCATTTGTGCACTGGCTTTTAATACAGCCATTCGTTGGTTCTTGCGAAGCGACAATGATAGCTCATCGGACCACCTTCGCGAACTCGAGGAGCAGAGGAAACCCAACAAGGAGTCAGACATGGCATCACTAGTACTGGCTACAACACAGGTGTATTATGCTGGAATGAAGCTTGCTGGGGCGGAGGCTGATTGCGCAATTTGCTTGTCAGAATTCGTGGAAGGCGAGGGGATTCGGGTGTTAGGGAGATGTAACCATGGATTCCATGTCCACTGTGTAGAAAAGTGGTTGGCTAGTCATTCTTCCTGTCCTACTTGCCGCTGTAGTTGTCTTGCTTCCTCCCTTTCCTCACCAGAACCTGCCAATTGCTGCGCAAGGAATGGCCTCGACAACAACTCTTCTCAATCAGCAGAACCTGAAAGAGCTCCAGCCAATCTCAGTGCTAATGAAAACATACCCGTGTAGCTAGTTTTTGCAAGTTTTTTGTTTTAATAAAACTTTTATATTTTTAAGCCCTTCAACCACATGGACCTCTCCTCCTGAGAGGTCTTGGCTTCAAGCCTCTCTGCGAATACAGAAACGTTGAGATACTTATATTTAATAAAACTCGTATATTTTTAAATCCTTCCACGACGCTGTCCCTTTTGGTTTCAAGCAAGCAACGCCAGTTGTGCTCCTAGGTATTGAATGTGTTTTGGCTAATGATAAAACTCTCTCCTTTTTGTTCTCTGTTGCTGAACCGATCGAAGAGAAGCTTGCGTTCAACTCACTACAAACAAAGAATTATCCTTTTATTGCAAATGGGTATCGAATATGTGCCACTTCTTTCCTTGATCATGATTTGTTTCAAAGGCATCAATGCAAATGTGTAGTTCTTTCCTCAGGCATCGCTTGGCCGCAAAACTGATGGCAACTCCTCGCCCTACTTCAGCTGCATTTCTCTGGGAATTCTAGAATCCACCGAGGAGAATGTGCCGGACGTATCTCAACAAGTTCACTGTCTGCACAAAAATCGTGGGTCATTTACCAGCACCGGAAAGGGCTTCCGTATCAACGCAGCACAGAGTCAACACAAACTATTAAAAGAATCAGGCTCCTCACCTCAATCATTCCACTGCTATTATCACAAACAGTAGGCAGAATTTCCTCAGAGCTGCCATGGTTGATATTATCCTCCAATTTAAACAATATCATTTATTCTACTATCTTTTCTACTCTTGAATAAAGGTTTTTTCTTTGTTTACCGTGATCATTTTACTTTTTAAAATATTTATGTTCAATTTGCTATCGTTCCCTCTTGTTTTTTCATTTGATTCAAATAAAATCAATTTATCTAATTGGTAGGCACTATAACTTGAGTTATTGGATTTTTCTTCTGTTTTTTTAAACGCGATGTGACACTTAAATATTTTACAAGAAAAATAATGCGGGGTAGTGGAGAACTATAATCCAACTAACAACAGAAAAAGAAGCAGAATATATCAAAAGTAAAGCATCTGATCAGTTCTTGAATATAGCTAAGAAGCATGATAGCTAGACAACTCAAGAACAAACCTTTTTTTAAGAAAAAGAAAAAGAAAAAGAAAAAGAAAAAACATACCTTAAGAGAATGTGCTCGTTTTTGTTTAAGAAGTAAAAAGAGCACTAGCTAGGTAAGGAGAGGAGAGAGTGGAAGCTGAAGAGGGCTCACTCTTGTTTCTTTATGTCTTCAATCCCATCGGTAAAACGTGAAGCTCATACATTTAATGGCGGGAAAGGAAAGAGAGAAGGGGATAGGGAACGGTTGGGTGTTGATTTTTTACTTTAAAGCGTGGTGCTGGCTCGTTACCTGGGTGGTCAGGCAGCCCACCTTACCTGCCTGGTCTGGTTAACGAGCAAGAAAATATACAGGCCTTGCCGTATTCACACAAACCGCCATCTTCTCCATTTTCCCCTCTTCCTTTGTGGACACAGATATACCACCTCACCTCTCTGGTCGAAAACCAACCTGAGGGCCTGATTTTTGTGTGTTTGTTTAAATACTACAAATCGTTATAAGTTGTAATTAAGAATCAAAGATTCTCACCTTGGATAATCTGAAAAAAGGAGATGCTATTTTTAACAAAGTTCTCTACACCGATGATGACTTGCATTTGATTTCTTTCCCATTTCCGCAATCTTCAAAGAAGGTGCATGCAAGCTATCTGAGGGTGGAAGGCTTCTGGGATTTCATTATTCATTAAATGAAAATTTTATTCTGTAATAAAAGAGAGCTTATTTACTCAAATCAGGTCAGCTAATCTCACTGATTCACAGTGCATGAGCCATGACCATGCTAATAAAATCTCAGGAACGAGGGAACATCCGTGCATTTCATTTCATTTCGTCTAGTCTAGTATACATAGAGCAGGAAAAGAAAGAGAAAACAAAGGAAGAGACTGAATGATTGTAGTGATCAAACACATTAATGCTATTTATGGGGCGATGACTTGGCGAAGATAAAAGGCAATCTACACATGATTACATATACCAACAAGTACATGTTTCATTTCATATTGTGACCATGAAGGTGAGAAAGAGAACAAAACCAAAGAGGAGCAGAACCAAACCAAACAAACCGATAATACTACACGGTCTCACAATCCAAAACCATAATGATAAATAAGGAATGGGAAAAGGGGGGGCAAAATGGCAATTGCATATCTAGAAGCACTTCCTATGAACAATGGAGGGTCCTCATTCATCATACTCTCCCTTTGATATCCACATCTGCATCTGACAGAACCGAAACAAATAAAAAATTAAATTCTAAAATCCATTGCCTGAATTAAAATGCTGAATGCCAAATAAATATAGACAGAAAGTATGTGGAAACTCCAGAACAGCGTAAAATAATTAATCCAGTAAATGTTATGACTTGGATTTCTAATTTTTCTGTTTTGCCAATCCATAATCTTTCTTTTCCTTTTCAAATACAGAAGAAGGGTAGCTGCATTGATTGCTTACATGCATGTCGCATTGCACTTTACCTGAAGAACCACGAACTGAACAATCAGACAGTGCACCAGAACTGAATCTGCAGACTAGGAAGCCTTCAACAAAGAGGAAAAAGCAACGCAAATAATACCTGGCAGGGAACATTGCTAAATTGAGGAGTGCTCATTGGAACTCACAACGCACCATCTCTTTCTGTGATTTTATGCTCCATCAGGATGGATGCTTCTTATACTCTGCATCTCTTGTGTTTGTTCAATGTATTAGACCTTTTCTCATATACTGCACCCTGATCCTCCCCCCCTTGTTGGAAGATTTTTGACATCACCTTGTTTCTTGATTTTCTTGAATATGTCTAATAAAGTTGGAAGTTTTAGAAACATACTTCTAGTTGTGCCTTTATGTGCGGTATGTGTAAGTTTTGAAAGCTTGTTTGCTTGAGGACAGACTGATCTTTCAATATTACCACCTGTGATGGCATAGCATGCTTGTCTCACGCTATAAGATAATGCTTTATGCCTGATTGTTCTGCTACTATAAAGTCGGGATGAAGACATCAGTTCATTCTTTCGTATTGCTCCGCCGCAGGTTAGATATTTTTTTATCAAACTTGAAAAAATGTTAAGAGCGTATTGGCAGATATATCTATAGGATCTGATATGATCCTTCCTTTTCTGTCATGATTGATATGATCCTTCTTCCGTTTCTGTCATGATTCTTCTTCCATTTATAAGTTGATTCCAGCATTATTCTTAGGAGAAATATTAGGGATGTAGCTATAATCATTCTTGTAATCAATGCACTTTGTGTATATATATGTGATGGAATGTAATCCAGAAAACATGAAATATTATACCATCTTTCTCTGTTATTCTTTCTAAGTCTTCTTTTCTTCATGGTATTAGAGCCTTGATGACCAAGTGGTCTCGAGTTCGAATCTCACTATCCCTATTTATTTGATAAAAATTAAGTATAAGGTAATGTGGGCCTGTGCATACCCAAGAGTTTTCAAGTCACTGGTTGTTTAGCTTCAGAGCCACAGTTATGGCATCAGTGTTTGACACATCCTTCAGAGCCTATTTTGGCAAAACTGTTTACAAATTTGAACAGCAAATCAATAAACAGTGATGTTTGCCCTTTGTCAAAATCTACTCGTTTACCATTTTCTTCTTCCACATCTTATTCAGTTAAACCGTTTGATTTAGTTCATTACGATGTTTGGGGACCTGTCATTGAGTCTTTTGATGGTTATAAATACTTCGTTACATTTGTTGATGATTTCTCTCGTTTTACTTAGCTATATTTGTTAAAAGCAAAAAGTGAAGTTGCCACTGTATTTCAAGATTTCCATCATTTGGTTCATACTCAATTCTCATCCAAGATCAAAATTCTACGATCAGATAATAGCTCTGAATATATGTCTAATATCATGATACAATACTTGAGCATGCATGACATTATTCACCAAACTAGTTGTGTCCATACTCCACAACAAAACGGGATAGCAGAGCGAAAAAACCGAGACTTACTAGAGAAAACGAGATCACTGATGTTTCAAATGCATGTTCCCAAAATATTTTGATCTCAAGGGGTACTCACAGCTGCCTACCTTGTAAACAGATTGCCCAGTAAAAATCTAACATTTAATTCTCTAGCTGAGTTATTTACAGGGAAGAAACCATCTCTATCGCATCTTAAAGTCTTTGGTTGTTCTTGTTATGTGCATATTCCATCCTCTCAGCGTGACAAATTGGATCACAGAGCAGTCAAATGTATGTTCTTGGGCTATTCTCCAACACAGAGGGGATATAAGTGTTACACTCACACCACTCATAAGCTTGTTGTTACCAGGGATGTTCGGTTTGATGAACACACATCTTATTATTCCTCTTCCAATGAGATCATCAATCAGGGGGAGTCTTCATCATCTTTATTTCCATTGCCAACTCCAGTAGTCGAGGCATATTGCCCAGAACAATCTTACTGTAATGTAGGAATGGACATCCATACTGATCCTATTCCAGCCACAACAGAGGGGGCTGATCTGTAGATTGTACATAAGGAGCACCTTCGTTCCTCCTCCAGGCGTAATCCTATTCGTAACTGTAGACCATCATCCAGGCTTCATGATTATGTGACGTATACAGTGAAGCATCCTGTAACTAATGCTCTAGCATATCATAGATTGTCTTCATCTTATGGAGCTTATCTCAGCACTATCGCCAAAGCAGCAGAACCATGCAGTTTTCAAGAAGCGTGCCATCAAACAGTTTGGCAGAAGGCTATGCACGAGGAGCTCCAAGCTTTGGATGCCAATCACACTTGGAGTATTGTATCACTTCCAAAGAATAAAAAGGCTGTTGGAAGTCGTTGGGTATACAAGATCAAATTCAAGACAGATGGTTCCATTGAAAGACATAAAGCAAGATTAGTCGCTCAAGGCTTCACTCAAACATATGGCATAGACTACAAGGAAACTTTTGCACCAGTTGCAAAAATGAACACCATTCGCACTCTGCTCTCAGTTGCTATAAATCATGGCTGGTTTTTATCTCAAATGGACGTCAAGAATGCTTTTTTACACGGCGACCTCCAAGAAGAAGTGTATATGAAGTTACCACCCGGCCATCCTCAGAGTAATGATCCACAGCTGGTTTGCAAATTACATAAATCTATCTATGGCTTGAAACAATCTCCCCGTGCTTGGTATGTTAAGTTGAGCACTGTACTTACTGAACTTGGGTTCACCAGAAGCAATGCTGACCACTCACTATTTGTTCGTACTAAGCCTGATGAAAGGTTGGTGGTTTTAATTTATGTTGATGATCTTATTGTTACCGGTAATAATCATGCAGCTATTACCACTCTTAAGAGTATTCTTCATCAGCGATTTGCTATTAAAGACCTTGGCGTTCTTAAATATTTTCTTGGCATAGAGATGGCTACTTCTCACAAAGGATTGTTTTTGAATCAACGCAAATATGTGTTGGACTTGTTACGTGAAGCTGATATGCTTGATTGCAAACTTGCAAAAACACCTCTGGATAGCAAACTTCAGCTGACTTTGGATGGGGACTCTTTTGATCAACCTCAGCTTTATCAAAAATTGATGGGCAAGCTTATCTATCTTACCATCACACGGCCTGATCTAAGTCATTCAGTTAGTATTGTTAGTCAATTCATGCACTCACCTACTGCAACCCATATGATGATCGTCAAACGGATTCTTCGATATCTCAAGGGCACTATTGGACATTGAATTCTTATGCAAAACCATGGTCACACACAGATACTCGGTTACACTGATGCAAATTGGGCAGGAAATACTCTTGATCGCAAATCTACTACGGGGTATTGTATATTTGTTGGAGGAAATCTAGTTTCATGGAAAAGTTAAAAACAATTAGTCATTGCTCGTTCCAGTGCTGAAGCTGAATATCGCGCCATGGCTTCCACTGCATCTGAACTTGTATGGCTGAAAGCATTGTTAACTGATTTAGGTGTCTTTCACCCTCAACCTATGTCCCTTTGCTGCGATAATCAAGCCGCAATGCATATTGCTTCCAATCCAGTATTTCATGAATGAACCAAACACATCGAAGTTGATTGTCATTATGTTAGGGAGCAAGTTCAGTCGCAGATGATTGTTACTCAATATACTAGGAGCGAGGATCAACTTGCAGACTTATTCACCAAAGCCTTGCCCTCTGCCCGATTTCAATTGCTGCTTTCCAAACTGGGATCAATCAATCTTATTGATCCAGCTTGAGGGGGAGTATTGGCAGATATATCTATAGGATCTGATATGATCCTTCCTTTTCTGTCATGATTGATATGATCCTTCTTTCTTTTCTGTCATGATTCTTCTTCCATTTATAAGTTGATTCCAGCATTATTCTTAGGAGAAATATTAGGGATGTAGTTATAATCATTCTTGTAATCAATGCACTTCGTGTGTGTGTATATATATATATATGTGTGTGTGTGTGTGTGTGTGTGTGATGGAATGTAATCCAGAAAACATGAAATATTATACCATCTCTCTCTGTTATTCTTTCTAAGTCTTCTTTTCTTCAGAGCACAAGGAATTATTTAGAAGTATCATCGAGATGGATAAAACGGATCAATTTTAAAACTTCTCGTTTCATTTTCTTTCTTAACTTAAATTTTTAATTAAATTATATGAGAACTAACCAGACATGAATGCTTTAATGGTAAAAAAATAGTCTGGTTTTTAAAAAATATTCAAGACAATAAGTTTTTAATAAAATATTGAGACAAAGCGTCATCCCATGACACGGGTAATGGACTCGTTGAACAACTTTGCATTAAAAAAGATATCATTCTTTGTCGGGCTAAGTTACTGGTTGAAAGTTGGATCCTAATCTGATTTTCAGATTTTCTACACCTATTAATCTCCTCTTTCTATTTTCTGCTTCATAAGAGTACACTAATGTTACTGTGTTTAACAACAAAATTCTCTTGAAGATTAGATGAAAGAGATGAGGGGTATGCTAAAGCTGCTCTGCTGCTATGCTGTTTCCAGCAACAAGTTTCTGCTTTGCACTTTACCTGTAGAGCCACAATCTGGCCAATCAAAAGGTTCTAAAAACAATTACGAGGGTTTAGATTTGCTACTTAGAGATCACTTGTTTAAGTCCCAAAAATTTCAGAGCCACTGAAAATTTATATGGTTGCTAATTTCAGACCCGTGAGATTAGTCGAGATACACGCAAGTATAACATTTTTTTTCCCTCCAAAAACTGAATTTGTAGACCAAGAACCCTTTAATGAAGAGGAAAAAAGCAACACAAGTAAGACCTAGAAGTGACCATCACTGAGTTATGAGGAACTTGCCGTCTGCTCATTTTCTCTAATCTCTTCTCTTCACGCACGCTCTAAAAGGTTTGTGTTCTGAATTTGGATAATGGACCCTCAACAATGGATTAGCTCAAGACATTTATCGGTTCTATTTGGCCGGATGAAGGTTGTGTATTAACTGAAGTCGGCACAAGCACCAACAATTGCTCCGATCTGCTTAATCACAGATGACCCTTGAGAAATTATTACATGAATCAAATTTATTATATATTGATTATGTCAATAAATTTATTTGAGCACACTTTATAACTTGAGATATGTTATTAGTTTAATTTTAAGAGGGCACCAAATACATATAATAATCTCCTGTAATGATTTATATTGAAAGCGATAAAATAAGGTTTTCATTAATAAAAAAATAAAGAAAAAAGGTTCAATCCAAAGTTGTGGAGCTGTGGAGAACTAGCTGTACAAGTAGATTTAGAGCTCGTTTGGCTACGAGGTAGAGGTTGCGTTTCTTCAAAAACGCATTGAATAAGTGTTTGGTTAAGAAAAAAAACTGTTTACTGCGCATGTGTCCCCCAGTTTATTGCGTGCGAGACGCAGGGAAATGGAAAGCAGCAATTTGCTTCTTTCTGCGCGGCCAAACTGAGTCCACTGTTCACTAAACAATTTTTTTTTTTAACAGTGGAGGCATGCCTCCACAGGCTGAATAGGTTTTTTTTTTTTTTTAAATCAGTGTAGTTAATTAATTTTACTCGCACTGTTCACGTGAACGTGAACAACAATTTTTTTTGTTTTTTTTAAATTAGTTTAAGGTGAATTAAATTTACTTGTACTGTAATCTTAATTTTATTCTTGATAATATTTTATCTAATTTTGTAGTTCTTGTCGGATGAATTTTATACGTAATGAAATTGTAGATAATTTTTTGTTAAAGTAATTTTTTTATATATAAAGTGATTTATTTCATGATGTAATAGCAATATTAAATTCACAATATTTAAATTAAAAACCATCAATATTAATATATATTTTTTAAAATTATTTTATAACCTCAATTTCAAAAGCATTCTTAACCAAACACATTAAAACTACTTTTTCTTCAACCTCAATTTCGACCACAGTTTTAACCAAACACCTATTTTTTCAAACCAACCTCAACTAAAAGTACTTTTTATAAAACAACTTTTTTCAAACCACAACCACAACTGCTATCGCAATACCAAACTTATTAAATCTAGTTGCTTTAAAAAAAAATATTAAATTAATATTTTTTCTTTAGTATTTTGCTATGGTAAGATGAGATATTATATGAAATGAATTATATTATTATGTAATAACGTCATGCTTTGGTAACGTGGCTGCACCTTAGCAGCCCCTTCACCTGGATTTGCTAACGTAAGAGCCCTAACTCATCAGCCTAAGTCGTACTTCAAGACTTTTCTCTCGTACAAACAAACAGAACACAATCACTCTGCCACTCTCCCTTTTCTTCCTTCTCGACTACTTAACAGCACTACTACATCTTTGGACTTTGACGGGTAATAACAAAATCTCTTTCAATTTGATATTTAGTATTTCTCTGTGAATTTGTTGTTTATGGCACTAAATTTGATTGCCCTTTTATCTAAATTTTGCTAAGAATTAACTTGCAATCCCATCTCAGATTCATAAGTTGCTGTCTGTGTATAAGCATTAGTTACAATCAAATCTATACGCTAGTCCATCCTAAGCTTTTCAATCCTTTTTTGTTTAATTTATTATACAATTTATGAGTGCCTCTATATGCTACTGAGGTTATGATGTCTACTGTGTTAGACGATTTATGTATACCATTTTCTTGTTTTCCATACCTTGGGAAACTGATGTGCCATGGCTTTTATGGTGATTTAGTTAATTCTACTTGGCAATGAGCTCTGAGGGTGTTAAAGATGACTGTCTTGCGTGGGCAGCGAGAGACCCCTCTGGAGTCTTATCTCCTTTCAAGTTTAGTCGCAGGTATGCTTTAGGTTTTCCCTTGAAAGTTGAGTTCCGTTTTTTATATGCAATGTTTATACCAGCGGTTGCAATTTACAGCTTAAGTTTCGAATAAGAGTTTTTTGATTTATTTATGGATGTTTTGTCATGTATAAGCTAGAAGAACTGGTGAATTTTTTTTTGCTAAATTCAAAAGACTCTATTGTTTGTTGAGAATAACAGTCAAATACACGAGCTCTTTGATGTTGTTAACTGTAACCCAGAATGAAATGGCTGTACTTCCACAATTCTTCTTGCCTTTTTAACCGGTGGCTAAAGGTAATCTGGGAAATTCTATCCAGGGCTCTTGGAAAAGATGATGTTTCGCTAAAAATAACGCACTGTGGAGTTTGCTATGCTGATGTTATCTGGAGTAAGAACAAGCATGGAGATTCGTGCTATCCATTGGTGCCCGGGTATGTGGCCTAATTGAATAATATCACTAACTTTGATGATGAAACTAATTTTATGGTTTTATTGAACTTAAGTAGTTATGTTTGTTCGCTTACAGACATGAGATTGCTGGAATTGTAAAGGAAGTTGGATCCAGTGTCAGCAACTTCAAGGTTGGTGACCATGTTGGAGTAGGCACTTATGTTAATTCGTGCAGAGAATGTGAGCATTGCAATGACAAGGAAGAAGTTAGTTGTGAAAAAGGACCAGTTTACACTTTTAATGGCATTGATGCTGATGGCTCGATTACAAAGGGTGGATATTCTAGCTACATCGTTGTCCATGAAAGGTAAATACTTTTGTAATTTGTCTTTGTTCTTATATTTTCTGTTTATTTTGTTATACATCAAGAAATTTAGAGATGAACTATCCATGAGAAATAAGTTGACTTTGCTGTTGCTTTGTCACCATGAAATTCCAATGATTTGCTGTATTTCAGAGCCTAGCCATCTCTTCAGTATCAAATAGTAACATAATGCATGTTCTTAGTGCAAGGATCTAACATCAAAAAAGAAAAAGAAAAAAGAACAATCAATGCTAAGGCTTCTAGAGTTAATATGATACTGTTGACCTATTAATCTGCTGTTTCGAAAAGTGAGCCAGCTTTCACTCCATCGTTTGTGTTGAATCTACAGGTACTGCTTTCGGATACCTGATGGTTATCCTTTGGCCTCTGCAGCACCTCTGCTTTGTGCTGGAATCACTGTGTACAACCCCATGATGCGACATAAGATGAACCAACCTGGTAAATCTCTTGGAGTGATTGGGCTCGGTGGTCTGGGTCACATGGCAGTGAAGTTTGGCAAGGCTTTTGGATTGAAAGTAACTGTTTTAAGCACAAGCATATCTAAAAAGGAGGAAGCCCTGAGTGGGCTCGGCGCAGACAATTTCGTGATTACATCTGATCAAGCGCAGATGAAGGTGAAGTCACAAGAATTTCTGGGAAGCATGTTTTTATCTAATGACATAAGTGATATATTAATAATCATGTTTGCTCCCTATTTTCCTCTTGTTGATTTCCTTTTTTGATATCTGATATCTTTTATGCAGGCCTTGTGCAAATCACTAGACTTCATAATCGACACAGCATCCGGCGATCACCCATTTGATCCATACTTGTCTCTTTTGAAGACTGCTGGTGTTTTTGTTCTTGTTGGGTTCCCAAGTGAAGTCAAATTCAGTCCTGCGAGCCTCAATATCGGTAACTTCCTCTAGCAAATTTAGTTCTTAGTTTTTTTCTAGCCGAACTTTCTGATAGTCTTCCGTTGATATAAGAAATTGCAAGCGGAATTGATTGCTTAACCTACCACACTGGCAGGTATGAAAACTGTAGTTGGTAGCATAACAGGTGGTACAAGAGTGATCCAAGAGATGCTGGACTTCTGTGCTGCTAATAAAATTTACCCCGGGATTGAAGTAATTCCAATTCAGTATATAAATGAAGCTCTTGAGAGGATGGTAAAGAACGACGTGAAGTACCGGTTTGTGATTGATATTGAGAACTCCTTGAAGTGATAGCATGGAGGCAACCAGGGAAATCTCCTCATTTCATGCATACAGTCATAATATGCATGTTGGATGCCAGGGGGTTTTCTTCTATGAAATATATTTGGGTTTGATCCTATCCTTGGTGTTGTTGAAATAATGATCCAGAATTTTGCGAATGAATCATTTATATCCAGAAATATTGTACCGCAGCAATAATAATATTTGTTACCTACTGTTTGATTTAGTATAAAAGAAATAGCAGTTTATGTATTTTTGAGGTGTCCTTTCTCGTTTCTCTTTTGATGCTTCTGAGTACTGTTACCGCCAAATATCACATGATTACACGCAAATAGACTTGAATGACTTTGTTCGAAAAGTGGCATGAGAACGTTGAAGGTGAAGACAAAACCTATATATGATGGTTGCTGCCGTACCTGCATAACCAAGGATATAACTTCTGATGTGAGCAGCTTCTACCATTTTAACATTATTATTAGCTGACAAAACCTATATATTAGACTGACACGAAGAAACGAGTTGGATAGACTTTGTAAACCACAACCTGAGTAAGTTGGACAGAATTATTATTAGCAAGGCCTTAATGAACATATCCACTTCATATATAACAGATGATTGGTTACCTGGAGAATTAGTGATGCACTACCTGCAATATTTCATGTTAGAATAGGTGTTTGAGACTGTGTAAATGATTGTTTTTCAGAGTATTTTAGGACTTGTACTCTTCACTTTCTCCATCCTCAATAAGAGAGCAGCATGCAAATCAGTGAAATGGTAAAAAATTAGCTGAAGTTATTCATTATGAGCTCATTTAGGCACGTACCCGAGTAAAACTTCCATGATGAAAGTGAAATTTGGGGTGACATTACTTAACGCACTTGCAACTCCCGAAGATGTGCGCTAAACCAGCATAGTAAAGATAGATGGTAAATGATGCAGGTGGTTCTGATCAGTTAGTCATGGATCTGCCTCACCTGAGCTAAATGGATAGTTGTATAGAGATACTTATGAATCGATAGGATAGAACTAAGTTTAGGAAGAGATCTGAGTTGCTTAAAATAATCGGTCTAATAAAAAGATTCATAATTTTCAATCTAAAAGTTGAATTGTGCTCAAATTTAATGAGGAGGTTTCAAAAATCAAGTTCTGTAAGGGGTTGGAGGGATTGTTCAGGCTTTTTCTTTACCTTTCGAGTGCATAAGCAGAAATGCCCACCAAAACCATGGCCATGGCATGATGGTAACTGAACTAGTATCATCGCTACATGTGAAGCACATTCTTGCATATTTATGAATTAAATTGCTTTAACTACTATATCTAGAGGATCAATCTCAGCCACTCCATCATAAAGAAAGGTGGATGATCCCAAATTGCTTTAAATTTTATTTATATGCAGAATCAAAGATTACAAGATCTTTATCATGAAGAAAAGAAATCATAACAATCATAATCTCCTTTATATAAGGGATTATGTATCTACATAGATTTATTCTAAATCAAACAAATATCTAGCTAAACTTAAACCTAAAAATCAGAACATAAAAAAAAAAAAATACTATAATAGATAAATAAATATGGCTAAAAAATAAATGATAATAACTTCCAGTTTTGATGCAACCTATTCAACACTCCTCCTTGATGCTAAAGTTACACATTCTAATGCTTTCCCTCAAAGCTTCAAATCTGTTATTAGTTAAAGGCTTGGTAAACAAATATGCTACCTATTATTTTGAGATGCATTAAACTAACTTTAACTCTCCTTCTTATTGAAATTGTCTAACATGAAACTTAATTTTCATGTGCTTAGTTCTATCATGAAAAACAGAATTTTTTGAAATAATTATTGCTGTAATTTTATCACAAAACAATTTTGTAGGACGTCGTTGATTAAAGTCCAGATCGGTTAATATTTTTCTTAACAAAATCAATTGCTTTGCTATCACGTAAGATGCTATGTACTCTGTTTCTGCAGTAGAATGTGTAATCATTGATTGCTTCTTTGAGTACTCATCATTTCATCATCCCTTCTAACTCAGCCACTATCAGAAAAACCAATAAGTTTAATAGAGCTAGATTTCATATAATGTATGCCAAACTTTACAATTCCTTTCAGATATATTAGAACCCTCTTAGTTTCTATAAAATGAGTTTGACTTAGACCTTGCATGAACCTAGAAAGATAATTGTCAGCAAACACACAATATTTGGATACGTAGCAGTTAAATATAATAAGCTGCCAACTCAACTTCTTTAAGCTTTACCATATGTTTTTAGAGCTCCATCCTCTTTTTTAAACTTCTCTACTGGCACCATAAGAGTACTAACTGGTTTGCAATTTTTTGATATCAAACTTATTTAATAGCTTCAAAGAGAACCTCTTTTGACATAAAAAAAAATAACCATATATAGACTGAGATACCTCCCTGCCTAAAAAATATGTCATCAAACCAAGTTCATTCATCTCAAACTTATTCTTTATGTTGGCTTTAAATTCTTCTACAAGTTGCTCCTTATCACATGTGATCAACAAATCATCTCTATATACTAACACAATTAGTTTGTTTTTACCAATATGCTTCACATACAAAGTTACTTTATTTATACTCCTTTCAAAGCCTGAGCTTAAGAGGTGGCTATGTAATCTATTATACCAGGCCTTTAAAACTTGTTTAAGTTCATATAAAGCATTCTTTAACAAATATACTTTATTTGTTGTATTCTTTTTTTCAAAACCATAAAGTGTTCAACATATATTTTTTCATGTAAAAAACCATTTAAAAATGCAAACTTGACATTCAATTGAAAGATATACTATCCACGTTTTGGATAATGATCGAGGATTTAATTAAATGGTTATCAAGAGACTAACCGTAAAAAAAGTACAAGTTAAAGGAAAATAAAAAGTATTAGTACAATAAAGGAGAGTGAAGGCTTCCTCTTACTCCTATAACAAACACGGAAACAACATCAGCAAAGCCTTGAGAAGCAACATATTTAACATGGGATCCCCACAAACTCAGACCATGGATGAAACATAAACAAATGCAACAAAAGACCAAAAAAGTCACCACCACCACCACAGTCAAGTACCAAGAAATTAATGAATCAGAAGCTACGAAGCCCTCCCCCTTTCATTGTTAGTCCAAAGTAAATACCCTCATCATTACGAACTAAGTCAAGCCCCATGTAAGGAAATTCTTCATTCTTTACCTTTAGCGTTGTTACTTTGTTGCCAATTATTAGATGACCAACCTCTCCCTTCTTTTTTCTTTTTCCTGATTGATTTCTTCTGTAAGAGTTCTTAGCCTTACTCATTTCTTTTAAAACTGCAACAAGGGCTCTTTCACTTGTGCCTTCTTGTCGATAGGCTTGCCTTTGCTCCACTACTTGTAATGCATTTACTAACTCTTAAAGACTCATTTCTGATATATCTTTTTTAGTCTTCTAGAGAGCAATTTTTGTGCTCAAATTTCTCTAGTAAACTTACCAAAACCTTCTCTCATATCTTTAAATCAGGAAAATCTTCTCTCAATAGCCTCACTTGATTCACAATCTTTGAAATTTGATTTGGAAGTCTTTGGCAGTCTCGATTTCCTTCATCTTCAGACTTTCAAATTGTCTTTTAAGATTCAAAATTTGTATTTATCTGGACTTCTCATCACCATGAAATTTAACTTTTAACTTATCTCATGTCTATTTGGCAGTTTGACAAGTTATAATTCTGAAAATTTCTTCACTCACAGCATGAAAAAAACAAGTAAGAGCTTTGTATCATTTTTTCTTTTCTTCATTAAAGAACTTTATCTAATTATGGGATTGTTTTCTAATGGAGTTGGTTACTTATTCCTCTCTCTTACAAATCAAAGGCCATAAGATGAGCCTTCATTTTAACAGCCTATATACCATAATCTTGCCTTGTGAGTATTGGTGTTTTTGCTAGAAAGCTTGAAGCTTCCATTTTCAAACCTCACTAATCTATGTGTTTCACTTACAACCCTTCAAAGATAAAAGGTGAGCTATGATATTAAATGTTGTTAAATGGTATTAAGAGAACTTAGCTTAATCAAGAAACAAAGAACCAGGAGTAGAACAAGAACATGAAAGTTCCAAATGTTGTTAAATGGTATTTTTCACGACCCGAATCCCGAGTCCATGACCGGCAATGTAGGAGCGGTGTCGAAAGGACACCCCACCTACGCTAAGCCTCAAAACAAACATATCAAAAGAATAATTTATTCAAAAATACACAGCATTTCATAATCTTCAGAAATATTATATTATTCAAAACTGATGAAACCAAAAGATAGTTTAAAACTCCTCATCAGTAATTAAGACAAAAACAATAATTCATAATACTCATTACATTGTCAAAATCCAAACTTAATTAAAACAAGGTAATAGTGCAGCGGCTAAGACATCGAATCAAAACTAAAAGAAAAGCCTCGCAAAACAAGCAAGGCATACTGACCAAAACTAAAGAAACAGGAACATTCAACAAAGTCCAACTGCTATCAGAAACTAAGAACCTGAAATAATATTAAGAATAAGGGGTGAGTTCAACCAACTCAGTGAGGAAATAATATTTAATATACATTTTATATATTTTAGATATTAATAGTTTGCAAGATGATTTATCTTAATATACATATACATATACATACTAAACATATTATCATAATGTAGTGGAATACATGTCAGAGATCAGATGACACCCGAAGGTGACCAGATGACACCCGAAGGTGACCACTATGGGATGATTAGTCGCCACAGGCTGATGCCTCTCTCACCAGCTAGGTATACAGAATACTAAATGCACATAGGCTAACTACTCTCCGTTAGCATGGAGTTACTGACAAGTCTTATATCAAGGCATAATAGATATTCACAGAATCATCAAAGAAACGAATATCATATCAAATAGAATTTAGTTCGACATATTGCGAGTGTAAATTCAAGAATAAATGAGTACTCGGAAAATAAAGCAAAATATATAAGTATTCAAGAAATTAACTAGTTGTACCCATCGTATAATCAATATACATATTTATTTATATTATATGCATATTAAAGATTATCCCACTCACCCATAAGAATATAGATTAAAAGGAATATCAGATGAAAGACCCGAAAAACCTATTAAGGATCATTAGGGGAACTTACAATAAATATATGAAATATACTCAAAAGCAACTCAAAACAACACAAATAAAAGATTCCAATGCATAAAAGAAAACCAGGTTTAGTCTCCTAGGTTTAGGGACTAAAATGACAATTATCCAAAACAAGGACCAAACTATAATTTTTTTAAAAGTTCAGAGACTAAAATGTAAATTCCTAAAATTAAGGGACCAAACTAAAAATATTCCAAATCAATTATCAAACTGAGATTCATCATCCTTGAATTCATAATAACACTGTCCAAAATCTCAAAATATATTAGGGGTCAAATTGTAATTTTTCCAAAGTTTAGGGACTAAACTGAAACTTTCACAAATCAAGTACCAAAATAAAATTTGGTCATCTTCAACCTCAAGACCATTATGTCCAGATTTTACAGCAAGGTAAAAATGAATTTCTTAACCCATAAAAATTAATTTAAACAAATCAACTCATAAATCCTTATTTTCAACAACATACTAATTAATCACCTAACATTAAACCTTTAATAATCATAAATCAATCTTAACAATATAAACTTCCAATCCTTATAAACCGCAATCTCTCTTTCTCTTCTTTTTTTTAATCCTTCCATAAACAAATCATAATTAAAAGTAACATGAGAGAGAATCATTTACTTGCTACTTCCACTTTTTTTAAACCCAAAACTCAAGATCAAAAACTGAAATCCTTGGTTTAATAAAGAGAGGGTCACGACGGCTACAAGAATTAGAAGAGAGGAAAGAAATTCTCTTGCAACTCTTCCTTAAATACCTAGGTTAACTTAGGTTGGGTTTGGGCTGATTTGGGATTAGGTTTGGGCCAAAAATTTGGGTCTTACAGTATTTCAAGACCTTAGCTTAATCAAAGAACAAAGAATCAGGAGCGGAACAAGAACGTGGAGGTTATTGCCAACCATCAAAATTTATTTATAGGCAAAATCAAAGATTACAAGATCTTTATCATAAAGAAAAGTAGTCATAACATCCATAATCTCATTTATCTATGGAATTACATTACTACATAGACTTATTCTAGGTCAAACAAATATCTAGCTAAACTTATGCCTAAAAATCAGAACATAAAAAAAAAAAATCATAACTGATATAAAGATATGGCTAAAAAATAATCTCTAGGTGCCACCACTTCATCACTTAAGTGGTAGGATGACATATCTTTCTTTTGGTAGTGGAAGACACAATCTCTCCAGCAACATGCTTAATAATTAAAAAGATGCCCCACTATTCAACACAGTATACTCCTTTCTCTTTCCTTCTTTCCTTTTTTTTTTCTTTGATGTCTAATATCTTTTATGCAGGCCTCATCCAAATTACTAGACTTTATGATCAACACAGTATCGGGGAATCACCGTTTTGATCCATACATGTCTGTCTTTATTGAAGACCTGCTGGTGTTTTTGATCTTGTTGGGTTCCCAAGTCATCAAGTCAGATTCAGCCCTGCAAACCTTAATTTGGTAACTTACTGTAGCAAAACTTACCCAAAGATTGAAGTGATTCCAATTCAGTACGTAAAGAATGACTTGAAGTACCTGTTTGTGATTGATATTGAGAACTCCTAGAAGTGATAGCATGGCTTTTTTGATATGGCCAACGCAATGCGATGTTACTTTAAACTGAACTGATAGTTCAGAAAAGAAAAGAACAAAAATCTTAGCCATACAGTAGAATACTGAAACTAAATAGTTCTTTCATCACAACCTTACTGTTGCTAGGTAAATGGATATTGGTGCAGGAGGACGTTGACTCCCACTAACTAGTCATTGTTTTTGGTTGGTCCTTTGTCAGCAATTAGCATGACGTTCCATTTAAACTTTATTTTCTTGTGGGTAGGAAAAAAGTGTGTTTGGTGAAGTATATTCAAATACAAGACACCACTGGGACTTCAAAAGCCACTTTGATAATTGCTGACAGTCTTGCATTTGAATTGGTCCAGGTAAGTCTGAATCTTCACTTCCTTTCGCTTGTGTCAGGATTCGTCAATGGGTAGTCATTTATGGAAGTTTCCAATACTTTACCTTTAGCTAAGCCTTTTCCCTCATCAGGCTTCCGAGCAGCACTATTGTCTTGTAACTAACCAATGAACAGGAAGAGATAAGAAACCTTAGAGTTTAATAGCTCACCTGCCCAATGAAGTCTCTCCGCAAAAGCAATTGCTGAGAATAGTCCAGCAATGACAACTTACAGTGGACTAAACAGTAGCTGCAAAAACTGGCCCCTTGTGACTAATACACCAGGTTTGCGGGTAGTAGACTAATGCTGAGTTCACAACTCCCCGTAACAGAATATACATCAGAAAAAAGCAATTGAGCAGCGTCAAAGTTAGATAGCTATTGCCGAAACTCTTACATAGTATATAGTGGTCAGGAGCTGCACATTCCAATCCAACTTCCATATTGCAGGATTGCTTGCAAAAAACAGCGCAAGAAAAGAAGATTGGATTGATGCATGCGAAGAAGCAAATCAAAGTGTTCAGTGATAAACTAGCTGGATATACTTTGTAAACTACAGCCTGAGTGAGAAGGTCAGAATTATCAGCAAAATCTTAATGAAAATATCTACTTCAAATAAAACAGATGAATGATTACCTGGAGAATTAACCATGCACTCCACGCAACATGACTGGTAAGAATAAGTGCAGAACCTTTAATCCAGTTTTCTTTAGCATGCCTGTACTCACCAGCAGAACCTTTGGTGCTATAGATGTTTATCAATGCTCTGTTCTCAAAACTTTTAAACAGATATCCTCCTTTCCAGAAGGTAAAAAACAGTGAGTCACTCATGCAAATAGCCGTGCCCAACATTTTAGCCCGTCCTCTAGGGCTTGCAGTCTTCACTTTCTCCATCCTGAATGGGATGGCAGCAAATCAATAAAGTTTGAACCGTTGAACATAAAATTGATACATTATGAGGTCACTTGAGCACATACACACTAGAGTAAAACTGCCATGATGAATGTCAAACTCGGGATAACATTACTCAACACGCTTGCAACTGTCGGAGAAGTGTACTTATATTATATGCTTAAAAGCACACAAGGCATCAAAAAAATTTAATTCGCACAAATGCATGAATTCACAATCATATTTCTTTACCTTTCAATTACATAAGCAAAAGGGCCCAACAAAATCATTGCAATGAGATGACGGTAAACAACAAATACTATTTGATTGAGTCCCTTCTCAAGAGCAATTTTCATGAGGATATTAGATCCTCCATAAGCGAATTGGACTAGTAACATCGCTGCATAAGGAGCACAGGCTTGCATGGTTATGAATTGCTTCCACTGCAATGGAAGAGAAAACAGTTCATCATTTTCCCCTTTAAATAGTAACGAAGGATCAATCTCAACCACTTCTTCTATAATCAATTCTCTGTCTAGTGCAATTCACAATCAGTGTAGCAACATGCTAGATAAGAAGTATGCCCCACTATTACTGAAAGAGCATGCTTTACGAACCAGAAGCCAGCTATCTCTGAAGATGCTTTTTCCTTTTCCAAATCCACAATTTCTTCTGTAATTCTATGGACACAAACTGAAAATATATATATTAGAGTACTTTGTGACACGGACATGTTCTGTTCAAGATTAAACCTGATCATTTCCTGGGAATAATAGTTCAACTTGTTCATTCTTCAACTCTGATGTCTACATGGAGCACCTTTATGTCTTTATTCTTCAACGTATCCAACTAGCTCCTCGTCGTTTGGTTACGGTTACTTGACATGAAATTCACAAAATGTTTTGTGAGGTTCTTCATCAGCCTATTAATGTTTGCTTGTCTGTGTGAGAAAATAGAAGGGGAATTCGGATGTATGTGGTCTAAATTGTGTGTTTGCTAGAATTGGATGCTCTTTACTATAAATTTCTACGGTGATATCTGAAAAAAAATCCCGTGTTGTTACAATTCTTCTTAGGAAAACGAAACTTGTGAACGATGATGATTCGTTTGTGGGAACAAAAGGGTGGTTAATAAAGACTTGAGTTTAGAGCATCCAATTCCTTCCATCTTTGCAATGGATTGATCAATGTCATGCTGCAGAATATTTTTATCAGATAGAAAGGGGGGGGGGGGGGAATTGATATTAGAGGTTAAGAGAGAATTTGACAGCAAAGGAACCGAAAAAGAAAATCATTGTCAGTCAGAGAAGCAGTTTACTTGATATAACATGCCACACCACTTTATATATGAGAGAAACACAAGCACAGAAAACAGTCTTTTTCGATATCGGAAGATTTCTCTGCTGGAGATCCACTATTATGTATTTCTTGTTTCTCAGACTTGCTTCTACCCCACAGGACACCATGAACACCTCCATCAATAAGAATACCACCCAGTACACTGAAACGAAATAGTCCATTCATTACAACATTACTATTACTAGGCAAATGGACGATGCCTCAGGGCATTAACTCCCACTAACTAGTCATTGTATTTGGTGGATCCTTTGTCAGCAATTACCAAGACATCCCATTTATCATTGTTTGTTGATGAGTAGAGAAGAAGTGTGTTTGGTGAAGTTTATTCAAATACAAGACACCACTGAGACTTCAAAAGCCACTTTGATAATTGCTGACAGTCTTGCATTTGAATTAGTCTAGGTAAGTCTGAAACTTCACTTCCTTCCGCTCGTGTCAGGATTTGTCAATGGGTAGTCATTTATGGAAATTTCCAATGTTTTACCATCAGCCAAGCCTCTTCCTTCATCAGGCTTCTGAGTAGCGCTATTGTCTTGCCTTTTACCCCACAGTACACAGTAGAGACCCACTACAATGAGACCTGTTCCTATCAAGCTGGGAAATGCCAAATAATGGTACTGATAAATAAGAATGGACAGCTTGAATTGTTTTGAAATGGCAACCTGTAACTAACTGTTGAACGGGAAGACTGGAGAAACTTTAGAATTGAATAGCTCACCTGCCCAAATGAAGTCTCTCCGCAAATGCAAATGCTGAGAATAGTCCAACAATGACAACTAGTAGTGGACTAAACATAGCTACAAAAACTGGCCCCTTGTGACTAATACACCAGGTTTGCAGGTAGTAGCCTAATGCTGAGATCACAACTCCCTATAAACATAATATACATAAGTAACAAGCAATTTAGCAGTGTCAAAGTTAGATAGTTATTTCAGAAACTCTCACACAGTATATAATGGTCAGGAGCTGCACATTCCAGTCCAGCTTCCATATTGCGGGAGTTCTTGCAAAAAACAGCGCAAGAAAAGAAGATTGGATTGATGCGAAGAAGCAAATCAAAGTGTTCAGTGATAAACGAGCTGGATAGACTTTGTAAACCACAGCCTGAGAGAGCAGGTGAGAATTATCAGCAAGACCTTAATGAACATATCTACTTCAAATAAAACAGACGAAGGACTACCTGGAGAATTAGCCATGCACTCCACGCAACATGACTGGTAAGAATAAGTGCAGAACCTTTAATCCAGTTTTCTTTAGCATGCCTGTACTCACCAGCAGAACCTTTGGTGCTATAGATGTTTATCAATGCTCTGTTCTCAAAACTTTTAAACAGATATCCTCCTTTCCAGAAGGTAAAAACCAGTGAGCCACTTATGCAAATAGCCGTGCCCAACATTTTCGCCCATCCTCTAGGGCTTTCAGTCTTCACTTTCTCCATCCTGAGTAAAATGGAAGCAAATCAATAAAATTTGATCTGGTGAACTTAAAATTGATTCATTATAAGGTCAGTTGAGCACATACATACCCGAGTAAAACTGCCATGATGAATGTCAAACTCGGGATAACATTACTCAACGCGCTTGCAACTGTCGGAGAAGTGTATGCTAAACCAGCATAGTAAACATTAAGATGGATGGTAGTTCCTAGTGATGAAAGCACAAAAATCTTTATGATCACTGACAATGAAAGCGAAGGGCGCTGCTTCCTGCTTTGCAAATACATTCCAAAAATTACAAATTTTCTCATATTCTCCTTAGGAATCCATGATGTCTTAAACCATTCTGTTAGTACTTATGTTATATGCTTTAAAGTACATCAAGGCATCAAAAAACTTAATTTCCCACAAATACATGCATTGACAATCTTATTTGTTTACCTTTCAATTACATAAGCAAAAGGCCCCAACAAAATCACTGCAATGACATGACGGTAAACCACAAATACTATTTGACTGAGTCCCTTCTCAAGAGCAATTTTCATGAGGATATTAGATCCTCCATAAGAGAATTGAACTAGTAACATCGCTGCATATGGAGCACAGGCTTGCATGGTTAAGAATTGCTTCCACTGCAATGGAAGAGAAAACAGTTCATCATTTTTCCCTTTAAATAGTAACAAAGGATCAATCTCAGCCACTTCTTCTATAATGAATTCTCTGTTTTCTGTGGAAGAATGACACCTCTTTCTTTAGTTAGTGGAATTTACAATCAGTGTAGCAACATGCTAGATAAGAAGGATGCCCCACTATTACTGAAAGAGCATGCTTAAAGAACCAGTAGCCAGCTATCTCTGAAGATGCTTTTGCCTTCCATATCCACATTTTCTGCTGTAATTCTATGGTCACTATCTGAAATATATATATTAAGAGTATTTTGTGACACGAACATGTTCTGTTCAAGATTAAACCTCATTTCCTGGGAATAATAGTTCAACTTGTTGATGCTTCAATTCTGATGTCTAGATGGAGCAACTTTATGTCTTTATTCTTCAAGTACCCAATTGGCTCCTTGTCGATTGGTTATGGTTAGTTGACATGAAATTCACAAAATATTTTGTAAGGTTCTTCATCAGCCTGTTGTTAGTTTGTCTATGTAAGAAAATACGAAGGGAATTTTTATGTATGTGGTCTAAATTGTGTCTGTTTGCTAGAACTGGATGCTCTTAACTCTGCATTTCTACAGTGGTGAATATCACCCTTGGTAACCTGGAAAACATCATTCATAAACGGTAGTGATTCCTTTGGAGGAACAAAAGGTTGGTTAATAAAGACTTGAGTTGAGAGCATCCAATTCCTTTCCATCTTTGCGATAGAATAATTAATGTCATTCAGCTGAATATTTTTATCAGACAAAAAGAAGAAAGGGAAAAAAAGGACATTTGAGGTTAAGAAAAGGTAACTTATTGTCAGTCTGAGTAGGAATTTACTAGATATAACTTGCTACACTATTTTATATATGAGAGAAACACACAAGCACAGAAAACAGTCAGTGTTTTTCAATATCTGGAGATTGCTCTGATGGAGATTCACCATTATGTATTTCTTGTTTCTCAGCCTTGTTTCTTCCCCACAGGACACCATAAAGACCTCCAACAATCAGAATACCTCCCAATATACTGTGGAAAGAACACCAAAAACATAAGATACAAACTTAGAAGGCTGCACAATAAGAAAAACTTTAATTGTGGTTATTATTACTATTTGTATCTTTCACTTGAAAGCAACAAACCTTTGCCAGTTCAATCGTTCAGCCCATAAAATTGCTGAGAAGATGGCCGTTAAAACCAACGCAAGTGGAGAAAACATGGAAACGTAAAACGGCCCTTTCTTCTCTATACACCAAATTTGGAGTCCATATGCAGCCCCAGTTACGAATACACCCTGCAATTCGTTCAAGCAAGTTATAAATTGAATATGAACTGCAAAGGAGGATATAAATATTAATGATGGTGAGATGGTAATGACAGTAAGTAGTGTGTGGAAAGCTGAGGCTTACACAATATGCAAGGGAAGCAAGTTGAATATCCCATCTTATCTTCCATGAGTTACGTTCTCGCTCCAAGGCTGCAGCTATAATAGTAGATTGCACAGAACCGATGAGACACTGTAGAGTGGAGAGGCGTAACCTGGCTGGATAAAGCTCCAGCAATTTTGATTGAACGACAAGCCATGTTGACCAAGCTATGGCAGAAAGGAACATTAGAACAGGTCCTAGGATCAATCTCGTTCTACCCTCCAATTTATTAACAAAGAATGTTCCATCGTTGCTGCCAGGACTTGGCGAGTTAGGATGTCTCGTCGAAGGTCTTCGGTAGAAGCTAAGCAGCATGGCTCCTCCAACAGTTATGACTATTCCAAGGATCTTTAGTCCACCATAGAATGATCTCCAACCTACAGCCTCCAACCTACCATTTCAAATTTTCAGATAATTTTGAAAACTATCTTTGGCTCTTTTTTTTCTCTTCAGCAAAAGAAAATCATCCATCTTACCCCATAATGATAGCTAAGAAAAATGTGACAACTGGAATGGAATTGAGAATAGCAGCTGCAAATGTTGCTGAGGTTAAATGGAGCGCTACGTAGTATAGATCCAAGCTCAATGTTGGCCTACGTTTTCATCAGTCAGACACATAAAAATTAATCTAGCTTCACTCATGAAGATGATTACAAATTGTTTCATTAACAAAAGACACCATTTAGTTAGGAATTTGAAAGTAGTTTAACCCTGTCAAACAAAAGTTAAAAGTGTAAGTAAACAGTTCTGTATTGAAAAAGCTGTCGATACATCAACTAACCCTAATAGAGCAGCCACAAAAATCTTGCAGAAGAGGCTGAATGACACCGATCCGCTCTTCTTCCTACAGGGATAAAGTGATAGAGAGTGTTAGTTCATCCACCCCGTCTTTCCGCTTGCCAGTGAATGAAAAACATGTAGGAATCATTTTACTTGAAGTCAAGCCAAACATGAAAGCAAAACAACATGAAATGATCAAGATAGAAATGAGAAGAACAGCACCAACCTCTCCATCAAGAGAACAAGGAGTGCCAACACAAGTGTGGCAATCATTTGCCGATAGGCATTGAACACTAAAGGGTTCATCCCGGCATTTAGCGCAGCCTTTGATATTAAGGTCATCCCTGCAAAACCAAACTGTATGAAAGTCATTGCCAACAGGACTTGATGGCTAATTGCCGCACCCTTCAAAGCTTTGTAAAGCTTCATTATGCAGGCCATGATGGATAAAGAAGAGTGCTCGAATGGCGACATATATATATAAAGGAAGTGAAAACTACTAGCAATGAAGTAGACCTACAACATCGTTGTGGGAAGTGTCAGCAGAGAATCGCATCCCTGTCATTTTCAAAGACACCAGATACTTAATTCACTGGCGGGTGGAAAGTGTCCCCCTCTTCAAGATCATTAGAAATGACTGGACAAGCATACAGAATCATCTCCTCTTACTTTCTTAATTCCATGTGGGTCAAAAATCGACGACATGACTGGATGAGCCAATATTATAACATACAAGTCCCTTACAAGTTGATATTACTTTACATTATTATTCAAGACTGGAATAAATGAATTGACAGCAATAGAGAAAAATGCTATAAAATGGATTAAGGTAAGTTGTTATTATAGTAAAGGGCACCACTATAGGTTCCACTATATATAGAGGGATCGTGCCAAAGAAACTCCACTGTGTTCTTCTTGAGAGGAACATCAAAGATATCCAGCGAACTGTTCGAACCACCTCCAAATTTGACTTTTATCCTTTGTTCTGTTTTTGTCTTCTTCCAAGATTTCACACATTGTGCAGTTAGAGAAAATGTATAGTAATCTATTTGTAAGGTGTTCTTTTTCGAGGTTGGTGTTCTTGAAAATTGTTGACGTTTACCTTCTTTTGCTATACGTCCGATCACTTTTCATTTATAGGCTGAGGTTTCTTTTTGTTTTAAAGTTGCACCGTCTCTCATAAAGTCTGTTGTTTCGTACTCTTATCCAGGAGATATGGTGGTCAGAATTGGAATATTTTATATTTATATTTATATTTTAGCTCCTTTATGTGGTGGTCAGAATTGGAATATTTTATATTTATATTTTAGCTCCTTTATGTTTCTTCTTTTAATAAATTAATAATTATACTGGTAAACAAGTGCGTGCTCTGGAATTGTTTGATTTGGATAGCAGGGCCATTACTACTGTGCAGTTGAGATTGCTTCTTTGACCCTCTTTGGATGGCAATGTCTCTGCTCAAAGTTTTGGAAAGCATTTGAGATTAGCTTCTTTGGCCCTCTTGGACGGTAATGTCTCTCTACGGGTGCTCTCTGTTTTTGAAAAGCATTTGAGATTGCTTTTTTTGACCCTCTCTTTGAGAAAGCTGCTTTGGCTCTCTTCGACGTTAACCTCTGTATTTGACCCTCTTTCGATGGTAATCTTTCTGTGAATGCTCACTGTTTTGAAAAGCATACGTGACCACCACTACCCTCATGAAAATGTTTAATTTTATCTTTAGGGTTGCGGCGTCCCTTTTATTCGATTCAGGTCCTTTGCATGAACAATTATGAGGAAAAAAAGAAAGCAATGATCCTCTGCGTAGATTCTTCACATGAATAATTTCATAAATCTAAAGCATCCACTCTCATGCAGCACAATGACAAATCATTGTCAATGATGTACAAATCTACTCCCCCCTCATTTCAAGAGAACATCAAGAAAACCAATGCTACTTGGTGACTTCTTCTAGTTTGGTGTCTTCATTAGCAGATAGTGGCGTGTCAGTAAAATTTTCAATTTTCTCATTTGCCTCTTTTTTTTGGCTCTCGGGTTTTTATTTTTCAATTTCAACCTCCTAGGTCAACTTTGTGATTTCAGAAATTTCTTCCGTTTTGCATTTCCTATCCTGTTGTTTTGGACTCCGTTCCACGGTTTATGACTCCAAACTATCCAGCAATGTTCAAGATTTGGTAACAATAGCATCGGTGCTGGTAGCTAAAAAGAGAGCAAGAGAGCAATTCCATGGCACACCAAATATTGAAAACATAGGCAGAACAATCAAAACTTTATAAAATGAAAACTCCAGACAAAATCGATGAAACATCTTAAGCATCAAGGGTATTAATAGAGCACGATGAGAACTACCAGATGAACAAAACTAAAACTCCTTGACTCACTCTTCCTCAAAAACAGTTCCCTTCTCACTCACATAGATCCCATCAAGAAATTTGCGGATATCCTTGTTCTTCACGTGACATTTCTGTTCAAAGAAAAAACCTTTTCAGCAAATGAAGAAAAATGGAAGCTGCTGGGCATGCATGATTCATATATAAAATAAGGTGCACCTAAGTTTTTTGAACAAAAGAATAAATTCAGATACAGAAGTGCACATTCAGGTACGCAAGCATCATCGCACACACGAACCTGATTAATCAAAGCAGCAGACCGGGAGACAAGTTCAATGTCGTTGCCATCTAGGATGAGTTCATCCTTGACCTTTTCAGACCGAACAATAGACACACCATCCAGCATGTCAACCTTTCTCACCTTAAGAAACCAAACACAAACAGCATTACCAAATTGATCCACCAATAAAAATCATCCGCAAAAAGTAAACATGAGGTTTTTTTTACATGGTCAAAAGGCACAACACTGCTGACTGGCAACAACTACTCATATCATATCCATATCCATTGACAAAAATTCAACACAGAACTACACCAAAACCAAATGAATGTTCTTCCTTTAGATTAATCTCACAACAATATTTCAATACATTTACTATGTCTCAGATCAAAATTGCATTAGATCAGTAATAAATAAACAATAGAATAATCTTTGTATATTTGTCATACAATAGCAAGATCATTTAAAAATAACCAATAGAATAATCTCACAAACCATCATCAGCTACCAGCTAAAGTATCAACAGTTTAACAGTAAGATTTTTTTTAAAAAAAAATACTATTTTTTTCACTTTCTAAACCTAAAATCAATAAAATTAAAAAGTTTTCGAAGAAAAACGTATCAAACACTAACACCAGCCTTAAAGAACAATTGGTTTCTCGAAAGTAGTAGAAAAATATTACCTTTTTCTCGCCGAGGAAGTTCCTGATCTCGATGGCAGTACTGCTGTTAGTGATGGAGGCATTGATGGGAAAGTGAGCATACACAAACCTCATCTTGTATCTGTAGCCCTTGGTAACCCCAGTGATCAAGTTCTCAACGTGGCTAAGGGCTGTCCTAATAGCAGCACTGGTCTTTCTTGACCCAAACCAGGCATCTATCTTGAGCTTCCTCTTCCCTTCCTCGTCTTTGATCAACTGAAAATCAAGATTCAAGTGCTTGAAGTTCCTTGTAAGCTTCCCTCTTGGGCCTTCGACTTCGATGATTCTAGCATTGATCGTGATCTTAACCCCATCTGGGATATCCATCGCTTCAGAAGAGAGGATTGTCTTCATGATTTCTCGGCGTCGGCGGCAGCCCTCTCCAACTCAAGTTTCTCTCCAAGGCCACAAAACCAGAAAAAAAAAAAAAATTATATAACAGCAGGCGGCAGCTTATTAGAGTAAAGCAGGGTGGAGTGTTACAAAAAAATGCCCTAAAGTTTTTGTATTTTAGGGCCTAAACCCTAAAATATGATACGGTGAGGTAGGCCCTTTTTCTTGGTCCAGCTTGAAATTGCTGGATGGGTTTTTCTGAAGCCCAGCCCAACCCACATTTCCTTCCTTTGTTTATTCCTTTATTTATGTAAAAGCTTGTTTGATGAATTTTGTTTTAGTTTTTGGAAAAATTTAGGTGCTTGATTTTTATCCATTTACATCCAATTCTTTTTTTTATTGTACGGTCTTCATAGTTTTTGTATTTTCACTTCTAATCCAAAAGTTTAATTTCTTTACATTTTAGCCATTGAGTTAGAGAGGAGAGAGAAAAATTCACCTAAAAATAATGAAAATAGTGAGAGTTAACAATTTAATACCCACCACTTGTAAGGCATGAATTTGTTTTTGTTGGAGATCAAGTGTGTGTAGAGAGTATGTTAGTAGTGGGAAATATTTTTTGAGTGAATGAGAGGAGAGATATAGAAGGTGAGGATCCAAATAAGTATTGGCTTGAAAAAGAATTTCTTGGTTCTAGATCATCATGGTAATAAGGGTTGCATTTCAATCCTAAAAGTTTGAAATATTTTTAATTGTATCATCCAAAATTAAAGCTTTCTTTATAAGAAATATATATTTTGTACCCCCAACAATTGTTATCTCTATGAATTTTTACTTTGTTTTATTTCCAAGTTTATTTTAATTATTTTTTGCATCCCTCAAATCTTAAAAACTTGCTTTTGAAATGATACAAGGGATGTCTTTTTTTTTTCAGTAAATAATCATAATGATTGTTAAATTGATTTTTATTTTCAAAGAATTATATATTATTATTAGTTGTATTATCACTTTTACCATTATGATTATAATATAATTAATTCTAGTTATTGATGTTATCGTCACTTAGTACTACCTTACCATAACAGCAATCACTTTCATCGAATTGAGATAATTTTTTAAAAAAAGAAAGATATCATTCTTGTTCATCATAAAAACACAACCATTATTTTGGAAATTTAGCATATGCTTTATATTAAAAATAATATAATTAAATTTTTATTTTTTGCTTAAAAGAAATTTGAATAATGATACCATTTTAATTTTGTTATAATCTTCCAAGTTTGTTTACGTTTTTGAGATGCTAGTAGAAACTTTATTACTATTCTCATGATCATGTAAGAATTAACCTAAAAAGGAACCTGGAGTTAACCATGTTTTATAAAATTAAATTAATGTCTTGTCTAATCAACAAGAAATCCGATCCAAGTTTCAATCCTATGAAAACCAGCCCGCAATCCATACCTAGGGTCATGTCTATCCTCACCCCTTGTTAGATTACAAATAAAATCACCAACGAGTGGGATTTGTGATTTCTACTTGTAAAAGACGAGATTTCACAAAGAAGAGAAACTTGAATAGGAATTTCAAACACAATAAAAGGAATCAATTTTACTAGAAAAAGGAAATCGACCATCCCTCCATTCTGTCCCCTACAAAGATCAGAAACAGTGAAACTAAAAGAACAACATGCCCGGTGAGCAGAAAAGATGAAGGGTAAGAACTTGGACAAGGAAAGGAAGAAGCAAGAGCTAGTGATACACAACCACATTACTCGCACTAATATATCACAACTTAGATAAAAATCCTATACAAGTCCAGGCCTCCTCGAAAACAAAACAAAAACCCTTGCATCACTCCCTCGGGACTGCCTGCAGTTGTCAACAATCTTCGGCAGCTTGCGCCACCCGATCCTCTTCTTCCTCCTCCAGCATGTACTTGCTGAAATGGTTGACCCTGAACTTCCACTCTCCTTTAACAGGGTCATATGAAACAAATTCGGCGCCTTGGTCTTCGGCCTTCCTTTTGAGCATCTCCTTGTATTTCTCTATTTTTGGTCCTTCTGTGAACTGACGTCCAGTCTTTTTGTCAAAGCATTTTATGTTGAGAAGTGTTACCTCAGCGGGCTTGTTGAGACCTTGTCCAACAGGTGGTTTCTTGCTATCATCCATGTACACAATAACCTCCCTGTTATTAAACTGAACAAGGGACTCAAGATCAAGCCGTCGAACATCTGTTTCACCTGAGAACTTGATGCTTCCATAGCCATGCCTTCCAACCACAAAATCCTTAACATGGCGGCAGAAACCTGGTTTAGCCCTCTCCTTGGCTGCCAGTTCCTGGATACGAGGCTCAGTAAAATAGTCAGAACGTCGCAGTTTTGGCATTAGTGCCTCAATATCTGCTCCATGCTCATACACAATTGCAGCCTCGCCAGCTCTGTGACCACTGAGTGTCATGTAGGACTCCTCTTTCTGAGCTGAATGATCCTCATGGACTCCATTAGGTTTCTGGTTGACTTTGACATGGGGGGCTTGCTCCTTGATTACACCATTTTCAGCCAAATTTTCTGCATAATAAATAGTGATGAGCACAAGCAAAAAAATAACACAATCCATCCAGGGACAATAGAAGCATACCCAAAGAAAATCCTTTTGAAATAAGCTACAGAAATTAATATAAAAAAAACTACACAAACCCCAAGAATATATTTGGGTTTGAGAGGTTAAAATAATGCACAAGACAAATGGAGAACAGCTGTGTTTCCATGGAAAAGTGTGCCTTTTGAAGAAAATGACATTCGAAGCGTAGACTTCACCGGATGGAAGTCATGAAATCAGTTGTCATATGAAGTTCAGTCAGAAGTTTGAATATACCACGCAACCTCCCAAAAGATCTTATTAAGTAGGCAAGATCAAACTCTTCAACATAAACTAGCAGCAGCAGATTTGGCCATGTCAATTTCGGGAATCATTCAGCACAAATGAAGAAGGGGTGAATATTACAAATGTAACAACATCTTACTATTTTTATCACCAGCAGTGTAACCATTTGAGAGATTGGCAAAGTCTGATTCTGAATTTTTTCCTGGATAAAAGAAGGTAATAAGCTAAATTTGGACTGTTAAAAAAAAAAATTACAGCAACAATGACACTATAATATGATGACATGGAATGAAAGGAAAGTAAAGCCCTAGAGCATTGGAATAACTGGGGCATCATTGCCTATCCCTTCCACATGTCAATCACAGTTAGCCAGAATATGCCAACACACTACAAAAATATTGCAGACCCGAGGTAGCATTGTTAGATTGGAAATTTACCATTCTCATGTACTGGTGCAGATGCATTCACTGGAGATGCTTTCTCTGCACTTGCCCTTGAAGGCCACTGGTCCATAGGACGAATCACCAGAGCTCTTGGGTTTTCCCTCGGAATGAAAAGAGCATCTGCCTTTGGTGTACTGGGCGTTTCTTCTTCATCACTGAAAAATGGAACCTGAATGCAATAGTTGAGCAAAGAAGCAAGTCAATGTGCAACCTCTCCATAAATCCAGTTATAGACAAGGCAATCAATAGCCATTTTAAGGAACAAATTTTGCAAATCAAATCACCTTTGGACCATCATGCTTAGGGTAATATTTCCTCGCAGGCAACCTAATCCTCCTCTGTGACAGGTGCCGAGAAGTCAATAAGGATGATACTCTAACAGGAGAGGGTTTTTCAATGACCTGATAGAAAATAAAGAGCGAAAAGTCACTGCTGTTTCTCCAATTACATTTTATAGACACAAGAATCAATGGCAATAACACAGAATATTAGTAAAGATGAGGCAAAGCTGATTTACATTATGAAAACAAAAAAAAAAGTCAAAAATCAATGTAACACCCTATAGTAAACAAGTTCAGTTCAGAACAGGTTATAGTTACAGGCATAGAAGAAATCCCATATTGAACTGAAGGTGTAGTTCCAGCTCGACCAATAGACATTTGAGGCATTGCAGGAAGCGTTCCAAATGGATTTGTAACAGGCACTGGTTGTATAGCAACAGCACTTTGTGGGGTAGACCTGTTAAACAAAAAAACATTGTTATATGCATCATAAATTGATTAATTGCCCAGTAGATTGAATCTTTTCACGAACCATAAGAAAGAGGGCTAACAGAACACTATTCACACTGAGTGCACATGTTAAGAACAGACAGGAAGCCTGTCTTAATAAAACAACATAAGCATTGCAGAGCAGGAAGGAGAACACATCTCCTACGCATGTACATTTAGCATACATGATATGAAAAATCAAACAAACATGCACACAGCAGCTAAATATAGAAAGTGAAGCAAAGACATACAACTGCCACATGCATACAGACAACTAACTATAGAGAGTGAAGCAAAAACATACAATTGCCCCAAATTGTTTGATACACCAGCAAAGCCACTCATACCAGCTGAAAAATAGCACACAACTAATGTCAGCGCCATAAATTAAATGCTTAAAAACTAAATGATGAAAAAGAAAAACAAAGATACCTGCTTGTGTCTGGCTAAAGTTCGAGGCAAAAGTACCTGCATTCTGAGCTGGCTGAGACATTTGAAAAGGTGCTGGTTGAGATGGCTACAGATAAAGTTATAGTTAATCATAAAAGTTTACCAGATGTGCCAACACTGGAACTTAAATCACTCGCAAATATACACACGCTGCATACAAATCATAACAAGCTACACAAATTGCCAAAAAGGATTTCTGATTTGGAATGTTTGTTTTTCATTCCACTTCCACCCATGTACACAAGCAGAGAGAGCTTGAAATAAATGAGGGATGGAGCTGAGAATTTAAGTTGCTTGGGAGGTATTAAAACTGATAATGCTCAATACCATCATTTCTGCTCATAAAATGAAGAAATTAAATATGATGATAAAGTACTCGACAACATTAATTGTTACTTACTGTCATTTGATTAAACCCCCCCAGATTTGGAGTTATCAGAGACGGGGTGCTTGAGAAAAGGCCACCAGTGGAAGGGCTACTGAACAATGAACTAGTGGTACTTGGTCCAAATGGACTGGGCTGTGAAAATGCAGTAGCCTGTCCCAGTGAAGGTGTGGTTGATGGGAATGAGAGAGACGGTTGGGTGTTATTAAACATACTAGAACCAAATGGTGAAACAGTTCCTTGGCCTACAGTAGAACTAAACAAGGATGGTGTTGAACCAAAACTAGGTGTACTTGTTGATCCAAAAAGAGACGGAGATGAACCAGCTGAGAAAGCAGGTGTTGTTGATGACTGAAAGAGATTGGAAGATGTTGAAGGGCCAAAGGAGGTTGTGTTGAATGAAGGTGCAGATGTTTGAGTTTTTGGGGCAAACAGATTTGTAGTAGTTGAAGAAAATATATTTGCAGATGTTTGACCAAGTCCAGTTGGAGGAGCAAAAGGATTTGGCTGTGAGGCTGAGACATTAAATCCGCCCCCGCCAGGAGATTGACCAGCAGGAAGCGGTCCACCTGTAATTCAATATTACAGCATTAGTTGTTGGAGAAAATATGCATGGTCTGTGTTTTTCATTGGTATTAGCAATGAGAATAAAAATGTCCAGAACTTTCCGACATGATCACAAACAAATTACCTTTGTCTCCCAATTGATAGTCCTCCCACCTTAGCTCCTCATGGCTTTTATCTTTGTATGCAGTCATGGCTGATATCGACAATAATTTCCCAGCCTGTGCACCACCTTCTGCCTCAGCTGTTTCTGCATATGGTGATGCTCTACTTCCAGGACGTTGCACCCCAAAACCTGACTGGGCAAAGCCATTGTTCCCAAATGGTGATGTTGTACTCTGGGCTCCTACATACCATATCATAAAAATACAAGTCAAGCAATGTAAGCCATTCAAGTTCCTTTTACTCTAGAAAAACTACTCTCAATATCAAGACAGGTCTTGTTGCAAATTGCAAAACAATAAACTTAAAAAGGCTCACCAAAGGGAGAAGTCTGGGCTGGAAAAGTTGATGTAGTACTTCCAAATGGGCTGCTCCCAAAAGCAGAAGCTGATTGGCCAAAACCTGGACTGGATGAAAACGTAAAGGATGGTGATGAAGTAGCCCCAAAAGCAGAAGTAGTCGGTGTCCCAAAGGCAGGCGTGGTAGTTGAAGCTCCAAAACCTGAAGTGGTGGAAGTTCCAAAAGCTCCACCAGTTCCAAACAACGGGGAACTGGTAAATGTAGTTCCTGTGCTACCAAAACCAGGAGTCGCCGTTGAGCCAAAGGCTGGGGTGGAGCTTGGGGCGCCAAAGGCTGGGGCGGAGCTTGGGCCGCCAAAGGCTGGGGCGGTGTTTGTGGAGCCAAAGGCTGGAGCGGTGCTTGTGGAGCCAAAGGCTGGAGTGGTGCTTGTGGCGCCAAAGGCTTGAGTGGTGTTTGTGGAACCAAAGGGTGGTGTGCTTGTTGTACCAAAGGCTGGAGTACTTGTAGCGCCAAAGGCTGGAGTACTTGTAGCCCCAAATGCAGACTGACTTGGTGCACCAAAAGGTGTGGAACCGAATAAACTATTCCCAAAAGCTGGTTGTGACTGCTGATTTGTGCTTCCAAAAGGACTCGCTTGAGCAGTAGACCCAAAGCCTCCAAAAGGCTTCTGACCGAAAACAGAAGAACCTGCAAATAAATATATAGAAAGAGTGAGAAAGTGCTGTCCATTTGTAAAACCAGGAAAAAAAACCAATCAGATAAAGGATACTAACACAAACTTAAAGTGTGTGCGCGCATGAGTGTTTGAGCACATGCATGTGTTTGTCTTGATATACAGATGCTAGTAGGGAAGGCAGATGAAGTTAGCCAGTAAAATCTTGATGAGGAAGAACACAAAGGCAAGAAAATCACCAAGTTAAGAAGAAAAACAAGCGAGTATAAGTCTGCTACAGAGAGCGGAGAGTAGTCAAAACAAATGCACAGGTAAAAAATGAAATAGTAAACATTATGTATCATAATTAATTAAATCTCAACATCTACCAATTTCATTGAAGAAAACAAACAATGAGCTCAAAAACTAGGGCAAAACAACAAGAAGCATTCGGATTTTAGAAAAATAACCAACATGCTGTGCAACCAAATCACCTCCTAGAACACTTGCTTTTCTAAGGAATTGAAAACTTGTCTGCTATAAGACTTCCAAGACAAAAGTTTACGACATCTCTGAGGTAGTCAACAATCCATATACATTTACTGTACAAGCACAACAATCTTACTTCTACATAGCAAAATCATAACCCAGGAATAGATAACCGGTGGAAAAGGAAATTAAAAAAAAAACTTACCACCAAATGCTGATGACGACGAAGCACCAAAAGCAGGGGTACTAGACGCTCCAAAAGCAGGGGTACTAGATGCTCCAAAAGCAGGCGTACTAGATGCTCCAAAAGCATTTGTTGCAGAGAATGAAGAAGTTTGGGGTGTGCCAAACATTCCAGTTGAAGTGCCCCCAAATATAGAACTCCCTGTTTGTGCACCAAAAGGAGTTGTTGGACCACCAAATGGCTTCGGCGCAAAAGGATTATTACTTGCATTACTGGTCTGACCAAAAGCCGGCTGCGTTGTCCCAAACGGACTATTTGATGATTGTCCAAAAGCTGTTACAAAACACAAATTTCAACTCTTTAGCACACACATTACCCATACGGAATCTCACTGACAAATAAATTACACTCCCAACAGAACATGAGCCAAAATTATGAAAATAGCACGTCAACAATCATCCATCCATCTATTCGCGACACAAAAAATCACAAAAATATGCAATGGCAGCACTGTAATTATAATCAGCTTTAAGTTCACTTCCATTCCGTATCTATTTCGTGTTTCTTTCATTATTTTTCGCCTCTTTCCTCTAACTCAAAAGAAATCCGAATTCAGCATTATAGAAAAAAAAATTAAAAATCATAAAAAATAACTTACGATTGCTAGCGCCAAACATCCTTCCTTTTATTGACCAATGCTCTACCTCCTGCACTCAAACAAAATCAAAAGTAATCATCGCTAATTACATTACTAATCACTGAATCAAAACTGAATGCTGAACATAATCGAAATTGATAATGTTACGATTAATGAGCGATTGCGACAGAAATTCAAAATTACAGATCGAAAAGAGAATAGAGATTAAGAGAAAATTAGTTAGGGTTTAATGGTTGGTTACCTGGAGGTGGTAACGGAACTTAGAGGATTAATTTGGATCTGAAATATAGAAGGAAGGAGGGAGGGGGGAGGGGAGGGCAGGGAAGGGAAAGGAAGGGTAAGGAAGGGTTTGGGTGTGTAAAATAGAGCGGTGTTTGGCTCTCTTTTTTTCCCCCTATCTTGCAGAGGGAGGGGCTATGCTGAGTTACTTGAGCAACATTAATGAAAGTGATTTTTTGAATGTTATTTTTTAAAAACAATTATTTGTTTATTATTAAAAAAATTACTTAATGAAAAATATTTTTTAGTTAAATAAAAATTTATTTTATTTTTAATAAAAAATAATTTTTGAAGATTTATGAAAATTTAAAAATATATTTTTATTTATTAATTATATCAAACTCCATCTTTAAATTTTTCATTACTATAAATTTTATTTTAAATATTTTTAAAAATTTTATTTTTATATAAGTTTTAATCCTTATTTTTTATTATTATTTTTTTAATTAATTTTTTTTATTTATCATATTTAGTCTCTATTTTTTTAATTATTATTTATTTTATTTAAAATAATTTATTAAATTAAGTTTTATTTTCAATTTCATCATCTTTTAATTTTTTAATTTTAGATTTAGTCTTTATTTTTTTAATTATTATTTATTTTATTTAAAATAATTTATGAAATTATATTTTTTTTTAATTCTATCTTCTTTCAATCTTTTCATATGTGAGATTTAGTTTTTATTTTTTAAATAAATTAGAAAAATATATATTAGCAAGTAGTTTTTTAGGTTATTTTTTTATGATATAGTTAAGTACTGAAAAATATTTTATTTATTTATTTTTATATGTTATTATCAAATATAAAAAATAATTTACTTTTTATAAATTTATTTTTTATAAAATTTACTTTTTTAAAAAAATTATTTTTGTGCAAACAAACAAAGCATTGTGAGGGATAAAAAGGAGGGGTGAAAGAGTGGAGAGACAGAGAGAGTAGCGTTGTTTCTAAGTCTGCATCAGGAATTCAGGACCTTTTTTTTGTAATTGTGGCAGAGATAGCGTTAAAGTGCTGTCAATACATGTGGAGATGTTTGGAAGCGTAGATGAGTTGTTTTTTAAAGTATGTTTTATTTAAAAATATATTAAAATAATATTTTTTAAAATTTTTAAAATTTATTTTTTATATTAATATATCAAAACTATGAATAAATATTAAAAATAGTAATTTGAAAAAAAAATTTAAATTTTAATGAAAAACAGATTGAATCTCAACGCTAAATATCCCCGTAATCTAGAAATCAGACGTGATTTGAAAGTGTGATCGAATCTCGTTTCTGAAAAAATTAATTTTTTTCTTCGAAGTAACTTTTTTAAATTATTTTAATATGTTAATGTTAAAAATAAATTTTAGTGTATGTTTGGTGTGGTCGTGCAACTACTATTTCTTGAAGTTTTGAATTTTTTTAATTTTTTTTTAAAATAATTTTTTTTTTGTTTTTGAATCATTTTAATATGTTGGTGTCAAAAATAACTTTAAAAAATAAATAAAATATTTTTTTAATATATTTTTAAATAAAAATAATTAAAAATAATTTTTACCACTATCTTATATACTGCCTCAAGGAGACTTAAGATTTAATTTAAAGTGGAATTTTTATGTTATCATTTTAATAAATAACCGCTCAATGTGCGACCTGGTTTACAACTCATGTAGCTGGTTGGTTTGGTTAGCTACTCTATTTTAAAATGATAATATTTTAAATAATATGATTATAAATAAAAAAAATTAAAAAAAATCTTTTGAAATTCTTATCTTATTTGTATATTATTCTAATTTAATGCAAAAACAACCATGATTCAAACCAGGGTAAATTTTATGACGGGTAAATAATTTTCTTGTTGTTAAATTTTTATTCAAATGATAATCAATGTAATTTCAACTTTATAGTAAATAATTTGGTATCGGAACCTTATATATTTTGTTAGGAGAATTTCAACTCGATTCCTAGAGAAAAATGTGATCGATGGAAGAGATACAAATTTCATTGACAATCTATTATCAGCAAGTGATTAGTCGAGTTGGTAACAT
>Ga0325403_1000143_pt1 | contig 40170 bp, 32 predicted proteins | sample PopdelMetagenome_19_FD_205665 | JGI IMG/M metagenome (GOLD analysis project Ga0325403, IMG submission 205665) | Populus deltoides microbial communities from Bellville, Georgia, United States - Xylem-PdKOR-R4 | ecosystem: Host-associated > Plants > Phyllosphere > Stem > Wood/Secondary xylem... | reverse complement strand
ATGAGAGAGAAGCAAGGAGGGTAGCTAAGTCAGACATGAAGGAATACCTGGACAAAATAAATGGTATGAGAAACTGAGTTTTTGTGATACAAGCCGAGTTTGAGTCCCGAGAGGAAGAAGCAAAGAAGATGCAAGAACAGTTTGAGGAATGGCAAGACTATATCAGCAATCTCGATGTATAACTAAACACTAAGGTGGTCGAGCTTGATATAGAGAAGGAGGAATTGCAAAGGGCCAGAAAACAGATTCAACAGTTGGAAAAGATGGTTCAAATCTTGGAGAAAAACAATGAATCATTAGCTCCCAGTAATGGAACATTGCTTCAAGATAACACCTTGTTCCATTATAAGATTAAACAAACTGACAGACTAATTAACATGGTGGCTCGAAAGGCAAATGAGCTACGAGTGAAGGCTTCCAGGATTGGCAACAGCCGTCATAGATATGAGGAGTACTTGAATGAAGTTTCCTCTTTCATCAGGAATGTAGCCAATAGAGGAATAACATTTGAATAAAGACACTTTGTATGAACCATTTGTATAGGCCTAAGCCTACTTTTGAACTTTTATGATGTGTATGGAATTCAATCAATCAAAGGACTTGGGTAAAACCTCATTGAGTATATCAAACTTCATATTCTACTTGAATTTGATAAAGGAAGTTATGGATTAGCTCTTTAATCCATATACATGCATCTTTTTCATTTTGAATTCATATTCATACATTCATTCATTATAACACACATGCATACGCTAGGTCAAAATATAGATCTCCAAAGAGTCTATAACACTCGACTCTGAGAAAGGAATATGGAAGACGAAGAGCGTGCTTACCGTGAAGCTCATTTCCAAGAAGAGTTGGATTCTCTAAAGGTTAGTGTGGCTCGCCTCACCAGCTTACTCGAGTAAGCACTAAGGAATACCTCTGGTGAAAGCCCTTCCACTAAACCTGCCACTTTCCCAGCAAATCAACCTGAAGAAATAACAGGAGAACAAGCATAGGAGCCCCGGCACAATCCAGCATTTATGCAGTCAACAACACCAGTACCAACACCTACAGTCGCAAATGTAGTTGCTAATGAGTCTCACAAAACCAAGCCATTTGATGACATTGATCAAGACAAGATGGCAGCATTAGAGGCTAGGATTAGGGCCATTGAAGGAGTAGACTTATACGACCTAGTACGAGCTGCAGAAATGTGTCTAGTCCCTAATATGGTGGTACCAAAGAAATTTCGAGTTCCTGAATTTATCAAATATATCAGAACTCAATGCCCTATTATCCATCTCAAATCTTATTGCAATAAAATGGCAGAAGTAGTGCACGATGAGAAGCTACTGATGCACTTCTTCCAAGACAGCTTGAGTGGAGCAGCGTTGAGTTGGTATATAAGATTAGATAATACCAGGATTCATGCATAGAAGGATCTTGTAGATGCTTTCATCAAGCAATACAAATACAACATGGATATTGCTCCAGATAGAACCAGTCTATCTAATCTGGAGAAAAGAGACAAAGAGAGTATAAGGGAGTATGCCCAAAGATGGAGAGATTTGGCAGCGCAAGTACATCCCCCTCTCCTAGAAAAGGAAATGGTTGCTCTGTTTGCTAAGAAGCTAAAAGCGTCATACTACGAACACGTGATGGGTAGTTCGGCTCATTGATTCACTGAGGCTGTGGCAATAGCAGAACGAATAGAGCAAGGGGTAAAGAGCGGGAGAATCTCTACACCCATGGAAGAAAAGGGTTCTGGAGTAAAGAAGAGGGAGATTGATCATGTCGAAAGTAGTTATAAAAGCAAAAAAGGCCAATTCCAAAGATATAACACTCCATCCCTTTCATCCCAAATCGCCAACACCAATTTCAACTTCCCGATCCCAGTTAGAAAACCTGAACCCCAAAACCACCAAGTAAAAAACCAAGATGAAAGTTTTCCCAAAAAGAACTACCAAAGAACCCAAGAACAATTGCCTCCATTGTCGTTACCCCTGAATGAAATGTGCCAAAAGCTACTAAGTATCGGACAAGTAGCCCCTGTACCTTTAGCACCCCTACAACCGCCTTACCCTAGCTGGTATAAGTCAGATCTTACCCACGAATACCACGCTGGTGTAGCTGGGCATATCATCCATACTTGCAACGCTTTTAAGAGAAAGCTTCTACAATTGATCAAAGCAGGATTGATAACATTTGAAGATGCCCCTAATGTGAATACGAACCCTCTACCCAATCATGCTTCAGGTAGTGGGTCTGTAAACATGTTAGAAATAAAACACTCAAAAAGCTTGAAGGCATCAATGGATAGGATCTACCAAATGATGGTAGATGCAAGGTACAAAGAGCATAGCGAGATGTGTTGTGAACATCATAATATAGAAGGCCATGTAATTAGCCAGTGTGAGGGTTTTCACAAAAAGTGATGCAAATGATGAGTCGTGGATTGCTACGAATCAAGAAAGCAACAGGTGAGGAGGTGTCCATGATGGAGGCACCAAAAAAAGAGGTATGTCGAATACAATTCATTATAGGGAAGCCACCCAAACTGGTCTTATCTAAACCAGTAGTGGCGTATCAAGGGAATTACAATGCCTTACCTCATGACTATGGGTGTTCCTTTAAAAGCACTCAGCAGCCGCCTGTTTTTCAAGCAGAAATTAGAGGATTAACCCGTAGCGACAGATGTTTCACTCTAGAAGAACTGGAAAAACAAAGAAAAGCTAAGGGTAAAGAGGGGGTTGACGTGACCGAGGAAATAAATAAACTTGTCACGAAAGAGGAAACCAATGAATTCTTGAAGCTGATGAAACATAGTGAATATAGTGTTGTTGAACAGCTCAAGAAAACTCCAGCAAGAATATCATTGTTGTCTTTGATTCTAAGCTCTGAGCCACACAGGAAGGCTCTATAGAAGGTATTGAATGAGGCATACGTTCCTCAGGACATCAATCAAGAAGCTATGGAACATTTGGTGGGAAGAATCCAAGCCTCGAATTATATATACTTCACTAAAGATGAATCGGGTCCCAATGGTACTGGGCAAAACAAGCCACTATACATTACAGTGCGGTGTAAGGATATTCTAATCGGAAAAGTACTCGTCGATAATGGTTCTGCACTGAACGTACTACCAAGGCATATGTTGAAAGAAATGCCTATCGATGAGTCATATATGAAACCTAGCACATTGATGGTGAGAGCATATGATGGTTCGCCAAGACAAATAATTGGAACCTTAGAAGTGGAGCTATATGTAGGGCCGCAGATGTTCCTGATAACATTACAAGTAATGGACATTCACCCATCTTACAGTATATTATTAGGAAGGCCATGGATTCATGCAGCTGGAGCAGTGGCTTCTTCACTACACCAGTGTTTAAAATATATTGTGAGTGGAATGTTGATAACTGTCAAAGCTGAAGAGACAGTTTCCATGATAAAAAATATAGTCTACCCTTCATTGAAGCGAAAGATTATAGAGATGGGGATATTCATGCATTTGAAATTGTGAATACGGAATGGGTTCCTGAAGGTGCAGTGCTGAGAAAGCCCAAAATCCCTGAAGCAGCAAAAATGGCTGCTAGATGCTTTCTAAAGAATGCGGCTCCTTTCCAATATAATCCTAAGACTGGACCGATCAAGCTAAAGAGTGTGGATCAAAGATTTGGGCTTGGATATAAGCCCAAGAAAGATGACTACAAACGGGTTGCCCAGATTAGAAAGGAGGCAACAGTGGCAAGGATTGAAAGAAGAGAGCCAGAAGAAGAAGAATTTGTCATCCCACTGCTCCAAGTATCTTTCCCAAAGGCTATAGAAGTGATTAGATCCAGCATCGTAGATCTCCACATCAGTACCCTGGAGAGCGAAGAAGGAAAGCAGATAGAGGAAGCGGATCTCGAAGTGAAGGATGAAGTTCTACCATAGTTTTCCATTCACACTATTGACGAACCCCCTGCAAGATTTTTTGTGCGAAGATTGGCTGAAGGAGAGGTGTACCAGAATTGGAAGATGGAGATTGCCCCTATTGTGTTTAAAAAGTAATTGCTCTTGTTTGATCATGTTTGGATTTGTTTTGCTTTGTTTTGACTTGTGCTGATCTTGTTTAGCTCATGATACCGCAAGATTTTCTATGTTAACCGAGCACTTTTGTTTTAATGAGATCATGCATTTTCTTTGTGTCCAATGTGTCTTCATCCTCTTATCCTCTCACAAATCACACTTACACGAGCACACCTTACACTTTCAGGAATCCTGAAAGTTCCATCGGTTCACAAAACCACTACACTAAGAATAATTGGCCAAAATTTTATAATATGGTTGCAATGGGCGATGAAGAATGGGAGGAAGAAGATATAAAAAAATTTATTAGGTTGGTAGAAAACTCTGAAAAGTCCTGGGAACCTGTTAGTGAGAAACTAGAAGTCATCAACTTGGGAAATGAGCAAGAAAAGAAGGAACTAAAGATTGGCACCCTTGTTACAACTAAAGAAAGAAATATACTAGTCTCTCTTTTACATGAATATACAGATGTTTTTGCTTGGACTTATGCAGATATGCCCGGTCTAGATACTAACATAGTAGTACATAAAATTTCCTTAATAGAAGGAAGCAAACTAGTTAAGCAGAAAACCAAGCGAATACGCCCGGACATGTTGCTCAAGGTAAAGGCTAAGATTCAAAAATAATGGGATGCAGGATTTCTAGATGTGGTCCAATATCCTCAATGGGTAGCTAATGTAGTTATAGTCCCAAAAAAAGATGGCAAGATCCGGGTGTGTGTGGACTATAGAGATTTGAATAAGGCGAGCCTAAAAGATGATTTTCCTTTACCTCACATAGACATTCTACTTGATAATGCTGCAAGAAATGCCACATGTTCTTTTATGGATGGGTTCTCTGGTTATAACCAGATAAGAATGGCGAAAGAAGACAAAGAGAAGACCACCTTTGTCACACCTTGGGGAACGTTCTGCTATAAAGTAATGCCATTCGGATTGAAGAATCTTGGAGCCACATATCAAAGGGATTGGGTTACGCTATTCCATGATATGATACACCGAGAAGTGGAGGTTTATGTGGATGATATTCTTGCAAAATCAAAGAAGGAAGAAGATCATGTGCAAGTATTAAGAAGACTATTTGAAAGGCTGCAAAAGTACCAGCTAAAGTTGAACCCTGGAAAATGCTCATTCGGGGTAAAAACAGGAAAATTGTTGGGCTTTATAGTAAGTGATCGAGGAATAGAAATTGATCCTGATAAAGCCAAAGTTATTCAAGAGATGCCTGAACCTAAGACAGAAAAGGAAGTAAAAAGTTTCCTTGGGCGCCTAAATTACATAGCTCGGTTTATATCTCAGCTAACAGTGACCTGTGAGCTAATTTTTCGCTTGCTTAGGAAGAAAATCTTGGAGTATGGGACAATGACTGTCAGGAAGCCTTTGATAAAATAAAGAGGTATTTGCAAAATCCACCGCTGCTAGTACCTCCAACATCAGGGAGGCCTTTGATCTTGTATTTGATAGTAACAGAAACAGCTATAGGCTGTGTATTGGGACAACATGATGAATCAAGAAGGAAAGAGCAAGCTATTTACTACTTAAGTAAAAAATTCAATGACTGTGAGTCAAGATACACAACAATTGAAAGGTTGTGTTATGCCTTGGTTTGAAGTGCGAAAAGACTCGGGCAGTATATGTTGTACTACACAACCTGGTTGATTTCAAAATTAGTTCTGCTCAAGTATATCTGTGAAAAACCTTACCTGTCAAGTAGAATAGCAAGGTGGCAAGTGTTGTTGGCAGAATATAACATTATCTTTATAACAAAAAAAAAGCTGTAAAAGGAAGTGTAATCGCCGATCATCTTGCAGATCATGCCATGAAAAACTATGAGCCTCTAAACTTTGACCTCCCAGATGAAGATGTGATAATAATCGAGAATGGAGGCGGGGAAAGCGATACGTGGACCCTTTACTTTGATGGTGCAGTAAATGTATCAGGAAATGGGGCAGAAGTGGTAGTAATTTCCCCAGAAAATAAGCAGTATCCTGTTTCAGCAAGGTTACTGTTTGAATGTACCAATAATACAGCCGAGTATGAAGCCTGCATTATTGGCTTGGAAGCGACTTTAGAACTTAAAGCCAAGAAGCTTGAGGTCTTCGGGGATTCCTTATTAATCATCTACCAAGTCAAAGGTGAGTGGCAAACCAAGGATGAGAAATTGAAGTTGTATCAAAATTATCTTTTGAGGTTAGCCATTGAATTTGAAGAGATTAAATTCACCCACATAAGTAGAGATAAGAATCAGTTTGCTGATGCCCTGGCAACCTTAGCTTTAATGACACAAGTCGATATCAGAAGCAAGATCTAGCCAATAGATATCTAAGTTAAAAGCTTCCAAGCCCATTTTTGCTTAATTGAAGAATCTCCAGATGGGAAACCATGGTATAATGACATCAAGAAGTTTCTCCAACATCGAGAATACCCTCAAGGGATTTACAAGACAAATGAAAATACTTTGAGGAGAATGACCATGAATTTTTACTTAGATGAAGAAATTTTATATATAAGGTCATTTGATGGGACCCTGCTCAGGTGTCTGAATGAAAATGAGATTGAACAAACATTAAAAAAAGTCCATGAGGGAATTTGTGCTACACATACTAATGGGCATACAATGGCAAAGCAAATACAAAGGTCAAGATATTTCTAGTTGACCATGGAGAGAGATTGTATAGACTACGTGAGAAAATGCCACAAGTGTCAGATATATGGTGATAGAATAAATGTGCCTCCAACACCTCTGTTCAATATGATCTCACTTTGGCCTTTTGATATGTGGGGTTTGGATGTTATAGGGCCACTCAACCCTAAAGCAAGCAATGGACATAAATTTATTCTGGTGGCCATCGACTATTTCACCAAATGGGTAGAAGCCAATTCTTACGCCCATGTAACGCAGAAAGTAGTTAAGAGATTCATTGAAAAGGATTTGGTCTATCGTTATGGTTTGCCAGCAAGATTGGTAACTGATAACGCTCAGAATTTCAATGGGAAGCTGATTGACGAACTATGCACCAAGTGGAAGATTAAACACCTCAATTCTTCCCCTTATAGACCAAAGATGAATGGGGCGGTGGAAGCAGCCAATAAGAATCTCAAGAAAATCATCCAAAAAATGGTGGTCACCTACAAGGATTGGCATGAGATGCTCCCATACGCACTTCATGTATACCGCACCACAGTTAGAACTTCTACAAATGCAACCCCATATTCGTTAATATATGGAATGGAGGCAGTTATGCCCTTAGAAGTTGAAATCCCATCACTGTGGATCTTGAAGGATGCAGAACTAGACGAACCAGAATGGGCGAGGTTAAGATTTGAGCAGCTAAACTTGATTGATGAAAGAAGACTAGTAGTTGTTTGTCATCACCAATTATACCAAAGCAGGATAGCAAAGGCTTACAACAAGAAGGTCAAACCAAGGGTGTTTAAGGAGAGGGATTTGGTGTTAAAGAAGAAGGCTTACAACAAGAAGGTCAAACCAAGGGTGTTTAAGGAGAGGGATTTGGTGTTAAAGAAGATCTCACTAACATCAGGAGAAGGTCAAAGTAAGTGGACACCAAACTACAAGGGGCCATATGTGGTGAAAAAGGCTTTTTCTAGAGGGGCCTTAATTTTGACTAATATGGATGGAAAGAATCTACCTAGACTTGTAAACTCAGATGTTGTAAAGAAGTATTATGCCTAATGTATTTTCCTTATCATTCAATAAAATTGAAGTTTGGCCAAGATTTAGTGTGCTTTCCCTAAAAGAAGCTAAATCAATTTTAACTAAAATTATTTTTTATAAAATATTTTTTTTTCAAATCATAATAATTACCGCAATATCAAAAACACTATATATATAATAGTATCACTTGTTATTCTAACCATCAAGTGCTCCATGTATATTTTATTAAAAAAAAGTAATTTTAAATAAATATTTCAAAAATTAAACAATACTTAATAGTTAATTGGTCCATGTATATTTCTCTGTTATGATCTCTGAGCAAAACTCAATGTATGATTGATTTCTGCCAACACATGCCAAGTCTACTTGAAAATTTCCAAACGAGAATTGGATTTTTCTTTCTTATTGCTGGCAGCCTGGCACCTTCCTAGCAAAAGTCTTGGGCAGTGCCTCCTAAGTCAGAAATGAAACATCGAAGAATTTTTAAATGTTATGGTTTTTTCAGCTACATTGTGATTTATGGGAAATTTCCTGTGATGTTTAATGAATTTTCTTGGAATTTCTTCCCTCCCTCTCCGACTCCAATATGGTAAATGTCCTGTGATTTAATAGAAATAATTGTGTTTAATAATTATTTCTATTAAATAAAACAAAATGATATAAAAAACAAAATGACGGTGGACAAATAATGCATCTAGATGTGAACAAAAGATTCTTCTAAGGTAAGCCTAGTTATGTGGCCCGCGCTATACTGCGGGTTCACCTTTTATTTTTATTAAAAATTTGGGTTCTGGTGCGGCACGACCCATCGCTATTTTGGATTATGCATATTGCCGGACTCAAGGCTATTTGGGTCTTACATTGGTAGCATTAAAGTCTATTTTGGGTCTTGTGCTGCCAATGACCCAAGGTTATTTTGGATGCTGCAGCCTACGGGACCTAAAGATAGTTGGGTTTTGGCATAGCCCAAGCACCACGTGTGCGCTTGTTTTGCCAGCACACAGGCAGGCAATCCAAGCGCCACATATGTGCTTGGTCTGCCCAACACACAGGCTAGGCAGACCGAGCGCTAGGTGACCAAGGTCGGGGGCATGGCCAGCGGGTGTGGCCTGCCCAGCGCCAGGTGTCCGCAACCCCAATGGACGCGCCACCAACTTGGCGCTTGGGTCCTGCATGCTACAGCCTCTCCACATGCCCCCACCAAATAGTCCAAGGCTATTTTGGGTCCTATTTTTAATCATTCTTCAAAAAATATATGGTGTCTCTTTCATGGTATTAATATTTTTTTTCAATTTACTACTGATAATAATAACACTAATAATAATTTATAATTCTACCGTCCAAATCAAATCTATTATTGTTTTTAATAATAATAATAATAATAATAATATTTATGATATTAATAATACTATTTTTAATTTTAATACTTCTAATTATAATAAAAAAAATATTTATAGTACACATAATACTATTTTTAAATTTAATACTTTTAATTATAATAAAAAACATTAATATTTATCATACAAATAATAATATTTTTTAGATGAATTTTTAGAATTATAATAAAAATAATAATAGTTGGCACCTGCCACCGCAAGCTAGCGCCACGTGCGCGATTGGACAACCCAGCACTCAGGCAGGCAGCCCAAGCGCCACGTGCGCGATTGGTTTGCCCAGCACTCGGGCAAGCAGCCCAAGCGCCATGTGTGCACTTAGTCAGCCCAGCACTCAAGCAGGCAGCCCAAGCATCACGTGTCCCCACGTAGTAATTTTTAATTTTACATTTCAATTCAAATCTATGGTTGTTCTTCAATATTAATAATATATTTTTTCTAATCTAGTAATTATTTTATTAATAATATTAATTATTATAAAAATAATAATATTTATAACACTAAAGATAATAATATTAATTATTATAAAAATAATAACATGGAGTTGGTCATGGTCGCGTCCAGGTTCAACATGGACGTGGGCGCGTCCAGACCCGACATGGGGTTAGACGCGAACACGTCCAGGTCCAACGTGGGGTTGGGCGCATGTAAAAATATTGATATTTATAACACAAAAGATAATATTTTTAATATTAATACTTTTGATTACAGTAAAAATAATAATATTCATAAAACAAATAATACTGTTTTTAATTCCAAGAATATTGATAACACAAATAATAATTTTTTAATATTAAAATTTGAATTATTATAAAAATAATAATATTATAACACAAATAATAATTTCTTTGATATGAATACTTTGAATTATAAGAAAAATAATAATATTTACAATGCAAATTATAATATTTTTTTATATTAATATGTATAATTATTGAATAATTTGAATAATACTACGTTGTGGGCTCACTTTTATTTGTATAAAAAATACCATAAAATTTTATAATAGAAATAATAATATGTTTTCAATATTAATAATAATATTTTCTTTCAAATTTAATAATTTTTTTATTAATAATATTAATAAAAATAAAAATAAAAATAAGAATATTACAAAAACAAATAATAATATTTAGAATCCAAGGACTCAGGAACCTTGAGTCTTGATGAAGGACCCAAACCACGTGTGTGCTGGGCTGTGCCCAACACTGAGGCAGGAGCTCAAGCGCCACATGTCCCCACGTGGTGTTTCTTCGATTGTAATAACAGTTTTTAAAAATTTATTAATGTTGATAATGATGATAATAATAATAGTAGTAGTAATTTTAAATTTTACCTTTCAAATCAAATCCATGGTTGTTTTTCAATACTAAGAATACTTTTTTTTCTAATTTAGTAATTATTTGATTAATAATATTAATTTTTATAAAAATAATAATATTTATAACACAAAAGATTATATTTTTAATATTAGTATTTTTTATTATAGTAAAATAATAGTATTCATAACACAAATAATACTATTTTTAATTCCAAGAATATTTAGAACACAAATAATAATATTTTTTAAATTAAAACTTTGAATTATTATAAAAATAATAATATTATACACAAATATTAATATCTTTGATATGAATATGTTGAATAATAAGAAAAATAATAATATTTAGAACACAAATAATAATAGTTTTTAAATTAAAACTTTGAATTATTATAAAAATATTAATATTATACACAAATATTAATATCTTTGATATGAATATGTTGAATTATAAGAAAAATAATAATATTTAGAACACAAATAATAATATTTTGATATGAATAGCTTGAATTATAAGAAAAATAATAATATTTAGAACACAAATAATAATATTTTTTATATGAATACTTTGTATTATAAGAAAAATAATAATATTTACAACACAAATTATAATATTTTTTATATTAATACTATGAATTGTTGAATATTTTAAATAATACTACGCCGCGGACTCAATTTTATTTTTATAAAAAAAATATCATAAAAATTTAGAATATAAATAATAATATGTTTTTAATATTAATAATAATATTTTCTTTCAAATTTAATAATAATAATAATAATAATAATAATAATAATAATAATTCTCACACATGAATCATCCCAAGCGCCATGTTCGCGGTTGGTCTACCAACACACTAGCAGTCACCCAAGCGCCACATGTGCGCTTGGTCTGCCTAGCACACAGGTAGGCAGCCAAAGCGCCCAAGGCTGGGTAGACTGAGCGCCAGGTGGCTGCAGCCTGTAGCACGGCCAGCGAGTGTGGCCAGCCCAACGCTCAGGCTTGGTAGCCAAGCACCAGGTGTCCGCAGCCCAAGTGGGCGCGCCTCTAGCCTAGCACTTGGGTCCTGCAAGCTGCAACCTTACCACAAGCCCCCACCAAACAGTGTAGTTCACAGTAAATGCACTCACAGTCTCCAGTACCCGCACTACAGTGCAGAACAGTACTATTCACAGTAAATTCACTCATAATGCATAGTAGTCCGTGCTATAGTGAAACAAACAGTGCATATGCCCTTATTATCCTTTAAACTAAAACTAGATGGATTGAGCGTGCAATCTTTAAATCTTTATACAAATGAACTTAGGTACTGTTTGTTTTTGCATTTTAAAAATATTTTTGAAAAAAATTGAATTTTTTTTAATTTTTTATTTGTTTTAAATTAATATATTTTTTTGTGTTTTCAGATCATTTTGATACGCTGATATCACAAATGATTTTTTAAAAATAAAAAAATATTATTTTGATGCATTTCCGAGTGAAAAACACTTTGAAAAGCAATTGGAACCACACTCGCAAACACACCTAATTGGCGTAGCACATGATAGGGGGAAAGCTTACATCATGGATATTTTTAGAGAATAGGTATAAGCAAGCAACAAAGCAAAACTATGACTTTATGTAAATTATATGATACGGGTGGAAGCTAAAGACAATAAGAAACAAAGAACACATGTTTTTTTTATGAGCGAAAAGGGCGGCAGATATAAACCCTAAATTCATTAATTTATTCTCTCTAATTAATAATACTGAAGTATGCCTCTTTAAAAGGTTTACAAAGCCTTAAACAGGCTAGAAATCCTATCTTAACTATGAAAAAAAAAAACAAAAACTTGAAATTACGAAGGAAAGGATAAAATCCAAAAGAAGTAGGAAATCCAAAAATAACAAGGAAAATCATAAAAATTATCAAAATCAAGGCCTCAGACGAGATTCTTGAAATCTAAAGATCTGACAGTCAGAATAGCAATTTCATATTATTTTGAGGAAAGCAACCTCAGGATACTCTTGTAAATATTTCAGCACGATCCAACAGTCAGATTAAAAGTTTTAGTCTCTTGAGTCGAAACCTGTCCCACTGGTCCATAAATGTATTTGCTACACCATTCATATAATCTGTCCAGAGCAGATCCTCATCTAATTATAGTAGAACCACACCTGACTGCTCGAAATCACCTATTATCATAAGCCCAACTATATCATTATATCCACAAAAACATGTGCATATTGGTAGAGCAGCCTCAAGTTTTATTAGCAAAAGTGAAGACCATCATGCGATCCAACTTTTTGTTTAACAAATATGCTTCATTCTTTTCAACTAAACATCCTGTTTGAATAACATCGTAAGTTTTGTGTGTTCTTGCATGGTAGAAATGCGAAATAGCATGTTCTAGAAATTGTAGTTAAATTCATAAATGTTTGTATGGTAAACGATGGTGTGTCTAATTGTTGAAGGAGGGCGGGGGGTGCAACTATTCTTATGGTATTGAAGCACAGGGTGATGATATGTATGGAACATTTGCAAGAAAATTTAAAATTGATTACTAGTGCTGGAAACACATGCAACCCTAATCTAGTTTGAAGGGGGAAAAGAACAAAAGAATAGCATTTGCATGAGGATCGGTAAGAAAAATGAAAAACTATGGGTTGCTCAATACATTTAGAATCCATGAATCAGCAAGTAAAATCAGAATCGGAAATTCCATGAATCTATTTTGCTAATTTAAACACTGAGCCATTAATTAACAGCTTAATTGAGCCATTTGATTTTCTTAATGATGATATATATTATTGATAAGGTTTCATTCCTCAATAAATTGATCAAAACCAGAAAGTTAACTACACTTCAAGTGAGCTTCCAATACCTTCATATGGTGTCTTGTTGTGTAAAAATAATTCTTTTATAAGATTACAATCAGCTTGAAGGTCTCTTATAAGACTTGGAGAACTCTTCTTCGAGATTTTAAAACCGAAACAGTGCATGTTTTTTCATCACAAAAAGTGTAATGTAGTTGATAAGTTCATTTATAATAGATTTGGGATTCATTTGAAGATATTCAAGTGTTTCTATGGATGCTTTGATGCATAATACATTTGAAGATATTCAAATTATATGATTTCTAGCATAACAAATGGGTGTACTTGTTCTATAAAATGAACATAATTTTCCATTTGAAAGAGAATAATTAATGAAGTGGATTCAATATGGGATCAATGATTGATAAAATGATGCTGCAACAAGAGCATCAAAGTTGCAGACGCAGTTGAAATGGCAATTTGGAGATAAAGCATGCATGGGAAAGAATGTGCCTCTGATCAATGCAATGTCTCCTTGCCACGCTATTTTTTAATTGGTTGGCTAACGTCCTCATGTGCACAGGGCTGAGAGGACTTGGTTGAGGTTATTTGCTTTTCTGTTTCGCTGTTAGGTACATCCCCAACACTAGTGGACACCGAAAAATTATTTTGAGTAATATTTAGCTCAGCTATATGAAGCAGTTTGATTGCAAAGTTAGAAATAGAACAACATCTAAGCAAGAGTGATCTTAGCAGACATGAGAAACTGGCCTTTGATGAGAAATGCAAGAATCAAAATCCAGTTTCCTTTTTGCACTAGTTGACATGGCATGCATGTGGATTCAACTCTGTTTCTATGGCAGTTTCTTTGAAAGATACAGGAGCTATAGGCGCTGCGGAATAATATTTGCTGGATTGATTAATTTGATGTTGCTGTGCTTGATGAGGCAGCACCTGTACCAGCTTTTGAAGGCCTGTCTGATGCATGTGGCTGGCGTTGTTATGTGTTAAGGGTCCCCTCGATATTGTCTGATGCAACTTCACAGCGATTACTACCAGACATGAATGCTCTAAATTGAACCTGAGAAATCCATGTTTTGTTGAGCTTGTTTATCATTGGAGGTGCGATCATATTGGGGTTTTTGAACTCCCTATCATAGCCGTAATGATGTACGGTTGAGCCAAAGTAGTTTTCAGCTGGTTTACTAACGATGAGAAACTTTGCAACATCTTCTCCATCAGTTACAACACAATTGACGCAGAACTTATAACAGTGTGTCTGAAAAAGCAAAGCAAAGGGAAAAATTTTAAGTGTATAATAAAATTTGTAGACATACAATTTGCAGATTTGTGAAATCAAATTTTTGTTTTATTTGGATGGAAGCTTACCATGGCACATGCTGATAGGCAGATGTTGGAGCGAAACGATTAGGATTAGGATTATTAATACCCCTTGGATGGTTAAGATTCCTTGGGCAACTAGGTTTTCTTGGGAGGTTTAGGGTCTACTATAAATACATATCATGTAACTCTATTTCAACATAGTAAAAAATAGAAGCTCCTCGCTCCTGTAAATGTAGACACATTGTCGAACAACGTTAAATCTTGTATACTTTGTAGTTTCTCTCTTATTGCAATATTCATTAATAATTGCTATAGGTTTTTCACAATAATTGGTATCAAAATATGTCTACGATGTTAGGGATTTCTTCTGCAAAACTCAACATGCTTAAAGTAGTATATTTTGAGATAAACATGATCTTTTGCTCAATGAGATGGTATAAATAATATCCAACTGACTCTTTTGGATATTCAACAAACTTATAATTATCTAACTTAGCTCCTAACTTTTCAGATACTATACGCTTCATATAAGCGTTACATCCCCTAATCTTTAAGTATGACAAATTTGGTCTCTTATCATTTCATATCTCATATGAAGTCTTATCACCAAATTTTAATAAAACCTTATTTAAAAGGTAACCAGTAGTTTGCAAGACATGACCCTAAAATGAAGGTGGAATGTCTGCATAACTCATTATAGACCTTTTCATATCCAATATGGTATGATTTCTCCTTTCAAAAACTCCATTAAGTTATGATGTTCTAGGACATGTCCATTATGAGAGAATCTCATTATCTTTTAAATAATCTTGAAATACTCGATACAAGTATTCACTACCTCAATCCGATCAAACTATTTTAATACTCTTTTCAATTTGTATCTCAACATCATTTTTAAGTTATTTGAACCTTTCAAATGATGTTGACTTTCATCAAATACACATGACCATATCCAATATAGTTATCAATGATGAAACATGTATATCAATCTATGACACGAATCATTATTGGTCCACATATATCCGTATATATTAGACCAAATAATTCAATAGATCTTTCACTTTTTTAGTAAAGAATGTTTTGGTCATCTTAACCAATAAACAAGCTTTACAAGTTTCATATGATTCATAATCAAAAGGTTCAAATATCCTTCTTTATGTAACTTAATTATTCTTGTTTCATTGATATGACCTAGTCTACAATGCCATAAATAATATAGATATTGATTATCTAATGTGTTTTTCTTGCTATTTATATTGAATTTGTGCATCTCAAGATCAAATATGTACAAACTATTTGTATAAATGCCAGATCCTTAATAAACATCATTATTATAGAAGGAACAACATTTGCCTATAATAATAATTTTAAATCCATTTTAAAAATATATATGATGGTTCTAAAAAAAATACTAGAACATAATAACAATTATAAATTCTAATATCAGTCTATTTGGCAAAGTTAATGCAACAACCTTTGCTTTATTACCAATTTATAGGTCCATTTTACCTTTATTCAATAATAAACACACATGAAGCATAAGCTTCAATAATATTTTTAGCTTTCATGAATATAAGACAATATTTCTAGTTCCATCTTTATTGGCTTTCCTTACCACAATGATGACATATACCCCTAAACTGCAAAACCAAGTTAACGCTTAACTCATGGTCCATGATAAAGCTCTATTGGCCTAATTTATTTAAAATAGTTAATCATTCTCAACATATAGGTGTTCATCGGGGAACCCTCTTTTATCCTACAGTGGAACAATTTTGTAGAGGCCTCATATCTCTTGGTGCATCTAATTGTATCGAATAACTCTTTGAGATGTTTAATTATTATATGGACATCCATATTCTCGTGATGTATTTAAAGTTGAAGTGATATGCTAGATAATATCACACATGTAGCCTACTCATCGATATCAATATGACATTGATATTCATTCCTAACTTTATTATTAGTGTCCTCATCAAGAACATGAGGAATCAGATTTTCAAGAACATATAATTTTTTTTATTTAAAAACAATTTTTATATTTTAGTATCAGTCCAAGAAGTTTAGTTCAATCAATTTATTAGCATCAAGTATGCTATGTAGGGATAAATACTTTTTTACTCATGATAATCTATCAACCTATTCATAGCTAGTATTGATTTTATGCATACATATTTATAACCAAATTAAAATAAAGTCTTTAATCTTAACTTAGTCTCCCCCTATTTTTTGCAAATTAATAGCCCTCACAATTAATTCAAGAAATCTTTTTGAGATCTCCTAGTAGGCTAGGATCTCATTTAATTCATATGACTTTAAGTAACTTAACAAAAAATAAATAAATTGGGTAGATAACATAACTTATCAATCTCATCTTTATGTGATTCCTAGATGGTTAGGTGATTACTCTTTGTCTAAACATATCATATATGTTTCACTTAACTACTGTCTCTAATTTTATATGAACTACTGTCTCTAATCTTATATGCACATAAGTAACTCATCCAAATCATATATGTTAGTTAAGTATATTAATGAGAGATTTATTATTTTAATTAAGTCTCATTCCATGGCATAATTGATATATCATTTGGATTCGCAAGTTAATAAAGGTTGACTTAGGTAAATCCATTACATTTTTGTCTTAATATTAGATAAAAATATCATCCAGTATGCAGTTGATTTTGAATTCATGATTAAAATCTATTTAATTTTTTAGGAAACACGTTAGCGATGTTTAAACAATTTTTTTTAGCATTAAAACAAATTAGCTTTGACGCTCGACACAACATGAACAAATTTTGTTATCCTTTTATTAAATAAAGAATTTTCTATGAAACAAAGTTATTAGATACAACTGTGTATATAACACATGTTACAAGATTAAATATCTTAATTTATATCTATCTCTTTATTTTTTGAATTTAGTCTTTAGCTATCTATAATTATCTTTTTTTACATTTTGTGAACACAGATAATTGTTTGATTAAATGAAAGATTTATTCAAAGAAACAAAGTTATTAGGCACAACTGAGTACATGACACCTGTTGCGAGATCAAATATCTTAATTTATATCTATCTTTTAATTTTTCAAGTTTAGTATTTACTTATCATCAATAGCATTTTTATATATTTATTAACATGAATAATTTTTAATTTATTTAATTAAATACATGTGTAAGCTTTTCAATTTCTTATTGGGAATTTTTTATCACAAAAAACAAGTTGAAAATGTCTATATATTTATATTTGAAAAAATAAAATAAAACTATCACTCACAACAAAACACTTATATGGGATTTAGGGTTTTGTGAATATTCACCTAATTGTCCTTCTATTAAAACGGAGATGTTAGTAGAAAAAAGAATTTAAAAATTATTCTTTTTATTTTTATATAAAAATATTGGAATGTCAATATTCCAACCAAAACTTTTTATATTGCAAAATTTTGCACCAATCAATCATCTTAAATGCTATAAGATCCATGAAGCTATTCTTCCTCCTAAATGTTATCTTATAGACGTTTAACTTCTTCTTTTTTTAATTATTTTGACCATTCCACGATTTGATTGTGGTAACATTTTGTCTACATTTCTTAACAAATTATATTTTATATATCATGTCAATGTAAAATTAAAATTTTAATAAAAAAATCCTTTTTTCTCCCTTTTTCTTTTTCTCCTTTTTTCTTTTTTGATCTTGGCAGACCAAACCAGATAGATAAAATTATCCATTTTTTTCTTCCTCTTTCTTTTTCAATTCCACTTGGTTTCTATATTTTAAGATTTGAGTTTTTCAAGATTAGAATTTTTTTAGGATTCTTGCAATTCTATTTGTTTTTGTAAGAATTTGGGTTTTTCAAGATATGAGCTTTTCATTTTGAATTGTATTATGGGGTTTTTTTTATTTATGATGGGAGTTGTGAAGATTATGGCGATAGTTTTTTTAATTTTGGTAATTTGAAATAACTAATTATTTCAAATTGGTGAGCTAATTAATTTCAGCATTATAGGTGATTTTGAGCTTATTTTTTTAATGCACTATTTTACTTAAACGAATATAAATTTCAATTTGATCGTTAAATTGAGGTGAAAATTTACCAAAAGTTTCCAGAGGTCTTGTAGGGTTAAAATTTCTAAGAAATTAAACATCAAAAAGGCCTTGTGATAAGGTCCAAAAACTATTGTACAAGACTTATATTAGTTTTCTAGTTGATTTAGGATTCTTTTTCCTATTTTATTTAGAGCTTTTTTTATTGTTTTTCCATCATTATTTAGGATTTTTTTACTTGTTATAAATAGGGTTATATAACTTTTATTTAGTTTTTTTTTATTTTATGAAAGACTTTGATTTCAACAATTATTATTGTGTGTGTGATGTTTTGCTCATACTTTTTGGTTCTTCATTAAAGTATTCTGACTTATCAAAGAATACACCAACCTTCGTAGCTTCTTCTATACTTCATTTCTCTTTATAGGTGTTGGGTTGGGTCTTAGTTACTTATAATTTTGATGCCTCAATATAGGTTATTGTTGTGTTAAACTCAATTACAAACATGATCTTAGCTTTCTTAAGAAGAGTCAATTTGAATATGAGTTTCTGAATCTTTATATCCACTGGGTTCGCATCATTTTATCTCCTCATCATTTTTCATTCACTTCCTCTCTTTTTTTTCAACATTTAAGCACTAAAACATGACAAAAATAAAATTTTAGATTGAAACATAAAAATCTAAAACAAACAGGGCCAAATGTGTCAAACTCAAAACATGAGGAATGAATTTCAATTTTTTATGGTTATTTTAAATGTTATGTTTTTTTTATTGTTGTTAATTTTGGTCTTTTATATTCTTCTTTTTTACAACAAACTTAAATTGTATTTTATAAAATAAATCTTTATGGTAAGGTGAAAATACTTCATGACACGCTGGGTATAAGAGAGAATATAAATAGAAATTAATATTAGCACATAAAATAATAACTACTGCTATGGAATCTTCTGTAACAAACTATTCTCTAGGAGCGGATTCGTGAAAATAGAATTTGAAAAGATGAAATTAAAAAGAAATTATGTGCAATGAACAAACTGTAAAAAAGTAATAATTTCATGAACCAAATTTTTTTTACTATGAACAATGATATAAACAATGAAATATGAGGTTGGCTACATTGTATGAATACCAGTTACCCCTAAATTTTTTAGTTTATGTTTTAGAAACAAAACTTGAAAGAATAACATTAAAAAAAACCTATAAACAATGATATAAATAGTGAAATGTGAGGTTGGTTAAAATAGTAGTTACTCTAAATGTTTTAGTTTTAGTTAACTAGATTATTAACCCACACTACATTGCGTGTCAGATTAAACTTTTTTTTAACGTAAAAGAAATGTCTAGGCATTGCTAATGTTTTTTTCTAGTAGAAAACAAATATGGCCTTAGCAAATTTTTTTATATCTAAAGATCTAATGGTTTGCATAATGACGAGGTGTACAAGGTAAACCTAATATAAAATCCATGCTCGCATTTAGCCACAGACCATCAGGAACCGATAACGGGGTGTACAACCTAGCATTCAATAAGGCCCCTCTGAACCTCTGACATACAACACACTTCTTGACAAAGTTAGAAACCTGACTTGGTAATTTAGGTCAATAATAATCTGCAAGTGTCTTATCCCATCCAAAATACCCCTCACAATGTAATTCACTAATTATATTCTCTCACAAATAACAATATGGAACACCAAGTTACAAATAATGAAAAAGATAACCATTTAAAAACATAAAGTTATCTCATTTAACTCCATTTGATAACTCGACATAAATTTAACTAAACGAGGAATCATCTGAATACAGCTCATAAAAAGTATCAAATCCCAGCACATGGGCACATATAGTGCTAAGAAAAGTTACTCGTCGACTGAGAGCATCAATCACCTTGTTTAGGCTGCCCCATTGGTGTCTCAATGAAAAAGTGAACTCCTGCAAAAATAACACCTACTTCGCATGTAGATGACTCACCTTATGCTGCCCATTTATGTAGTTTAGAGCTTCATAATCAATAATTAAAATAAACTTCTTGTACATGAGATAGTGGCTCCAATGCTTTAGAGTCTGAACAATAATGTAAAACTCCAAATCATAGGTGGAATAATTCTTCTTCGAACTAAACAGTTTCTTACTAAAAAAAAAGATAAAAACTCCCTCAATGCTTACCCAGAAGCATCATAATTTACTTCAAACAACTTCTGAAAGTTTGGTAATGTCAAAACTAGAGCTTCAATCATCTTTTACTCCAATAATTGAAAATTGGTTTAAACCCCATCTATCTACTGAAAAGTACGTACATCTCTTTAGGCACTCTGTAATGGGTGTGATAAAGAAACTAAGTTCTTGGTGAATCTTCTATAAAAAGATACAAAGCCATGAAAACTCCAAACATCATAAATGTTTTTCGGTGTCAACCACTCAATAATCATAAAAATCTTACTTTGATCAACTTGAACACCATCAATAGATACAATAAATCCAAAAAAAAACTATGTTAGTAAAGAACTTACATATCTTTCAGTTAACATACAACTATTTCTTCCTTAATGTATTGAAAACAACTTATAGGTGCTCCAAATAAGACTTTAGAGTGGACTATAAATTAGAATGTCATCGAAATAGACCTAGATAAATTTGCCTATGAATGACCTCAATACTTGATGCATGAACCTCATTAATGTGCTTGGAGGATTAGAAAGTTCAAATGGCATGACCATCCACTCATATAACCCCATGCGAGTTTTGAAAGTTGTCTTCCATTCATCCCCTAGTCTGATTATGATCTGGTGATACCCAATCTTGAAGAATACCTTATACCCTACCAACTGGTGTAACATGTTATCTAGGTGCAGTATGTTATCTATACACATACCTCATGACCCATCCTTCTAGGGGACTAAAAAGGCTAACACAACACAAGAACTCATACTTTTTTCTGGATATACCCTTTCTCTAACAATTCCACTACTCGTCTCTACAACTCTTTAGCTTTTTTAGGGCTAAGTTTATAACCTACCTTGTTTGGGAGGCTGGAACCTGGCATCAAGTCAATCTGGTATTGTATCTCTCTCATAAGAGGTAAACCTTGGGCAACTCATTCGACATTAAATCTAAAAATTCTACCAACACACCTCGTGCCTCATCGGGATTGATATCTTTTTTTTCTCTTCTCCCTGACAATATTTCTATGCATTAGGGTAAACACCACTCACTCTTTAAGGATAATAAATTCTTCCCACCATTAGCCTTCATCTCCATCTTCTCCCTCATTGGTGCCAAAATTAGTTAACTTGCCAAATCCGTGATCTGAGTAATGAAATATGAATAACCTCATAGAAAGTAGATCGAAACAAATCATGAAGTCTAATTCCCAATCAATCCAAAGTTAAAAGATGAAATTGAGAAAAAAAAGTTAATTAGAAAAAGGAAAAAAAAGGCTCAAGTCAACCAAGTTAACCTGTTAAACTCGCGATCTGGGTCATGAGTATATGATAATCTCATAAAAAATAAATTGAAAAACAATTACCAAGTTCAATCTCCAATAATTTTAATATTGAATGATGAAGTTGAAATTGAAAAAAAAATTAGAAAAAGAAACAAGGGAAAAAAACATTATTCCAGTGATTAATGTTATGTAAGTAGTGGTATAGTAAAACTCTTTCCTCCTTTATTTTCTTATTAATTTCCAATAAATTCAATGTTGAAATATAAAATTGAGAAAAAAATCAATTAGATAAAAAAATGAAAAAAAACTCGAGCCATTCAAGTTAACCTGTTAAACTCATGGTTTGGGTCACGAGTCTGAAATAATCTCAAAAAAAGTAAATTGAAAAAAAATTATAAATTATAATCCCTAATAAATGTAATTTGAAGGATAAAATTAAAATTAAAAAGAAATATATATTAAACAAAATAACAAAGAAAGAAAACTATTCTAATGAATAATAAACTCCAAGGTTGTCAAAAATATTTTTTTGACACGACACAAAATATACAATATAAACTCGAATAGTAAAATCATAAGTAAAATATTTTAACTAATTACATATTAACAATTCCAATCAACTAGTAAATAATAATATAACATAATTAAAATAAAAGTGAAATAAACAAAACAAAAGTCCAAACACCTTCATAATTCAAATAAAAATTCATACATGGTTTAAATATGTTTTCTGTTTCCATAATATTTCATTTCTGCAAATCAGAATATATGCAATCTCAGGATGAATGTTGCATGTTCCTGGTCCTAGAGTTTTAACTGATATCTAAACAAGGAATAAATACAACTCATGGTCTGATATTTGTAAAACCATTATAGAAGTAATTAATATCTAAACAAGGAATAAATCAAGTGTACCTCTTCATTCATAACCATTCTACGCAATTAGTTTTATAATACAAACATAATCATCTCGCTTAATCATCCAAAGGAAAAAAAAAACAACAATGCAAAATTAAAGAGTTCACAATATATTATTGCTCTATTCATGTTTGCAACTGAATAATGTATCCTCTCGAACAAGTAAATGGAAGATAAAAGCAAGACTTTATTTCTAAGTGTTTGTGTAACGCAGAAGTTGTAACTAAGAGGCATTTGTTAAATAATACATTTATCTTGTTTTATTTTATTAAGGGTGGAATAATATTTTTAGCTTAACCTATATACAAGCTCTTTATATTTAGGTTAAATGATGTACTTTTTACAAATCAATTAAGGAGAATTCTAACCTCCCTCTCTTTCATGTTTGTATTTATTTTGTGCTAATTAATTTTTTTAAACATGGTATCGGAGCTGGTTTTATGGAACGAGACTTAATCTCAAACACAATTTTCATGGCTAGACTTATTGATAACAAGACTGTAGACACTCCCATTGAAGTTAACACAAGGTATTATTCTTCTGATGGTTTACTTTTGATAGATCCTATTTTATATCATACTATTGTTGGGAGTTTGGTATACCTCACCATTACTCGTCCAGATATTGCATATATTGTTCACATTGTTAGTCAGTTTGTTGTTTTTCCTACTACTGTTCACTAGATAACTGTTCTTCGTATTTTGCGATATCTTCGAGGTACAGTCTTTCAAAGTCTTTTACTTTCATCCACCTCTTCCTTGGAGCTGCGTGCAAACTCTGATGCTAATCATAACAATGATCCCACATATCGCAAATCAATTACTGGTTTTTGTATCTTTTTAGGTGATTCTCTTATTTCTTGAAAGAGTAAGAAATAATCTATTGTTTTTCAATCCTCAACTGAAGCAGAATATTATGATATGACATCTACTATTAAAAAGATTATTTGGCTACGTTGGTTACTTGCGGATATGAGAGTTTCACTCTCTCATCCTACTCATATGTATTGTGACAACCAGAGTTTTATTCAAATTGCTCACAACTCGATTTTTCATGAACGAACCAAGCACATTAAGATTGATTATCATCTTACTCGTCATCATCTCAAGCATGACACCATTACTTTGCCTTTTGTTACTTCTTCCTTGTAAATTGCAGATTTCTTTACCAAGTCGCATTCTATTTCTTGTTTTTGTTTTCTAGTTGGCAAACTCTCAATGCTTATAGCTGCCGCATCGTAAGTTTGAGGGAAAATGTTAAATAATACATTTATCTTGTTTTATTTATTAAAGATAGAATAATATTTTTAGCTTAATCTATATATAAGCTCTTTATATTTAGGTTAAATGATGTACTTTTTACAAATCAATTAAGGAGAATTCTAGCCTCCCTCTCTTTCGTGTTTGTATTTATTTTGTGTTAATTGAATTGTTTTAACACCATTGTTCCAAGTGCTTATAATAACCATTAAGCTGATACTTTGCTCAAAAGAAAACAGTATAACAAGAACAGGACATGCTTTGATGAAAATCTAACACATAAGCAGCTCCATTTCTAGACTATCTAGCTCTTCTCCTCACTTGCAAGAGTTCAAATAATGGCAGGAAACTAAATGGAAGTAAAACAACCTCAACTCTATTTCTAGACTATCTAGCTCTCCTCCTCACTTATAATAGTTCAAACAATGGCAGGAAACTAAATGGAAGCAAGACAACCTCCGAGAACTCAACATCAAAATAAAACAAAACAAAATTAAGCAAATGAAAAGCAATGACAAGAAATATAAATTTAGGAAAAATAATGGCAAGAAGAATAATGGCAGTAATTTACATCAAATCCATCTCCAGAAACAAGTCTTCAAGAATCAAGTATACAAAGAGGTGAGACGCGAGAGCACAGAAGATGGAGAGTGGAGACTTCAGGAAGAAAAAAGGCAAATAAAGTAAAGAAAAAAATGGGTTTTTTGATAGAAAGAGTGTGAAAGTTGTGGAACCAGCTAGGGAGAACTTGAGTTTTAAGAAAAGACAAAAGGGAAAGGGGAGATTGGGGACTAGGGAGTAAATGATGGCTTGACGGGGAAGGGAGTCAATTAATTTTTTTTTACTTTTATCAAACTCATAAACTCGGTTTGAGTTTATTAATTTGACCGAATTTAACATAGTTTGACTGAATTTGCTACTTTTTGAGTTTTTAACCCGATTTTACATGTTATATACGATTTTACGAGTCAACTCACGATTTTGACAACTTTGATAAACCCTCTCCTTTAGTTTTTTTTGTTTTTTTAATAATTAATGTTAATAAAGGGATTAAGGTTGGACTGTTGGTGTTTTTAAGTGAGTATGCACTTGTTTGTTTTTGTATTTTAAAAATATTTTTTAAAAGAATTTTTTTTATTTTAAATTAATTTTTTAATGATGTTTGGATGTATGATATTAAAATAATTTTTAAAAAATATTATTTTAATATATTTTTAAATAAAAAATATTTTAAAAATCAATAAACAATAAACACCTCCCTTCTAAACACCTCTTCCAAATCTAACGGCAGTTAGACGTAACTTAAAAAAATTGAGCAGTATTTATTTCGAAACAACCGTCATCGGCACAAAAACAACAGTAGCTGGTCGAAAGATTTTTCAAACTTCAAACAAACGCGAGAGCGAGAGTCGAAAGATTTTTCAAACTTAATCAAACGCGAGAGAGAGAGAGAGAGATTTGAAAAAAAAAAAAAAAAAAACACAAATTGAAAACGCAAATAAATAGTAGTCGTCTTCCTTCTCGGACACTTTGATAGAAGGCGGGACGGGAGAGAAGAAATAAAGAAAGAGAGAGGAAACATGAAAACTAAAACAAGAACTTGTTCTTCTACGTGTATATTTCCTCTCCCAAAATAAATAAATAAATAAAACAAAAAACAGTTCCGTTCCGTAGCTCTTTTTCAAAATCTGATCTCTCTAGAAAACCAATCAGATCTCGTCGGTTTTTAGGGTTTTTCGATTTGCTCGATCGGTTCGATTTTTGCTATTTTAGATCTTTGATTAAAAAATGGAAGCGATCGAGGAGTTGTCACAGTTATCGGAGTCGATAATGCAAGCAGCGGCGTTGCTTGCCGATGAGGATGTTGACGAAAAGTCGAGTTCAAGTTCAAGACGGAACTCAACTTTTCTTAATGTTGTTGCACTTGGCAATGTAGTAAGTGACTTAATTTTAGATTTGAATTTTTTTTAAGTGAAGAAAGGAGCTTGTGTTTTAATTTAGTTTTAGATTTTTCTTGATCAGTGACTACAAGGAAGGAAGGGTTATGTACTTGTTTTTTAGGTGATTTTGGTTTCCACGCGAGTGGTTTTTTTTTAGGATTTCTGTTGTTAGCGAGGATCTTATGAATGGAATACGTTGCTTTCGGGGTAATGATTTCTTTATCATTGAAGGATGTTTGTTTTGGCTCCTTTGTGTATAATGATGCGAGAGATTTATGACTCTTTTTAGGAGTATCATCTTCCACCTGCGGTACATACAAGCAAGTGATATTGTTAATACCAATAGTTTGAATCAAAGTTTCTCCACAAAAGTGAAATAAAAATAATAAGAATAAAATTCCATGAGATGCCATTACATACCTCCTGGATAAGTATGCAATGAAGCCAAGCAGGTGTTGATGGTGACAATTCATCAGTTGATGCAGCACCGCCTTAAGCACCAAGAAAAAGAATGAATCTGGTTTCTGATAAACGTGGTTTGTTATTTATTTTATTTTTGCAATGCAAGCATTAGGAACTTTGATGGTATGGTTTTAAATGCATTCTATCTTTACGCTGCTGTCATGTGAGCATGAGTGTGTGCGCGTGTGTCTGTGGAGGTATTAGCAGCAACGTTTGTTAAATATAACTAGATGATAGGGTATTCTTTATTTTGTGACATTTCTTGCATTGGAGATGCTCATATTAGCTAGATGTTTAACTCACTATCTGTTTTGGATGTAAATTGTGGTTATGAGCCATGAGGAACCGTTGGAGATGAGATTTTAGAGCCTACTCAACTCTGAGATTATCTGCTGCTACAGCTGCTATTTTTGTGCTATGTCTATTTTCACTTTTTTTTTCCTTTAATGAACACCCCATCTTTTGTTTTTGTTTTTGTTTTTGTTTTTTTTTTTTTTTTTTTGGGGGGGGGGGGTTTCATGGTGTGGAGGGGGGGGGGGTGTAATGTCATCCTTGTTTGATTTCCTCTTCCCTGTTTGTGGACAAATTGGTTAGGGTGCTGGTAAATCTGCGGTTTTGAACAGTGTAATTGGACACCCTGTTCTGGTAAGTTGATCTGCATGAGGTTCTGTATTTTTCTTCCCTCTCCTGAATGTAGTTTGATTTCTGATATTCTCTTCGTTTGCTGCAGCCAACTGGTGAAAATGGTGCCACTCGGGTCCCTATAAGCATTGGCTTGCAGAGGGATGTTTCTTTGAGCGGCAAATCAATTATCTTGCAGATTGACAATAAATCTCAACAAGTTTCTGCAAGTTAGTAACTGCAATTGAATGACTCAAATTGCATTATTTGTGTCTTGTGTTTTATTTATTTTGTTCTCTTTGCCAGTTGCTGTTGATTATATGGTTAAAAGATAACTTCTAAAACAACCTCTTAGGATTCTCATGTTATGACTGATATTTTTTTGAAAATTTCACCAACTTCTGCTGAACTGGCAGCTTTATGATTCCTGCCATAACTTACCACCTCCTCTCCTCAATACTAACATGGTTGGAGGACAGCAAGACCAATGCTTTGAATATTTATCTTCTCTGTATTTATTTTGGACGTGTAATGGTCATCCTGAGGCAAGAAGTTATTTTTGTAGTTGACTCAAAACAAACAAACATGACATGCTAGAGTTAGTGGTGAAAACAGGGATATGCATTGGACTTGACTGAGGTGGAAAATTGCTTTTCCACTATGTGATCCAATGTCAATAAACATTTAATGATAAAGACTCCTTTCAGATTATCAGATGTTGGTACCTTTTAATCTAAACAAGGAAATATGATATTTGTTATTTTGCAGGTGCTTTGCGGCATTCTTTACAGGATAGGCTGAGTAAGGGTGCTGCTGGCAAGAGCCGGGATGAGATATATTTGAAACTGAGCACAAGCACAGGTTTGCTCATTATTTAACTGTGTAATCTAGTTTAGTTTATGCATAAAGATTCTAAGATTTGGTAGTAGCTATTGCTTTGTTAAAGACTTTTGTGACAGATCCATGATGGGATAGGAGATACTATGATTCAGTTAACTATTCAGATTCATTTAATCACATGCTCTTGTGGCTGTTAGCGGACATACTGATTCTGTTGTTACCATTCTTACTCTTATCATGGTTTTTCTCAGCACCTACCTTGAAATTGATTGACTTACCTGGCCTGGATCAACGGGTCGTGGATGAATCTATGGTAAGAGTTGATTAATGGTTCTAGACCTCTATTACATATAAGGATTTACATCAACCAGCATCACTGTCACGGTGATCAAAACATTAATTTTGCATGTAATCTGTGAAAAGAAAGAAACTCCTTTTTCTTTATTTGTTTACTTTTTGCGTATGCATTTAGCTCAGTATGGCACTCAAAATATTATGGCGATAATTTTTCAATGTGGCCATTGCTTAGGTTAGTGACTATGCAGAGCACAATGATGCCATTTTGCTAGTTATTGTACCTGCGGCCCAGGCACCTGAAATTGCTTCATCTCGAGCCCTTAGGATTGCCAAGGAGTATGATGGAGAAGGTAAATGGCTGTTAAAGCTGATTGTACGGAGATCTATGATATTTTTAATGGCAGTACATGAGATATCAGACACTTCTCTCATATTTTTGTACTCACACTTTCCTCCATTGTGTATCTGCATCATCTCTTTTTGTTAGGTGTTTTATTATTAAATTTAAGTGTTCGAAAGTTCTTTTCTTATGTTGCTTTGCTACATATAAAAAAAATTGCTTAGAAATGTTACAAGAATAAATGTTAAGGTGTAAGTGTTAATGGTGTAAATGATACTGGTTTAGTAGATCCAAAATGTTTAAGGGTGCGCATAAAAGCTGTTGGTGGGACTTGTACTTGTAAAAGAGATAATTGATGTAAATTAGTGGGACTCATGCTTTAAAAGGTGTAAATAATAAAACTTGATTGGACTTGTGCATAAAAAGTGATGAGGAAAACTCCTTTTAGTGGGTCCCATTTTATCACTTTTTGTGGGGGTAAAACTTCATAATGTTCCCTCCCATTTTTTTGTTTCAAACTCGTTGAACAGGGGGAAATGTTATTAAGATAACTTCTGAGCCCCCTTCACCCACTAAAAAAGACATCTTTAAAATGATTAAGTAGGTACTCTTCTGTCAATGACAGGTAATAGAACCGTTGGTGTAATTAGTAAAATAGATCAAGCTGCTTCAGACCAGAAAGCTCTTGCGGCTGTTCAGGCTCTCTTACTAAATCAGGGGCCACCAAAAACTGCTGATATCCCATGGATTGCTTTAATTGGTCAATCAGTTTCAATTGCTGCTGTGCAGTCTGGGAATGAAAGCTCTCTGGAAACTGCTTGGAAAGCAGAGAATGAAAGTCTCAAATCCATACTGACTGGAGCCCCTCAGAGCAAGCTAGGTAGAATAGCTTTAGTGGATGCTCTGGCACAGCAGATTCGTATACGCATGAAAGTTCGGCTTCCAAATCTCCTCTCTGGGTAATTGTTTTATACTTCTCTTATGGCCTTTTCTCTTTCTTTAAGAAATTTTATTGTTTCCTTACCTTACCTCTTATTTAATTAATTCTCTCTATTGTCAGTGTTCCTTGTATTGCCTCTCAATGTAATGTTCTATTACATGTGCTTGTCTTGTTATTAGCACACAGCCAAGGAACTTCTTGACATGGATTTTGTTGTTATTACTGTTGATCTCCCTTGGTACATAATTTCCACTTTGGAGTAACTGGTGCATTTTTGCCTCCTGATAATGCCACAGTTGGTCTGTAGACTGTGTAAGGAGACAAATGAAAGTGCTTTGTTCTGTTAACAACATTATAGATAAGGGTGGGATAAATTTAATCAATTATTTTTACCTTTTTTTCTTTGTTCAATATATGAAATTATGCTTCCTTTGTAGGCTTCTATTTGTTTTTTGGTTACTCACATATTTGTCCTTTGTATCTATGCAGCTTACAAGGGAAGTCTCAAATAGTTCAGGATGAATTAGTGAGGCTTGGGGAGCAGATGGTTCAAAGTGCTGAGGGAACAAGAGCTATAGCTTTGGAGCTTTGTCGTGAATTTGAGGATAAATTTCTCCAACACATTATGACGGGAGAGGTGAGTAGGCAGATCAGTTATGTATTGATGTTATACTTGTAAAAAACGTAGTTCTCCATGGAGCTTTATACCCATGCTTATTGTTTTCTTGTCATCAGCTATTTCCTTATTCCTTGTGTCACTCCAATGGCCGAGGTTTTTTTTTTTTTTTCTGGTTTGAATGGTAGATATCTTTTAAAAAAAATCCTCTGATGATATTCTTGGTTTTGTTTCTCTATGTGCGCCCTTGTAAAAATTTTAACATTAGCTATTTGCTTCTGTTCTATGAATAATCAAAACTAAAATATGCTAGGTGATGCAGTTAATTAATATCTTAGTTGTTACAAGTATTACTTAAGAAATGGTTTCAATGAAGTTTCATGATCTGAAATATTAGCTGTTATTTCAAATATTCTGCTGCAGGGTTCTGGTTGGAAAATTGTTGCAAGTTTTGAGGGGAATTTCCCAAATAGGATCAAGGAACTTCCTTTGGATAGACACTTTGATATCAATAACGTGAAGAGGGTAATTGTGCTGCTTTTCATCACTTCCTATTTTTGCTACATGCTCTGTTGCTTTTAGGAATATTTGTGTAGCATCACAAAATGTTTTCTACTGTGTGTGTTCTATCAGATTGTCTTAGAGGCAGACGGATATCAACCATATCTCATATCCCCTGAAAAGGGTTTGAGATCCTTAATAAAAGTTGTGCTGGAGCTTGCTAAAGAACCATCACGTCTCTGTGTTGATGAGGTAAATTACATTTTGTGTACCATTACATTGTAACATGACACTTCACTCTTGTAGTTAAGATTTGAACATTTCCACCCCTCTTTTCTCCCCATATTTGACATTGATGATGATTATGGTGGTTGTGAACATCAAATGAATATCTGACTTCTGATCTATTAATGTTCTATAACACTTAGTTTAATGGTGCACTGAGTTTTGATGTCATGCTTTGAGCAATCATATGTTGTGATTTTGTGTTTTATGAAGGCATTATGTTAACTTCTACTTGTTTCTCATTTACCACTTGAAAAAATGACTTGTACAATTTTTTATTTTGAAATTGACTTTCTGAAATCAGATATTCATTCAGATGAAACTGATTTGAGGTAGAACTTTTTTATTTCATTTTGACAATTTGTTTCAAAGGTCTATGATCAATATCTGGTTCTGTTGTGTGCTACTGATGGAGTTCCTTCCTGACTTATAACAGGTACATCATGTCCTGGTGCATATAGTTTCTGCTGCTGCAAATTCCACACCAGGTCTTGGACGATACCCTCTTTTCAAGAGAGAGGTATGTTGCTCTATAATTACATGTTCTATGATTTATGCCGCAGACTCTGAACCTGCACAAGTACCCATCACGGTTCAAATATTATTCTTTTTGTAAAGTCTATCGTTTCTTTATTCCTTTTGTAAGGTTGTGGCCATTGCAAGTGCTGCTTTAGATGGGTTTGTGAATGAAGCAAAAAAGATGGTTGTTGCATTGGTTGATATGGAGAGAGCATTTGTGCCCCCACAACATTTCATCCGTTTGGTGCAAAGGAGGTATTGTGAACAAGCTTGGCTGGTATAGATCTGAGTTGCAATCATGGTTTTCTTGTAATCTCTTGGGTATGGTGGCTCAATTTCTAGGATAACTGTGTAATTGTTTTGCTATGTGATGGCATGATTATCTATCTCTGGTTCAATCACTTGAAAAAGTGCAAAAATAGTAAAGCTGTTTAATGTAGCGTTTCCAACTTCTGAATTAATTCTGTTGTCTGTATATTGCGTCTGTGTGCCTGAGCATATCATATGTTTTGGTGCATATGCAAGGATCTTCTGTTCTATTGCGCTGAGAGTACATCTCTGAATGTTAATCTCCAGCTTAATTATTATCCTTTCATTTTTATCTACTATAGGATGGAAAGACAGCGCCGAGAGGAGGAGCTTAAGAACCGGTCCTCAAAGAAAGCAAATGATGCTGAGCACGCCATATTAAACAGGGTAGTGTGTTCATTTCAATGTTTATTGGAAATTTGGAATAGGAATTTTAACAAATATGTGTCATTTATTTCTGTTCTGTTTTGTTGATGCTCTACCCGTTTTATACATTCTCCTTAGGCAACTAGTCCTCAAACAAGTGGAAGTTTGAAATCATTGAAGGAGAAATCCAATCCCGCAGAGAAGGAAGTGCAGGAGGGTTCTGGTTTAAAGACTGCTGGTCCTGAAGGAGAAATAACAGCAGGTTTATTGGGTTATAGTATTTCTTTAAAGATGTCTATGGGTCCTGTATATAACTGTTGATTACATCTGTGTTTTGTGTTCTATGCCAATATTTTCTGAAATTTAAAGCTTGTCGCTTTCTAAAGTTGAAAAATCTTTTGGGTCATGGACATCATAATTTCTTCATTTCTTTTATGTAATTATAGAATTTGAACTACCCTAGAATTTTAACTACCATTTCTTTTATGAAAGTTGGCTTGGCCATTAGTTTTTCTGGATTGTTACACAGAAATTGGTTCCTGAATTTACGCAGGGAACTAGTTTAGAATTTGATCTTCACATGAACAAGCCTTTGATTTATAATATGTGCAGTGTGGAAGATGTACATATTTAGTATTAACTTTCAAATATCTCAAATTACATTTTCAAAAACAAGCTTGAAAATTATATATATATATATATATATATATATATATATATATATATATATATATAAAATTGAATATCTTTTGCACTTGGGACCCTGCAACCACAACTATTTATTAATAAAGTTGTCTTTCCTGTCCAATCTTCCCCTGAATAATTCCCTTCAATTTCCTAATGAGAAAGTTTCAATTTTAGTGAGCAGTTTGCATGTAAATTTGCAGGTTTTTTATCAAAGAAAAGTGCAAAGACTAATGAATGGAGCAAGCGATGGTTTGTTTTGAACGAGAAGACTGGGAAGGTTTGTAATTTTGTCTCTGGTAAACTTTGTTGCACGTTTCTTCTTACATATTATTTTGTGAACTCTGTTTTTATTTTGTTTATGATTACTGTAAGACTAGTTTTTATGTCTCTGTATATGTGCTGGTTTAGGAAACTTAATTTCAGGCATTCACTTGATAGTGTCACTTCAGTTTTTCTTGCTGCAAATCACTTATAGATGTCAAGTTTGTTAGAGAATGATGTCACAACATGTTAAATGTGCGCACCTCTATGGTCTAATGGTGTGAAAGATACCTGTGTTTGCACTCTCTCATGTGCATCATCCATGTATCAATTTTAGAAAAATAAGATTTGGAAAGTAAGTAGTGCGGAAACAGTTAATCTAGTTGCTATAATTGGTACTATTTAATCTAGTTGCTATAATTGGTACTATTTAATCTTGCACGTCTCTTATGTAGATGATTGGTAGGATTAAAACTCATCTATTTTTTATTTAACAGCTTGGTTACACAACAAAAGCAAGAGGAGAGACATTTTCGCGGTGTCATCACTTTGGAGGTATGGTCAATTATCACTCTTTTGCTTCTGGATCACCCCTAATTTCATGGTACTCGATTTTAGGTATCCTTTTCAGCTTTTTATTTTTACTTTTTTTTAAACTAGTTTTGGACTTCTAAAATTTTTAATTAGTAGTACATTATGTAGACTGCAATGGAGGAGAGCCTTTACGGATGTGTGTTTTGTTTTGGGGGAGTTTTTAATCTCTGATGAAGTATTGGTCTATGGTGTGTGAGGTTTCTAGAAACAAAAATTATTTAGGGATTGGATAGGAGCAGTGCATGAAATGAAAATTCATATGTTAGTAGATGTGCTTTAATTTATTTGTCTGTTTACTACACAATGTTGGCTCAAATATCAAATGTTCAGGTGTTAAAGAATAAAATTGATGTTATAATCACCATCTGAATTCAGGTCTGTTTTAGAGATTGAAAAAGACTGCATCTTTAGATCCTTTTCTGGTGTAGGGGATTTTTCCTTAACATGCAATTTATGTTAACAAGCATTATTTTGATCCAACTGTTGAATCAGACTGAAATTTTATTAGAAGAGTGTAGAGGCATTGTTTCCTTTAGAATTAAAATTCATACCTATTGGAGTTTAGGGGGGCCCTCAACTAAGGTCCAGAAGTTACTGCTCGGAATTTGCTATATTTTCTTAATTGATTTAAGATTCCTTTTTCCTATTTGAATTAGAACTTTTTTATTATTTTTCCAGCTTTGTTTATGACTTTTTACTAGCATATAAGCAGCCATGTTGTTGAACTGTTTTTTCTTCTGGTATTTGTGATATCTAGTTTTCCTTTTAAACAAGTGAAGGCCGTGTCAATACCTTTTTTATTTATTGTTGCCTTGTGTGTCCTCCCAAATTGGCTCTGTTTCTATTTGCACTATACTTGATATAATTCTACTGGACACTACATGCATTTTGCAAAGTAATAACTGGATTAATCTATGGTCAATTATATGGCTGTGCATGCAAATGATTTGTCTCATCTGATCTATTTATTTTGCAGGAATGCAATATTGAAGAGGTTCCAGATGAGGAAGGACCTCCTCCAAAGAGTTCAAAGGATAAAAAAGCCAATGGACCAGATGCTAAAGCACCCAGTCTTGTTTTTAAGATAACCAGCAAGGTTCCATACAAAACTGTTTTGAAAGGTATGCATCTTTTGTACTTCTCAAGTGGATTTTCTTTCTTCTTATGTTGTTTGAAGCTGCTGTTACATTTCTAATTGTCCTTTTATCTTGCAGCTCACAGTGCTGTTGTTTTGAAAGCTGAGAGCATGGCTGACAAAGTTGAATGGATGAACAAGATATCAAAGGTTGCTCAACCTTCTAAAGGAGGGCAAATGAGGGGTGTATCTCCTGAAGGTGGTCCTGCAACGCGGGAGAGTCTTTCTGATGGTTCATTGGTATGATTACATACTGCACATTGGTTCACCTTTAGTGAAATCCTCCATCAGATTAATTCTCTTGCTAACTCCAATGTTTTCTTCGCTATGTATTCGGGTTGGTTTAGTTATGTATTCTGTGAAGCAGTTTGGTCCAGTAAGCATGTGCATAAAGGTTAAAAGTACAGAACTTGAACATTTCTGAGTTAGGCTTTGAAATTCATCAGAAACAAACTTGTTTTTTTGTGTGCAGGATTTGATGGCTCGAAGGCCTGTGGATCCTGAAGAAGAACTTCGATGGATGTCTCAAGAAGTGCGTGGATATGTAGAGGCAGTTCTGAATAGCTTGGCCGCTAATGTACCCAAAGTAAGCTTGTCATCATTTTTTTTTTTGTTTTTATTTTCTCCTTATAGCTGCTCACTTATGAGAGGCTTTTATAATGCTTCATAATTGGTCAATCAGGCAGTTGTTCTTTGCCAAGTTGAGAAAGCGAAGGAAGATATGCTGAATCAGTTGTATAGCTCTATCAGGTATGGTGCAGTATCTTTTTCTGTATTTGATTACTTTTGTCCATTGCTTTACTAGGAAGCTCATACATAGCTACTTGTTGGATCAGTTCATGTGATTATTATTAGTATCCTGTTACGGCCCTTACAGGTCACATGGATGCCTGTTCTACAGGAATTTTCCTGTGACTGAAACAGAAATTTTGAAACTGTTTTTAAGGGAATTGTAACGATCCATTTTGTATTTGACTATGATTAGTGCTCAAAGCACAGCCAGAATTGAAGAGCTTCTTCAAGAGGACAAGAATATAAAGTGCAGGAGGGAGCGTTACCAGAAACAGTCCTCTCTCCTTTCAAAGCTAACACGCCAACTCAGCATCCATGACAACCAAGCTGCTGCTGCTGCTTCTAGCTGGCCTAATGGTGATGGAGCAGGTTTGTAGTTGAAAATTGTTGTTGAGATAGAATGGACACTGAAATGTTGAACTTTGATGAACATTGAACTGTTGAATTTACTGGTGGAATTATTCAAACCATTTCATGCTGTCTGCCAACAAATGTTTCCTAATTCTTCATGAGAAAGATGTGGAGTGGTCTATTTGCACTCTCCAAAGTCTTTCTTCACAATAATAATAATTGAATGGAAGAGAATTACCTTACCTAGCCTTTACTGTACTATTTGGAGAAGATTATAACTAGAAGAAATGTGATGAGGGGTGGTCGTCATCTGATAGGGTTGGGTAGCCCAATGATTAGCATATTAGGTGTTTTTCTCTTCATGTGATAGATGAAGCTGCAGTTTTCCTGCAGACGTGTTGTGTTTTCTCCACCTGGCATGACGATCACTTCGGTTTAAAGTATGTTTTTTCAATGGATCAAATTTTACCTGGCCATCCATATGGATCATAGCCTCTGATTTTTGTTCAATTTTTCCTTTGACCCTGAGCTGCCATGCCTCTTTAAACACTTAAGAGTCTTCATCATTGATTGTTTCATTACATTTTCATTTCTCCTTTCAAGGACTCACTGTAGTATGTCTATTTTCCCATCCTCACTCACTCTCTTGAAATGTATGGAGGGAATATGTATTATGACTAGTTCATAGAAATAATTTTTCCGGGATAGTAATTTGTCATTATTATTAATGTCCTTTAAATTCTTGGATTACATTGCAGAGAACAGCCCAAGCCCAAGGACAAATGGTTCAGCTGGCGATGACTGGAGATCTGCATTTGATGCAGCTGCAAATGGCGCTGTGGACTATGGCAGCATATCCAGATCTGCATCAAATGGTCATAGTCGGCATTACAGCAATACAGCACAGAACGGTGATGTGAGCTCCCGCTCAAACTCCAGCAGCCGTCGTCGGTTGCCACCCACTCCTCCACGGTCTGGTTCTTCAGGTTACAGAAATTAAGCGGTGGGGAAGACTGATTCTATTGACAATTCATACTTTCACTGCATTGTAGATTCTGCAAAACACCCATCATGAAGCATTGCTTATTCCGAATCCTATACTTCAGAATCTTTAGAAGAGAAGAGGGTGTTTGTGTACATAAGACTATAGCTCCTCAATACCGGGTTCTTACAGCTTGCCCCAGATAGAACAATGGATGCAAGGAGTCCTTGAAATCCATTTGTTGTATATTTTTTGCTCCGCTCCCTATTCTTGGAGTTCTATTTTTTATTTTTGAAATTGCTGTGTCATTTTTGCATGGCTTATGTGCAATTTTGCTTGTATGGATTCTGTTACATTTTGTGCCTGGTAACTCTGTATAACATTCGCGATATTCTCATCAAGGAAACCTTATTGTAATTTCCAATTGCGACTACTGACGACAACCTCTTCACTTTGAAGTTGGTGGTTGAATGTCAGTGGTTGCTAATTCTGATTTGCTGTTACTTTCGTTTCCTGTTGTTGATGACTGTAAAATTGAAGAGCTTGTAAATGGTTACTTTGAGATGGATGTTTTATATGTATATATTCTCTACAGGTATTGCATGAAAATCAAGGGAGGGAGAGGACAGAGGGAAAAGAAGAGAAGAAAGAAAATGGGGATATCGGAGCTGTGTTGTTTCTCCATTGACAACTTGAGCCGCCATGGGATGCAGAGGATAACAAGATGTTTTCCTTGGATAAAGCTGCATGGTGCCGCCTTCTCACATGCTAGCACTAGCATATGGTTGTCAACTATTTTTTTTATTTTTTTTTAATTCAGCCCCTTGTCATTGTTTTTAGTCCTTGATTCTTTGATAACTATTTAAGTTTTTGATTTGATCCTTGATTTTTTTATAGTTTTTTAATTTGGTTTCAAACTTCATCTCTCTCATATGGGGAGAAAGGAAGGGAAATGATTAGAGAAATTTTTTTTTTATTTGGTCTTTGGTTTTGTTGTCCCTCTATAGTTTAGATCCAAACTTCATCCTGCACAAGGTCAATGAAGGCTTGACCATGGAGAAAAGAAGTAAAGGAAAATGAAAGAGATATCTGGCTAAACTAGTTTAGCTCATTATGATCTTTTTATGACCCTAACTGTGTATGTAGTGAGTTAGACTTGGTTAACAGAGGTTGATTCAATATAATGTTTTTTTTTTGTTTTTTTTGTGAATTTTTTCTTTAATATTTTATTTTTTTGCGCTTAAATCTAATCAAGTTAAGTAGGGGTTAGAACAACAACGCCTTGAAATTCTTTGTTTTGAATAGGGTGAATGAGTTGGAATTAGAACTTTTGGTCAATTAGCACATGCTGAGCCAATTTCAACTCAATTAGATTTGAAATCCAGGCTATCTAATGGCCTATGACATGGACAACGCTAGACAAATAAAAAGCAAATGAATTATGTTAGTAAATTATTTTTGTTTTCAATTTAAATTTTATTTTTTATTTAAATTTTTATTTATCATTAACAACTTTTTTTTAGCTTTTCTTTGCACAATTTTTTTTTAATTTTACTCAACTGTTGATCAAGCTTTCGATGCATATTTTGGATTTTTTTTTATTTTCAACTCAAAATTTAACACAGTTCTTATATTTCTTTTATTATTGAATTGATCTTTTATTCGATCCACGGCATAGCACGGACACCCAAACTAGTTACTACTATTACTACTTTTATACTAAAACAAAATATTCTTTAGTTGTTCATTGAAGAGTGAAGGTGTTGGTCATTGAATGGGAAAAGTGTTGTTTATTGGGTTGTGGAAAAAAATCTAACTTTGATCCTTGTTATTTTCAACATTTACAATTCAGTCATAAAATTTTATAACATTGTATTGTTTACTATACAGAGAAAAAATCAATACTAATATACCAAAACAAAATATTATTTTGTTGTTCATTGAACAATAAAGGTGTTGTTCATTGAATAGTAAAAGTGTTGTTTATTGCGTTGTGGAAAAAAAATTATTTCTCATTTTGGTCCCTGTTGTTTTCAACTTTTGCAATTCAGTCATAAAACTTTGTTTTATTCATGTTTTGGTTCTTAAATGTTGGGAGAGGAGATAAAAATTTACCTTCTGAAAACCTATTTTCTTCACTTTGATCTATTGTTTTCAACATTTACAATTCGGTCATGATAAATATTTTATTCATATTTTAGACCTTAGATATTGGAAGAGAATAATGAAAGTTGTTGGAAAGGGGAGGAGAGATAAATCGATGATATTCAAGTGAGGAAGAAAGCCAATTTTTGTATTAATGAATTTGTTTTGATTGACGGTCCTATGTAAATGGTTTGCATCTCTAATCATTGCTAATAAAAGTAAATTGGAGTATGAGAAGTGTGTTTGATTTTAAGTTTAAAACTAATTAAAGTGTGCTTTGGACTTGGAAATGAAGTTATTGAGGTTATAAGGATTTTTAAGGTATAAAAATAATGAAAATTTAGTTTTAAGGGTCAAAAAACTCGAACCCTGATTTTTTGATCACTTAAAATATGTTCTAGTTGACAATAAATTATCTACTTCGGTGAACAACATGTCCTCTATCCTATAAAAATAAAAATCAGGTTCACGTGTTTTGCTTTTTTTAATGGTCCTCAATGTTTTTTTTAATTAAAAAAATGGAATAAAATTCTCTTTAAATAAAATAATTAAAAAGTATTTAAAAAATTATTTAATTATGCCATACTTTTTCAAATAAGATTAGACATTTTTATGGTAATATTAAAAATCATTTTATGAATAATTATATATGAACCTAATATGCATAATTATTTAAAAAAATTATCATGAATATTAAATGAGAATAAGATATTTATTTTTATTATAATTTTTAAAATTAAGTATTCTTTTTTTTTTTCATATAATCACTTAAAAATTATGGAGTAATGATTTTGTTTTTAAAAAAAAAACACTTTATTTTCAGATGATGATACATTTTATTTAGAAAGCAACACTTCTAATAAAAAACAAGGTTTTTTCAAAACAAAAAAGGAAATGCATGAACTAAGAAATGAAATTTTGATTAAA
>Ga0325403_1000140_pt1 | contig 40240 bp, 33 predicted proteins | sample PopdelMetagenome_19_FD_205665 | JGI IMG/M metagenome (GOLD analysis project Ga0325403, IMG submission 205665) | Populus deltoides microbial communities from Bellville, Georgia, United States - Xylem-PdKOR-R4 | ecosystem: Host-associated > Plants > Phyllosphere > Stem > Wood/Secondary xylem... | reverse complement strand
CGTCGCTGGCGAGGAAGACCACGCTGGGGGCGATCTCCTCCGGGGAGGCGGCGCGCTGCTGCGGCGCGTCCTCGATCCACTGGCGGCGGAAGCGGGGCTCGTCGACCGGGGCCATCGCCGTCCGCACGTACCCGGGGGCCAGGGCGTTCACGCGGATGCCGTGCGGCGCCCACTCGGCGGCGAGCGACTTCGTCAGCTGGTGCACCGCGGCCTTGGACGCGTTGTACGCGGCCTGCTCCTGGGGGCGGTTGACGATGATGGCCGAGATCGAGCCGATGTTGACGATCGAGCCGCCCCCGGCCTCGCGCATGTGCCGCCCCACGGCGAGCGACGTCTTCCACAGCGCCCGGACGTTCAGGTCGAACACCGCCGACCACTCGTCGTCGGGCACCTCCCAGCTGGAGCGGTGGAAGCACGTGCCGGCGTTGTTGACCAGCACGTCGATGCGCCCGCCGAGGCCCTGGAGGGCCTCGGCCGTCGCGCGCTCGACGTCGGCGTCGACGGTGAGGTCGGCGTCCACGCGCAGCAGCTCGACACCCTGCTCGGCCGCCGCGTCGACGAAGGCCTGGGAGCGCGCGCCGTCGCGGGCGATGATCGCCACCCTGGCACCGGCCGCCGCCAGGCCGAGCGCGAACGCGCGGCCCAGGCCCTGGTTGCCGCCGGTGACGACGGCGGTGCGCCCGTCCAGGCGGAAGAGGTCCCTCGGTGCGGAGCGCACGGGGGTGTCGGCGGTCGTGCCGCCCGCCTCGCTGGAGGCGGTCACCGCCACGGCTCCACGACGGACTTCAGGCTCTCGGGGTCCTTGTCGGAGTCGAGGGCGTCGGCGGCGTGGTCGAGGTCGTAGCGGCCGGTGACCAGGGAGTCGACGTCGACCTGCCCCGAAGCCACCAGGTGCGCGGCCAGCGGCCAGGTGTCCGTGTAGCGGAAGATGCCCGTGAGCAGCACCTCGTTGTCCTGGATGTAGCTCACCGGCAGCGTCAGCTCGGGGTTGCCCAGGCCCACCAGCACCGCGGTGCCGCCGCCGCGCACCGACCGGATGCCGGAGGTGATGGCCGGCGCGGCCCCCGAGGCGTCGATGAAGGAGTCGACCTGCAGCTGGGTCACGTCGGTCTCGCGCGGGTCGACGGCGTGCGTGGCGCCGAAGTCCAGCGCGCGCTCGCGGCGGGGCGCGACGAGGTCGGTGATGATGACCTCGCGGGCGCCGAACGCGCGGGCGACCTGCGCGGTGATGATGCCGATCGGACCGGCGCCCGCGATGAGCACCCGCTGGCCGGGCACCACGCGGGCCTTGCGCATCGCGGCGATGCCCACGCTGAGCGGCTCGAGCAGGGCGGCGGCGTCGTCGGAGAGGCTCGCCGCCACGGGGAAGGCGAACTCCGCCGGCGCGGTGACGTACTCCGCGAAGGCGCCGTCGACCGGGGGCGTCGCGTAGAAGCGCATGTGCGGGCAGAGGTTGTACCGGCCGGCCAGGCACTGCGAGCAGTGGTGGCAGGGGCGCTGCGGGTCGACCGCGACGCGCTCGCCGACGCGGGAGGCGTCGACGCCGGAGCCGACGGCCACCACGGTGCCGCCCATCTCGTGGCCCAGCACCATCGGGGACTCGACCACGAACTCGCCGGCCCGCATGTGGCGGTAGTAGTGGACGTCGGAGCCGCACACGCCCACCGACCCGACGCGCACGAGGACCTCTCCCGGCCCGGCCTGGGGCACGGGGCGCTCCTGCACCTCGACCACGTCCTCGGCCAGCAGCACGCTGGCCCGCATCGTCTCGGGGAGGCGGTCGGGGACGCCGGGGGCGCCCCCCGCCCTCTTCTGCTCCGTCGCAGCGCTCATGGGCCCATCATGCCCCGCCGGTGCTGAGAACGTTCTCAGCGCCACCGTCCGGACCGCCGGGGCCCCCGCCGCCCCGCCGAGGTGCGCGCGCCCGGCGTCACATGCGCTGCAGCCCGTGGCCGGTGATGACGGCGGTGCCCTCCAGGTCGGAGGCCTCCAGGTCGACGGTGGCCAGGAAGGCCCAGTCGCGGTCGCCGGCCGGGTCGTCGACCACCTGCCGCACCTGCCACAGGCGCGCCTCGCGGTCGTGCTGGACCTGCAGCATCGCCGGGGCGCGCGACGCCGCGGACAGCCCGACGTCGTCGTGGTCCTCGTAGTAGGCCGAGACCGCCTCCTGCCAGGCGTCGAGGTCGAGCGCGGGGTCGAGCACCGACAGGTCCCACGCGCGGCGGCGCGCCAGCAGCTCGACGCGGCGCCACATCGCGTTGCGCACCTGCACGGTGAAGGCCCGGGTGTTGGCGGTGATGCCGCGCAGGGCCGGAGGCGGAGGCGGAGTCCCGCCCTCCACGAGCGCCTCCGGGTGGGTCAGCGCCTCCCACTCGTCGAGCAGGCTGGAGTCGGTCTGGCGGACCACCTCGCCGAGCCACTCGAGGACGTCGTCGAGGCCCTCGCCGCGCTGCGCCTCCGGCACCGTCTGGCGCAGCGCGCGGTAGGCGTCGGACAGGTAGCGCAGCACCGCGCCCTCGGACCGGGTGAGGTTGTAGCGCCGCACGAGGTCGCCGAAGGTCATCGCCTCCTCGAGCATCGTGCGCACCACCGACTTCGGGGAGAGCGCGTCCTCGGGGAGCCACGGAGCCGTGAGCCGGTACTGGGTGAACGCCGCCTCGAGCAGCTCCTCCAGCGGCTTGGGCCAGGTGACCTCCTCGAGCAGCTCCATCCGCTCCTCGTACTCGATCCCCTCGGCCTTCATGGCGGCCACGGCCTCGCCGCGGGCGGCGAACTGCTGGGCCAGCAGGATCGGGCGCGGGTCGTCGAGGGTCGCCTCGACCACGCTGACGACGTCGAGCGCCGGGGTGGGCGACTCCGGGTCGAGCACGTCGAGCGCGGCGACGGCGAAGGTCGACAGCGGCTGGTTGAGCGCGAAGTCGGCCTGGAGGTCGACCGTGAGGCGGAAGCGCCGGCCGGTCTCGTCGGGCTCCTCCAGCCGCTCGATGACGCCCGCGGCGAGCAGCTCGTGGGCGATGGCGACGGCGCGGCGCACCAGGCGGACCTGGGCGCCCCTGTCGGAGTGGTTCTCCAGCAGCAGCTTCCGCAGGCTCAGCGCTGCGGACCCGGGCCTGGCGATGGTGTTGAGCACCATCGCGTGCGTGACCTTCATCTGGCTGGTCAGCGGCTCCGGTGCCGCGGCCACGAGCCTCTCGAAGGTCGGCTCGGCCCAGCTGACCTCGCCCTCCGGCGGCTTCTTCTTGACGATCCGGCGCTGCTTCTTCACGTCGTCACCGGCCTTCGCCAGCAGGCGGGCGTTCTCGACGAGGTGGTCCGGCGCCTGCACCACGCAGGTGCCCGAGGTGTCGAAGCCCGCGCGGCCCGCGCGCCCGGCGATCTGGTGGAACTCGCGGGCGCTCAGCAACCGGGTGCGCCGCCCGTCGTACTTGGTCAGCGAGGTCACGAGCACGGTGCGGATCGGCACGTTGATGCCCACGCCGAGGGTGTCCGTGCCGCAGATGACCGGCAGCAGACCCTCCTGCGCCAGCGTCTCCACCAGGCGGCGGTACTTGGGCAGCATCCCGGCGTGGTGGACGCCCACGCCGTGGCGCACCAGCTTGGAGAGCACCTGCCCGAACCCGGCCGTGAACCGGAACCCGCCGAGGGCCTCGGCGATCCGCTCGCGGGCCCCCTTGTCGGCGACGGTGACGGAGAGCAGCGCCTGCGCGCGCTCCAGCGCCGCGGCCTGCGTCGGGTGGACGACGTAGACCGGCGCCTCCTTGGACTCCAGCAGCTCCTGGAGGGTCTCGTGCACCGGGGTGAGCGCCCAGCGGTGGTGCAGCGGCACGGGCCGGTCCGCGTGCGCCACGAGCACCGTCTCGCGGCCGGTGCGGCGGCGCAGGTCCTCCTCGAAGCGGGAGGTGTCGCCGAGGGTCGCGCTCATGAGCAGGAACTGCGCGCGGGTGAGCTCCAGCAGCGGGACCTGCCAGGCCCAGCCGCGGTCGCGGTCGGCGTAGTAGTGGAACTCGTCCATGACCACGAGGCCGACGTCGAGGTCGGCGCCCTCGCGCAGCGCGCGGTTGGCGAGCACCTCCGCGGTGCAGCAGACGACCGGCGCGTCGGCGTTGACGGCGCCGTCACCGGTGACCATGCCCACGTTCTGGGCTCCCAGCACCTCCACCAGGGCGAAGAACTTCTCGCTGACCAGGGCCTTGATGGGGGCGGTGTACACCGAGCGGCGCCCGGAGGCCATGGCCGCGGCGTGCGCGCCGAGCGCCACGAGCGACTTGCCCGAGCCGGTCGGGGTCGCGAGCACGACGTTCGAGCCGGAGACCAGCTCGATGAGGGCCTCCTCCTGGGCGGGGTAGAGCGTGGTGCCCCGCGCCGACGCCCACCCCTCGAAGGCGGCGAACACCTCGTCGGGGTCGGGGTCGGTGCCCGCCTCGACGACGGGGAGGCGCCCGGGGAGGTCGGCGCGGCGGTCGACGGTCACGGGCTGGGCGTCTGGCACACCGGCGAGGGTGTCACGGCCCCGGCCGCGGACCGCCTCCTCGGCACCCGGCGGGTCCGGTGATGATCACTCGCGCGGCGGACGCGCAGGGGGGCGGGGTCACCTACAGTGACGTCTGCTGCTCGCCCAGGGGTCGCTCGCCCCACCGGGTCGCCGGCGGCCGGAGCGCAGGGGGTGGGTGTGGCCGTCGACGTGCCGCGCGGCTCCGCGCAGGGCCGGCGCACCGCCCGCTACGGGCCCGACGCGGCCTCGGTGCGGGCGGCGCGCCGCTTCGTCGAGGAGCAGCTGGTCGCGATGGAGCACACCGCCCTCGCCGACGACGCGGGCCTGGTGCTCAGCGAGCTCGCGGCCAACGCCGTCCTGCACGCGCGCACCCCCTTCGAGGTGGTGGTCGCCGCCGTCGGCGTCGACGAGGTCCGCGTCGAGGTGCTCGACGGGAGCACCGCCGGGCCCGTGATCGGCGCGGTGGTCGGGACCTCGACGACGGGCCGGGGCATGGTGCTCGTCGACGCGCTCGCCACGCGCTGGGGCGTGGAGCCCCTCGACGGCGGCAAGGCGGTGTGGTTCGAGGTCGGGGGCGCCCGCGCCGAGGGCGACGTCCCGACCGAGGCGAGCGCCGAGGACCTGCTGGCGATGTGGGCCGACCTCGACACCTCGCCGACGGTCGTGGTGCACGACGTCCCGGTGGCGGAGCTGCTGGCGGCCAAGGAGCACGTGGACGACCTCGTCCGCGAGCTGCAGCTGGTCGCGCTCGACCCGGCGCTCCTGGAGCGCCGGGAGGCCGAGGCGCCCTGCGAGGTGCACCTGGCGCGCCGCCTCGACGCCGCGACCAGGGCCTTCGACGCGGCGCGCGTCCAGGTCAGGGCGCAGGTGGTGCGCGCCGCGCGGGCCGGGTGGCCGGTGGTGACCCTGGAGCTGGTGCTCGGGCCCGACGACGGCGACCACGCTCGCCGGTACCGCGACGCGCTCGCGGAGGCGGAGCGCCTGGCGCGCAGCGGCGCGCTGCTCACCCGCGGCGACGACCTCGGCCACCACGCCGCGGTGCTGCAGCTCTACCTCGACGAGGTCGTCCGGCAGATCGGCTGACCCGCCGGGCCGCCGGACGACCTCCTCGCGTCAGCCGATCTGCGGCACCGCCGCGAGCGCGGAGCGCAGCGCGTCGTCGGACAGGCCCGAGTCGGTCATGCGGCCCGAGAGGAACGCCTCGTAGGCGGCCAGGTCGAGCAGGCCGTGGCCGCACAGCGCGGTGACGATGACCTTCTCCTCCCCCGTCTCCTTGCAGGCGAGGGCCTCCTGGATCGCCACGGCGAGGGCGTGCGTCGGCTCGGGCGCCGGGACGATGCCCTCGGTGCGGGCGAACTGCACCGCCGCCTCGAAGCAGGCGGTCTGGTCGACGCTGGTCGCCGTCATCAGGCCGAGCTCGTAGACGTGGCTGATCAGCGGCGCCATGCCGTGGTAGCGCAGGCCGCCGGCGTGGATCGGGTCGGGCACGAAGTCGTGGCCGAGGGTGTGCATCTTCATCAGCGGGGTGAGCCCGGCGGTGTCGCCGAAGTCGTAGCGGTACTCCCCGCGGGTCAGGGACGGCGCCGAGGCGGGCTCGACGGCCCGGATCTCGGGGCTGATGCGGCCGGCGAGCTTCTCGCGCAGGAACGGGAAGCACAGCCCGCCGAAGTTCGAGCCGCCGCCGGTGCAGCCGATGACGAGGTCGACGTCGTCCTCCCCCGCCTTGGCCAGCTGGAGGAGGGCCTCCTCGCCGATGACCGTCTGGTGCAGCAGGACGTGGTTGAGCACCGAGCCGAGGGCGTAGTTGGTGTCGGCGCGCTGCGCGGCCACCTCGACGGCCTCGGAGATGGCGATGCCGAGCGACCCGGTGTGGTCCTCGGGGTAGGCGCGGCCGGCCTCGGTCAGGCGCGACGGCGAGCGGTGGACGGTGCCGCCGAAGGTCTCGATGAGCGTGCGGCGGCCGGGCTTGGCGTCGTAGGAGCCGCCGACCTGCCACACCTCGCACTCGAGGCCGAAGAGCGCGGAGGCGAAGGCCAGCGCGGTGCCCCACTGGCCTGCGCCGGTCTCGGTGGTGAGCTTCGTGATGCCGGCCTTCGCGTTGTAGTACGCCTGCGGCACGGCGGTGTTGGGCTTGTGGGAGCCGGCGGGGCTGACGCCCTCGTACTTGTAGTAGATCCGCGCCGGGGTGCCGAGGGCACGCTCGAGGTTGACCGCCCGGTGCAGGGGCGAGGGCCGCCAGAGGCGGTAGACGTCCTGGACCTCCTCGGGGATGTCCACGTACCGCTCGGTGGTGACCTCCTGGGCGATGAGGTCCGCGGGGAAGAGGCCGGCGAGGTCGTCGGGGCCGATCGGCTCGTGCGTGCCCGGGTGCAGCGGCGGCGGCGGGGGCTCGGGCAGGTCGGGGACGATGTTGTACCAGCGGGTGGGCATCTCGGACTCGTCGAGCACGAACTTGCGCTGCTGGCCCGGCTTCTTCGTCGCCATCGGCGCAGCGTAGTGAGCGCCCCCTCCCCCGGTGCTGGCAGGATCAGGGGCCGTGTCCAAGGTCCTGACCTCCCTGCCCGTCGGCGAGCGCGTCGGCATCGCCTTCTCCGGGGGTCTCGACACCTCCGTGGCCGTCGCGTGGATGCGCGACAAGGGCGCCGTGCCGTGCACGTACACCGCCAACATCGGCCAGTACGACGAGCCCGACATCGACGCGGTGCCCGGCCGCGCCGGTGCGTACGGCGCGGAGGTGGCGCGCCTGGTCGACTGCCGCGACGCCCTCGTCGAGGAGGGCCTGGCGGCTCTGACCTGCGGCGCCTTCCACATCCGCTCGGGCGGGCGGGCGTACTTCAACACCACGCCGCTCGGCCGCGCCGTCACCGGCACCAAGCTGGTCCGCGCGATGCTCGAGGACGACGTCCAGATCTGGGGCGACGGCTCCACCTACAAGGGCAACGACATCGAGCGGTTCTACCGCTACGGCCTGATGGCCAACCCCTCCCTGCGCATCTACAAGCCGTGGCTCGACGCGCAGTTCGTCTCCGAGCTGGGCGGGCGCAAGGAGATGTCGGAGTGGCTGGTGGCCCACGACCTCCCCTACCGCGACTCCACGGAGAAGGCGTACTCGACGGACGCCAACATCTGGGGCGCCACCCACGAGGCCAAGTCGCTCGAGCAGCTCGAGGTGGGCATCGAGATCGTGCAGCCGATCATGGGCGTGCGGTTCTGGGACCCGTCCGTGGAGGTCGAGACCGAGGACGTGACCGTCGGCTTCGAGCAGGGGCGGCCGGTCTCCATCAACGGGCGCACCTTCGCCTCCCCGGTCGAGCTGGTGCTGGAGGCCAACGCCGTCGGCGGGCGCCACGGGCTGGGCATGTCCGACCAGATCGAGAACCGCATCATCGAGGCCAAGAGCCGCGGCATCTACGAGGCGCCGGGCATGGCCCTGCTCTTCGCGGCGTACGAGCGCCTGGTGAACGCGGTGCACAACGAGGACACCGTCGCGGCGTACCACTCCGAGGGCCGCCGCCTGGGCCGCCTGCTCTACGAGGGCCGCTGGCTCGACCCCCAGGCGCTGATGATCCGCGAGTCGCTGCAGCGCTGGGTCGGCACCGCCGTGACCGGCGAGGTCACCCTTCGGCTGCGCCGCGGCGAGGACTACTCCCTCCTCGACACCACCGGCCCCAACCTCAGCTACCACCCCGACAAGCTGTCGATGGAGCGCACTCAGGACGCCGCCTTCGGCCCCGTCGACCGCATCGGCCAGCTGACCATGCGCAACCTCGACATCGCCGACTCCCGCTCCAAGCTGGAGCAGTACGCGGCCCTCGGCCTGGTCGGCCCGGACGCTCCCGGCGTCGGTCTGGTCGGCGGGCTCGAGGCCGGTGCGCTGGAGCCGGGCGGCGCCGAGGAGATCGCCTCCTCGGGCCAGCCCTCCCCCGACGACCGCGCCATCGACCGGGCCGCCATGGAGTCGGGCACCGACTGACCCACCCGTCCGTCATCGTGGGCGGTCGACCACCCGAGGTGGCCGGTCGCCCACGATCACGACGAGGGGGTGGCGGCCGCGGCGAGGCGGGTGGACCAGGCGGCCAGATGGGACCGCAGGGCCGCCGGCTCCACGTCGCTGACGGCGCAGCGCGCGCGAGCCAGGGCGAAGGCCGCCCAGTCGAGGTCCTCGGTGCTCATGAGGAGCCGGCAGCGGCCGTCGTCGTCCTCCTCGACGTGCGCCCAGCCGCCGAGCCGGCTCCGGGCGTCGGCGGCGGAGCAGTGCAGCACCGCGGTCACGTCGTGCGCAGCCGGTGCGGAGCGGATGCTCCGCTCGACGACGGCGGCCGCGTCCGGGCCGGGCAGCTCGCGGGGGCGGAACCGACCTCCCCGTGCGGTGGCGCTGCCCACCCGGTCGACCCGCAGGGTCCGCCAGGCGCCGCGGCCGAGGTCCCACACCACCACGTACCAGCGCCTGCCGAGCCGCACGAGGCCGTGGGGCTCGACGCTGCGCTCGGTCTGCGCGCCGTCGGCGGCCGTGTAGGCCAGCGCCAGCCGCTCGGCGTCGCGACACGCCTGCGCCACCACCAGCAGCACCGCCGGGTCGGGTCCGGCGACCACCGCCCACGGCGCTCGGACGGACGCCGCCTGCAGGGCCTCCACCCTGCGCCTCAGCCGGGGTGGCATGACCTGCACCACCTTGCCGAGCGCCCGCAGCGCCGGCTCGGCGGCCCCGTCAGCCCCCTCGGTCGTGCTCGCCGCGCTCTGCAGGGCGACGGCGAGCGCCACGGCCTCCTCGTCGTCGAGGGCCAGAGGCGGCAGGGAGGCGCCGGCGGCCAGGCGGTACCCGCCGTCGGGGCCCGACACGGCGTCGACGGGGTAGCCGAGCTCGCGGAGCCTGTCGACGTCGCGCCGCAGGGTCCGCACCGAGGTGCCGAGGCGGGCGGCCAGCTCGCCTCCCGGCCAGTGCCGGCGCGCCTGCATCAGCGAGAGCAGGCGCAGGGTGCGGGAGCTGGTGTTCGCCACGGCTCACGATCCTGGTGCACGTCGCGGCCAGGAAGTGGCCGCAACCGCTCCTAGCGTGGTCTCCACCAGGGCGGGACCGCCGCCCGCAGCAGAGGAGGCACCGTGTTCGCTCCCGGGACCCACACCGAGTCCGAGGCCCTCGCCGGCTTCCTCGACGACCAGCTCGAGGCGCTGCGCACCGCCGCGCACGGTCTCACCGACGAGCAGGCCAAGCAGCGTCCCTGCCGCAGCACCCTCTCGGTGGGCGGGATCCTCAAGCACGTCACGCACGTGCTGCGGGGCCGCACCCAGCCGCGGGTGGTCGACGCCGACGGCTACGCGGTCTTCGCCGACAGCTTCGTGCTCCGCGACGACGAGTCCCTCGGGGGTGCGCTCGCCGCCTTCGACGAGGTGCGCGCGGCGTTCCTGGCCGACGTGAGGGCCACCGACCCCGGTGCGCCGATGACCGAGCCGCCCGCCCCCTGGTACGGCCGTCCGGAGCCGACCCCCTCGGTCCAGCGGTACGCGCTGCTGCACCTCGTGGAGGAGCTGGCCCGGCACGCCGGTCACGCCGACGTGCTGCGCGAGGAGGTCGACGGCGCCCAGGCGGCGCCGCTGCACCTGGCCGCCACCGGGGCGCCGGGCAACGGGTTCGTGCAGCCCTGGCAGCCCGTCTGAGGCGGCCGGGCCGGTCACCCGTCCGGGGCCGCGGGCTCAAGACCCGCTGCGCCGATGTCGATCACCGCCGTGTGCCGGTCACCGATCCCGCGTGGGGAGTCCGCGTCTTCGGCCTCGCCGGCTCCGCGGTCATCGCCCTGCTGCTGGGTCTGGACCAGGCGCCGCAGCGCCCCGACGCGGCGCACCTCGCCACGATGACCGCGTGCCTCGTGAGCGCCCTGGTGTGCGCTCGGCTGCCGCGCGAGGCGTCGCGCCGGCTCGCCGAGGTCGCGCTGCCCGCCAGCCCGGTGCTGGGCTGCCTCAACACCACCGTCGCCATGCGGGTCGCCGACGCACCCAGCACCGCGATGGCGCTGTCGCTCCTCTACGGCTGGTTCGCCACCTTCTGCGCGCTCTACGGCCGCCGCTGGCACGCGGTGCTGTCCCTCGCGCTGACGGGGCCCGGGGTCTGCGTGGGGCTCTGGGAGCAGGTCGGCGGTCTCCGCGCCGCGGTCTTCGCCCTGTCCGCGGTGGCCGTCCTGTCGGTCTCCACGCTCGTCCTGGCGGTGGTGTCCGAGCGGGTGCGGGCCGCCAGCACGACCGACGCCCTCACCGGTGCGGCCTCGCGGCGGGGGCTGGAGGAGCGGGCCCCCGGGTTCGCGCTGCGGCACCGCGGACGCCACCGGGGGGTGGCGGTGGTGGTGCTCGACCTCGACGGCTTCAAGACCTACAACGACGTCCACAGCCACGCCGCCGGTGACGCCCTGCTGGTCGAGGCCGTGCGGGCCTGGACCAGGGCGCTCCCGGCCGGGTCGCTCCTGGCGCGCACGGGTGGCGACGAGTTCGTCGCCCTGGTCGCCACCCGCGGAGCGGGCGCGGCGGCCGGCGCCGACCTGCTCGACGACCTGCTCGACGACCTGCGCCGCGCCGCCCCCGACGGGGTGCGGGCGAGCGCGGGGTCGGCCCCGTGGCCCGTGGGCGGGGCGCTGGAGAGCGCGGTGCACGAGGCCGACGCCGCCATGTACCGCGACAAGGGCGTCAGGCGCCGGGGCGCGGCCACCGCACCCCCGCCGCCTGACGCCGCCGTCCCGCAGCGCGCCCCCCACCCCTCCCCCTCGTGATCGGGGGCGGTCGGCCAGCTCGCGCGGGGTGGCCGACCGCCCGTGACCACGGGGGCGGGTCAGTCTCCGGCGTCGCGGGCGCCGGCCCACAGGTCGACGCCCGACTCCACCGCGTGCTCGTCGATGGCGGCGAGCTCGGCGTCGGTGAAGTCGACGCGCGCGGCGGCGGCCACGTTGTCCTCGACCTGCTTCACGGAGCTGGCGCCGATGAGCGCCGTGGTGATGCGCTGGTCGCGCAGCACCCACGAGAGCGCCATCTGCGCCAGCGTCTGCCCGCGGTCGGCGGCGATGGCGTTCAGCCCGCGGATGCGCGCGAGGTTCTCGTCGGTGAGCGCCGAGCGGTCCAGCGAGCCGCCGCGCGCGGCGCGCGAGCCCTCCGGCACGCCGTCGAGGTACTTGTCGGTCAGCAGCCCCTGGGCGAGCGTGGTGAAGGGGATGCAGCCGACGCCCTCGCGCTCCAGCACGTCGAGCAGCTCGGGCTCGATCCACCGGTTGAACATCGAGTACGAGGGCTGGTGGATGAGCAGCGGCGTGCCCAGCTCGCGCAGGATGCGTGCCGCCTCCGCGGTGCGCTTGGGCCCGTAGGAGGAGATGCCCACGTAGAGGGCCTTGCCGGCGCGGACGGCGTCCGCGAGCGCCGTCATGGTCTCCTCGAGCGGCGTCTCCGGGTCGGGGCGGTGGTGGTAGTAGATGTCGACGTAGTCGAGGCCCATGCGCTGCAGCGACGCGTCGAGGCTGGCGCGGAGGTACTTGCGGGAGCCGTGGTCGCCGTAGGGGCCGGGCCACATGTCCCAGCCGGCCTTGGTGGAGATGACCAGCTCGTCGCGGTACGGCCGGAGGTCGGTCCGCACGAGCTCACCGAAGTTGACCTCGGCGGCGCCGTAGGGGGGCCCGTAGTTGTTGGCGAGGTCCATGTGCGTCACGCCGAGGTCGAAGGCACGCCGGACGATGGCGCGCTGCACCTCCAGCGGCCGGTCCTCGCCGAAGTTCTGCCAGAACCCCAGGCTGACCAGCGGCAGGTCGAGCCCGCTGCGCCCGGTGCGGCGGTAGGTCATCGAGTCGTAACGGTCATCAGCGGCGATGTACGTCATGCGTTCCATCGTTGCAGGACCGTCGCGCGCGACTCGGGGCGCCTCAGCGGGCGGCGTGCTCGGTGAGGACGTCGACGCCGGTGAGGACGGCGCTCGCGCGCCACAGGTCGGCGGCCAGGCCGAGGTCGCTCGCCAGCTGCGTGCGCCCCACCAGGCGCGGGGCGCCGCGCACCTCACCCGGACCCGACGGACCGGTGAAGCTGCCGCCCGGCAGGTCGGCCGTGGCGGCCATCAGCATCGGCTGCGCCCCCGCGGCGGCGCTCTGGGCGAAGACCCGGTTGCCCACCCCGGTGAGCCGGTCGGCGACGGCGTTGCCCGAGCGGCCCTGGAGGTTCGTGGCCGCCCACCCGGGGTGCGCCGCCAGCGCCCTCACCGGTGACGCGGCGGCGTGGAGGCGCCGCTGCAGCTCGAGCACGAACAGCAGGTTGGCCAGCTTGCTCTGCGCGTACGCCGCGGTCGCGGAGTAGGGGCGCCGCTCCCAGCTCAGGTCGTCGAGGTCGATGCGCCCCGCCTTGTGCACCAGCGAGCTGAGGACGACGACGCGGTCGCCCACGTGGTCGAGCAAGCGTCCGACGAGGGCGTGGTGCCCGAGGTGGTTGGTGCCGAGCTGCGACTCGAACCCGTCAGCCGTGCGGCTGAGCGGCACCATCATGATCCCGGCGTTGGCGACCAGGACGTCGATCACGCGGCGCTCGGCCGGACGCTCGGACCACCGCTGCGCGAATGCCTCGACGCTGGCGAGGTCGGCCAGGTCGAGGCGCTGCACCTCGCTGCTGCCGGGCAGCCCGGCGGCCACGCGCTCCCCCTTGGCGGTGTCGCGGACGGCGAGGACGACGTGCGCACCCCGCGCCGCCAGGGCCCTCGACGTCTCGAGCCCCAACCCGCTGGTCGCACCGGTGACGACCACCGTGCGGCCGCTCTGGTCGGGGATCTGGGCGGTCGTCCACGGGGTGGCCATGGGGCGACGCTAGGCGTGTCGGGCGCGGACCGCTGCCGGAGGCACCGGCACGGCGCTACCGTCCGGCGTGGCCTCCCCGAAGACGTACACCGTCGAGCGCCGGACCGTGGTCGACGCTCCGCCGGACCGCGTCCGCGCCGAGCTCGACGACCTGCGCCGCTGGCAGGGCTGGTCGCCCTGGGAGGGGCTCGACCCCGACCTCCAGCGCACCTACACCGGGCCGCCGTCGGGCCCCGGTGCCGCGTACGCGTGGAGCGGCAACGCGAAGGCCGGCCGCGGGAGCATGGGGGTGGTCTCGTCGACGCCGGAGGCGGTCAGCATCGACATCGTCTTCGAGAAGCCGTTCCCCTCCACCAGCACCTCGACGTTCTCCCTGCTGCCGTCGGGCGGCTCCACGGAGGTGGTCTGGAGCATGGTCGGGCCCAGACCCCTCGTGATGCGGCTGCTGGGCGCGGTGATCAGCATGGAGAAGATCGTCGGCAAGGACTTCGAGCGGGGGCTGTCGCAGCTGAAGGCGTGTGCTGAGGCACCTGCGGCCTGAGACCGGACGGCGCGCCCGGTCGTGGGACGATCGGCGGGCCAGGGCCTCTAGCTCAACTGGCAGAGCAGCGGACTTTTAATCCGCGGGTTGTGGGTTCGAGCCCCACGGGGCCCACCGCCTGAGCAGCGCTTTCACGCCCCTTGGGCCGCCGTGAGCCCCCGGGGACGGGCGATGTGGTCACACGATGGTCACGATCTTGGTCACGGCGGCGCGGGACCAGCGCTGCGGCGCGCTCCGCGGCGTCGCGCCCGACGCCCGGCAGCAGGTGGCTGTACGTGTCGGACGTGAGGGTGATCGAGGAGTGTCCGAGCCGCTTGGAGACCACCGCGATCGGCACGCCCGCGGCGAGCATCAGCGAGGCCTGACCGTGGCGGAGGTCGTGCAGGCGGATCCGGCGGAGGCCGGCTGACGCGGTCATCTCCGCGAAGCGCGTCGTGACGTGGTTGGGGAGCACCGGCGTGCCGTCCTCCCGGGCGAAGACGAGCCCGTGGTCGTTGTACGCATCGGCCCACAGCGCCTTCTCGGCGTCCTGGCGCAGGCGGTGCTCGAGCAGCACGTCGAGCGTGGCGGAGTCGAGGTCGACCAGGCGATGGTCGCCGCTGGCGGTCTTGGGAGGGCCGAAGGCGATGCCGCGGTGCCCCTGTTCGCAGGACGGACAGGGGTGCCCGCGTCCGTCCTCGACCTGCAGCACCTGCTGGCGGACCGTGATGACGCCCCGCGGGGTGTCGACGTCGGTCCACCGCAGCCCGAGCGCCTCACCGCGGCGCAGGCCCGTAGCGGCCATCACCTCGAAGAGGACGCCGAGACGGTCATGCGCGGTGTGGTCGAGGAAGGCCCCGAGCTCAGCCGGGTCCCACGGCACGACGCGGGGCCGGGTGACCTTAGGCAGCTCGAGGTCGGTAGCGGCGTTGAAAGCGACGAGCCGCCTGCGCTTGGCGCTGGCCAGGGCCGAGCGCAGGGTGGCGCGCACCCGCTGCACGGTGGCCGGCCCGGCCGGCGGGCGCCCCGAGGCGGTCGAACGCATCACCAGTGCCAGGGCCTCCTCGACGTGCACGTGCCGCAGCTCACCGAGCCGGAGGTGCCCGATGGTCGGGACGAGATGGGTGCGGACGTGCTGCCGGTAGGAGCGCAGGGTGGTGGGCCGCAGGCCGCTGGCCTCCTTCACCTCGAGCCAGCGCAGCAGGTAAGCCTCGACCGTCAGACCGGTGTCGTGAGTGGCGGTCCCTCCGGCCACCCCGTCAACGAGGGCGGCGAGCGCGGCCTCGGCCTCTCGGCGCGTCGCGAAGCCTCCACGCTTGACCTGGCGCCTCAGCTGCCAGCGACCACCCGTACCCATCCCGGGGCCGAGGTCGGCAACGAAGCACCAGGAGCCGTGGTCGATGCGGCACGACTTCTTCCGACCCCGAACATCTGATTCTTGAGGGCACGCACAGCGCTTGAAAACAGAACCCTTCACTTCGACCCTCCTCCGCAGTTCTCCATGGCCCCCTACGCCCTCTGACCAGCGATGACCCACCTTGACGAAGTCCCCGCGGATTTGCAAGGTGTTCTGGTGACACTTTCACACACGCCCTCCCAAACTCCCTTGTCTGTGGCGTTGCAATTCGCCTCTCCTCGTCTCAGAAATGTCCTCCTCGTTTCACTGAGTCCGGCCTCGTCCGGCTGCGTCCGCCTGGTCCGGTCGTGAGCCGACACGTCACGCGCCTGCCGCGGCCGCACGATGCCGGTCGCCGGGGGCGCTTCACGGGTCTCGTGCTGCCCCGCGCCCGGCCTGAGCGCTTCGCGATGGTTCCCGAGCAGCTTCTCGAGGCCGATCTACCCGCCACCGCTGTGCGGCTCTACGGACTGCTGCTGCGGTGCCCCGTAGTCGACGGCGCTCACGTGCAGTCCCGGGCACGCTTGGCAGAGCGGCTTCACCGCTCCTTGGACACGGTCGACCGCGCGGTCGGCGCCCTGGTCGACGCGGGGTGGATCCAGGTAGCTCACCGCTTCTCCGACGGACAGCAGATCGCCAACGCCTACGTCGTCATGCCGACGCCTACGGGTGGCCACGACGAGGCTGCCGCGTTAGGGAGCTCCGTCGCTGGCGTGCCTAGGGCCCCCGTGGACAACGATCCGGTGGCTGCCGGGGCCTCGGCACCTGTGGACGAGCGTCCAGCCGGCTACGACGGCAGGGCCCCGCTTAGGGGTAGCCGCACATCTGCGGCCCGGGGGGCCGCACTGATGCGGCACGGAAGAGAGTCCTTGACCCAAAGAACCTCCTCCCCCTCCCCTCCTCACCACCTGCACCGCGACGGTGGGGACTCCTCAGCGGCGGTACAGCGACTCCAGCAGCCGGCGCAGCTATGGCTAACGACGGACTCCACAGACGCTCGCCGGAGCCAGCGCCTCGTCCGCCAGCAGGCGTGGGAGGAGTTGGCAGCCGGTGGGCTGCCGGTGTCACGTGCAGCTGTCACTCGCCGCGCCTGCGAGTTGCTGGGTGCCCGCCTGGCACGACCGTGAGCCCCATCGACACTTGCCGCCGTGGCTGCGTACGCGGCCGGAAAGGCGGGAGCAAGATATGCATCTGGTACCCAGATGCGCCGTCGCTGCCGCGCCGGACTCCGCCTGCCGCGCATTGCGGGCCCCAGCGGGGGCGACGGTAACCGAGCGCGGTCGCTATCGGTGACGCCGCCCAGAGGCCGCTCAGAATCTCAAGCCCGGCCCATTCGGCGCGATCACATAGGACGGGGTAATGAGGGGAATCCCGCCCTATGACGGCAACCCCGCCCGGCTGTCGCCTGCGGCACCTACCGTCGAGGGGTGGTCTTCCCCGCCCCTCCCGATGTCGACGAGGACGCCGACGCCAGCTCCAACCGGAGCGTCGGCCTCAACGGCGAGATCGGCGGCAACCTCGAGTCCGATCTTCCCGCGGCCCCTGCCGTCCACACCGGTCCGCGCGACCGTGCCGATGACGATGGCGACGACCTCGATGACGAAGACGCCCTCACCGATGTACAGGTCGAAGGGCAGCTGCAGCTCGGCTCCCTCGGCGTCTTGCCCGAGCTAGCCGGGCTGCCCGAGCGCGAAGCCGCCTACGCCCGCGCCGCCCGCGCGAAGAACACCCTGTGCGGGTACCGCTCGGACTGGGTCGACTTCACCACCTGGTGCACCAGCCACGACGCCGACCCGATGCCCGCGACACCGGCTGCGCTGACCGGCTACCTGGTGGCCCTGGCGCAGGCCGGCGCCAAGGTGGGGACGCTCTCGCGCCGCCTGTCCTCGATCAAGTTTGCCCACGCCAGCGCCGGGCACCCCGACCCCGCCACCCACCCCCGCGTCATGGCCGTCTTGGAGGGCATCCGCCGCATGCACGGTGCCCCACCGCAGCAGGCGACCCCGCTGATGCCGCCGCTGCTGTTCGACGTGCTCACGGCCTGCCCGACCACGCGCACCTGGCCGATGCCAGCCGCCACCGCGTCGGGTCGTCGCTCGAGGTCAGCAGTCAGAGCACCGGAGCCGGACCTGCTGGGGGCCCGTGACCGCGCGCTGCTGCTGGTGGGCTTCGTCGGCGCACTGCGCCGCAGCGACTCACCGCCCTCGAGGTGGCCGACGTCGCCGAGCACCCCAACGGCCTGGTGCTGTCCCTACCGCGGTCCAAGACCAACCAGACCGGCGAGCATGCCGAGCTCGTCGTCCTGCCCCGCGCGGGCAACCCCGACCGCTGCCCCGTCCTGGCGCTGGAGCGCTGGCTGGAGCTCGCCGGCATCACCGAGGGTCCGGTGCTCCGGGGCGTCACCAAGGCCAACCGTGCAGGTGGGCGGCGGCTGCACCCAGAATCGGTGACCGCCTTGATCAAGGGCGCTCTGGCGCGCACCGGCGCCCCGACCACCGGGTACAGCGGACACTCCCTGCGGGCGGGGTTCGTCACCTACGCCCACCTGCGCGGCTCGAGCGACCGGGCCATCGCCCACCAGACCCGTCACCGCTCGATGGCCTCCCTGGGGGGCTACGTGCGCGTAGCCCATGCCTGGACTGACAATGCCGCGACCTCCCTGGGCCTGCGATGCGCGGGTCGCCCTACTGCTCGTTGACGTGGGCGACGAGGATCAAGTGGATATCCGCAGCGTTGACAATGAGGCGCTCCACCCCCAATGCAGCAACCGCCTCACTGGCTCCCTTTCCTTTGATTTTTATGGGACTCCCGAGAGCAATGTCGCGTTCCTCCCTCGCGGACTCCGAAAGGGAGAAGCTCGCTAGCTGCCCCTCGACCTCCCGCCCATCCTTCAGTGATAGGCAGACGTAGGGGGTCTTCCCCTTCGGCCTGTCGCCCAAGGCGTAGGTCCAGATGCTCATCGAGGGCTCGTACTCACCGCGTCGTCCTCGGCGCCGGATGCGGTAGAGACCCCAGGCCAAGGCACAGGCGACCGCCAGGAGCAGAACTGAAGACGCGGCGACCCTGCGTAGGTGCAAACCGAAGTACACGGACCCCTCTCGCACCCACGCGCCAATATTGACGAGCGGGCCGTGGGACTGTGGTGGCAAGAGAGCAAGGACGACCAGCGGGACACCAGTGGTGAGCAGTCCGACCGCGACGAGCTCAAGAACTTCCTCAAGCGCGCTGACGCTGCCACGAAGGCGGGTGCGACTCAGTAGCTGCTGGTGGAGCCATCCGGGGATGAGCGCGAAAAGGAGGAGCAGCGCGCCCACGGAGCCGGGGAGCATGGGCGTCAGTCGTCTGCTTGGTCGTCCTTGGCGTCATATGCGGTCACCGACATCGTGGGGGGAGTGAAGTCGGGCGGAAGGCCGGTGGTCTGGATGATCTGGATGCCCTTCTCGCCACGACCCTCGCTGAGTTCAACGCGCTCCGGCTCCTGCTGGCCGGGTCGTGAGATGGGTCGGTCACTCGACGGTGTCATCACATCAGTATGACGCCCCTGGCCCAGTAGAGGACACCACGTGCGAGAGGAGGTACGTGTCTTTTGGTCGGATCGTGGGCCAGCCTGGAGTCGGTGAAAGTTGGCGCCGTGCGCCGGTCATCCCGCGGGACGCTCTAGCGCGTCTTGGATGAGTGGAAGGTAGCGAGTGACCTGCTCGCGGTCACTCTTCTTCTCCGTTTCGGAGAGTCTGCTGTAGGGGGTGCCAATCTGTCGTTCCCATCTGGTGATCAATGACGCCGGAATCGTCAGGGACCCGTCATCATTCTTTACGCCCTGGTCGTGCATGTATCGCTGCCAATGCGCCCACCGCTCGTGCTCGAGGGACGCCAACTCCTCGACCAGGCCCTCCAGGACCTCGCGTGCTGACGGTTGCACTGCACTCCTCAGATCAACTTGGCCGCGGCGAGCTGCTGGTAGTGCTGGCCCAGCACCGTCAACTCGCAGGCTCTGGAGAGCATTGCAGCGTGCCACATGTGCGGCGCATCCACTGGCCGGACGAGGTTCACTCGCACGTAGGCCTGCAGCACTTTGAAAGTTGCGGTGTTGGCAGGGTCTGGCGCGGGGAGATCCGGGTCAGCCTCTTGCTCGGCCGTCCGTTCGGGCTCGAATGAGGGGTCGAGTCGAAGCTGATGTGCCTGCGTGGGGAAGTGAGTGGCAATTGCCTGCAGGTCCGCCAGCGCTAGTGGGGGGGTCGTCTCGCGCAGGGAGACGAAGGTCTTGACGTTCGTCTTGAACACGGGGCGCTGTGCCCAGGGACCAAGAGACTGGTCGATGTGCGCATAGACACTACCCGGCGTCACCTTGCCGATGAGATTTGCTGCGGCGCCGTTCAATGCATCCACCAGCAGGTTGGTGAAGACTCCGCTTCCTTTTTCTTCTATCGCGTACTGGTCAGCTGTAGAGGCTGTGAGAATTGTAGTGCCCTCTCCCAGTGCTGCCGTTAGCTCATTCCCCTCGACGCTTCCAGCAATGCCACTGTGACAGCTGTCAAGAATGATTATCTTGTTTCGAGCCCGCGAGCTGTTCGCCAGAGTCATGACCTCGCTCAGCGCGAGCCCATCATCACCGACTGCGGTGTCGCTTCCACAGAGGTAACCGCCCGTGGCCTCGATATGGCCGTGGCCAGAGAAGTAGAAGAGGGCGATGTCGGCGTCATCGGCGAAGACTTCCCGGACCGCCTCCTTCAGCGCAGTCCTGGAGATAGCGCTGGCGGCGTTGTCCGACACCATGATTCGAGGTGTGGGAAAGTTGACCGTTCCGTCAGCGTTTCGCTCCAGGCAGGTTGCGACCGAGTAAGCATCTTTCACGCACCCGTACAGTCGAGGGAGGGTCCGATAGTGGTTGATTCCGACGATCAGGGCCTTGCGCACAGCGAGCCTCAGAGGGAGTCAATGAAGTTGATGAGGTTCTGATCTTTCCAGACGTACGTCGACACTCCGGAGAGGTCAGTTCGATCATCGGTGTACGCCCAGATGCCCCGCAGGGGCTTACCCTCCTCCTTTGCGCACTCAATTTCCCACTTCTGGCCAGTGGACTTCAGTGAGTTCTTGCTCACAAGAACGATGACGCCATCGGAACGCTTGATGCGCGTGCGCACGCGCTTCTTCCATTCCGTGTCGTAGGGCTCCTTCACCGACATGTCGATGAACTTGTAGGGCTTGCGGGGAGACAGAGTCTGTCCCTTGAGGAAGTCGCGCTGGCGCTCGTCCTCGATGGCAAAGGCGATGAAGATGGTCTTCGGGTCCGCCACGTTGACCTCCACAGACGTCGTCGTCCTACGTTGGAAGGGGCAAGGTGCTGCCTCACAGAGAGTCAAGCACTCACCACTGACAGGCGTCACCTGCGTGCTGGACCGTGGACCCTCACGCGGCGTGAGTCCGCCACGTGGCTGCGGTAATCGCTCGCTGAGCGCGCACCCAGGGGCCGGTCCAGCTGGCCTCGCGTCGTGCCAGGTGCGCTCACCACCGCCTGCTGCTCGCCTTGCGCACCCCTGGGGCGTCGAGGACTTCACCGGCGTCGAGCTGCCAGCGGCGGACGTCGCTGGGGCCGAAGGCGGAGCGGGGACCGATCTGCAGGTTGACACCTCGGTCAGCGCGTTCGGCGAGGCTGGCCAGAGTCTGGGCGGCGCTGAGCCGCCAGCCGGCCTGCAGGGCGAACCCGAGGATGTCCGCTGGGGGAAGGGGGTAACCGGCGCGGTGCAGTGCCTTGAGCGCTGCCCCGGCTCGCTGTCCGTCTGGGCCCGCGAGGGCGTTGTAGTCAGGGATGGTCATGAGCTCGGCCAGGGCGATGCCCACGGTGGGGGCGAGGTCCCATGCGGGTGGCTGCACGTACTCCGGGCGCGCGTCGAGAACCTCTGCACTGGTGCGCAGGCGCCAGGCGCGACTGTCGAACTCGGTGGGGCTGAGCACGCACAGGGCGTGGTTGCTGGTCAGTCCACCGTCGAGCTCAGCGATGTCCTGCATCGAAGGGGCGACCGCGACGGTGACCCGGCGCCGAGGCGGAAGGGAGCGCATGAGCGGTGCTCGGACCTGAGCGCGCAGCGTGCGAACGAGCCGGTCAACCTCAGGGTGGTCGCGGGGCACGGTGGCGCTCGGAACCCAGACGTCGACCCGTTCTCCCAGCTCGGCTGCCTGTTGGGCGCTCCATCGGGCGGCCAGGGTGAGCGCCGCCCCCATGCCTGCGGCGTAGTAGTCGACAACGGCAGAGCGGACAGACACCGATGGCTGCATGCCCGCACCGTGGCAGTGGCCTGTGACATCGCCGGGCCACACCGGGCCACACCGGGCCACACCGGGCCACACCGGGCCACACCGGGCCACACCGGGCCACACCGGGCCCGCAGCCGACCATCTGTGGGCCACACCGGGCCCGCAGCCGACCATCTGTGGGCCGTGGAGGGCCTGGTCGCGGTGGAGTCAAGGTGCTCCATCGGCGTGTCGATGTCTAGACGCAAGAAACGAAAACAGTTACGTTGCTTGCGTTGAAGGAGGCCCTATGAGCATCGCACCCCTCGCCCCAGAGACCTATCTGCCCGAGACCGGCGACCAGGTCGCCGACGTCTACGACTTCCTCGCTGCCCGCGAGTCCGCTGGCCTGACCCAGCCTGCACCGCGCTATTTCCTGGCTGGAGCACAGGTCGGGGAGCAGGTCGAGCTACCCGCTGAGGTCTACCGCGTGCTGCGCCAGGTCGTGGAGGCGATGCGCCACAACCTCGCCGTCACGGTCGTCCCCCAGAGCCGCACCCTGACCACCCAGGAGGCCGCCGGCCTGCTGGGAGTGAGCCGGCCCACGGTGGTCAAGCTGCTGGACGAGAACAAGATCCCCTTCGAGCGGGTCCGCACCCACCGACGGATCCTGCTCACTGACGTGCTGGCCTTCCGCGAGCAGCGCCGCCTGGATCAGTACGCCGCGTTGGAGGACATGGGCAGCGACCTGGACGACGACACGGACGTGGAAATGGTCCTGCAGGACCTGCGTCAGGCCCGGCGAACCGTCGCCGCCCGTCGGCGCTCGTCCCAACCCTGACCATCCCGGTCTGGCTTCACAGCTGGGCTGGGGTGGTCAGGCACTGATGCCGGCAGCAGCGACCCGGCACCTGCCCGAGCGGAGATCACCATGTTCATCGGTTTGCTCGACTCCTGCGTGCTGTGGCCGAGCCTGCAGCGCGACTTCCTGTTGTCCTTGGCCGTCGAGGGGATGTACCGCCCTGCCTGGAGTTCAGCAATCCTGGCTGAGCTGGAGGAGAACGAGCGGACCAAGCTCACCCGGCGCGGGTTCACCGAGGATCAGGCGGTCGCGCGGGCTGCACGCGTGGTCGCGAACATGCGCAAGGGCTTTCTGGACGCCGAGGTCCAGGGGTGGGAGCCCTTGGAGGGCACCTACGGACTACCTGACCCTGACGACGAGCACGTGCTCGCCGCAGCGGTGATGGCCGGCGCCGGGGCGATCGTGACCCTGAACCTGAAGGACTTCCCCGCAGACCGGGTGCCGACGACCGTGCAGATCCTGACCCCCAGTGAGTTCGCCTACAACACCGTGGCGCTGTCTCCGGTGCGTTCCGGGCGTGCCGTGCAGGAGATTGCCGCGCGCTCGGGGCGTCTGGGCCCGGTCCGATCGACGACTGACGTGCTGGACGTCCTGGAGGCGCGCTACGCCCTGACCGAGGCCGTGGCCCTGCTGCGTGAGGCCCTGGAACCGGCGTGACCACCTGAGGTGGAGCCGTGCCGCCGGCCGGCGCGGTTGCGGACACTCGCTCCTGAGCACAAAACCAGTCCGGCGTGCGGCGCCCCTGCGCCCGGTCACACCACAGGTCTCCATGTCAGTGGTCCTGCCTAGCGTGCACTGCAGCGCCGCGGTGGGCGGCGCACCAGGGTTGGAGGACCGTCGGTGGAGCAGCAGCACCCTTCCCAGACCACGGCTCAGGAGCTCCTTCGGTGGCTCGGCGAGACCGCACACGTCGCCTACCCGCCCGCCTCGCTGGTCGGCCGGCTCGCCACATTGATCGGCAAGGAACCGATCGTGTTCAAGGACGCCGCGATGACCACCGAGCTCGGCCGCTTCGTGGGCCGCATCGTGGTTTTCACGGCGACCCACGTCTTCGTCCAGACGAGCACGCGCCACCAGGGGACACCCGCCGGGATCGACGGCGAGGTGCAGATCCAGGTCCTGCCTCGCCGGGCTCTGCAGCGACTCGAGCACAGCGGCCCGGTCAACCTGAGTCCGACGCACGAGCAGCAGAGCCACTGGCCGTGGCCTGTGCTGGTGGAGTTGACCTACGAAGGCGGCCTGAGCTTCCCCTTGCCGCTGAACGGGGACCAGTGGCGCTACGGATTGAGCGAGGAACTACTGCCCGGGCTCTTAGACGATCTCGCCGACTGACTGGACGGGGTTGTCCGACCCAAGTCCTACCGTTAAGACATGATCAGCCAGGGGTGGCCCCAAGACCGGTACAGCGGCCCCGGGGGCGGCCTGTCCACCGGACCGGGTGGGGGCCTGTCGACCGGACCCGGCGGGGGCCTGTCGACCGGACCCAGCGGCGGGATGTCCACCGCACCTGGCGGCGGCATGTACCCAGATCCGTGTGACCACCCGTACCGAAGCAACAGGCCTCCGCTGGTCGTCTTCATCTAGGAACTGCGCCGACGCGGCCTAGAAGCCCAGGCGGATCTGCTGTCGCACCATCTCTGACGGGCGGAAGCAGCTCGCGGCTCCCGGCGATGTAGCGGTCGTTCAAGCCGCGTCGATGAGCTGCCGCAACACGCTCATGGGTTGACCGGTCTCGCCGTAAGAGCTCCCCGTGGCCCCGAGGGATCGACCAAGACGGTGCAGATCGCGCCCCCGGCGCGCCCCGAGGTGGTGAAGTGCGACAGCAGGGGAGTGCCCATGCTCGCCTCTTCTCTGACGAGCAGGCCAGAAGGCAACTCACTGAAAGACCGGTCAACGCCTTAGGTAAACAAGTGCCAGAACCACAGGGCGGCGGGAGAGACAACCGACACCGCAGTTACAACCATGTCTACTTCTTCGATGAGGCGACGCAGACGCCAAGGTCTAAGCGTCGGCGACGCGCCAATCTGCACCGGGGCCGGCAGAGGGAGCTTGACGGCGTAGTGCGTGACCATGATGGCGAACGCCAAGAGGCACCAGACGGCGAAGAGGGCCCACATGGCTGGAGACGGCGCCTGCTGCATGGAGGCCACGACCGTAAGGGCTCCGACAGGAACGACAGCAGCCACGGCTCCGACGTACAACCGCGTGAGCCGCCGGTGGCACTTGAAGCGCCAGGTGCTGAGCGGGGGCGCCTTGGCGGCTTCCAGGACTCCGCAGATCGCCCGCTCGGCGCGGTATAGAGCTGCCGGTGCGTCACCGGTCTCGTCGACGGCGAAGGTCACTCCGGTGCGCGTGACGGTCAGATCGGCTCGAGGCTCGCTTCGGCGACTTAGGACGAGGTGCCCGATGCAGGCGTCACCGAGATCCTCGAGGTCGCGGGCGCTCTCCGCGCGGAAGGTCTCTTCAGCGGTGATGTCCACCCCGGTGCCGTCATAGTCCAGGGCTGCCACAAGGCACTCCACGTGGCGCAGGCGAAGCTCGACCGGCGCGTAGGACCGGCCGAGTGCCGCGGGCAAGTACGTGAGGGTCAACGGCCTTCTCCATGGGGGACTCCCAGGAGGCTAGGAGGACACACCGGTGCTCTTGGGTCACGACACGCCGAACACGGCAGGCTGACCTGCGGGCCAGGGGGAAACCGTCCCAGTTCCTAGGTAGTGAGACGGCAGCGGTCTGACCCGGCAAAGATCATGCACGACGCTCGACGCGCCGTCCCAGAAGTCGTGTCCTCTGCGCCGTCCCACATGGCCCGCCCCAAGACGAGTTCCGGGACGCTGCGCTCGGCTACGCCCTCCTCGCTCAGCTCGCTGGGCCTCCACACCACCCATAGGCCAAGTCTCGATCTTCGTTCGCCGCCCGTTGGGTGAGACGGACCAACGAACAGGGCAAATGAGACTTCAGCACGCGGCGTGACGACGGCAGGCACGGTCGCCTCCAGCCCCGTTCGGTGGGCGGTCCCTCAGCGACACGGGGTGGGTCGCCCCATCGACGGCGCCCACCCCTGCGCCTCAGAGGCCCACGGCGAAGACCTGCCTGGTCTAAGCGCCGTCCACCAACCTCACATAAGCCCGACCCACCTCCGCTGCCGGCACTGCGGCGTGACCGGGGAAGTAGGGCCCGTAGTCCTCCCAGGACTCCACCAGCACCTCCGGGCTGACCGCATTGATCCGCAAGCCCCGTGGCAGCTCGCTCGCAGCCGTCTTTGCGAAGGTTCCACCGCCCCGTTGACAGTGCTGGCCACCGCCACGGTCACGATGGGGTCATCCGCCAGCACCTCAGCCATCAGCGTGAAGCTGCCCTCGTCGGCCAGGCTGGCGATCCCCCGGTGCAGCGGCTCGACCTGTCCCAACACCTTGTTGCCCAACCCCGCGCCGAAGTCCTCCAGCCTCAGCTCGCCCAGAGCCTTACAGAGGGTGACCCCGGCTACGAACCCGACAAGTTGTCGAAGCATCCCCTTATGCAGCTCGAAGGCGGTGCCGGGGCACTAGGGTGACGTTGCCGCGTCACTCCAAGGACAAGGGACGTCCGTCACATGCTTGAGCTGCCGAGCGCATTCGACCCTCTTGACTTCAGGCCAACCGGCCAGAGTGAGATGGCGGCGCACGCGCGGAACATCGTAAAAAACGTGCTCGATAGCTATACCGGTCGCTTCGACGTGCTTGCCGAGGCCGTACAGAACGCTATGGATGCACTTGAAGCGCGATGGGGACAGGGCCTTGACCAGGCTTCCGTCCGCGGGGACGGGGAGGTGCCGACACTGCGTGTCACCTTCGATGCCGCGGCGACTTCCAACGAAATCACGGTGACGGACAACGGCACGGGGATACCTGCCGCCAGGTTGCAAGAAGTCTTCACTCCCCACCTGAGTCCAAAGTTGCTCGAAGGCGGCGCAAGAAGAGGACACAAGGGCGTTGGCACTACTTTCCTTATCTACGGCCACCCATACTTTGAGGTGCAGACTCGGGCGACTGGGGAGCAGCTCAACTCATATCGCATCACGGGGGCGTCCGAATGGGTGAGTGGGGGTGGCTTTGAGGCGCCGCCTCGCTTCGAGAGGGTCGACGACCCGATTGCCCGGCTAGAGAATTTTGGGACTGGCACGAGCGTCACGGTGAAGGTTGACGAGAGCACCCGCTTCGGCCGGCTCCGCAATGCGCAGTACAACAAGCTTGAGACTTGGGAGTTGGTGCTGCGGACGTTCACGGCTGTGGGGGTCATCAACATCGGCACGCCGGAGCATCGAAGGCCTGACTGGCTTCGCGCCCTCCGGGTCGAGTTGGAGTTGCGGGGTGTGGCCGGAGCGGGACAGCGAACCATCTCACCAACGTTCCGGCTGCCGCACAATGACGCTGCTTCTGCTGTGAGCCTCGCAGAGCTGTGGTCAGGGTCCGTCAACGAGAACAACCGTTACGACATGCTCTATGTCGAGTTAGGCAGAGACGCGCTCGAGCAGGCCCTCAAGGCACAGATCGGCGAGCTAGAGCAGAGTGACTCGCCAGAGGAGCAGGAGATACTGCAGACGCTCCGCCAATATGAGACGGAGGTCTACGCCAGTTGGTCTTACAAGAACACTCTGTACGAGGACCTATACCGGACCGCACTCGAAGACCCGTCCGTGAAGCGCTTTCAGTACATGAACGTGCGCGGCGGCCTGATGGTTGCCAGCGTCGGGATGCCCATCGGCGAGACCAATGACCACCCGTACGCCACAATGAAGCCGGAGTACAGGCGCCGGCTCTTCATGGTTGCCGCCTTCAACCACAAGTACTCACCCGACCTGGGTCGCAAGACTATTCCAGCTCAAGACCGCGCCTTTTTGGACTGGTTAGAACGACAGGTGCAGAACCTCTTCCTGCGGCACATCGGTCGCTTGGTCAGGTCAAATGACGAGGCGCCGCACAAGGCTAGTGACTTCGCCCAGGCGAAGGAGGAGGTCGCGGACGAGGCCGACAAGTTGCGTCGGAGGGCCGAAAGACATCAACCCCTTTCTGCCGCTCTCGGGTTCGCGTACGAGCCCAGCTACGAATCAGAGCTCGTTGGCCTGTTCTACTCACTCCTAGCGACTGCGGACCTTCGGGGGTACAAGCTGCTTGCTGTGCCGGGAAGTCGCACCCGGCTCGACGGATTCTTCGACTTTGCCACGGAAACCTTCGAGAATCCGGCAGCGGGTGAGGTGCCGCTGGGCATAGCAGAGAGTCGGTCCAAGAGCGGCTCATTCTCGCGCCGCGGCAAGTGGCTGGAGTTCAAAGTCAAGCTGCAAGACCTGGTGGATGACTTTGAGGCGGAGGACGCAGCTGGCGGCAAGAAGTATTTCGATCTCGTCGACTTGGCGGTCGTCTGGGAGGTGCCGGCCAGCGAGTCCATCGGTGACTATGATCTGATCGCCCTAGGTGCGGGCAACTGGAACGAGCGTGATTATTTCGGCGTGACGCACCTGCTAAAGAAGAGCGGAGGGCACCACACCGTCCATGTGCTTGCAGTACAGGATTTCCTTCGACAAGCAGCGGCAGCCCCTGCCCAGCCGGCTGGCCACGCAGGCACTTGACCTGAAGTAGCCCCCACGCTATTCCTACGCCGCTGAGCTGCAGCCTGCGCGGCACCGACCCCGCCTAGCACGGCCGGTCCACCCGACGGTGCGCTCGGCGCGCCGAGGCTGACCTACCGTGACTGCGTGGAGGGTCACCTCCGCACGCCCCTGGGCGACATCACCGCCCGAGCACGCCGCGGTCGAGGGATGGCAGTGCCGGCGAGCGAGAGGTGCGGAGGTGGTCGCGCTGCGCGGATGGCCGGCGCGCTCAGCGGCGCCCTGACCGGGGCTGCGATCACCTCGCAGGTGCTGTACCCGCTGCTGCGTGGTGAGCAGCGGCGCCGGTTGACGATCCCATCCGCGACCGGCGGCGGCCCCGGCCGCCAACGCGCCGTGGGCCTCACGGCGTCCGGTGCACGATCGTTAGTGAGACGGCTCGGGCGCGAACCATCGATAAGCCACCCAGCACGCGGCGCAAGTGGTCACACAATGGTCACAGACGCAGGACAACTGGGTGCCACGAGCCGGGCCTCCGCGGACGTCCGTGAGACATCAGCCCTGCTCAACGGACTGAGCGGCATCAGACGACACGGGGCCGCACGCCCCGGGCCCGTCTTTTAATCCGCGGGTTGTGGGTTCGAGCCCCACGGGGCCCACCTGACCCGGGGCAGACGCGGCACCAGCAGCCCGCCCCGAGGCCCCCGCCCCTCCACCGTGGCGCTGGGCTCCGCGGCCCACCGCACAGGGCGGGCGCGCCAGGGCGTCCAGCGCCACGGCCGCGGGGCGACGGCCCGACCAGCAGCCCCTGGTGCGCCGCCGTGTGACCTGCGCGACATCTACGAGTGGCGATCACCCATCAGGGCTGTCACTTTGAAGATACCGGAGTTTACGCCGTAAACGATCACTCGCCCTGTTCCCACCGGGGCGGACGTTCCGGTCACCGCCCAGACCCGAGGCGGAACCGGAAGCGCGCCCGTCCCAGGGCGCCCGTGAGCTCGCTCCAGGTCCTGCCCCGCGTGCTGGTGAGCCCGGGTGCACCGGAGACCACCACCGCCCCGGCGTCCGCGGACCCGTGCTGCCGGTCTGCGAGGGCCGTCACCGGCGCTCCCGCTGCGCACCCCGGCCCGCCCCACACCCCCCCCCCGCTGACGACCGTCACGCACCCCGCCCCCCAGGAGGACTGATGTCCAACACCACAGGACGCCCCCACACCCGCGATCCCCTCACCACCGGTTCGACCCGCGCAGGAGGCCCCAGCAGCACCGGCCCCAGCACCACGAGCACCGCCAAGGAGCAGGCCGCCGGCGTCGCCGGTGACGCCGGCCGCGCCGGGCAGCACGTGGCCGGGGTCACCAAGGACCAGGCCGCTGACGTGATCGGGGAGGCCCGTCGTCAGGCGAGCGACCTCCTCGGCCAGGGCCGCACCCAGCTCGCGGAGCAGTCCACCGCCGGCCAGCAGCGCGCCGCCACCGGGCTGAGCTCCCTGGCGGCCGAGCTGAAGGACCTCGCCGAGGGCAGGGGCGGCAGCGGCATCGCCACCGACCTGGCCCACCAGGCCTCCCAGCGCGTCGAGGCCGCAGGGACCTGGCTGACCGACCGCGAGCCCGCCGACGTGCTGCGCGAGGTGCAGACCTTCGCGCGCCGCCGCCCCGTCACCTTCCTCGCCATCGCCGCCGGGGTGGGCCTGGTGGCTGGGCGTCTGACCCGCGGCATCGCGGCCGCCAGCCACGACGAGACCCCTGACAGCGGGGCCGCGACCCCGACCGCCGCGCCCCCGGCCGCGACCCCCACCGCACCGACCGCGCCGACCGCGAACGCCGACCAGGCCCTGGTCACCGGCACCACCGACCCCGTCTACGGCACCGAGCCCTCCCACGGCGCACCGGCCAGCGAGGCGACCACGGGTCTCGGTGCGCCCGGTCGCTCGAGCTGGGACGGACCGCGACGATGAGCCACACCACAGGAGCCAGCACCGCCCCCGGGACCGGGCCGGCGCCCGGCGGCGAGGGACGCGGTCTGGGTGAGCTCTTCTCCTCGGTCACCGAGGACCTCTCCGCCCTGGTGCGCCAGGAGATCGCCCTGGCCAAGGCCGAGGCGACCCAGTCCGCCACCCGCGCGGGCAAGGGCGCGGGCCTGCTCGCCGGCGCCGGCGTCGCCGGTCACTTCGTCCTGCTCTTCCTGTCCGTCGCCGCGTGGTGGGGACTGGGCGAGCTCATCGGCCGCGGCTGGTCCGCGCTCGTCGTCGCCGCCGTCTGGGCCGTCGTCACCGCCGTGCTCGCCGCCCGCGGACGCACCCAGCTCAAGACCGTCAGGGGCCTGCCGGCCACCACCAGCACCCTCCAGCAGGTGCCCAGCGCCCTGAAGGGCCACGAGGAGGAGAACCACCGATGAGCACCCCCACCAGCGGCCAGGACGTCACGGCCAGCAGCGACCCCGCCGTCCTGCGCGCCCAGATCGACGCGACCCGCGCCCGCATGAGCGAGGACGTCAACGCCCTCACCGACTACGCCGCCCCGGCCAACGTCGCCCAGCGCCAGAAGGACAAGGTCCGCGGCGCTGTGGGCAGCGCCGTCGGCGGCGTCAGGGACCGGGTCATGGGCTCTGCCGGGGACGCCTCCTCCACGGCCTCGGACGCGGCGTCGTCGGCGCGCGACGCCGTCCAGGGCGCTCCCGGCGCAGCGAGGTCGGCGACGCAGGGCAACCCCCTGGCCGCCGGGCTGGTCGCGCTCGGCGTGGGCTGGCTGGTGGGCTCCCTGCTCCCGGCCAGCGCCAGGGAGACCCAGGCCGCGACGGCGGTCAAGGAGCACGCCGGCACCGTGACGGCCCCCCTCGCGGACGCGGCCAAGGAGGCGGCGTCGAACCTCCGCGAGCCCGCCGCCCAGGCGGCGCAGTCGGTCAAGGACAGCGCTGCTGGCGCTGCCGCCACCGTGAAGGACGAGGGCGCGTCAGCGGCCCAGCACGTCCAGCACAGCGCCACCGACGCCAAGGACACCGTCCGGGACTCCCGCGCCTGAGACCCGGCGCGGCCCTGCCGGCCCCCCGGCTCGGGCCCGCTGGCCCTCCCGGCCAGCCCGCCCCTCCACCACACCACTGCCACGAGGAGCCCCATGACCACTCTCCAGACGACCAGCCGCATCCTCCACGACCTCGGGGGCGCCGCCTGGTTCGGCGGCAACCTCATGGGGGCCGTGGGCCTGAACGGCGCCTCCCGGGCCGTCTCCGACCCGGTGGACCGCATCCCGGTGGCGACGGCGGGGTGGGCGCGCTGGGCGCCCGTGCAGGCGGTCGGCGCCGGGGCCCACCTCCTGGGGGGCCTGGGCATCCTGCTGGCCAACCGCGACCGCGCGGCCACCCGCAGCGACGTCGCCGTGAACACCGGCGCCAAGCTGGGGCTGACGGTCCTGGCGGCCGGCGCCACCTTCTGGGCGGGCGTCCTGGGCGGCAAGCTCGCTGCCGACGGCGCGGTGCCGGCGGTCAGCGGCGTCGTCCCGACCGAGGAGACCCCCGCCGGGGTGAAGGCGGCGCAGCAGCAGCTGCGCGCCCTCCAGTGGCTGATCCCCTCGCTGATGGCCGTGGTGATGGCGCTGGGCGCCCAGCAGGGGGAGCAGCAGGCGCGCGACGCCGGCTCGCCCGAGGCCCGTGAGGCCGCGGGCTGGCACAGGTTCGTGCGCCGCAGCGCCTGAGCCCGTCGCGGCCCCCGGGCTGCGGACCCCAGCCCGGCCCCGGGACCCCCCAGGGGGCGTCGGGGTGGGGCTGCGGTGCCGGCGCGGACGGCGCGGCGGGTCAGTGACCGGGCGGGTGGTGCCCCGGCGCCTCGTGGCCGTCCGCCGACGTCCCACCGGTGGGGGAACCGGGTGCGGGGAGGTCGAGGGGGCTGAGCAGCACGAGGCCGAGGACGGCGGCCGTCATGAGGACGACGACGGCCGTGACGAGCGTCTTGGCTCTGGCGAGGGTCACCCCGTCCTCATCGGCCGCTGCCGAGATCCACTGCACCCCGCTCGCCCGAGGAACCCGGATGCGCGGCCGCTCCCCGTCGTGCGCGCCCAGGCGCAGGCGCAGGCGGCGTCACCCGGGGGGCGCCAGCCGTGCTGCCAGCCCGCTCAGCAGCACGTCCATCCCCTCGTCCAGCTCGGCCGCGCCGTCGTAGTCGGCCAGGGCCCCGGCCAGGGCGCGCAGCCGGGGGAAGTCGCGCAGGGGCAGGTGGTGGAGGCCGAGGCGCAGCAGGGCCTCCTCCTCGTCGGGGTCGGTGACCAGCTCCTGCAGCTCGTTCAGCACGTGACCGTTGAGGAACCCGAAGTAGAGCCGGTAGACGTGCAGGGCGCCGACGGGGTCGAACCCCGCGTCCACCAGGAGCTCCAGCAGCTGCTCCAGCGGGCGCAGCGTGCCGAGGGGCCTCAGCCCCAGGGGGGTGGCGAGCGGACGGGTCACCAGCAGCGGCACCACGTGGGGGTGGGCCAGGGCCAGGCCGCGGTACTCGTGGGCCAGGTCTCGCAGCTGCGCGCCCCAGTGCGCGGACCGCGCACCGGGAGGGCCCCCGACGCGCGGGACGCTCAGGCGGGACAGCACGAGCTCGACCACGCCGTCGAGGACGGCGTCGCGGCTCGGGGTGTGGCGGTACAGGGCCATCGGGTCGCGCCCCAGCCGCTGCCCCAGGCGCCGCATGGTGAGGGCGTCGAGGCCCTCGGCGTCCACGAGGTCCAGCGCCGCCTGGAGCACGATCTCGCGGCTCAGGGCGCTGCGGTCTCGGCGTCGGGCGCGCGCTCCGGTGCTGGTGGGCGTGCTCACCGGTGCGCGCCCCGGGTCGGCGGTGGGCGGCGGAGGGCTCGTGGTGCTCATCGGTGCAGCTCGGTCCTCAGGTCGTCGATGCCCGCCGGGCGGCGGAGCAGAGGTGCCTCGTCGTGTCGCACCCGACTTGCTACACCGTAGACCTACGGTAGCATCTACAACGTAGAGCACCCGGAGCCTCCCACCAGGCCGCCGTCCGCAGGACCGCGCCGCCACGCACCCGGGTCCCGCGCCCGCTCCCCCGGGAGTCCGCGACCGCCGTCGACCGAGGAGCACGCCATCACCGCCACAGCGACCCACCCCCCGCTCGAGACCGGTCCCCGCGCGGGCCGCGCCCCCCGGGAGCGGGCCACCAGCTCCTACGCGGAGCTCGCCGGCCAGGTCCGCGCCGCCGGTCTCATGGGCCGCCGCCGCCGCTACTACGCGCTGCGCTCAGCCGCCGCGCTCCTCGCGTCGGCGGCCGTGGTCACCGGTGTCGTGCTCCTCGGAGACTCGTGGTGGCAGCTCGCGCTGGCCGCCGCCGTGGGCGTCATCGCCACGCAGTTCGCCTTCCTCGGCCACGACGGCGCCCACCGGCAGATCTTCGAGTCCAACCGCCGCAACGACTGGGCCGCCCGCGTCTTCGCCGGCCTCTTCGCCGGCATGAGCTACGGCTGGTGGATGCGCAAGCACTCCAAGCACCACGGCGCCCCCAACCAGATCGGCAAGGACACCGACATCGACTCCGCGGTCGTCGCGTTCCACGACCAGGAGGCGCGCGACCGCCGCGGCCTGCGCGCCCGCCTCACCCGCTACCAGGGCTGGTTCTTCCTCCCGCTGCTGCTCCTGGCGGGGGCCAACCTGCACGTCGACTCCGCCAGGGCCCTGCTGGCACCGGACGCCAAGGGCCGCTGGACCGACGTCGCGCTGCTGACCGCGCACTGGGGCCTGTACCTGACCGGCCTGCTGCTGGTCATGTCACCGCTGACCGCGGCCGCCTTCGTCGTCGTCCACCTCGCCGTCCTGGGCGTGTGCATGGCCGGGGCGTTCGCCCCCAACCACGTCGGCATGCCCATCATCGAGCGCGGCGCCCGGATCGACTTCCTCTCCCGCCAGGTGCTCACCTCCCGCAACGTGAGCGGCGGCGCCTGGGTCGACTTCGCCATGGGCGGCCTGAACCGGCAGGTCGAGCACCACCTGTTCCCCAGCATGCCGAGGCCCAACCTGCGCCACGTGCAGCCCCTGGTCCGCCAGTTCTGCACCGAGCGCGGCATCCCCTACACCGAGCAGACGCTGGTCGGCTCCTACCGCTCGATCATCTCCCACCTCAACGAGGTCGGCCTCAAGGCCGCCGACCCCTTCACCTGCCGCTCGGCCGCGCAGCTGCGCGCCTGAGGGGGGCGGCGGGGCGCACTGCTCACCGGTGGGCCGACGGGTCCGGCGAGGTGGCAGGATGGGCCCACGTCCTGCACCTTTCGCCAGGTCGCAGGACCAGGTCCCCGTCGGCTTCCACCCGGCGGGGACCGCCTTCTCGTCCGGCGGGCCACCGTCGGGGTCCACCGGCGGTCGTGCCGGTCCCGTCAGTGGCATCCTGGACCGGGACGGACCGCGCACCTCGACGCCGGGCCCCGTCTGCGCCGGCCTCCGGCGCCGGCCGCGCTGGGCCCCGCTCAGGGCGGCGTCCGGTCCTGCCGATGGGACGGGGGCGCCGCGCTGCGGCGCACGGCACGTCCGATCGGCTCGTGTGACACCTCGTGTTGGAGGACGTACTTGGCTCGACCCGGCCAGCGACGAGCGGACACCCGCCGAGCTGCTCCCAAGAAGCAGCAGCCCGCGCGCCGCCGCGACGTCGTCTCGGTGATGACGGACACGGTGCGCGACGTGCAGAACGCCGTGAAGGACGGGCGCGTGACGCCCGCCGTGCGCACCAAGTTCCAGGCCGTCGCCCTGATCCTGCGCGAGGAGCGCGCCCGCGTCCGCACCTCCGGCGCCAGCGAGGGCCGGCGCAACGAGCAGCTGAAGCGCCTCGACGGGATCGCCACCACCCTGGCCGTCGCCGCCGTCCGCGACGCCGACCTGCTCGCCCTGCTGGAGGAGGACGCCGTCGTGTCCTCCGCGGCGATGACCTACAAGCGCGACCTGCTCTCCGCGGCCGGCGTGGCCCCCGAGCCGGAGCCGGAGGAGGAGCCCGAAGACGTCGCCGCCACCCCGGTCGCGCCCCCGGAGCGCCGCGCGGTGCCGCAGTCGGTCATCTCCCGGCAGCTGGCCAACCCCTTCCTCGCACCCGACTTCTCCGCGGTGGCCGCGGCCCCGCAGCGCTCGACCCGGCCGCGCCGCCTGGGCCGCTGGGACCTCGTCCCCGCACTGCTCAGCTCCTTCGAGCGCGCCACCGGCGGTGAGGTGGCCTGCATGCCGCTGCCCCCGCCGTCGTCGGCGCACACCCCGCGCGGCCTGGAGCTGATGCAGCACCAGGGGCAGGTGGTCGCCGCCGCCGAGGAGGGCCACCGCACCTTCCTCCTGGCCGACGAGCCCGGTCTGGGCAAGACCGCGCAGGCGCTGCTCGCGGCGGAGGCCGCCGCGGCGTACCCCCTGCTCGTCGTCGTCCCGAGCGTCGTGAAGACGAACTGGGCCCGCGAGGCCGGCCTGTGGACGCCGCACCGCGCCGCCACGGTGATCCAGGGCAGCGGCGAGAACATCAACGGCTTCGCCGACGTGGTGATCGTCAACTACGAGGTGCTCGACCGGCACATGGGCTGGCTGGGCGGCTTCGGCTTCCGCGGCATGGTGGTCGACGAGGCGCACTTCATCAAGAACACGACCTCGCAGCGCTCCCAGAACGTGCTGGAGATCGCCGACCGCATCCGCTCGCGCACCGTGCGGCCGCTGATGATGGCGCTCACCGGGACCCCGCTGATCAACGACGTCGACGACTTCCGCGCCATCTGGCGCTTCCTGGGCTGGATCGACGCCGACCGGCCGCTGCCGCCGCTCGTCGACGAGCTGGAGGACGCCGACCTGACCCCGGCGGACCCGGAGTTCTACCCGAACGCCCGGCGCACCGTCATCGACCTGGGCATCGTGCGCCGCCGCAAGGTCGACGTGGCCGCCGACATCCCGGCCCGCCGGGTGGCCGACCTGCCCGTCGACCTCGACGGCGCCGAGGGGCGCTCGATCCGCGCCGCCGAGGCGGCCCTCGCAGCCCGGATGGTCGAGCGGTACGAGCGGGCGATGGCGCACCGCGCGGCCTCCGGCATCCCGGTGCGCGCCCCCGCCGAGCCCGACGACGCCGAGGGCGGCCCCCTCGACGTCGCGCAGGACCCGGCCGACGGCACCGGCGGCGGGGTGGAGGCCGTCGACGTCGAGGGCCTCGCCGCCGCCGAGGGCCTGGACGTGGCGGTGGCCGAGGTCGCCGCCGTCGACCACGACCTGGTGCGCCGGGTGGCGAAGGCCGAGCTGAAGGACTCCGCGACCGACACCGGCGAGAACGTGTTCAGCGTGGTGCGGCGCATCGGGCGGGCCAAGGCCGGCCTGGCCGCCGACTACGCCGCCCAGCTGGCGCGCAGCGCCGGCAAGGTCGTCTTCTTCGCCAAGCACGTCGACGTCATGGACGCGGTGGAGGAGTCGTTCACCCGGCAGGGGGTGCGCTTCGCCTCGGTGCGCGGCGGGCAGACCCCCGGTGCGCGCCAGCAGCAGGTCGACGCCTTCGTCAACGACCCCGAGGTCGCCGTGGCGGTGTGCTCGCTGACCGCGGCGGGCGTGGGCCTCAACCTGCAGGTCGCCTCCAACGTGGTGCTGGCCGAGCTGTCGTGGACGGACGCCGAGCAGACCCAGGCCATCGACCGGGCGCACCGCATCGGCCAGACGGAGCCGGTGACGGCGTGGCGGATCATCGCGGCGCAGACGGTCGACGCGCGCATCGCCAAGCTCATCGACAGCAAGGCCGGGCTCGCGGCGCGGGCCCTGGACGGCTCCGACGAGGAGGTCTCCGCCTCGACCGACGTGCAGCTCGAGGTGCTGGTGGCCCTGCTGACGGACGCGCTGCGCGGCTGATCACCGTCCAGGCGGGCCCCGTACAGTGATCACACCGATGCTGACGCAGTCCGTCCGAGCGGAGCCGCCCGTGCCTCACCCGCCCCGTCCGCGGCGCCTCCCTGCGACCACGGCCGACTGGGCGGACCTCGTCGAGGAGGTGTCCCGGGAGCGGGTGCGCGTGCTGCTCGACAGCGGCTCCGGTGGTCAGGTGGTGCTGGTCAGCGCCAGCGACCTCGACGCGCTGGAGCAGGCGGCCCGGCTCGCCCGGCCCAGCGCGGTCCTCACGCCCCGCGAGCGGCAGGTGCTGGAGCGGGTGGAGGCCGGTGGGCGAGCACCCGGCATCGCGGCGGAGCTGGGCCTCGCCCGCGGCACGGTGGTCCAGCACCTCGCCTCGGCGCGGCGCAAGTACGGGGTGCGCACCAGCCGCGAGGCCGCCGCGCTGGCCCGGGAGGCCGCCCAGCTGGACGGGGTGGAGGTGGCGGTGCGCCCGTCAGCGGGAGCTGCCCGCAGCTGATGCCGCGGTCTGCGGCATCCGCCCGGCGAGCTGCCGGCGTCCGGTGATGCCCAGCTTGGCGTAGACGTGCTGGAGGTGGTGCGCCACCGTCCGCGAGCTGATGCCGAGGCTGAGGGCGATCTCCGCGTTGCTGGCGCCCGACGCGGCCAGCTCGGCGACCACCCTCTCCTGGCTGGTGAGCGTGGAGGAGCCCACCCGGCGCGGTGGTCTCTGCGGCGCGGTGGCCGCCAGCTCGCGGCGCGCGAGGTTGGCGAAGGCCCGCAGCCCGATGGCCTCGTAGGCGGTGGCGGCGCGCTCCAGCGGCTCGCGCGCCGAGACGCCCCGGCGCGCGCGGCGCAGCAGCATCCCGAGCGCCAGCTGGGCAGGCCCGGCCACCACGGGGCCGGCGGGCGTCCCGGCGGCCTCCTCGAGCAGCGCCAGCCGCTCCGAGGGGGTCTGCGCCCGCATGCCCCGGCAGAGCAGGTCGGTGACGACGGCGGCCGGTGCGCCGCTGCCCCGGGCCCAGGCCGAGACCTCCTCGGTCACGCGCCGCAGCGCCGGGCCGTCTCCCCGGGTCTCGAGCAGCGCGTGCGCGAGGGGCAGCGCGTGGCTGAGGGCCGCCGGGCCCGGGACGGCGGGCGGGTCGGGCCACAGCCGTGCGAGCGCGGCCGCCGCCTCGCCCATCTCCCCGCGCGAGCGGTGGCGGTAGGCGGTGCTCCAGAGGGCGCTGGAGAGCTCGGTGGTCGTGGCGAGGTCGTCCGCCGCGACGCCGGCCGCGTCCTCAGGTCCGCGGTGGCGAGCCGCAGGGGCACCGGTCACGACCGCTCCGTCCTGGACCAGGTCGAGCATGTCCTGGGCCTGCTCGACGGCCTCGGCGCGCCCGGGGGCGTGCCGGAGCGCAGCGCGTGCCCGTCGCAGGTGCTCGGCGCTGGCCACCACGGAGTTCTCGACCTCCGCCGCGCACCCGGCCAGGTGCAGGTCGGCGGCGCCGGGGCCGGTGGCCGGCAGGGCCGCAGCCCTCTGCCGCACCACCTCCACCACGGGGGCGAGCCCTCCCAGGACGCGGGCGAGCGCCACAGCGCGGCGCAGCACCGGCAGGGAGGTCTCCGACAGCACCGCCACGAGGTCGGTGAGCGCCTCCTGCTGCTCCGCGGGCGCGCAGGCGCTCCAGGGGGCGGTGAGCCGGGCCACGGAGCGCACCCGGGCCGCGGCCGCAGCGGGCAGCAGCTCGGCCGCACCGGTGAGCGCCGGGCTCGGGGTGCTGCGGCGGCCCCCGACCACCACGAGCGCCGCCGCAGTCGCCACGGCCTCCTCGGCCTCCTCGGCCCTCCTGGAGCTGCGCGTCGCCGTCGACGCGGCGTGCGCCAGGTGCCCGAGGGCCCCCTCCAGGTGGGCGACGGCGGCGGCGGTGTCCTCCCGGTCGAGCGCCTCCAGCGCCCGCAGGCGCTCGCAGACCCCGAGAGCCGCGCGGTGCGCCGTCCCGCCGCCCCGCTCGCGCAGGTCGGCGGCGACGGCGGCCCGGCCGCAGACCGCCGCCTGCTCGGCCGCGAGCAGGAGCGCTGTGGCGCGGGAGGCGGGGTCGTCGTCGAGGGCGGCTGCCAGGGCGTACAGGTCTCCGGCGCGGCGCCCGTCGAAGCGCCGCAGGGACCGCGCGCTGCGGCGCAGTCCGGCAGCCAGGGCCCCGTCGGCGCCGCGGGTGAGGTGGGCGCTCTGCCGGCGGGCCTCGGCCCCCAGGCGCAGGCCGCGCTCGTCGGCCGCGGAGGAGGGCGTGTCGGGCCTGGAGGCCCGGCACAGCACCTCGAACCACGCGGCCCTGGCGCGCGCCAGCTGCTCGGGAGCGGCCTCGGTGACCGCCAGGGCCGCCAGGAGTGGGTCGGCGCCAGCGCCGGGGTGCCCACCGCGCTGCACCGGCAGCCCCGGTGCGCCCCGCAGCGCAGACCCGACGGGTGCGGGCGCGAGGTGCTCCAGCACCGCCTCGAGGTGGGGCCGGCCGACCGGGTCGTCGAGGAGCCCGAGCACCAGGAGCTGCTCCCGCTCGGCGGGGGGCGCCTTCGCGAGCTCCTCCCGGGCCCGTCGCAGGGAGGGCCCCTGCGCCCCGCGCAGGGCCTCGACGAGGGGCGCGTCGGCGCAGTCGCCGGACACCAGGTCGAGCAGGTCGGCGAGGCGGCGCGGACGACCCTGCGCCAGCTCGACCAGCTGCTCGCGCTCGGCCGGGTCGAGGTCGGGTGCGCGCTCGTCGACCACGGCGGTGGCCGCGTCGCGGCCGAGGGGCGTCAGGGGGACCACGACGTCGGCCTCCACCGCGCCGGTGGCCGGCGGCACACCGGGGGCGGCCGCGACCAGGCACACCGCGGTGCGGGAGAGCCTGCGGCCCAGGAAGCGCAGCACCGCCGTCGAGGACGGGTCGGCCCACTGGGTGTCGTCCACGACGACCAGGACCGGGCGGCGGCGCCCCACGGCCTCCAGGACCAGCAGCAGCGCCATGGGCAGCGGCACGAGGCCGGGCAGGGGCGCTCGCCGTCCCACCGCGACCTCCAGCGCCGCCCGGGGGGCCGGGTCGACCGCGACCCCCAGCGCGTCGACCTCGTCGAGCAGCGGGAGCACCACCTGCTGCACCAGCGCGTTGTCGAGGTCGCTCTCGTCGGGCGCGGCCCGTGCGGCCAGCACCAGCCAGCGCCCCCCGCCGGCCGCCGCGCTGCGCGCCGCGTCCTCGAGCAGGGCGCTGGAGCCGTCGCCCGGTGAGCCGGTCACGACGACGGACCTCCCCCGCCCCGCGGCAGCGCTCGCCAGAGCAGCACCGATGGCGCGTCGCTGGGCAGCCCTGTCGAGGAGCACCCCTGAGTATTACTAGAACTCGCGCTCCGGTGCCTGCTCACGGGACGTCGTCCGCCAGGACGTGGCACGGTTCCCGCGGCGTCATCGTCAGGCTCCCGGCGGCGGTCCGGACGGCATCGGCCACCGGGCCCGCCCCGGCCCGGACTTCCCCCTCCTGACCCTCACGAGTCATGGGCAGCGACCTGCGCGCGGCGAGGCCCCCGTCCGACACCCAGGACGTGCCGCGGAGC
>Ga0325403_1000139_pt1 | contig 40272 bp, 21 predicted proteins | sample PopdelMetagenome_19_FD_205665 | JGI IMG/M metagenome (GOLD analysis project Ga0325403, IMG submission 205665) | Populus deltoides microbial communities from Bellville, Georgia, United States - Xylem-PdKOR-R4 | ecosystem: Host-associated > Plants > Phyllosphere > Stem > Wood/Secondary xylem... | reverse complement strand
TATTTAATTGAAATAAGGCATATAAAATCTGTTTGATATAGCATGTGTGATATGAAGATTTTACCCGGATGTCATTTTTAATACCGAGGTGACATGTATTTCATGAATTTAAGAAATGATGTGGTAGATGAATGATGAAATGTCACTAATGACAAGGAAAACACCTTTCTAAAGATTCTTATTTTATTTTTTACTTTTAGATATAAAAAAAATTAAAAAAGAATTGGGGAGCGTTTGGTATTATAGATAATGATGGAATAGACATGATAATTTTGTTATGAAATTGTTTGGTGTATATTTGGATAATAAAAAGATTCTTATCTTGTCCAAGATAAAGGAAAATTTTTTGTCCCATTAAAAGAAAGAAGACAAGCTTGTTCAATTCTCTTTACAAGGTGATGTAGGCAGAATTTAATAGGACAACATAATACAAAAAACACAAGAATTTTAATGAGCAAAAAAGGTTGCAAATATGAACCATGAATTCACAATTTTTTTCTCTGAATTTTAAGTATATTATGGTTATCTTCTTAAGAGATTTACAAGACCTTTAAATAGGTTAGGAAAACCTACCTCTACTAGAAAACAACCTAAAGACAGAAAACATTAAGAAAATTAAAATAAATTTAAAATAAAAATAAAAAATCCAAAAAAATCTTAGAAAAAATAACAAAATTGGCCCAAACAATAACTTCTGAGCCTAATTTTAGAAGATTTAACTGTCCAAGAAGTGATAAAGTAGTTTTCCATAAGAAAACTGCATTTAGAATCACCTGAAAAAATTTAAGTCTGATTCAACAGTCAAATATTTTGTTATCTTAGTTTTAAGGTGTTAAGCTAGCCTATTGCGACTAGGTCTCTTCTTGGACCAAGACTTATCTGCATCTGCTAGGATGTCCACATAGTCTGTTTGAGTCATATCCCTATCTAGCAGTGTCAGATCCTTGCCTAAATGTTGAGAACTTTTAGTTTCTACAAGCTTGACCGCATCACAAGACCATTATTTATGAAATGACTATAATGCCCTTCATTATTTTTATTGAACATGCATACTATCTTATGCAACTACTGTCATTACATTCTTATCATCTTTCTAAATCAAACTCAAAATTGTTTCCATAGCTAAGTTCTTCGACTCAAGGCTTCCTATTTGCAATTAGGTTATCAAATTCCTTGACTTGACTCTAACAAACTCTTTTTTTTAGCAAGATTTATTAGTAAACTGTTTGGTTATGAAAACAAATAAGATTAAATCAATTGGCTTAAAGGCGTGAAAATATTATCTTAAGATGTTTATTTATCCCATATAGAGACAACATCTCCAGGAGATAACTAAACATTTTAAACCGTAGAAAGACTAAGAAGAAAAGAAAAGGGAAAGAAAATATGTTTTTTGTGTATCTTTTCTCTCAGTGTAGTAATAAGTTTATATAGACTGGAAACATTATAATAAAAGTATATGTCTATTAATGAAACTACATGAATATTAATAAAACAATTATATTTTGAATTAAACTAAATAGTTGTTATTCAGTTTTATTTCAACAATCATAAATGTAAAAATTAATCATAAAAATTAAAAAAAATAAACTAAAAAAATAATTAATCTCACTAGCAAATTATATTCCAAGTACCCAAGTGCCAAATGTTATCTTTTGATATTATAAATATTAATATAATAGCATAAAGAAGTCCACTAAGAGAGCCTATTCATCATGACTTTACTCAATTTACTATACAATAGAAACCCACACTTATAAACACTTAGGAGGGAATGATTTTTCTTTATTCACTTACAAACTTCACCAACAATCCCCTATTATTTTGTAATGAATGTCTTTCCACTTGATAGAATTATACTTATAAAAAGGTATTTTACAATTTAAACTTCCAATTAATGTTAGAACTTGAATCATACTAAAGTTATTGGTGTTTACGGATTAAACTATAACTTTTTTTTTTTTTTGCAGAATCAAAAATACTTCACACATAATACTATCCAAACTCTTAAAGATGTTTACAACTATTTAGAACTTTTTATCGTCATGTGCTAAAATCTTATTATCATGAATATTTATAAGAGAAAACCCTAACTTTTATCAAAAGCAGCACCGCTTCTATATTCATATAGGTGGAATTATACATGTCTTTATTATATTAAACACGAACTTTATATTTCATTAAGAGCCAACATTCATCCTCCTTTATGTAATAGAACACACTGAATAATATCATAATAGAGTCCAAAATTAATTATTAGTGTCCAACAGATACTAAATAGTAATTTGTTATTACCCATTAAACTTAGAGATAAGCTTCTTGTTAATCCAAAGTTAGGTTTTCATTATCGGTATCTTTAATAATGGGTTTCAACCATATTCCATTAGTTGTTTTCCTTACCATGTCTCTAAATAGTCTTTTTGTGAGAGGATCCATTAAATTATTCAAAGACTTCATATATACAATTGGGATTACTCCATTTGTAAACAACTCTCGAACATATCCATGTTGAATACTTATATGTCATGATTTACCATTATAAATATTACTGTAAGCTCGAGACATGGTTGTTTCACTATCTAAGTATAAAGAAATAGATGACAAGGGTTGTGGTCATAACTTAATATCTCACAACATATTTCTTATATATTCTGCTTCTTTACCTGTAACAGTCATAACAATAAATTATGATTTCATAGTAGAATGAGATATGCATATTTGTTTCTTAGATTCCTAAGACATTGTACCTTCTTCAAGTGAAAAAATCAATTATAATTGGACTTATTATCACTCGAATTAGTTATCCAATTTGTATCATAATTCTTCTAACACAACTATAAAATCAGAATAAAACAAGCCCAAGTCGATTGTTCTTTTGAGATAATCAAATACTCTTATAATAGCCTTCCAATGATTTGTATACTGCTTGCTTGTATATCTTTATAACTTGTATATAACAAAAACTATATTTAGTCTTGTATAATGCATAACATACATTATACTTCCAGTGGCACTGATATATTTTATTTGTGCTACTATTTTATCAAATTATCATTTAACTTCACACTAGAGTCAAATGAGGTATTAGCCTCCTTTATATTGAAATGCTTAAACTTATTAGGTATTTTCTCAATAAAATATGACTAATTAAATGCATAGCTACTACTATGTTTCTTAATTTTGATACTTAAAATTGTATCAAATTCACCAAGATCTTTCATTTTAAAAATAGAAGTGAGATACCTTTTGATTTTAACTATTCCGATCATATTGATGCTAAAGATGAACATGTCATCTACGTAGAGCCAAATAATCACACCAAATCTTTTGTAAATTTGGAATAAATACACTTATTGACACCATTGTGATGAAAACAATTTAACAAAATTGCTCTGTCAAACTTTCCATGCCATTGTTTCAGAGCTTACTTTAAACCATATAAAGACTTTATCAATTTATATATATTTTTCTCATTTCCAAGAAGTATAAAACTCTTAGATTGCTTCATAGACACTTTCTCCTTTAAATATCCATTTAAGAAAGTCGTCTTAACTTCCATTTGATGAACATGCAATTTATAAATTGATGTTAAAGCAAATAAAACTTTAATGGGTGTAATTCTTTCCACTGGAGAATAAGTGTCGAAATAATCAACACCCTCCTTTTGAGTGAAGTCTTTAGCAACTAATCTTGCTTTAAAGGTTTATATAAAATCATTAATATTGTGTTTTCTTCCAAACAACCATTTATATTCTATTGGTTTAGAACTTGGAGGTAAATCTACTAGGACCTAAGTATTGTTAGACAATATTGAATCCATTTTATCATTTACCATTTCTTTTCAAAAGGCAACATCCCTAAAAGACATAGCTTCGTGGAATGTCTTTGGATCATTTTCTACATTTAGGATCATAAGTGTCCTTTTCAATACTGTATTTCTATCACCTTCCACTAAAAATACAATTAAATCAGTATAAATAAAATATGTATCTAAGTTTTTTTCCTTTCTAACTCTTTAACTCCTTCTAGGTTCATTTGAACTTTTGGATTTTTATATTTTTTTTACTTAAAGTTGAGCTGAGAATCATCACTGTTAGATCTGACTCTTGCATATTTGTATCACTTATTAATTTATTTTCAATAAATCCAACATATACAGATTCAATTATCACATTAGTTTCTAAATCCAAAAACTTACAAACTTTTAAATTTTATGCATAAATAATAAAAATACTCTTAAGACCTTTGAGTTCTAATTTTGTTCTTTGAGGATTAAAACCTTACATGCCCCCACATTTTAAATTAATTCAGATTTGATTTTCTACTATTTCATACTTTATAAAGAGAAACGTTTCATTTCTTAGATAGTATTCTATTATAAATGTGACATACAGTAAACAAAGCTTCACCCTATAAGTTATTTGGTAACTTAGCATTCAAAAAGTCCCTAGAAAAGTATTAACCACCTCTATCATTTCTAAGAACTTTAATTCTCCTTTCCTTTTGATTTTTTACCATTTTCTTAAATTCTTTGAATTTCTCAAAGGCTTCATTTTTAGTTCTTAACAAGTAAACATGGGTAAAACATGACATTGAACATATCTACTAAGGTCTTATTTTTCTTTTCAACAAGTCCATTATGTTATGGTGTAAAGGTGCATTGATTTGATAAATTATTTTATTTTCCTCACAAAATGTAGAAAATTCCCTAGAAAAGTACTCAATATCTTTATCACTTCTAAGAATTTTAATTCTTATTTCCTTTTGATTTCATAATATTTTCTTAAATTATTTGAATTTCTCAAAGGCTTCATCTTTAGTTCTTAACAGAAAAACATAGGTAAAGCATGGCATTAATCATATCTACTAAGGTTCTATTTTTTTCTTTCAGTAAGTCTATTATATTGTGGTGTATATGGTATGGTCATTTGATGAATTACTTTGTTTTCCTTACAAAATATAGAAAATTTTCTAGAAAAGTATTCACCATCTTTATCACTTCTAAGAATTCATATATGTCAAATTGTCTGACTCAAGTAATTGATAATTTCTTTCAACCTTAAGAAAAGATTTTTTAGTCATCTTAGCTTTACATACTTCACATTTATCATTATCATCATGCTGATACAAAATATAATCATGCTTGCACATATATTTCAAATATCTATAATTTAGATGACCTAATTTAGCATGCTAAAAAAGAAGAAGTAGATCAAACCATATAAGCAGAAACAACATTGATTTCATTAATACTGAACTTATATATGTCATCATAAGAATAACCCTTTTCCACGAACATCTCACTCGTAATTATAATAACCTTATCAGACTCTAAAACACTATTTAACCTTTTTTTGCTCAAAAAATTAGCAAATACAAGATTTTTTCTAATTTTAGGAATATAAAACACATCAACTAAAGATAATTTTTATCCAAAAGTAAAGTACAATTCAATAGTTCCTTTTTTCTAAAACTTTGGTAGAGTTATAGTTGCCCATCAAGACCTCTTAGGGTTTTTTTAAATTCTTTATAAGACTTAAACCATGCTTTGTCATTATAGATATGAACTGTTACACCAGAATCCAATCACCAATCTGAAGTCTTCACATCAATAGTAACCATATTCAATTCAGTAATCATTCTAATTTGAATGTTTGACACCATGACAACCAACTCCTTGACTTTATTATTTTCAATTATATTCATTTTGTTAGCACCATCTTTCTTATTGAAATTCTTGAATTTGTATTCTTTTATGTGGTGCCTTTTATTTCGATAATAAAAACAAATTCTATTTTTTTGTTAGTATTTTGTTTCTTCTTGAATTTGTTTCATTTCTTTTGCACTTTTAGATTATTTTGAGTCATTTTCAAACCAGTTGTAGTAACCAAATTAACTTTAGAATTTATTGCTTGCAATTCACGCATACAAGATTGAACCTTAATTTGCAAGTGTGTTTGATATTATTCAAAGGTATAATTATTTGTTGAATGTAACATTTTCTTTCTATATTCATTCCAGGATCGAGGAATTTTTTATAAAACAGCCCCCACTTAAAATGAATCAAGAACTTTGATATTAAGATCACTAAGTTTTGATATCAGGATTTGAATTTCATGGACTTACTCCATGATTGACTTGTTGTTAGTAATCTCATACTCAAAAAAATTTAAAGCAAGAAAACAATCAGAACCTGATTTTTCTTATTTGTAGTGTGTCTTTAAGGTTGCCTAAATCTCATTTGGCGACTTTAATTTGAAGAAGTTATCATAAAATTGACTAGTCAAAGTGTTCGGAAGCCAACTAGGAGAGCCCATCTTCCATGACTTTCACTGAATTTACTACACAGTAGAAACCCACACTTATAAACGCTTAGGAGAAAGTGTTTATTTCTAATTTGGGATAAAAATCTTTTCATTCTTTATTCACTTACAAACTATACCAATTAGATCTAGATAAAATCTCATTTTGAAGAACACCAGTTTCGATGAAAATCTCAGTCTTTCACATTTTAATTTAACTTTAGTTAGAATCAAATCAATATAACTTTGAGTTTTAAGATTCACTTTTATTAAGTTTATATCTTGATGCCTTTTAGCTGAGAGGAGAGCATTAGTTTGAGTTTGTGAAATTGAGTTAAGAAGATCAAGAGAGAGTGGGTTAGTGAGTGAAGTTTGGAGCTCAGAAAAATCAGGGAGAAGGGTTTGGAGATCAACAAGTTTGGGTTTTATTGAACCCCACTTCCCTTTGAAAGATTATATTAATGGGTTATATTTGTAAAAGGGAGTGTAAAAGGTCATTTGAGAGAGTTATTAGGTTGTTTTTTAGTGTCGCATGTAAGCGAGAGGCATTAGGGAGTCATGGGAGTCGCTACCTAGTGTTCGGTTCAGGTTCGCTAGGAAACCCGAGTGTGTTGGTTTTATCAGAGATTCCAAGGTAAGAGACTGATTGTGGCTGGGAATATATTAGCATCTTTAGCACACTCTAGTTGAGGTAAGCTCCATTGTGTGGTTTTGAATATGGTTTAAAGATTCTTTTTATGGGTTCCTAACCAATAGTTTATTTATTGGCTTAGAATTGAGATTTATTCGTGTGATTGAATCTAATATTTGATAATTTATTATGGACTCGTGTACGCAAATAAATTCTTATAAAAAGGGTTTTCTGTAATTGATATTGTGGTAAGAAAAAAAATACACTCAATTAAAATTGATGAATATTTAGAATAACTCTGAGATTTTTTTGGTCAACTCCTGATATTCAAATGCTAGCCTCACTTGTAGGTCCAACATTCTATACCAGAATATTGACCATTAATTCTCATGAATTAAAAACAACCGGGCATTTGAAATATTGGCCAAATTCTCATGTATCTTATAAACTGGTTATTTAATAAAAAAATGCATGCTAAAGAAAACAACAACAAAAATATCGTATTTGATTTATTATTATTTCTTAAAAAATATGATTATTTTGTGTTTTTTTCAGAAAATTAGTTGTAGGCAACATGCAAAAAGACATATTTTTTATATTTTTTGTAAGATCACATTTGACAAAAACTTCTTGAAATGAAAACTACCCAAAAAAATCTAAATGACGTTTGCTAAACATACCTTTACCAAGTAAACATTCAAAATCAAACCAAACAAAGCCTAAGACTGGCCGGGTTGACCCGTAAACAAACCAGAAAAGAAAAACCAAAACCAAAACAAATTAAACTTAACAAAAACTTAAAAAATTTTCAAACAAAATGGATCACTCACATGAACATTCATTGGAAATTCCATAAACATAACTCTTAAATCAGGTTAGATCTTGAACAAAAAATGGCATGGTTTTGTTTGCAATCATGCACAGAACAAGAATCAGGGATTCATTTGCTTCAATTATCATCAAATCAACATAATTTTGTCAAGAATGGATTTCAATTCAAAACCAAAACTCTAAAATTAAAACCCATTAAAACATGTTATTGATACATAAAACTCCTAAATTATTTACTAATAATGACTAACGAACTTGTGTAAACTGGAATTTAATCAAAACGAGCTCTACAACTAGTACCTAAGACAAGCTTCATCCTAAGACAAGCTTTATCAGATGAATTTGCAGAAACCAAAACACAGAAAAAGCCAAAAAACCCAGAAAACTAAATCAAACCTAGAATGATCATTCTAGGCCTTTAAGGCATGCTTCCCTTATCCCTATAGATCACATTATCAATGACGAGTATGATTAGAACAAAACAACAACAAAACTAAAAAAGATGCATTAATTTTCAATCTCAAAAACTACCAACTCAAAACAAAAGGCATGCTTGAACAATCTGGATTTCAAAATTTATCTTTTGTCATTTTAAAGTATTAAACCACATCTCTAAAACCTGCGACCATGCCCTTATTAAATAGAAAACACATCTTTTTGCTGCCATATTTGGCATTCATCAAATCAAACAAACATGTAATATAATGTATAAGGGCCACCATTAACATGTCAAACATGCAAAACATTACTTAAACATAAGAAATCAATTTAGCAGGCGTTATGGACTCCATTTTCAAGGTTTGAATGTATATACCTTATAAGCTTAAGAATCTCCAAATCAGAAAAGATTTCTGATGTTGTCTTCCTTTCCCTTTATCTCTAGACTTAACCAAACAAAATTGAAGCTTCCAAATCTTAATGGATTGGATTTTCTTTATACCTTAGCCAAAGTTTATTTCTTCTTCTCTCTTTTCTTCCCCTTCTTTTTTTTGTTTTTGGCTTCTAGTTACCTCTTCTTTTATAAGTGGATTTAGAGCTTCTAAATGAGTTTGTTATGGTTTTAACAAACTAAAACTAAGCTATTTTTATCATAAAATCAATGGTTTTGAGTTTAGGTAGTTTTGTAAGAAACTTGGAGGCCAAAGTAAGATGTTTTTGGCCTTTAGATCTAGAGAGAAGGGTTTTAAATCCTTAATAGTAACCCTTTAGGGGTTTTTAAGTGGGAACACATGAAAAAGTTAGATGGTTTTCTGCAAACGAGTGTCTCAGTCAAGGCTGACTGGGTTGGTTACTTTCATGGCTTCACTGGAGCAACTCCGACATCCATGTTGCCTGAGACCACCTGAACTTGGCAGAGGAGATATCTTTTGATTGGATCCATTCTTGCTTAATTTGGAGGTCTGTAGCTCCACATTCAACTGTTTGAAAGTGTCCATCTAAACAGCGTAACAACTGAAATTTGAGTGATGACTGACTAGAGACAAGATGTTGTGGAGATCAATGAAAAATATAGGATGTAAACATTTGATTTCAAAGATATAGGGTTGTAAAGGGGGTGTTTCTCAATTGAATGGTGGTAGTTGCAGCCTCCAAAGTGGTCGAAAATACAACATTCATTCGCCTGAAAGTACCCACTCGATTAGCTGAAAACTAAAGAAGAAGATGCACAGTATCTTGAATGGCATCATTTTGGCTAAACCCTATAGATTGGGGTTTTTGATTTGGGATTTCATAATTCTCCCTAAACTCCTAATTTCATGTAATTGTATCTCTGACAGATTTCATTGCTAGCCTTAAATTTAAGCACATTTTACAAGTTGGTCTTTGGTCTCTAATTTATTCAATTGGACCCTTGGATGACCATCAAACTTTCAATTTTCTTTGATCTGACCCCTGTTTTTATCAATTTCAGTCCTCGAAGTCGCGCGCTTTTTGCCAGTTAGTCCTTGGTTCATAAATTATTCAATTAAGTCTCTAATTGCTCATCATGTTTTGAATTTTATGCAGTTAAGCCTCTGACTTGACCAATTAAACTTTCTAAAGTTCAATTCCAGTCCTGAAACTTTGATTTGTTTCACTTAACATTCAAATTGAACTCCAAAAGCTTATTTCTCTTGCAATTGAATTCTCAATAAATTTAATTAAACCTTCTAAAATTTTGATTGAGTCCTTAAACACTCAAATAAGGCATTTTTACTAATTAGGCCCTTTGTCAATCAAAATTAGGTTTCTAATTTTGCTAATTTTTGGACACTTTGGTCTACTAGCCTTTTCTTGGCGTTTTGGTTTTTCGCTAATAAACTTGAGCTGTCTTTTTTGGTTTTTCGCTAACAAACTTGGACGGTCTTTTTTAGGCTTTCTTCATGTGATTTTTTCTATTTTTTATATGGGGGGTTTTTTAAAAGAGAAAACAAATGAGTAGCAATATCTAGTATTTTCATGTTAATTTTTTTTGCAAGCTTTTATGGTGAGTTGATGGAAGAAATGAAAGGAAATAGAGGAAGATAGGGTTAGGTTGTTCTTTAATTGCTAGAGGCAAAGCAGATATGCAGATATGCTATTTTTAAGAGGGTGAGAGAAGAGGGGGATGGTGGCTGTTAATGACGGTGGCAGCTAGGAGGCAGTGTTGTGTAAAGACGGAGCAAATAGAGTGTTAGAAGAGATAGTAGCAATGTTTTAATGAAAGAAAAAATAAAATAATATTTATTTATATTTTGAATTTTGTTCAAAATAAAATAATATTTAAATAAATATTAATAATAATTTTCTAAAAATAATATATTTATTTATTACATTAAAAACAAAATAAATTAAACTCTTTGGTTTAAATATATGTTATAATATACGATTCAAATACTAGATAATACATAAGTATTATTGTTGTTATAGTTTGTTGTTCTGTCTTCTTCAATATCTACCAAAAACAATTATCTAGTCCAACTCTATTTATTGTTTAACATATCAAATACTTCCTTAACAAACCTATCCTGACAAAAAATATATATATAAGTTTTCTCTCCACCTCTCTTTTTTTCATGTTAACTAACCTAATCTAGAAAAAAAAAACTGATTTTTTATAAAGAAATAAATTTTTCTTAAATAATGTTTTCCTTGTTATTAGTGTCACACCATCAATCATATATCATGTCACCCATTAAATCGAGGACATACATGACACTTCAATATTAAAATATCACCTAAGAATTTTTTTTATGTTATTCCTGTCACATTTTAATTTCACTTCATTATTAAAATTTGAAAAGTATGTATTCATTTATAAAAAATAATCATTGACATATTTAATTATAAAAATCTTCAAAATATACATATTTATTATGTTATTATCTTGAAAAAAGTATACTAATAAATCATCATTATTATTATTATTTTGAACCAATTCACACCATTAATCAAGGCTAAGGATAACTATGTTTGGTAATATGATGCATAATATTTTTTTAAAATGTTTTTTTAATTAAAAATACATTAAAATGATGTATTTTTATATTTTTGATATCAATATGTTAAAATAATTTAAAAAATGTATCTAAAAAAATATTAATTTAATATTTTCTTCAAATAAATAAATATTTTAAAAAATAGGTAAAAAAAGAAAATGAAATGAAATATTAACTAAAAACCTAAAGGGTATGGGGTAAACACTATTGAGCTGACATTGTTCATATATTTACAAAACATTGTGGACATACCGTGTATTTTTCAATAATTTATTTTCATCCTTAAAGTTTTATTTTGGGTGATTTAAACCTAACTAAAGACTAATTACTTTTGATTTCTTAGGAAATTGTGGAATTGAAAGGAGAGAGATCTAAATAAAAAAGGAGCCAAACATGAGTGATTTTCCATAAAGGTTTTAAGAAATATTCTTAGGTCATCAAATTTTAAAAACAACGTAAATTAGACAATTTAAGTCCATTTAGATTTTAAAAAATAGTTTTGGTATAAAATTTTATTTGTATTATTTTTCTGTTCCTGGTTAGAAAGAGAAGAGAGAAAAGGATCATCAAATTCTTATGATGAGAGAAGATCATCATTCAAGCAATTTCTAATCATCAAAATAAATTTTTCTAGAGTTCACGAGTTCCATGAAATGAGATAGGTTTGATGGTAGTTGTTTAGAACTTTAATATTGCCTAAAAAAAATTTAAGCCAAGGAAAACAAATCTAACCCAATTTGATTTTGCTTTTTTAAAACTTTTTTTTGGCTATTTGAGTTGATGGAATTGTTTATGGGTGTTCCAAGGATGTTGATAATGTGTTTTTGGGTTGAAAATTGAAATGACTTAAAAATTGAATTTTTTGGACAAAAAAAGAACCATCTTGATTTTATAGCCACCACAATATGGTCAAAATTTAAGCTCACAAACGACATGTTATATACATATTTTTTTTTTAAAAAAATAAGGTTGTCCGCCCCTTTCAAATATAAAAAACTAAACCAAGCCCAGACACACGGGCTTGGGCTTTAAGGCCCACCATGTGCCTCGAATTTTCCTTACAATGGCCCAAGCATGTTGGGTTGTTTTTGCCCACTTTTTTTTTGTTAAGGTTAAATATTAATTTAAAAAAAAAATTATTTTAACTTAGTTGTATCTATGATTTGGAGCACAAGTTTAACAAGTTAAGCCATGATATCTAGACTATTTTTTTTATAACATTGCTTTTTTAAATGATATCTTTTTTTAATTTTTTTTTCTTAAATAATTTTTAAATTTTTATTTCAATTAATATCACGCTTCTGTAATTTGTTTTCTTATTTAATATTTTCTGGAGAAAGATTTGTTTTTTTCAATGATGTCATGTGTATTTAGTTTTTGAAAAGATTATTATGATTTATCTATAATTTCTTTTAATATTTTAAATAGATGAACCTTATTTTTAAAAATAAAAAATATTTAATTTCAGATAATATTTCTAATATTTACAGCCTTGTATAATATTTTTTTCTTTTATTTTATTCAATCAATTTAATATATATCTATTTCAATTATCGTTTGATTGAATAAAAATTTTATTTTAACAAAAAAATTTAATAAGCACAAATGGGTAAATATCTCGTTCTTCAATACTAAATATCTTGATTTATATATATTTCTTAAATTTTTCAATTTTACTTTTAGTTATTATTAATAATTTTTTTCTTGTTTATTAATATATATAATTCTGAATTTATTTGATCTCTCTTTCTACACACATTTTGTTTATATAACTTTTTTGATGTATAAAAACATTAAAAAAATTCAATATATATTTTTTTTCTGAAAAAAAATATCTAACTTGTAATATAGCACGAGAAATACTAGTAGTCACGTAACGAAGGAGGGAGTCTCGAAATAAGGTTGACCTCTCTCCCTAGTCTCCACAGCATCTTTAGTCAAAACTAAAAAGCTCGTGCCCCTTACGTGCTCTCCCTCCTTTTATCATCTCTCTCCCTCTCAACCACCGATCCCAAAATTGAAATCTCACAGGGATCTTTTTTTTTTCCTCTTAATTTTACTGAGAGAAGCCAATCTTTCTGCTCTTGTTATAGATTAGGGTTTTGATGTTTGCTAGGTTAACCAATAATGGTTATGTGTTGTGATTGTGTGATGCCATTCTAGTTGATTGTTATTATTATTATTATTGTATAAATTAAATTTGATTAGCTAGGGTTTTGTATTCGGGGATTTTGACATGACAGAAACTTCGAAAGCTCGCGTCACCATTACTCTTGGCCGCAGTGGTCAGGTATTTTTTTTTCCTTCCAACCCTCTCTTTTCTTTAATCTAAAAATTAGGTTTTTTTTTTTTAGTTATGGATTGTTCTAATGGAAGACTTTATTGTTGCTTGGAGAGAAAATGAATTTTAATTGTTTGTTTAATAAGGGAGAAAAGTGTTGAAAGAGAGATTATATTAAAAGAAAAATTAGCAGTAATAATGTTTTCATGATAAGGAGATACCTTTGGGTATTGTATAATCGCTTTGATTCATAGGTGTGAGTAACCTTACAGGTGGTAAAGAGAGCTGCAACGATATCGGATGATTATTCCAATTCTCAGCAAGGTGCTGGGAGTAAGCGGTCTGTTATGGATAGATTAGGACACCAACTTAGCAACAAACGGTGTGTTTGCTTTTGTTTTTGTGTGGTAGTTATGTGACTTTGATGTTTTTGGAACAGTATTCTGCTTCGCAATTCTTAGGTGGAGAATGTTATTGTTTATATTTGCTTTTGTGCAGGCAAAGAGGGGACAGTAGTTTGACAAGTTTAGGTTCTACTGGTGTGAAAGGTAATATTCATACTCAACTGCATTGAAAGTTTTTAGACATTTTCTGATAATTGACCTTCGTGTATGTATTTGATTAACTAAGATGGTCGCATTGATAAAGATGACCTACGATACAAACTCATGCAAAAGAATGTATTTAGAAGAGCTCAAAGTGATGATGACCAGAAAACCATGGACCTCCGTGAAAAGCTTTCTAGGACAGTTCAGCCTTCAGGCCATCCACTCAGTACCAATCTTGATGCACGGCAGCGTATGCCTGAGCCAACGGACACTAGTATCTTAGGGAGAATTGCTCCAACAAGAAGTGCAGATGATTTACATCACATGTACTCCTCTAGAAATTCCTTTTCTTCTTGGACTTTGGATCATATACGACGAAGATCTCCGGATAGAGTTATAAGTTCTTCTAGGGGTTTATCGCCACCCAGAAACGTGGATAATCTACAGCGAAGGCCTTTGAACAGGACATATGATGATTTTAGAACAGTTTCATATATGAATAAAGATGTTCTTGATACTCCAAGGTCTGTGAGCAACTCCTCAACTTTTATGACAAAATCTGCCATGCCTCCACCGTCAACTGTACCTGCTACGTCTGTGGCACCACGTATGAGCCAACTTCCTCCATCAAGTGGCCTTGTGCATAAGAGTTCATATGCGGTACTAGTTTGTTGACTTCTGGCACTTGCATTGCCTACTCACAACACATAAGACATGCAACTTCTTATTTTGATTAATTTCTTGCTTATTGTGTATCATGACTTGATGTGCTTTATATGAGTAGTGGTTGCTTACAATGTTAGCTTACAGAAAATGGAAGATGTCTGTTATGTTTACACCAAGTATTCAGCTAGTTTACCTGTGACAGTTTTAACCTTTTAATAACTGCTATGACTAATCCTTGAAAATTTCATGTGCTTGGTAAATTTTCTGTATTTGATGTGGCCTGGCATTTTAATTGTTAGGCTTGCAAATAATGAATGTGAGAGAGGGAGCTGTACATATATGTAGATATTGAAATTTCTTGCAGCATATCTACCTGACAGAAGAAAGAAAGAAATTATAAAATGGCAAACACAAATATAGTAGGAAATGGAAAGATTAAGGAAAACTTCTGGGGGAATCAGTGAACTAGGCCAGCTATATTACTGGCTACAATTATTTGGTTCCTTATGATTGGGCACATGAGTCTTTTGATGAACCAGGAATTCTATATCACTAACTCGAATGGCCTGTTTAGATCTGAAGACAGTTTGATTTGAAATTGTAGAGAACGAGTGGACTAAGCCAATATAGGAAATGGAAAGATGAAGGGAAACTTCTGGTGGAATCAGTGAACTAGGCCAGCTATATAACTGGCTAAAATTATATGCCTCCTTATGATTGGGCACATGATTCTTTTGCTGAACTAGGAATTCTTTATCGCTAATTTGAATGGCTTGTTTAGAGTCTGAAGACAGGTTGATTTGAAATTGTAGAGAACGAGTGGACTAAGCCAATAGCAAGGCTCCACTTCTGCAGAAAATCTAGTTCTGAGTCAGATTTTCGGATGTACTTCTGTCTTGTTACTGATTCCAATTTTCTGTCCTCTCTTTTTAACTCATGCTCCTTCTATCCCCCAAAGAATCCATTTTTCCTATTTTGGTTTGTCCTGAAATATATGTCTAGTTAGGGGATTGTTGCTTTATTTTTCCTTAATTATTCAAAATATTTACTTTTTGCATAAACTCTGAGAAAAGTGTGCAAAAATATAGATTTGCTCTACATATATTGAGTTCTTTTAAAATTGCGTAAAGTTAATTAGGACAATCTTTGTAGGGACAAAGGGAGTAGTAGTTTCCTTTGGGTTCATGTAAACCGAGTGCAAGTCATTTGTTGCCTGATAGCTTACAGAGCTAACTTCCTCTTTAAGGATAACCCAGATTTCCCAAATAAACACCTACTAACTTATCTATTTCCGGCTTCTTCGTAGGCTGAAGAACAACAAACTGTTGAAGGCCTACTACATTCATTGGGATTAGGGAAATATGCCATTCTTTTCAAGGCTGAGGAGGTACACCAAATATTCCTCTTGTTTTAATAAATTTTTTCATAGACTATAGATGCTATCTTCTTATTTGTTTTATAATTGCACATTATTTTATGTGAAACATGAAGGTTATGTGATTTGTGCAATGTGACCACTATGGGGCTTCATGCCATGGAGCAACGACAAAAAAAGAAGAGTGGAACTACATTGCAATTTTATTATTTCTTTGTCAGGATTATAATCTACACGTCATATTTTTTAATTTCACACTTGCATGACATGTCTATGCCTGGTACTGCTGTTACATTTCTGGGTGACATGATTATACACATGTTTGCGTTCACATATGGTCAGATCTATGTTTTGAGAAAACCAGACATTATTGGTTTTGTACAATTGTCCATCAGGGTTTTTTTTCTTCCACACCCCCCCCCCCCCCCCCCCCCCCCCCGCCCACCACCTGTTGTATGCCAAGGAGAATAATATCATGTACTGGAACTACTATTTTTTCAAGCCACCTAATTTAAGATTCGTGTAATGTATCAAACAGATAGATATGCCTGCATTGAAGCAGATGGGGGAAAGTGACCTCAAAGAGCTGGGCATACCTATGGTAGTTTTCCTTCTTTTCCTTTACTTGTCTACTATCTTGGGTGTTATTTTGTAATGGCATATGATGTCCAAGTCTGTTTCGTGCTCATGTTTTCTGCATCTCAAGTATTTCACTGTCTTGTGATATTTAAAATGTTGATACAAAAATTGTTGAAGCATGCATGATTAATCTTTTAGTTATTTGAAATGAATTACTTTATTGTACAAAACTTAACTGGCATCTATGTACCCCGCCACTCAAGAAGTCTCAAGTTTTAGCATCTCCTTTTTAAAAATATAAAAAGAAACCTTTTCATGATATCTTAGCTGTCATTATACTTTAAAGACTCATCATCATCATCATCATCATCATCATCATCATTACTAGTGATGGTTTTTCAATTTGATGCAACTTTTTCATGTTAGTTATTAAGAACTGTAGGGGCTGCCTCTTCTTGTGAGATGAGTTTTTGCAATAAAAAAAATTATTAGGGGGAGAGGACATGATGGGTGTTTCTTCTTCTGAATAAATATTGCACTGAAGTGAACAATACATATGTTAAAAAAACATGGAAAATACTTGGCAAAAATAACAGTTGTAGATTCACAGTATTAAGAAATGTATAGACTGCCTCTGTACGAGAGATGAGTTTTTGCACTCTAAAATTTGTTAATGACATTGTGCTTGGTGGATTTTTCTTCTTCTGAATAAATATTGCACCGAGTTAAAAATATTTATGTTAAAAAAGACATGGACAATACTGGGCAAAAATGAGGGTTGTGGATTCACGGTACCTTGAAGTACTAAGTTGTGTTTCACCAAATGAATGATCATTATTCCATTTATTTCGGAAAATATCTGATTTGCATGATGTGTTCTTTTTGCTTATTGAAACAAAAGCTGTGGTGGCACTTCTCTGGGATACCCCACACACCTTGTAATTATTCTTAAATTTGCATTTCGGTAATCTAATACATTAATGTTGGTTTCCTTTGAACATTTTCTGAAATGCAGGGGCCAAGAAAGAAGATTCTTCTTGCACTCCTGCCTCGTTCCAAATGGCATCCTTGACGTTGGTACTTTGAGATTCTAGTTATGCTTGGATTATGTAGGTTGTAATCTAAAATGAGAAGCTCGTATTGAACAATCTTTTTGTGAAGTATTATTTTGTGCGTTTGTCCTCATTTTAGGTTAGGAACGGCCCACGAATCTATTGTCAAATAATTGCTTCCAAGATATAACTCTATTAGTTAGCATTTTGTTTCCTGGCAGAGGAAAATTTTGAGATGCAGGATTTTTTTCCATTAATATGTTTCTTCATTTTCATGTTGTGTGTTTTGAGCTTGAATTCGAATCATGCAGGATTATTCCTGGTTGATGATTTGACTGGGGATTGGGGCAGGGCCGGTATGAGCATCGAGGTTGCCCTCTAGTGTGTTCATATTCTCAATTGAAACATGAAAATGTTTGGTTATAACATGAGAGAATCAGCCAAGAGATAAAATCCGTTTTTGTTTTTATCTGAATGTAATGTCGGGTGTCTGTTTAGACCTTAAACCACTCTTTCTCAAATGAGGTCCATTTAGGGTGTGTTTGTGAGGGCTTTAGGAGAGGAAGAGGATGGCTGGATAAGTGGGTAGCGTTCTCTTTTGTTTATAACTGACACTGTTAAGCTGAGGGATCAAAAAAAATTTAAATATATATATATTTTTTTTGAAGTTTTAGGGAATTTTTTGGCATTATTATTAAATTAAAAAATATAGTTGTTTTTATTAAGTCTTAGTATTACCCTTTTGCCTTCAATTATCTATCTCTCCACAGTTTTAATTTAGTGCTCTTTTGATTCAAGATTTTCATCTATCTAACTTTCAAAGAGTGATGGTTGTTTTTGTTGTAAAGGTTGTATCCGACAGTCTAGTGTTGCTAGGTGAGGAAAATTTGGTGTCAATTTGGGAAATTACAGAACAAAAAACCACAGATTCCACACTCGATTCTGCCAAAACAAATATTTTGAAACAGTGTAGGCCTATAGATGAATAGGAAAAAGAAGCAAAAAGCAGTAAGAAATGCTAGTACTTGTTAAGAGCTCGCCAATTGTTTGATGAAATACTAGCTGGTTTTCCAATGAACTTCTTGTCCCCGCATGTACTTTTATAAACCCTAATAACTTCGCGTTGAGGACAGGGTTTATTCAAAAAGGCAAGCGTAGCAAGCATGGAAATCATACTGTGTAAGCTTTGCTTTCTTTCTCCTATCTTTGAATATATTGTTCCCTTGAACTTTGTTGATTAACATCTCAAGCTTTTTTGACTTTTCTTGTCTGGTATAGTTGGTAAGGAGGATGCTTTTTATGTTATCGTTTCAGGTTTAATTAAAATCCAAGATAAAAAAAAATTAATTATATATATAAAAAAGATATAGATGATCTTTGAAAGATTCTATATATTAAACAAAAATCTAGTCTTAATACTTTTACCATTAAAAAAGAAAAAAACTTGTCCATGCATCTCATTTTATTTAATACAACAGTTTTTTTCCACATTATTATCGGTTAATTTCTTTGACCCTTGTTTTTCTCTTCTTTTTCGAACAACAGGGATTTGCTTTCGGTTGCCGTTGGATTTGATGATATTTGCATTATGTTGCCTTTTTCTCTTCTTTGCGGGCGTTACTATTAGACTCGTTCATATGCAAGGGAAAGAGGCAACAAAATAATTGAGCAGAGCAGGGAACTATAATATATATCCGATATAAAACTCCTTCCCCCTTGGTCTCTTGCGCCTAAAAAATGCCATATATCTAATCCTGATTATATCCCTTGTACGATTTTTCCCAAACACAAGGCAAAATTAGGTAGGATTGACCCTTAGGCTAAGCTACCATTGAATTGTCCCATCTGCTAATTTTATGATTGTAATTTTTTTGGCTTCTAAATGATGTTAGGTTGGAATGTTTCCGCGCACTACAGTTTTGGTGATGGATTAAATATGCTGCTGCTTAAAAGAAAAGCCAAGATTTCTTTCTACGGTTCAAGATCAAATAATTCAATTCAATTCTATACGTAAACTAATTTAGTAATAACTAAGTCACGCTACGCTGCGGGTTGGATCAAAAAATATTTTGAATGAAAGGAGAATGTCCAGGTCGAAGGGAATTATTTGGTATTGTGATTAAACCCGACTCAACAAGTCAATCTTTAAACCTAACAACCTGCTTGCCTAGCCCTGAATTAAACCATGTGGGAGTTGCCTTTACGTGACCTGGTCGACTTGGCAGGTACAAAGATAACCTAAAAGACCGATAAAAAACATGATTTGACTTTAATTTTTTTTAAATGACACTTTTTTTAATATTGAGACAACAACATATTGAATCAACATAAACTTCATAACTTAACTCGTGGATCGGGTCATTGACTCCATTGGGTTTTATATTTTTGTATTTTTAAATTATTATTTTACTTAATTAAACGACAACAAAAATAAACACTAGCAAAATATATGTTTGAAAGACTTAACTAGTATAAGTGGGAGAAGAAAACTTACCAATTTTTATAAGGATGTTACCTTCTCTATATATTATGAATATGTTTGCATGAGAGTTCTTCTTATACTTTTATTAATGTTTTTATAAGAAAAAGGAGAGTTTAATTTTTTCTTGTTAAGGGAAGCGGTCTAGTAATAATGAGTAAGGATAAAAGTAAGCGATATGGTATTTGAATGTATTTTAAAGGGAAATGTCCTTTAAGTATTCATAGAAACTGAAGAAGTATCCTTTGTTATTTTTAAAGATAAGTTGTCACAAAGACCTGAAAAATAATTCTAATTTTTTTTAAGATATATAGTCATGAAGACCTAAAGAAGGATAAATAATTGGTTGTAGTGACCTGGAAAAGGATCTCTAATCCTTTTATAGATAAATTGGGGCACATACGAAGATTCAATGGAGATATAAAGATCTCACTATGAAGATTTTTCATGGACACGTTTGGATACTTGAAGATCTCATCATGATGATTTTTCATGGAGATATGTTTGGAGACATGAAGATTTTTGTTGGAAACATTGGAGAAATGGATAAAAATTACTACTTTTGATTAAAAACTTTAAAAGATTGAAATACAATTAGTGGAGATAATCTTAAGATTATCTAAACTCATGTTGCTCATCAAATGTGCAGACTTTTTTCATTTCTTTCTCTTGTTTTGTTTTTATAGAACTACTGAAGGTATCCACTAACAATTAATCTTCTTATCTCCTCTTTCAAGATGTGACATTCATCAATGTCATACTCATGATCAGGTGAAAAAGACAAAACTTATTAGGGTTCCTCGTGTTCACACAACTTTTCATGGGGGAGGATGTTGCACAAATTCTTTTGCTTTAATAGTAGCTATCATCTTAGTACATATGATGGTCAAACAGGTAGTTAAAAGCCCAAGAAATATCAGGCAATCATAAATATGTCCTTTGGTATTCTTTTTAAATTCTTTAGTGTGAGACCGATGGCGTTGGGGAAACTATAAGGGTGTCTTTTATGGCTATGTTAGCCTTTTCCACCCTAATATAGTATTTCATTGTATGTTTTATACTAAAAAGAGTTCTATCATGGGAGCAAAAAACCTTTTCTATAAAGAGTAGTTGTTGACTCCATTAATCAGGGCTTTTGTAGCAATAGATTCAAGAAGTCTTACTGTAAACCCCTGGGTAAATTTATATGGATTGCGAAGTAAATAGTATGTTAAGCAAGTAATGAAATATTTACACTAAGAGAATGATAATAGATTATGAGAATTTGAAATAAAATGTTTATGTATAAAGTTAAAAATAAAACTATAAAAAAATGGATGAAAAAAAACACATAAAAATGTGAATAAAAACTCAAAGAAAGAAATATATTAGAAAATAAATGTTGTGGGGTAAAGTTTCATGAATTTTGATATCACCTGGGTTAAATTAGATATAAACATGCGTTGGGATCTGAAAAATATTACCTAAAAAACATAAAAAGGTATATAAAAAAAAGACACAATGGGAATTAACAAAATTTCTCCCTATATATTTTATGTGTGTGTGTGGCTGGCTTGTAAAGGAGAAAGGAGAATGAAAATTCTTCATTTCTTTTGGCTTGATTTTAGGAAAACTTGAGGGAAACCAGGGAATTGAAAGGAAACTTGTTAGAGTTTACGAGTTTAAACACCAAACCACTTGAATAAAAAAAGATTAGTGAGGGGAAAGTAAGATTTTAGTGAAAGAAGCAAAGTAAAGTAGAGAAAGAAGGAGAAAGCTTGAGGAATTTTGGTTTGGTTAGCATTTAGAGTTTGTATAGTTGTTTGGTAAGTAGTTCTACACTTGATTTATCAAGTTTGATGGAAGTTTATATCAATTTTGAATAAGTTTGCAATATTATAGATTAGGGCTCTTAATTTAGAAATTTGGGGTCATGTTAAATTAGTTGTTAGAAATATTAATACATGTAAAAAAGGATTGTGATGAAGGTAAAAGTTGATGTTATAAAAAAGAAAAAATAGAGAGAAATTGAGGGGAGTGGTCGACCAAGCGAAGAAAAAAAATGAGTAAATTATTATTTTTATGAATATGTGTAGAAATTATAAGAAATTAGTGTAAAGTGTTATATTAGAAATAATTTAAAAGGAATTAGATAATGTAATCAACTTTGCGTAGCATATTAGAATCTTGTGAGTTATAGTTTTGGAACGAATTGTTAGTGAAGATGTATAATTAGTGTACTTTGCTTAAATGATATATGCAATAAAAGACTTTTAACTTAAATTATGATAGAATTAAAGAAAAGAATTAGAAAAGAAAAGAAAAAGGGGGATTGGGGGGGGGGGGGGGGAGCTTGAGCTTATGGCCAAATTATATATGGATTGAAGAGTGAAATTAATAATGGTATAATATTGATTTAGATTTAGATTTAATTGAAAGTTAATATAGTAAGAAAAGAATAAATTGATTAATTGTATGAGAAATGAACTCAATGTACTAATGAATTAAGTGGTGAAAAGTAAGAATACGATTGTAAAGGTGGATTGTGTAGTAGTATATAATGTAAAAATAGACGATGATATATTATGAGATAAAAGAAATATTGATAAAGGTATTTTTTTAGATTCAAGAGAGGCACCCAAAATAGCATTTTCCGTAGCTGGAGGAGTGTGTATAGCTAAAGGTGCAGGTATTTGTTTATGCACCTTAATCTTTTAATTATTGTAGTTTATTTCTTCCAATTTATTATACTTGATAAATTATTTATTATGAAAAGTACATGAAATTGGAAAGAAATGATGTAAAGGTGACAAATAGTTGTGCTTGGAAAATGAATATGTTAAGAAAATCAAGGATATGTTGATTTCATTATTGAATGAAAATCAATGTTTTATTATTTTTCATTATTGAATGAAAACTAATGCAATGTTGTTTTCAATTTTAGATGAAGACAAATGTTATGTTACTTTAATTGTTGAATGAAAGCTAATGTTTGTTGCTTCTATTGTTGAGTGGAATCCAATGATATGTTACTTTCATTGTTGAATGAAAGCCAATGTTTGTAGTTTTTATTATTTAGTGAAAGCCAATGATTTATTGTCTTCAATTTTGAATGAAAGGCAATGATATCTTGATTTCATTGTCAAGTGGAAACCAATGAGACAAGATGTTTGTTAATATTGAATATAAAAGATAGGGTGGCAATAAGGTTATGTTTGTAAAGAAATGAAATTCATGGATCAAAAAGGAAAATTTGTTACATATAAGTAAAGGAATAATCATTGGTGTTAAGAGTATTTAAATTATTATAAATGTCAGTGTGAACTTATAAATTTAATTATTATTTATATGAACCTCGTGATTATATGGTCACACAACCTAAAATCAAGATTAAGATCTGATCCTAGAAAGCAAAAAAAGGTATGATAAACCTCGTGATTATCTGGGCTTGTTTGGGAGTGTGGTTGCGGTTGCCTTTCAAAGTACTTTTCATTTTGAAATGCATCAAAATGATGTTTTTTCATTTTAAAAAAATTATTTTTGAGATCAGCGCATCAAAACGATCTAAAAAATTAAAAAATTTAATTTTTAGCAAAACAAAAATTGAATTTTTTGGAAACGTGGGTTGGTCCGCGTTTCCAAACGCTCTCTAAGAGTATAACACAATGAAAACTTGCCTCAAGGCACCAGCACTATTGAAATGAAATTGAATAACATCATGAAGCTAGTTAATTTTTGACACGTAAGATTCAATTCGTTCAAAAACTAAAAAATATAAGAATCTCTCTCACACGTTAAACTGAAAAGTTCAGAAGTATTATTAATCAAAGGTGTTGAAAGCTAGGCTTAACATGTATTTAAATAGTTTTGAGAAAACTCTAATGGATATATCCTTATGGGATGAATTGACCCAGTTACAAAAACTGACCCAAAACCTTTACTAGCAAGACCAAACCATGATCCAAACAAGCTTTGAATCTTAATTGAAATCCAAAATATTAATTAATCTCAAACATAGAAATAATAATGAAAGCAACAAGTAAGGACAATAGTGCCACATATAATAGGAAGAAAAACAAGATAAAATATCTTAATTCCTTAACTTAAATAACCCTTGGCTGAAATCCACCTTCCTAGATATTCTAGGATTGCTTAGCCAACTTTTAAAGTCCTTTAGATGCTAGAAAATCTGATCTAAATAAGAATTTAATTGTTGAAGTCTTATTTCATTGTAGGACTAGGATTTCCCTTCAGAACATGTAAAACAATCTTAGAAATTATTTTTCCTTGTAGCTATACATCACTTTCCTTTCTTCACTAAGAGAATTAAATTTTTAGCATTAAATAATCCTTCCAAGTTTAGGATTCAAATCTAATAGCCCCTTTAGTTTCCTTGCATGACTAGGAAATTTTCTCATTTGTTTCTAAATATTCTCCTAAATAATATGAATATTAATGAACAAATTTTCCTTTCAATTTTAGAAAAATGTTTTGTAGATCCTTAAAAGAAAATGATCTTTATATCTTCATTATCTCAAGCCAACTTTAGACCTCATGTGACCCAAACTCGTACTCATTAATATAACTCAAATCAGACTTGATACAAGCTCCCAACAAACCTACTTTACTGTCCAAATCAGACCCATACATGGTTGACCTGATTTGGCTGAATGAACCATAAAAAAGATTGGACCAAACCCATCATCATGCATAAACCAATCCTGGCTAAAACTATCCCATGCCAAAAACCTATCATGGTCGAATGGAACACAAACTAAATTCCAAGAAAAAGCAAAATATTGGTCAAATGGCCTCCCCATCAAGCTTAAGCACAAAACTGAAGACCTATCATGATAAATCCATGGTTGAAGTGTATCATTCCCTCTCTCTTCAAAAAGATTCATGATTGGATCATTAATAGGAATAATGGATGTTTTATAGGCCTATTGGTTAAGCCTTCTAAACTCCCTTCTTGCTAACACTTGCCTCCAATAACATAATATGGACATAGTGGCTAATAAAGATTTCAAATAAACATGTCTTACTAACCACTTATGCATATATTTTTGAATAATAACCACGGTTGCCTTCTTTTATTTTTCATAATTGCAACGTTGTTATCCTTTTCCATCGACGTTTGAAGGTCATAGAATAATATTTTATACCTATTGACTTTTCATTCTAAAAGCCCTACACCATGCTTTAGTTTTTTTTCCACTCTTACTCTAGAATCCTTCTTCGTTCCCTATCCCTTGTTGAATATATGACACCTTTTCTTATACCAAAAGACTCAATTCAACACAACCAATCATGGTTCGGCTTTCACATTGCAAATTAATTATGAATATAGACTTAATAATCAATAAATATACTAAAAACAAGCAAAACAACACTATTATTATTATTTCGGGAGTAGCAATGCAAATTCATACGAATTGTTGACGAAACAAAGATGTGAAGTAAAACAGAAGTGAAAAATAATAAAGATACTTATTTGACTACTAAATAACCCCAATATAACATAAACAAATTGATTTGGTTGAAACAAATAGTATACAAACACGTTTTGGAACTCGACGCAAATCTGACTTGTTACGCATTTTTAAAGCATCAAAATTAAAACCAAGATCTAACAATATAAAAATGACCTGAAATTCAATATGTAATATCCTGATACCTAAAAAACTATAGATATTATTTTATAGGTCTTTCTCTTATGCCTAGGTATCGAAACTCATGTATGATCAATTTAAGGTAGAATTAAACCCCGAATTGAAACCTTAAGAAAAAAGTGTCAAAATAAGCTAAAATTTAATATATAGTGAGATTTCACCCCCCAGTAAGCAGTATATGAAATTTCAATTAATTTTGAGGTGTTCTGCTTAGGGTGCTCTATAAGTTGAATTTTTACAGCAGAATTGCAACAAGTTTTGAATAATATCTTTTCTTTCCTTTTTTTTTTTTTACTTTTATGCTACCAATATATTTAGAGATAGTAACAAAATGGAATATTAATTTTTTTTAATTAGTATGCTACAGACATAAAGAAAAAGAAGAAGATTGATGCAAACACTAAAAAACTTAACGAACACTAGGAAAATGAAATTTTTTGAAGGATATGACCTATTCTCAGAGCCTTGCTCTAATACCAGCTGATACAAACCTTATGATCACGTGGTCATGCAACTCACAATCAAGATTGAGATCTGATCCAGGAAAGCCGAAAGAGGTATAATAGAAGTGTGACATAATGAAAACCTACTTCAAGACACAAGCACTATTGAAATGAAGTCAAATGACATCATCAAGCCAATTAATCTTTGATAATTTAGATTCAATTTATTCAAGAACCAAATAATGCAAGAATCTCTCTCACATGTGAAACTAAAAAGTTCTGAAGTATTATAAATTAAAGGTGCTGAAAGTTAGACTTAACATGTGTTTAAATAGTTCTGAGAATTTAACCCTAATAGATATATTCTTGTGGGCTGAATTGATCCATTTACAAAAACTAACCCAAAATCTTTACTAGTAAAACCAAACCCTGATCCAAACAAGCCTTGGATCTTAGCTAAATCCAAAATATTAATTAAACTTAAACATAGAAATAATAATGAAAACAACAAGTTTGGACAATAGCTTGTTGATGCTGCATATAATAGGAAGAAAAACAAGATAAAATATCTTAATTCCCTAACTTAAATAACCATTGGCCGAGATCCACCTTCCTAGATATTCTAGGATTGCTTAGCCAACCTTTAGAATACTAGATCAAAAACCTTCATTTAGATGTTAGGAAATCTGATCTGAATAGGAATTTAATTGTTAAAGTCTTCTTTCCTTGTAGAATTAAGATTTCCCTTCAGAACATGTAAAACAATCTTAGAAATTAATTTCTCTTATAGCCACTCATCACTTTTCTTCCTTGACCAGGAGAATTAATTTTTTAGCATTAAATAATCATTCCAAGCCTAGGATTCAGATCTGACAACCCCCTTAGTTTCCTTGCATGACTATAAAACTTCCTTCTTTGTTGCTAAATATTCTCCAAAATAATATAGATAATAATGAACAAAATTTATTTTCAATTATAGGAGAATATTTTACTGATCCTTGTAAGAAAAAGATCTCAACATCTTAATTAGCCCAAGCCAACTTTGGATCTCATGTGGTCCAACCTCATACTCATTAATATAACTTAAATCAGACTTGATACAAGCTCCCAATAAGCCTATTTTGCTGCCCAAATCAAACCCATACATAGGCTAACATGATTTGGCGGAATGAACCATCAAAGAAATTGGATCAAACCTATCATCATGCACAAATCAAGATTGGCTAAAACTATCTTCTGTCAAAAATCCATCATGATCAAATGAAACATGAGCTCAATTTCAAGGTAAAACACAATCTTGATCGAATAATCTCTCCATCAAATCCAAGCACAAAACATAACTATTGGTAAGAAAGGAGTTGCATGCTCTACATAGAACGATGCAAATTGCATAGGAAATATGATGGTGTTTGCATTGTGACTATTTCTAGAAGTGTGGTGTCAACTCTATGTATTTTCAGAGAATTTATTAGTAAAGCAATGGAAATTTTGTGTGTGGAGGAGGTACGTGGCACCGTGTTTTGAATTTTCAAAACTAAAAAATATATTGAGTTATATGTGCCCTGAGTATAGTTTGTACAAGGAGGGAAAAAAAAAAAAAAAGGAGGGGAGGCCGCTAGAATTCATTCTTTTTAAATAATAATAAAAAAAGAAAGCCATGCACCATCAGCTAATGAACTAGGGTTCGTGCCAGTATTTAAAATTAGGATCGAGCATATAACAGATGTCTTGATCACCATCATAATTAGTGCATATAACAGATATGGAGCAGTTTCCTTTCCTGCAAGAGCGGTTCATATGCTCTCAAATTAAGATTTTATCTTTTTAAATCTGTAGCCATCTCTCAGCTAGCAATCAAATAACGCCATGCATGTAATTGTTATCTTTCTTTACAGAAAGAAGATGCTGTCAAGCTACCTATATATATATATATATATACTGGAATTCGCTAAATAATTATGTCCATACAGTACAATCAATTTGGCTCCATATATATATATATATATATATATTCTCCTTTTGAGAGATAGGATTAGCCTAACATATAATTAAAAATTTGTTATGGTCAAGTTTGTACTACTCTCTTTTTCCTTGTTGGCTTGCTGCTGCTGCTGCATCTCTGAGAGGTGATTTGTTAGTTTTTTGTTCATTAATTTTCCCTTTAATAATTGATCGCTGTGATCTGGAATGCATAGACGTTGAAGTGAGAGAAGTTTACTCTTTTTTCTTTCTTTTGGAAAAGCCTACTCTATCTGACCTTATTACTTAACTATATGTATTGCTTTTATATTTGACTAGTGATCATACATTATATTTAGTACTATCTATGATTTCGTGTGTTTTCTATCTTAGTGGCTTCCCTGCAGCCTTTTTTACCTCCCCATATATACTTACATACACGTTGTAGGTAAAAACCCTAAAAACCGAGTCTTCTTTACATCAGCAGGTGTGTGTGTTGTTGTCATTCATGTGGCAGAAACCTTAATCTTTTTAGTTTTTTTTTTTTTTTATCTGGATATATTGACATCCTTTTAAAAGATAAGACTAGTTTTGTTCGGGGTTCGTGACTGTCCCTCCCAATAAATATACTTTTTGAAAATCAAATTTGTGTTTTTATCTTTATAAAAATATAGCAGTGTTTTAACCGTTAGACTAACATTTCATTGATTATCTTTTTATTCTTCATAATTTTAGATTTAGTATTATATATATATATATATATATATATATATATATATATATATATATTGTGATGTGATGGCTGCTTATTTTCCTCGTTCGTGGGTTATTTCTAATTATTTTGAACAGAAAGTATGTGGTTATTTCTAATTAATTAGATAGAATAGATTGATACTAATCAACTGTTTTGAATATTTCATCGATTGAGTTGTAGTGCGACTCATTTTTCTATTATTTTATAATAATTTAAACTTATCAGATTTGAAAATTCTAAAATATTATCTTTATCGTTCAAACAATTAATTAAATGACCAATTAATAAAATAACATTTATATTGAATAATATTTATACTCCATTTATGTGTCTCTAGTCAATCTTGTTAATAATGAAAAATTGTAGCGTGACATCTTCTCCCTATTATTTTATATATAAAGATTTAAACTCATTTGTACAAGTGAGAGCAATCCATTCCCACGAAGCAATTTCAAACTTCAAAATATTTCTTTATCGTCCGAATAATTAAAAGAGCAATAAAATAAGATATTGAATTATGCTCCTTCTAGTCAATCTTGGTATTCTTGAGGTTTCTTTATACGCTATTTTTGTCAAGTCAATCGTCCTAGAATTAGTACTCTTTTTTATTTTATTTTATTTTATTTTTAATTTTTGGAAAAGCCTACTCTATCTGACCTTAACACTTAATTATATTGCTTTTATATTTGATTAGTGGCATAGTACTATGATTTCGTTTATGTTTATCAATAAAAACCTAAAAGTCATCATTAAAACATTGAAGCACACAACACGTAAAATATTGGGAATTGAAATAGTATTTTGACTTTTTATCCTTAGCAGAGGTTGCTACGTGAGATAATACTTTTTTTTTTCTACTTGACTTTATCAAATTCATTAAGGATAAATGAATATGTATATATTTTTTTAATATAGTAAAATAATTTAATTATTCTTAAGAATATATTTAAAATTAGGGTATAGTGGTGTGTCAGTATTTTTATATTTTGTTAGCACAATTAAATGACTGCATTACACTTCATAAAAAAAAAAAAAACAATAAACATCCAGGTGCTTCTTCGTAATTTTCTCTTGGCTTTTTAGTAACGAGTAATGTAAACAGGGGCAAGTTAATCTTTTAATAAAAATAAAAATAATTAAAAAAAATAACTGGGGTGTGATGTTCGTGCTCTTTTGGCGACGCATAGGCATTTCCTGTCACTCAAACGCCACCTTTTATGACAGTGTTGAAAATGTCACGCCGTCCTCTTCATAGTGTCACGATGGAGCAACGGTTTGGCTACAACGAACATTGTTTTCCTCCCTCTTTTCTCTCTGCTCACATTGAATTTTGCGTCGTCTCTTTCAAAAATTAAATTTGTCCTCCAATTTGTATTTGTATCAATTTCGATTCTTTTTCTTTAAATTGCTATTTGTTTTACTTTTAATGCTCTTTTCTATTGATTTTTTTTTCAATTTCATCCCTAAGAATTTTATTTAATTTAACTTTTGTATCTAATTTGATCCTCATTCTTTTGATTGCTATTTTTTTATTTTTTTAAATTTCATCCCTTATTGTTTTCTTTCATTTAGTGTTCGTACCAGATTTGATCCTCATTGTTTTGATTGTTATTTATTTTATTTTATTATTTTTTTTATGATTATGGATTTTACCGAGTCACTAGTTTTGAAGAGTAACCCAATTTAACTTATGTCTTTTTTTTTTTTAAATTTCATCTTTCGACATTAGGGCTCCGTTTGTTTGCAGGAAAGTTGTTTTCTTTTGGAAAGTGGGAAAGTGAATTCTTGAAAAGTAAATTATTTTCCGATGTTTGGTAGTGTTATGGAAAATGAACTGGAAAACACTTTCCAGTGTTTGGTTATGTTATTGAAAATGAACTGAAAAATAATTTATTAATGGATTAATTTTTTTTCAAGTTTATCTAATATATATAAATATTTAATATAAAATTTTATCACTTACAACAAAAGAATGAAATCTAAAAAGTATAATGATGAATTTTTTTATTATATCCTATATTTATATATAGCTTATTTTATAAAATATAACTATGTATGTCATATCATATTATAGAGAAATAACATTGTGAAATATTTCTTAGGTAAAACCTATTAATATATTTTTTTCAATTTTAAAAGCTTAAAATAAGTTTTTTTTTTTCATATGAAGAAAGCCAAATTCGTTTATGGTAAAAGTTAGATATTTGTGTTTTTTTTTTATGAAGATTTTTTTAAAAGATAAATAAATACAAAAATATTTTGATGGGTTTTTTGGATAAAGATTTTTTTTTACGGTACAAGCAATTATCCCTTTAATATATATCAAATAAACATCAAGAAATAAATATAAATATCTAACATCAATCATAGTCATGCATAAATATTAAGTTTTGATATCATATACATACATATTAGTTCAAATTAACAAACATAAACATGCTAAACTAAATTAAACAAGTAAACATACTTGTCAAATAACAAACATATACTTTCTTATCATAGTCAAATCATCTTAGCAAGCAGGCCTGTAGTAGTGTTGGTTCACAAAATTCTGAACCCAAATTCCCCTCAAATTAGCATTTTTTTCCATAAATGCTTTTGCCAACATTTTATTTTGGACTAAGTGATCAAATGCATCTCCAAGAGTGATCTCATCAAAGCCTTCAATTTTCATCACTTATATAAACAGCGCATTAACATCAAGTTGATTTTTGCTGGGGCTTTGAATTGCAAATGTTACATCTCCAATCTATTTAGACAACTTTTCAACACCATCATCTTCATACATGCATTTCTCTTTCTGTGTTGCCTCTTTTGTGTACTAGAGGAAGATGTCTCTTTTCCCTTAGAAGTTTCTTCATATTCCCCTTTATTTTCAATTGAAATTGATTGCTCTTCAGTGTTCTCTTCTAAGTTGACATCAGCATATGATTTGGCATAATTTTTGATTGCCATGTCTTTTCCAACAACAATTGTCATTACCTCATACATGTCAAGTTTTTTGTTGAGATACTTGTCATGATTGGGATGTGCCTGTTCATAAAGTTTAGAATATGCAATTTTTTAGTTCCTTGTATAACATTTTAGAAACAAAAGTAAATATAAAAATTACAAATAGTATAATATTTATCATAACTTCTTCATCATATATATCTTTCGAAATTGTAATCATCTTCAAACAATCATCCCAGCCGAAGCCACTTTTATTTTTAAGTTTGGTTATTATTCCCCATTCTTTTTTCACAGTCTTGAGATGATTGTCCACATGCTTAGGCTCCCATTGCACGTTGAACTTTTGACTAATTTCTGTATATATACCAAAAAGACTAAAAAGATTTTCCATCAATTGATCTAAAACGACTCTTCAAAATATCAAACCCTCGCTTAATAGCGGTTCTCAATGAAGAGTGTCGAAGATTAAATAGCTCCTTTTCATTTTCTGGTGAACGTTCTGTAAACTTATTCAAGTGATATCGAACTCCACGAAAAGGAGAAATGATTCCTTTTCGAATACCGTAACTAGCATCACCAAGATAATATTTCTCTACAAATTAAAAAAAAAACCTACTACTATCTTTATCTAATAAGACATTTTATATGTTTATTGCATATAATACATACTTTATTATATATCTTCTGGAATTTTTAGACTATTAGGTCATAATGTATCACCTAAAATCCGTGAATCATGTGCACTTCCTTTCCAACCAGCTAAAACATATATAAATTTCAAATCAAAAGTTATAACTGCTAAAACATTTTGTGTTGTTCCTTCTTTTCGACCTCGAAACTTTCCTTGAATCTCAACAGGAACATTTGCAGTAACATGGGTATCATCAATTGCTTCCACACAATCTATATAAACATGAAAAAGTAATTGATAACCTTTTCTTCTAGATGTAATTAATTAATGTATAAAAATATTGGTATTGTTCTCATACCTTAAAATAAGGATAGAATCTTCGATTATTCATTATCTCTGCTGGAACTGTATCCTCTGGATCTTTAATAAAGTGTTTGTATAACTTAAGAACTGCTTTTAAAACAATTCTAATGTAACGATGGATAGTCTCATCAGATCTATAGTATATACCACTAATAAAATGAAATCTTTGGTTTTGGCCTACAATTTGTAAGAACACAATTACTTGCTCCCTAATAGACACATTTTGAGTTGATCGTAATAGATCACGACTTGTGAGAACATTACACAATCTATATAAGACAACAGGTTTCATACGAATTTGTTCAACGCAATGTCTATCACCTCGATTCAAAATGTTGTCAATATAGAATTCTCGTTGAGCAATTGTATTTATACGTGGTTCTCTTGGTATATAAATTCTATTTCTTTCTTGTTTAATAATAGCTACCCATATAGCTATCACAGTTACAGTTGTTCCTATACATGCTGCATGAATTATCTTACTATCCATAACATGAAAGTGAAGTTTTCTGATAACAAAACATAAAAATTTGGGGAAATAAATATTAAAAAAAGCATATAAAATACTTACACAATCAATACAATAAATTATGCTCAAAGAAGCTGACAATGTATAATAGTTATGGCAATGATATCTGATTCCCTAAACAAACAAGGTCTTAAAATATATTATTTAAGACCATAAAATTTAATTTCTCGATGATAAAACCCTTTTAAAAATTATACAATTCATAAGTTTGCAACGATCAATAGACATTGCGCAATGAAATCCATAATTACTGATATGGTCCTATAAATTTATCCATATATAACAAAATAATCAAACATTAATCATGAATTAATCAAAGCAAAATAAAACAAGCACATTTATAAATATAGCAAAATAAAGCAATAACTGTGGCAAAAATTACGCTTTTTCTATGGTGGAGGTGTTATCCATGTTTTTATGTTTTCTGTTCATTCCCCTTAAACTTCCTCTCGGTCTTGGTCGATTTCCCCTCTAATTCTCTAATTCCCTTATTCTCTCTCACCATTCCCTGTTCGTTCTCTAAAGTCCTTAACTTCCTCTCTCGGTTGTTCTCTCTTGGTTCTTTTTCTCTAATTCCCTGTTCTCTCTCGATTCTCTCTTGCCATTTCCCTGTTCTTTCTCTAATTCCTTAACTTCCTCTCTCTGTGCACAAAGAAGCAGGACAAAGATCAAAGATTCAAGTGGCAAGGGGCAAGGGGCAAGAGGGCTAGACCTTAAAGACCTGTTCCTCCTTCCAAGTTCTCCTCCCTCTCTCCCCTGGCTACATGTATTGATAACGTTGGGACTTGAAAAAAAAAGAGTAAGGGTTGTTCCTCAACAGATTTATTGATTCCCCTCTCCTTTTACTTTGCCTTTCTCTCTTTGTGCTTCCACCCGGGCATAATCCATTGGTTATGTTATGGAAACAGGAGTCTTTCTTTTAGAGGGGAGTGGATATGGTGGCTGGATCCAGGGATGGGGAAACAGGGTAGGGACTGGATGGGGAAGTTTGGGGATTTTGTTATCTGTGAATTTTTTTGGTTTGTTTGGTTACAAACATGAGCTGCCGAATCTTATGGAAAAAATATGCTTTTTATGGCTTGCTTGATGAATTTGGTTTGTTTTTTCTGTGAACTAGCTGAACGTGACGAGGTAAGATGAAGAAGAAAACTGTGTTATGGAAAAAATTTGACAGGTATAAGATTTATCATGGTTTATTTGAACAGCATGGAAAAAAACACAGAGAAACAATAGTTTTTTTCGGAACAGACACAACAAATTAAACAAGATCAAAGGAGTTTTTCCATAATTCTTACAGATGTAAACGAAGAAGATAAAAACATAAAGGAGATAATATAGAGAAATTTGAGGGAAAAAATACTTGAAATAAGAGGAATATCCAATTGTTCCAAAGATATGCTTCAATTGTTCCTACTTCAACTGTTTTTGGAAAGAGACTAAGAGAAGGGGAAGATGTGTTTTATGTAAAGATAGAAAAATGTTTTCCTTTCCTTGTCAAAAGGAAAACACTTTCCTGTGATGAAAGCAACTTTTTTCTTTTGATCGGAATTAACTTTCCCTTGACTAGCTTTCCGGATGGTTACCAAACATGAAAAAATGAGGAAAATGGATTCCAAGAATTTGTTTTCCTGGAAACAAACAAGGCATAGGTTATTAGACCTTGAGCTTCGTGAGTGCTTTCTTTTATGTAAAGTTATCATAATCTCATATCTCTAGTGACAGGTTAGTCGAGTTAATCTGAGTTGACTCGAGTTTTTTTTGCTTTATTTTTTGTAGGGTTATCTCGATCTCCTATTCCAGGTAGCAGGTTAGTCGAGTTAACCCAGGTTGACTCTAGTTTTGTTTTAGATGTTGTTTTCAGCTTTATCTTTCATTATTTAGTTTGTCTAAGAGTTGACCTCCATTATTTTATTTTATTTTTTATACGGGGTTATCTCGGTCTCATGATGAAGACATGAATTTAACATGTTGACTCGAGTCAGTTTTTTCTCCTTTTTAAATTTTTTTTTTCAATTTGTCCTTCAACATTTAATTTATTGGAAATTGAGCTATTTTTTTCTATTTTTCTTTTTATGAGATTATACTTTTCTTATTCAATTTTTGCTTTGATATAAAATAACATCATTGAGATCTTTTCAAAATATTTAGGGGTTTTCTTTTATAAAATTAGCAAACATTTTTTTTTATTGATCACTGGTTTTTTAATTATCGTTTGGTTTTTTAAATTATTTTATTAAATTAATCGAGATTATTAAACTTATTCGGATCATTAACCCGGATTTAAAATTTTTCTTTTCTAAAAAAAATTATTATTATTATTACCTGTACATCTTTTTATTATAATCTAAATTCATTAGTAGGTGTGAATGCAATCTCTTTGTACAAGAAGATTTTAAAATATTTTCTTTATCATCCAAATTATCAAGAGTATACAGTATTGTTTGAAATAACATCTCGAATTAATGAACCAGATATAGAATTGTGCTCGATTTCTGTGTCTCTTGTCAATCTTGGTATTCCTGTGGGGTTTCTTGACACCCTGTGGAAATCTTTTGGAATTGTTCACAAGACAAGTGAAGATAGATTGGATGGAAACAGTGACGGTAGGGGCCACTCTTTGATCATCCATTGATAAATGAAAAGAGAAGATGAGCTAAGATGAATCAACCAGCCAGCCAGCCAGCCAGCCAGCCAACCAACCCACCCACCTAGCCACCACGAGCCAGCCTTCCTGCTCGTGGCCTCATTTTATTCCACAATTTAGGATATCGAAATGCTCGGTGACAGGATGCCTACTTGGAATTCTTCTCCTAAGGCAGGAAAGCAACCTGAATAGACAAGAAAAAGGAAGTGGGAATTGTGAACATGGAAGATCGATTGGTGCAAGAAGTCTTACCAATGGAAGATCTGGGGAGAGACAATGGGAGAACAACACAATCTAATAGTTTCAAACATGTCCCAGGAAGGGGGCCCAGCTAGAACAACTGTCCAACACAAAAGCTTTGCTTAAGTAGAAAATAACATTAATTAATGACTTGATTCACCTGAAAACATATGCTTTTGGGGTATATAATATAAGGTTTGCTTGCTCTAAGAAGATATGCCAAGATCTCATCGAAGACTAATATTAGTATATATGCTCACGTCATTACCCACTTCCTATATTCCTTTGTTTAGCAACTACTCTCCTTAATTACTATTCTAATACCATTCCCAAAACATGGTCAAGATTAACATATTAAAAGCGTTGTTTTTTTTTTTTCTTTTTTAATTCGTGTGGGTGGGACTGGGAGGATAATTACAAAGAAGCTTCATCTGGTGCTGAGTAATAAATTACATTTCTACAGATCCCCACATTTTTAAAAGCATTATATTGAGACCTGTAGCTAGACTGTAGACTGTAGTGGATGGGACTAGGCACCCACAGCTATTATATTATATTTAGAGTTGTGTTGATAAGCTTCGGTAGAGGACAATACATAAATCCACTTACTCATTATAATAGTTTACAACAATAGTAGTAGAAGTAATAAAAAAAACCTTAATTTAATTCTATATATATATATATATATATTCATTTTCAATTCAGTCTTAAACTTATAGTTTTTATCAATTTGAATTCAGATGTTTTAAAAACAATTCTCCATCATATCTTTCTATTACTGTTTATCAATATTTTCATTAAATTTATTCAAATTAATGCCATTTTAGCGAGCCAGTAGATCAAAAACATAAAATATATGCATTAAACTAAATTCCAATTTCTTTCTTTGACTTTTGTTAATATGTTATATAATTAATAACCTGTAATTGATCCTTTCTTTGGAATATATGCTTTAACGTCCAAGTGGCACTGCAATTGTATGATATTATATGTTTAAAATTGCTCCCAGGCCATGGAATTCCTCGTTAAAAAAAAGCACACTGAATCCTCTTTGATGGAGAAAGCTTGAGGTGTATCTACTATAAAATGCAAAAATATACGTAATTCAAAAAATAAATATTGCATGAGCTAGACGGCTTCTGATCTAATCTGACTTTTCTTTTCGTGTCTTTTTTAATTGCATGTTTATGGTATTCATGATTATTATAAAATTGTTCCTGTTTGAGATGCAATGCATTGTTGGAAACCATAGAGTTTACTATATAAGGAAGAGAAGCCAAAGTATTAAATATCGATCGGTGCAGATATTAGCTCTGCAAAATTAATTATATCCATTTTTTTTTCTTTCTAAATTCAAGGGAGAAAGATGGAAAAGGAAGGATCTAACATGTTTTCTTCCATACTGGATGGAGATCAAAATGGCCATTCTGCCCAATCCTGTACAGTCGAGAAGAAGCTCAGATTATTTGGATTCGAGCTGAATCCATGCAAGAATAACGAGAGTTGCGTGAAAGGGTGTGTGGAAGGAGATCATGAGAGTGTGAATTCGTCAAATACCGTATTGTCATCTGAAAGGGAAAAACCTGTCAAGGAGAAAAGCTCTAGTTCGGGTCATCATGGGCCAGCAGATGATAAGAAGTTTGAGTGCCAGTATTGTTTCAAGGAGTTTGCAAATTCACAGGCATTGGGGGGTCATCAAAATGCCCATAAGAAAGAAAGACTGAAGAAGAAGAGATTGCAGCTTCAAGCCAGGAAGGCAAGCCTCAGCTGTTACCTTCAGCCTTACCAGAATAACCCGAGTTACAATTATCAATATGGCTCCAGTACTACTCCATGGTTCTTCGATCCCTCCTGCTCTACTACTCCTGATCAGTTCACGCTCTATGAGGAGTCTCAGATTAGTTTCAATCCATGCGAGGATTCCCACCTTAATGATTCTCAGATATCAAATTGGCATGCTGTTCCGGCTCAGGTGATCCCTTTCCAACAAGATACTCGTTACAAGTTCACTTTCACGCATGCCGATCAGAGATCCAGAGATTACAAGCCTTCTCCTTTGCTTGCTTCCAAGAAAACCTGTAAATCTGCGGATCTTCAGTTAGACCTCAGCTTGCAATCAAATATTCAAAGCTCCTCGAGGACAGGGATATAAAATGTTCCTGTACAGGTAAATAGCCCTTTGCCTTCTCCAGTAATATGAACTAATTCTTTGTACTCTCAATTAATTGGGAAAAAAAAAGAAGAAAAACCCATCATAGGCTAATAGGCTTGTAGCTTAAGAGATAGCCGAGTCATATTAAGAGGATTGGATTGAGAAATCATACATCTACAGCTCAGTTTCACCATATGATCGAGAAAGCCCACGATCACATGATGTATTTGTACATGTACTAGCAAATACTGAAGGAAAGCTCATAGATTAATTGTATGGTGAAACATTTTCAGGTTGGCTAGCAAAAGTATCTTAGAATTTGGCCTCCATCTTAAGTTTGGCAGGCGCCATGAGCTAGCCCAGATTTTCATGTCTTTTGAAAGTTCAGAACTACTCAGTTTACTACCCACACACACAGATGCGGTTGAAGATGAGAGCCAAATCTCATAATTCCAGACTTCTTTCATCAGGGGCAAGGCAATAACATGAACAGATTACGTGTAATTTGCAGATGCACGGATTTAGGTTTACCCCACATATATTTCCCATCCAGTTTACTGCTTCTCTTCTTTCATTCCACGTTTCGAAGATTATTATTATTATTATTGGAATAGGATAAATTGCAATAATTGAGCTATCCTAAAACTAATTGTAGCAATCAACTTACATATAATATTTAATTATTGAAGTCCACTATGATTTATTGTAGTATTAAACGACTTTATATGCGATCCAGCATTGGTTTGAATGATTCATCGTATCCAACTCAATTGCTCAAACTTAAGAGGGCCGTTGGTTTGTATAAGAGAGTGCCTACTTGTTTGAACTCTCAAGGCACACGACATGCACATTAAAAACTATCAAGTATGGACTTTATGCTAATCTTTATATATATATTGTGAATTTTGCACATGTAAGCTCACCCAGATGTACAGACAAGCTTATTTTCACATCATATCAAGAGTAGCTTTGATTACTTACTGTATTTTCTTGTGCTCTTACAAGCATCCTTACTGGGCTGGATGCCACTTAGATGTAGAACTCGTAATTAATATGTATATAAATACGTACGGTAATCAACTCCACCATCTTTGTTGTGGGGATCCAGGTCTTCCTTTCACTCAAAAATAGTTATTCAAGAGGACTGCAATATGAAAAGATAGAAGATTCTGGTAATAAAATAACACCTATGGAGAAAAACCATAACAGGCCTTGCATCGAGAAAAACCATCTTTCTTCATTAAGATAAACCATAACACCTAAACTTTATTGAGCATAATTTAACTACGGTTGTTACCGATTATCTCCTAGAATTATATATTCAATCCGTTCTTATATATAAAACATAAAATCCACAGCTAGCCGACATTTAGTAAAAAATCTACCATGTAAAATTAAATGAGTTGGTGGTCTATACATTTGCATTGGACACGCTTTTACAGATCATTATAGATTATAATAATGATTTTATTTATTTATTTTCGTCTACATGTGTTTTTTTCAATTGCATCCTTCTCTTTTCATATTATTAAAGTTCATATAGTGCTTCTTAAGTGATTTCAAGTGTGCAGAACTGAAAGGAAACTTACTTGTAAAGTAAGAATGTTTTATTTTTTATTCTTAGATCAATTACTTCAATGTCATTTTAATTACCAGAACCAAAATGATATTCAACAGTACGAACATTTTTATAAATCTTGTTAAGTTAATGTAGAGAGTTCAAGATGCGTGAAGAGAAAGAGAATTATTCTT
>Ga0325403_1000138_pt1 | contig 40386 bp, 23 predicted proteins | sample PopdelMetagenome_19_FD_205665 | JGI IMG/M metagenome (GOLD analysis project Ga0325403, IMG submission 205665) | Populus deltoides microbial communities from Bellville, Georgia, United States - Xylem-PdKOR-R4 | ecosystem: Host-associated > Plants > Phyllosphere > Stem > Wood/Secondary xylem... | reverse complement strand
TTGTAATATGTCTCTCAATATTCCAACAACACCGCCTTGATTTAGATGCACTTCCAAGCTAAGGTCTTTAAATCAAAGTAAAATAACTTAATTATTTCTCAACAAAGTGAACCAAACTCTTGACTTTTTGGAGGAAAATAAAAGCATAAAAAGAGAAGAAAAACACTAAAAAAAAAGTGATGAAGAGTATGTAAAAATTTAAAAAAACTTTTTTTTAAACTCTTCATTCACCCCCTTCATATAGGGGATTTTGTAAGCTAAAAAGTTGAAGAATTAATCTGGTAATTATCAGAATTAATTCTCACATTATGAACCTTTGATTAGCCATTATAAATTAAGAATTAAATTTGAATATAATGGGCCTAAATCTAAGTTTTTTTTTGTTAAAAAAACCATCCAGATTTACAAATAGGAGGATGGGCATAATAGACCACCTTCTGGACCAAAAACAGATGGAGTAACACGTGTGAGTCATGCCTAACCCTTTTTCTCTTCTTTTTTTTCCAAGTAAGATGGACAACATATCATATAAACAAATGGAGAGACAAAGTATTAGAGGCACAACAAAAAAATATTGAAATGAATAAGGTGAGAAACAAGATTAAGTCGGGAGTTAAGATTTTTTATTGATGGCCAAATATGAAGAGAGAAATAGAAGAATATGTGGCCAAATATGGTTAACAACACATGAAAGTATAACATCAAAATTCAGTAAAGCCACTGTAGTTGTTGTTAATACCAAAATGGAAGTGGAAAGATATTACTATGGACTTTGTGTCTAGGTTTTCTAGAGAGAAGAGAGGCAATTATGTTATTTGGGTGATAATGGATAAATTAATTAAATATTTGATGTTGTAGCCTATGAAGAAGACGAATTTGGTCGATAAAGTGGCTAAACTGTATGTAAACAAAGTAGTGAGGTTACATGTTGTACCAATATTGATAGTGTAAGATTAAGATCCTAGATTCACATCACGATTGTGGCTAAACATTTAGTAGTCTAAAGAGATGAGATTGAATCCAAGCATAACTTTTCATCCATTAACCGATAAACAATCAGAAAGAACAATTCATACCCTAAAAGATCTATTAAAGGCTTGTATGTTGGAGTTTGTGGGCAACTAGAAAGATCATCTGTCACTAGTATAATTTACTTATAATAATAGTTATCATGCTACTGTGAAAAATGGCTCTATATAAAGCCTTGTATGGTAGAAAATGTCAGACCTTAACGTGTTGGAAATAAGTCAGTGACAGATAATTAATTGGACATGAATTAGTTTAAATCACCTTGAAAATGGTGAAGATTATAAAACACGAAATGAAAGTAGCGCAAGATAAACAAAAAAATACCATTTAATAGTCCAATTAGATAAAATTAGATGGATGACCCATGTTATGCTGCGAGCCAGGTCAAATTTTTCTTAGCATAAAACAAAAAAAAAATGTTTAGACAATGACAATATTTTTAAAGAAGAAGAAAGGATTTAGGACCCGAATCAATGATTCAAATAAGTTCAACAAGTCTGGTTAATTTAATAATATAATTATAAAAAAACCAATGACAATAAGAAAATAAACAAAAAAAACAACAGTGACTAATTGAAAAAAATGAACATTTACTAATATTTTAAAAAGATACCCTCTAAATATTTTTAAAATGTCTCAACCATATTATTTGATAACAAAGCAAAATTAAATGAGAATAAGATAACCTTATATATATATATAATTGAAGCTTAGTTATCAGCAAATCAAATGTTAAAAGACAAACTAAAAAAATAAATTAAACAAAAGATTAAAAAAAAAAAAACATAACTCTATTCAACATGCCAAACTCGTGGCCCAGTTACGAGGTCTGGATAATCCCGCACAAAAACTTTTGAGATCAACTCTCAAGTAAACTAAATAGTAAAAGACAAAACTAAAAAAAAAATGTCAAAGAAAACATGAGTCTACCCGGTTTAAGTTGATTAACTTGCAACCCGAGATATAAAATCAAGATAACCTCATAGAAATGAAAACAACAAAAATCACGAAGCTAAAGGTATAATAACCTTATGTTGAAGGATGCAATTAAAAAAAAGCAATTTTCTAAAAACAAAACCTTGAAAAAAAAAGACTAAAGTCAATCGGGTTAATCATCAAAACCTTATGGAATACAATTCTAAAAAAAATCATGAAGCAAGATTTTCAGTCATTCAAAATTAAAAACAAAACAAATATAAATAAAAAGAATGATGACCAAATTTCATATAAAAAATTAAAAAAAAAACAGAGGAGAAATTAAAAAATAAAAGAAATTAAGAAAGGGATAAAAAAAAAAGCAATAAAAAGAACAATGATCAAATTTGGTATAAAAATCAAATGAAATAAATGAAAGAAGGGAAAAATTAAAAAAAAATATCAAGTAAAGAATAATAATAAAAAAAAACAATCAAAATAATAATGACCAAATATGATAGATGAACAAATTGGAGAATGGTGAAATTAAGAAAAGAAAATCCAATTTATAAATTATTTCAAATAAAATAAATATCATTCGAAAGAACAATGGTCAAGTCTGAAGAAAAAACAAATCGAAGGGTTGTTTTGAAATATTGAAGTGACTGGATTGAAAATCAAGGAGGAGAGAAAAAAAAAATTGTCGCAACAAAACCAAAGGTCCATTGACCACACACACTCCTGAGCATGGAGGGGTCATCGAGGAGATTTCAATGTCGCCTTGACAGTCGATGTTTGGTTGTTGAGTGATGTTGTATGCATTGCTCGAAGTGTGCTGGTACCACCCACATGCTGACGCGTGCTCACATCAACCAATTTTTTTAATAATATTTATATTTTTTTAATTACAAATTACCCCTCAATCTTTCTGATTATAACAAAAAAAACAATGAAAATACAAAAAAACCCTTAAAATAAGTGAAGTTAAATTTGACTTTAAGGGTAATCTAGTCATTTTACTATTTTGAAAAAGTTGAAATGACTAAAAAGCCCTTGGATGCAAGGTTATTATTATTATTTTGCTTTGAAGGGTACTTAATTCATTCTAATGTTATAAAAAAGTGAGAAGATCCCGATTAATTTGATAATGCTAGTTGAATGTGGTGAAAAGACCATTTTGAGACCAATTTTTAGTTCATTAGCTTTTATTACGGAGGGCTAAAATGTCATCATACTGTAGTAATTCATAGTGCAACGAGTCTTTGTTCATGGTAAAACACTGATATCTCAATGTTTATATATAATTAGGATATACATTATAAAAAAAATCAAATTAAAAGGTAGATAACTAAAAAGTAAAATACATGACTCACTTTAAAATCATGACAAATTTCATTTTGGTTCAAAAGTTTATTTTGTTCATTTTTCAATCACTAAATTCGAGAGAGGAGAGAGAATGTTTGTTGATTGCCATAATTTTACCAACTAAAAAGGCCAACCTTAGTGTCAAAGGGTTCTGTCCGATGATATGAGTTCTATGGTGGTGGTTTTTTCTCTAAAAATGACAGGAATGACAAATCAAGTTTGATTTTGATTTTTTGGATTAAGTCACTTTTGTTTTTTTTGGTGATTTTAGAGTGTTTTAGGTGATTTATATTCGTTGTTATTGTGTTTAAGGTGTTTTTATTTTTCATCCACCATTGTTTTAGAAATAGTAGGTGATAGGTCATTTGCTAGCTCTTGAAATATTTCAATTGCTTAATTAAAAAAAATACAGGAGTCATCCACTTATAAGAACAAAATAATAATAAAAAAGGCATAGACATACTAATTCCCAATGGTCCAAACATAAAAAGGATAAGATAAATAAAAAATTGATTAATAAAAAGAACAAAATAAACACACCAGCAAAACTGAGTAAGTTTGTTAAGTCCCATGAGCTAGATCATACGAATAAAATAATCTAATAGAAAGCAAAATGAAAAATATTATGAAGCCTAATTCTCAAACCAACCAGCTGTCAAAGGAAAAAACAGTAAAATATGAAATCTTTTTTTTTTAAAAGATCCAAAGAAACTCTGGTTAACCTTCCAAACCCAGGACCTACATCATGAGACTGGGTCAAGCCTATTAAAAGGAAAGCAAAGAAAATCATGAAGCCTAATTTTTAACAAAGTCAACATCGAATTATGAAATAAAAAAAAGAAAATTAGCGTAAAAAAAATTGATGTCAATCCATATTAACCTTCCAAACTCGTGATCCAGGTTATGAGGTCATAGTCACCCCACAAAAAAATCTCGAAATCTAATTTCAAATCAACTAAATGTTTAAGGATGAAAATAAAATTAAAAAAATTTAAGTAAGAAGTAGTAATAAAAATAATAAGGACTAAAATTCATATAAGAACAAAATGACAAGAAACCTTTAAATTTTGGTTGGACCAGTTCGAATTCCGAGAAGAGGAGAGAGAAAACAAATGGGAGTAGGAAAAAGAAGTTGTTACCGCCAAGATGCCAATCATCGCCCTACATGCGCCGTCCTAATGAAAAGAATGCAGCGCGTCACTTTATATGACATGAAATACGATCGTTTTTGGCCGCTGGAGGAGGTAACATGCTTCATTTGAATGCAAGGGACATCCACGTGCTAGCTCATCGATCGCACACCAACCCAATTGGTCTGCCCATCTACCATAGTTTAATATATACTTGTTAGTTTTAATTTTAGTCCCTTAAAACTTAATTGTTTTATGTTAACATTATTTAATTATATTTTATTGAATTAAGCATCAACAAAGTGAAACAAAAATTTATGAGGCATTGCGAGAACCTTATATCCAGGCAAATAAAATAAACTATAAAGTTAAGTCCCAAATAAAGTCAATGTGAATGGATCAAATTAGAAAAAAAAGATGAGTGGCTGAAAGAAAAAAAAAAAATTATTTTAATATATTTCTAAGCAAAAATTATTTTAAAAAATAACCACTACCATATTTCTAAATAAAACATAAATTAAGATGCTAGAATATGTATTAATACCAAGAAAAAAGAAGAAGATATATTTAACCTCAAGCTATCATCCAACCCACGTCCGGATTCCTAAATAAAAAACTTTTATGGCTTGTAAACCTTTGCCTTAAGATTTATGACTTTAAAATTATTAAATACGAGGACCTATTTATCTTAAAATGACAACATTTCTATGATAAAAACTTCAATGGTAAAGTTAATTGGATAACATTTGATAGATGAAGGACTCATTTCAAGGTTGTTTTTGTTCGGGGACCTAATTAAAAATCATGTGATATTCAGGGGACAAACTTTCCTGATAATAATTAATATAGTCTAAATAACTCTAACATTAAAAAAACATACACCGACAAATCAAGTACACGCAAAATAAACATCAATATTCAAAAAGGTTGAGACCAAGATATAATTTCTGAATTTATAGGGACTAATCTGTTAATTTATTAAGAGAATAGTGACTGAGCTATAATTTACTCACCCGAGGGGAAAAAAAATCTACGAAAGCTTCCCAGAAAAGACAGCAGACGCGGCCAAGTCGTCGAAGGGAACTAAACTCCAAACTCCTAGCTAATAAAATCTTTGCATGTAAAAGGAAATCAGCCCTTCACCACAAAAAAAAAAAAAATAATAAAATACTCTAATAAGTAGTAATACCCTAGAAAAAAAAGAAAAAAAGAATAGAGTGAGCCAGAGCATTCCTTAAAGAGACACACAGAACCACCCCAGCCCACCCCTAGGGAAAAAAAAAAAAATCTCAATCGGTGACTCCAAAAGGGATAAAAAGGAGTTGGAGAGTGAAAGACCTGTCAATCAATCAATCCTCTTCATATCTCTCTGTTTGTAACTTCTATGGACTCTGAATTTTGTTCACTGTTGTTTTGCCGCGAATTCTGGAACTTTATCATTATTTTGTTTTATATACAGGTTTAGAAATGGCAGCTACAGCTGGCTCAAGTTCTGTATTGATGATGAACGTGCCTCAAACCCGTGCACCCCTTACTCCTCCTAAAGATGATACTCTCTCAAGGAAGAACCGGATAAACCTAATTCAGCCTCGCCGTTTCCCTTTGATTCGATTCCACTTCAACCACCATCAATCTTGGAATTCCGTTTCCTCCAAAAGGTAATCAACCGTTTCGATCCATTTCTTGGAACTTGAACTGTTATGTGCTGTTGAGATTTTACACTTTGTTACGATTTTGAGGTATTTGATGATGATGAGTTTATGCTTATGAACATGTTTGCTTTGTTATCTGAAGAACAATCCTTTTCTTTTGTTTATGTTTTTTTTAAGGTGGTCACACGAGATTGCTACGGGTGGATCAGGCTCTCTTAGAAAGAAGAATAATGCTTGGAAACAATGTAGTTCTTCCCTCGGCGAGAGAGTGGCCGGGGCATCTTTTCCAGAACAATTTAAGTGCATGTCTTGCTCCCTTAACCGTCTTAGAAGCCGCTATAGCATCAAAGGATCTACACCAACTATACCAAGAGCCTTTGTTGATAAGTCTGCTTTTAATTTGTCTGGCCATTCACTTGATACTGCTTCTGTAAGTAAATTGCTCCCACACCGATTGTTGATGGCCATCTGCCCTATTTTGAGGCATCGAAATGTTTTGTTTTTCTCTTCTAGTTGAATGAAGAAGGCTGTATTAAAAGGAGGCGCCGACATAACCACAACTAGGAAAATAAAGCGTCTTATTGCTTGGAAAAATAAAGCTCTTTAGTTTCATTGAGTATCATTTATAGAGAAAATTTAAGATCCCCCCAGAGTGGCACAAAAAGAAAACAAAATGCTGCTGTGTCTCACATCAGCTGCCTCTAAAAAAAGAGGTCTTTGAGAATTTTTGCTTGTTGAGAACTTTTCAGTTTTTTAGATTTTTTTTTTGGAAACAGAAAGTTGTTGAAAATATGTTTATCAATCCAAATAAAAATAGTTTTTTTTTTTGGAAATTGTGTTTTCTATGACACGTTTGAGATTTCTATCCTCCTAGTGTTCTATGGTGGGTTAGGCTCGGACGATTGACGATTTTAGGGCTTGGATTAAAGAGAAATGAAAGTACGGTTTGTATATTGAATTGGGAATGAATATAAAGGGCTACTAGCTTCATTCTCTTAGGTTCTCTGGGAATCACACCTAGAAAGAGAAAAAACCTAAGCATCACAACCAGGATTCTTAGAAATCACACCGAAAAGCGATTGCATAGCACAATCATGGAAGCATAATTGCTGGAAATTTAATCCATAAATTCTTCTTCTTCATATTGAAATATTACACTGCTAATGACTTTATTTAGAGTTCCTAATACTCTCACTCCCTTAAGGACGTGAACTCCTAAACAATAAAAAAATAAAAATTACAATACCTATTAGGTTCATTTTGCATTAGTTCCCAGGAAAGAAATGAAAATAAGACTTTGCATCAGGCACTTGGTTCAGTGGCTTTATTCTTTTATACGATATCTATTAAAATTCAGTGGCATATGCATAAGTTAATTGATAAGAATCAAAAGGTTAATCCATCAAAAAAAAAAAAAAAAAAAAAGAAAGAAAAAGGAAAAGAAAAAGAAGAGGGGAAAAGTAAGCAATTCGAGCTGGCTTGGTACAAATCTATTTGGGGAAGTTCATGCCATGTTTGAGCTTACTGTAATTGTTCTTTAGATTAGCTCTAAGCCAACAATCATAAGCTTTCACCTGCTCAATTGGAGCATAGGTTTTGCTTGGTGCTCTTACTGTTACTAGAGTGCATTCACTGTTATCTTAATGATAATAGCTGGAGAGTCTTTCTTCATTTATGAAAATTGCATGATTGCTGTCCCTGATTGTGTTGGTTCCAAAGTCTGTTCAATTCCAGTGTACCCATTTCATTGCCTGCCTGCTTAGATAATTGCAACCTGATTTGTTGTAGTCTTTTTACGCTAATGATGTATGCATGTTCTTCTGGATGGCTGATTGTTGTCTGCATAATTTCCAGGTGAAGCATGTTCATGTCCCATGTACATCGATGGGTCCAAATGAGCCACATGCAGCAAGTATAGGCTGCCCAGATGGCATTCTTGAGAGACAAGATTCTGATTTATTAGATTCGGAATTAGAAAGGGCAAGACTATTTGAGTTTTTGCATTCTGAACTTCAATGTCACCCAAAGTTGCACAGAGGGCAACTGAAAAATGGACTCCGTTATCTTATTCTACCAAATAAAGTTCCACCAAACAGGTATAGTTCATGCACTCCTGTCTAGTTTATGCTTTTCATCGTGTTTGCAGGGCATGCCACTTTAAGATTTCTAAATACTTAAGGTTATTTTAAAAGATGGTGACTGCATGATAGTAGATGCTTGATCTATAGTTCATTCAAAAAACTTATATTCACTTCTTATAGCAGCTTAAGATATCATTAGACATTCCATTACATTTTATTTACCGTATGTCCTTATGAAATGATGTGTGAGAGGATCTAATGGTGACATTTGGGGCATGATTCAGAGGCGAACTCCTCAACACATGAAGGAAAAGATAAACCATAAATAAAAATTCATAATAAATAAAATAACCAAGTGCTCTTCCTCATAATCATTGAACAGTAAGCATCTTTTTTATAAAAATGACTCTTCCATTAACATCAATTTAGGAAATAATCTTCTATCAGTGTGATATTAAAGATTAGTTTCAATATCAATAGGTAATTCCAAGACTTATGCTTTTTGAGGAATTGGTTTGCTCCATGAATGCTTGACCATAGATGCTTGTCTAAAGTTCTCCATATGTTCATTCTCCTGCGGCACATGATGCTGACAACTAACTTATTGTCCAAACCTTTTCTTCAAATTAGATGTGATTGGCATTTGGTGTTTTACTTGTGGAAATCTAATGGATTAAAAATGTGAAATATGTTAGCATGTCCAACAAAAACTTCTACTATGGCTATACATTAACTTCAATATCTCACAAGAGCAAAGCTAACGTTACAAGGAGCGTAAGGTAAAGCATATTGAATTCATGACCATGTTGAAGTATATAGTAGTTGCAGGGTTATGATACTAAATTAGTTCAGTGAATTTCACTTTAGCTTACCAAATGATTTTAGAACTTATCACTGCATATTAGATTCTTGTTGCGCAAAAGATGTGTAGTAGTGGAATTTGCAAAATCATATTTGCTTTTTTCCCCCTCGCATTCTAAATCTAGAGAGGCCTGAACTCTTTTCTTGTCGATCCTTTCACTCCCAATCTATACAGCACCCTAAGTTTTTTTTTTTTGTTTCCATCTAGTGAGTTATATATAGAAAGAGAGGATGCTATCCATAATTGAGGCTTTTAATTTAGAAGGTGATACTTGGTGTGGTCAATACTCATTGTTCGTTCTCTCATATACAAAACTAATTTTCAATTTGTTAGGTTTGAGGCACACATGGAAGTTCATGCAGGATCAATAGATGAGGAAGATGATGAGCAAGGAATTGCACATATGATTGAACATGTTGCATTCCTTGGAAGTAAGAAACGCGAGAAACTTCTTGGAACAGGTGCCCGATCTAATGCTTACACTGATTTCCACCATACAGTTTTCCACATTCATTCACCAACCAGTACAAAGGTTTGTCACATTTCTCAAATTTTGCTTACAGTAACACTTGATTGAATTAATGGTTTTGATTTGGGTTCTTGACACTTTTGAAGTTCTGGTTGTTTCCCTTCACTCTTTCACATGATATATTTTTTTATCTGTTTTTTTCCTTGCAGCTCTATGGTAACTTTTGATAGGTTCAAGAAAGTAAACAACTAGAGTTTGTAGATAAATAATTCTATGCCATGATGGATTAATATGAAAAAATAAAATCCATCTAGAGATTCAATGTGCTTATATAGCGGAAAAAGAAAAAGAAAAGTTAAAATGATATAAGGCACTGACTACAAATGCAAAGATGGTTTATACTAGAGTTGATATCTTATATATGAGCAAAAAGCAGTTAACACTACAACGCAAGGATTACAACCACAAAACAAGGAATATATGCGTGCATCAGACACTGCACAACAGTCATGTATACTAGAAGACATTTTAATGGCAAGCACAAACCCGTGTGTTTGTGTGCATTTGCAGATTTGCTTCATCTGATTCATACCGAGTTGCACTGTTAATATATTTTGCATCTGCTGGAAGGAAAAAAGGACTTCAGAACATGCACCCAATGTATCAAACTAAAGTTATTTTTGCACATTGAAAACAACTTTAAATCTTATTGTTCAATTTATCCTTTGCATGGCATAGTGTGCATTAAGCATTTGATGAAGTTACAAAAGCAAAAAAACTGTACTTTGGATAAGTTTCATTAATTTTGTGGTATGCTTGAATTCTAGTGGAGTTGCAAAGAGTTATGTAGACCCAATATGGTATGCATGTGATGCTATAAAAATTAGTATCCGTGCAACATGTTGAGAGGATTAAGGAGATATATTAGCATGTCTTGTGATACAATATCTTCCTACGTGCCTATTGTAATTGTATTCTAGTATAAACTACCTTATCTTTACGTCTTGGTTTCTTTTGCTTGCTTCTTAAACCAGTACTTTTTTATTAAATTTCAACATGTGGTATTTATTGATGCAAATGGTGCTTGCCAGGATGCTGATGGAGATCTACTCCCCTCTGTGCTGGATGCCTTGAATGAGGTACAGATAAAGAAATTGCTCATGTATTTGAGATGCTTCCCTTAGTTTGGTAAAAATATATTTGTCAAGAAGACATATGTTTGCTATCATGATGGCTTGTGGAATAAAGATGTGACGATTTGTGTTTTTATTTAACATGTTTGTTTCATTGAACAGATAGCTTTCCACCCAAGTTTCCTTGCTTCTCGAGTTGAAAAGGAAAGGCGCGCTATACTTTCAGAACTACAAATGATGAATACTATAGAATACCGTGTTGACTGCCAGGTACAGACTCAATGTTGCCTATATGTTGAACTAGTTAATGTTTGAATATTTCTGCTTATTATTGATGTTTGATGATTTTCTTTTAAATGTAGCTGTTACAACATCTACATTCAGAAAACAAGCTTAGCAAAAGGTTCCCGATTGGACTGGAAGAGCAGATTAAGAAGTGGGATGCGGATAAAATTAGGAAATTTCATGAGCGTTGGTACTTCCCTGCAAATGCAACTCTATACATTGTTGGCGACATTGATAACATTTCAAAGACAGTTCACCAGATTGAAGTATGCCCAAAACTTTGTTGATCGTAATTTGTAGTAATTAAATAGTGTCTGGCTTAGTAGCTTAGGTATCTTTCTTGAAAAAAGGACTATAATTACTTCTTGCTATGCAGAATGTCTTTGGACAAACTGGTCTGGAAACCGAGACAGTTTCTGCTCCTTCTCCAAGTGCATTTGGTGCAATGGCTAGTTTTCTTGTTCCTAAACTCTCAGTTGGGCTCCCTGGAAGTTCATCCCGTGAAAAATCATCTAGTTCTCTTGACCAATCTAAAATCATTAAAAAGGAAAGGCACGCGGTTCGTCCTCCTGTGGAGCATTATTGGTCTCTCCCTGGAAGCAATGCAAATTTGAAGCCACCACAGATATTTCAGCATGAGTTTCTTCAGAATTTCTCAATTAATATGTTCTGCAAGGTATGAACAATAAGAGTAGCACCAACATTCTGCAGTGTGCTGGTTTTTGTGCTGATGTTCTCGTTTTATTTTATCCTCCTATTTATAGGGGTGATGATTACTTTTGCTTACATCTCACCACATTCTAACTTCAGTAAAAAGCATCATTTTATCTGCATAATACTGTTTCTGCCATCATGCACAAGTTGTGATACCAAACAGTAAAATTGAAGAGTTGTTGGCTGTAGAGAATCTAGTCCAAATTAATACTCGTGATTCTAGTGACTGGAAAATGGAATCTTGGCAGACAGTGAATCCATTGAGTTGTGTTTCTTTTTTATTGTTTAATATATAATAACTTTGATGTTAGAAGAATAGCCAGACTTTTAACAAGGAAGGACTTCATTTGCATTTGTTTGACGATTTACTCGAGACAGTGCTATGACTGGATCAATTTTTCATCATTTAAGAAGCTTGTTCGACTGTATGTTTTGATTTGAAGTTTTAATATTCAGCTTATAAAGTTGAATCTTAGGTCCCCTTGTTAAGTTTTAACATTTCATTTGGAACGTTTTTGAAGGAATGAATTGAATTCTACAAAATGGCAGTCTGAGTTGAAATAAAGACTTTCCATGTTACTTTTAATAGATTAGAAACAAAAAAAAAGTGTATGTTCTGAATTTTGTAATGGGCCACTTTAAGTCAACTCTTGAGTAACTAATCACATGAAAGTCAATTCAAATTGATTCTCATGGGAATTCTTTTAGCAATTTGTTTCATGATTTTGATTCCAAACTGGGTTTTGTAAAAATTAAGAAGACCGTAGCTTATCCCAACAGACAATTGCTGACCTATAAAGAACGAAGTTCACTGTGAACATGTATAAAATCTTCAACACCAAAAGATATATAATCTTTGAATTTGTTTTTCAAGGTTTTACAACCTAAGTTTGTTTCATGAGTTATTTTCAGTAGTAAATGGCCTCACTCTTGAAATTGGTCTCTTGATGGTTTCTAACTCCCCTTTGATAACCCAAGTTTATATGTTTTAGTGTTGTGGAATTGCTAATTATTGTTGATTTCTTACTTTTGAATGGCGAGACCCTGAAGCACTGACACTAACAAGGCATGCCGTGGATTTATGGCTATTATAGAGAACTACCTGTCAACTCCTCACAAAGGACACTAACTCAAGATTCTATTCATTCATACATGTGTCATATTTCAAACTGATTCATGATATGTGGATAACATTCTCTGTAATGCTGTTTGAAAGGGCAGTATTGTTTTCACATCTTAGTCAAAGGAAAAAAATAATTGGTTACTAATAACCTAGCCTTCCCATGCTATTGTTTCTGTAACCCTAAACCGCTTTTCATGGTATGCTGTGTTGAAGAACATTTTTGTGTTCCCATAAACATAAAAACATGAATATTTTCTCTGGTTTCCTTAATGTAATTTAAGAGCTTCCCCAAATCTGGTTTGTCTTAAACACTTACAGTTAAATGCTGTTAAATTCTTTATCTGCATGAAGAAACTCATGCTTTTCTATTCGGTTTTATGTTTCTCCTGATGGTCTTGCCTAGTATTTTATGTTCTACTTACAGAAATATTAGCCTTTGGAAAGTGGGTTTAATTCCTTGTTTTTTTTTTTTTTGGTTTGGGATTGACATCATGCTCTGGATTTTTCGGCAGATTCCGGTGAGCAAGGTCCAAACATATGGTGACTTGCGTAATGTTTTGATGAAGAGAATTTTTCTATCTGCACTGCACTTCCGGATTAATACAAGATACAAGGTTTGTGCTTGTTATATTATATTTTAAGACTTTTTTTGTGCTTGTTTCTTCTGTTTCCTATCCTATTCTTTGCCATTTAATCTATGATTGGTTTGGCCTTTAATTAATTTCTCCATAAATATCAGTTTTAATTTATTGCGTCGCTTTACTTCCTTGTTTGTTTGGGCACTGCCTTTTAATGGCTTTTAAATGGGAGTATAAAAATTGAAAATGAGTTTGGCTCCTTGTAAACACAGATTATGAATGGTGATGGTTTTATTGTTGACAATGCTTAAAGTTTCTTCTGATTATTGATCATGAATTTAGCTATACTTTCACCTCAATGGGCAGCATGAAAGTCTCTGCAAATTTATCAATTATAATTTGAACCCAAACATATAGCAATTCTGCAGACTGCTGGTAAAAAGATGGAAGTTGGCGAATTGTCTATATCAGGCTGAATTCTGTTTGTATAGGTCCACATCACCTAGTTTGATTAGCCCTCCACTTTTTTTTAAAAAAAATTTTCAGAGTTCAAATCCACCATTCACCTCAGTTGAATTGGATCATAGTGATTCTGGAAGGGAAGGATGCACTGTCACAACTCTTACAGTAACTGCAGAACCCAAGAATTGGCAAAATGCAATTAAAGTTGCTGTTCAAGAGGTTCGTATCTTTCTGTTCTTACCTTCCTCACTCTTCATTATATAGCTAATGCAATTTCATTTAATATTTTTTTTCTATTTCCATTCTTCTTTTTGTTCCCCTTATTTGCTAAATGCAGAACAGGCATTCGTTTGTTTGATAAGATTACATTAGCAGTTGCAACTATTAATAGTAGTCTTCGGTACGGAATGCATCTATTTGTGTATGTAAAAGATTCTAGGGACAGAAAGCACTGTGTCTTATTTGATACTGCTACTAATTCTCTTCAATTACATTCAGATCCTTTTCCTTTTCTTATTATTCGTTACAATATTTTATAGATTATGTTTGATGCAGGTTCGAAGGCTTAAAGAATTTGGTGTCACAAAAGGTGAATTAAATCGCTACATGGATGCTCTTCTAAAAGATAGCGAACATCTGGCAGCCATGATTGATAATGTGTCATCTGTTGATAATTTGGAATTTATCATGGAGAGTGATGCTCTTGGCCATACTGTGATGGATCAGAGACAGGGACATGAGAGTTTGTTTGCTGTTGCTGGAACAGTCACACTTGAAGAAGTAATTTTCACCCATAGTGACCGTAACTATTATTGCCTGTTGTGCCACACAAGTAACATGAGCGTGCTCATAATCCAGGAAGCCATAACTTCATTCATTGTCATAAGAGCTTATATTTTTTTATTGACTCTTACTGTCATATTTTATCCCTGCATCTTTTCAGCATGTAGCTTGAAATTGCTTTAGAACCACCATGCTATTATTGGTAAAGCGATTGATATGGAGCCATAGTTAGTATTGTGCCAAAATCCAATATACTAGATAATTTTTCTAATGGTTTGATGCTTCACAAATTTTCCATTACCATTTATCAGATGCCTTGATTTCTCGTCTTTCAACTTGAATTTGTATGTTGATGAGGTTTTCTAGGAGAAATATTTGTGGTTATGTTTGTTCTGAAGGTGATATTTTCCTTTGGGTAGTAGATGCTTATTGAATGTAATGCTTGTTTGCATAGACTAGTGTGTTTTCTGAAGTTTTTGAAGTTGATAATAAGGATTGAGAGTTTTTTTATATACTCTTTTGTTTGTGAATTTTTTTTTCATGACTTTTTCTAATTATCCTCTCTCTCTCTCTCTCTCATAGGTCAATTCTATTGGTGCCAAGTTATTAGAATTTATCTCTGATTTTGGAAAACCAACCGCACCAATTCCTGCAGCAATTGTTGCATGTGTTCCGACGAAAGTGTATTTTGATGGATTGGGTGAAACTGAGTTCAAGATATCATCAAGTGAGATTATAGCTGCCATAAAATCAGGATTGGAGGAAGCAATTGAGGCTGAGCCAGAGGTATCCACATGGAACTTAGCATGCTTTATTCTTTCAACTATTATTTGTTTTTGCATTTTTATACATAAAGCCATTATTGAAATAAACTTCAATGGCAAGTTCAATTATTTGATTTTATGTGCAGCTTGAAGTGCCAAAGGAACTGATAACTTCAACACAGTTAGAGGAGTTACGATTACAACTCACGCCGTCCTTTATCCCTTTAGTTCCAGATGCAGATTACACGAAATTGCATGACCCAGAAACAGGCATCACTCAGTGTCGTCTTTCAAATGGAATTGCTGTAAATTACAAGGTATTGTTGTGCATGTTTTTATTCAGTTGGTCGCTCCGTTAGGCTGATATGTTTTGATGTTTCTGTAATATGCAATTGGAATTGGGTTCCTATTGTGTTTCCAATTCATAGCAATTATGCAGTTAATCCCTAATAGCCATCCCTTGTTGTAGTGTAACAGTGTTAGTGGTATTTCATTTTGAAGACATGTTGTATTTCGAGTTTACTCCACTGCAAAGCAAAAATATACTTCTTGTCTGCTCCATTTTTCACTCATGTTTTGCAACTTGATGGAAGTATGATGATAAAAAACTTGATGGATATATAATGAGAATATGCTTAAATATATCACCAACAAATTCATTTGTAGTTTAAGCCCATGCTGCTGTACAGATATCCAAAAGTGAATCCCGGGGAGGTGTCATGCGGCTAATTGTGGGCGGGGGCCGAGCAGCTGAAAGTTCTGAGTCAAAAGGAGCAGTTGTTGTGGGTGTTCGAACTCTCAGTGAGGGTGGTCGTGTTGGCAACTTTTCAAGAGAACAGGTTAGTGTAGTATTATATGTTATGTTTCTTTTTAAAATCAAATATTAGAAAGTTCTCCATTGTGCTGGTTAGGCTATTAATTCTGAAATGAATTATGAATGTAAAAAAGTAAATCATCAATATCATTATTGCTAGTGGTGCTTGTCATCAATTTTCTATGATTAAAATTTTCAATTTGCATCTGAAAGATCTGCCGTACAAAACTCAGTTTAAATGGTAGTGCAGGCTGGTTGTTTGAGACTTGAGGAAACCTTGGACCATCTTTTTGCCAAAGGAAATTCAACAGTTATGGTCCTTTTAGATTACGGTCTTGGAATGGAGAATTTGGAGACAGCCCTACCCTTTATTGTTTTTGATGTAGAGCGTGCACTTACAAGAGTTGAACACATACCTTTGTTGTTGCAAAATTCCTCTAGATTTTTACATTGCAAAAGAGAGAAAAATTGAAACGGTGATGAGTGTGTATGAAATATGAACAGCTATGTGAAGAGAGATTGGGAAAATCATCAGGAAACTATGTAGCTGTTTAGATAGACATTTCAAGAAGATTATCCAAACCATAAAAAATAAAAAAATGGATGGTTGGGATTTAGAAACAACTGAACTTTAGGTGAGAATTTTGCTCAGAGATGTTATCAGGTTACATATATACTCTATTTTCTAGAGAACAGAATTTTTTGAATTTTGGCGATCATTTTTATCAGTAAATTAGCTTTGATAAGGAATCATTTGCAGATGAGGTTTTGTTGCAGTTGGATATTTAATTATGAAGAATTTGGAGGGAAAACATATATATAACGTGAACTGTGTATATAATATGCTTGTGTTTAAGAAAATTAGAGTTTGTAAATTGGGGACAACAGACTAGGAAAGTTCATTATGAGTATGAGAAATTAATATTCCAAAGATAGAATTGTGGTCAAAATCTTAATTTATCAGGTTTGAATGTGTAGTGCATGATGGGTTTTCAAATTTATAGAACCGCCACAACATTATGTGAAGTCAGTTGCAAGTTTTCTTGCAATCATATTTTTTATGCATGTTGGGAAGTTTTCTCAGCAATTTATTTTATCCTTGTAACTGTGCAATATGCTTCTCCAGGTAGAACTTTTTTGTGTGAATCACCTGATAAATTGCTCTTTGGAGTCAACTGAGGAATTTATTTGTATGGAGTTCCGCTTTACTCTGCGAGACAATGGGATGCGAGCAGCATTTGAGTTACTTCATATGGTGCTTGAGGTAACCCAATCAACAACCAAAATATGCTAATCTGTAAATGTTTGGTGTTTCATTTTTAGGCGTTTGGTTGTTTTGGTCGCTTTTCATGGGTGCCACATTCTTGGCTTCTGATACTGATATTTTGATACTTGAAATTACTGAATCCCAGCATAGCGTTTGGCTGGATGATGCATTGGACAGAGCCAGGCAACTATACTTGTCATATTACCGGTCTATTCCCAAAAGCTTAGAACGTGCAACTGCTCACAAGCTCATGACAGCAATGTTGAATGGGGATGAGCGATTTATTGAGCCAACCCCACAATCATTACAAAATCTAACACTGAAATCCGTAAAGGAAGCAGTGATGAATCAGTTTGTTGGTGGAAACATGGAGGTGTGTGATTATCTACTTGTTAATCCTGCATATCACATGTGGATACAAATATTTCATCATATAAAAATTGCATGCCTTTATTGTTCAGGTCAGTATTGTTGGGGATTTCTCGGAGGAGGAGATTGAGTCTTGCATTATTGATTACCTGGGCACAGTTAGAGCAACAAGAGATTTTGATCGTGAACAAGAATTCAATCCTGTCATGTTTCGACCATCGCCATCTGATTTGCAATTTCAACAAGTAAGGATCAAAACATTTTTTGTAACTTGAAAATTCTCACATTTGAGAATTAAAATGTCAGGAATCTTCCTGAAGATTACTGTTAGTAGGGTTGAAATGAGCTGAGCTTGCCAGCAACACTGCTCAGCTTGTTTGTAAAACAAGGCTTGTTTTAGAATTAAGGCTGAACCAAACAAGCATGGACTTGACTGCTCAGCTTAACAGCCTATCTATACAGATAAGAACCTCAATTCAGTCCTATGTTTTGACTTGTTGGAGATTAACAGCAAGGGAATTAAATAAGTTCTGTTGAGTTGCCCATGTCAGAGTTCCAAAATTGAGCTTGCAGAGGCTGTCAGTAAAACATGCCAGTTGATGTGTGCTGAGCCTGTCCTTGAGCTGGCTTGTTGGAGCTCAATTTGAGCTTGAGCAAGTTTGAGCATTTCATCAATGTGACCGAGCTAATCCTGCAAGCATGTAGCAATTGGCTCGGCTCGGCTGAAGCCCTAGCTTGTACCAGATATCCTAGTTTGGTTTTTTCCTTTGTTAGGTTTATGGAAGTAACCTGTGTCATTTTATATCTGTATGACAAGAGTTCCTAAAGTATGTCTCTTAAGCAGGTCTTTTTGAAGGATACTGATGAGAGAGCATGTGCATATATTGCTGGTCCTGCACCAAATCGTTGGGGTTTCACTGTTGATGGAAAAGACCTATTTGAGTCGATGAGTGGCATTTCAGTTACAGCTGGTGAGTTTTCGTTCTATAAGTAGTACTAATAAATTTGCTGCTTGTATTTTGATTCTTGGAAGCTTCTTAAGAATTAGTAAATTTGCTTCTTGTAAGACTTCTCAAGAGTTGCAAGGGCATAATGGAATGAATTAAGAAATAAAAAAAGGGAAGAACTGTGTTGCAAATTCTTGGATAAGTTGTTGTCAGGAAGGATGGGGACAGGAAAGTATTCCTTTATTCTTTGTGGTGTCATGCTTCAGGTGCTTTTAGGGGAGTTTCTTTAGCTGATATTCAGCGGAATTGGGCTGCTCATTTATGATATTCATTTTGCTTTATTATTTTGAAGGATTACTTATTCTCCATCAAGCTTTTGTTGTTTTTTTGCTATTAATACATTCTTCTCTTTTTTTTAAAAAAAACATTTGGGAAAAGCCCTTTATGTTAACCCTTTATCACTTTTCTTGTAATCTTGTCCTGTATTCACCTGCTTATTTATTTTCCATCCTGAAATTTTGTCACTGAACAAGGATAGCTGAATAGCCTCACCGGGGTAGCTGTTTTTAAGATGGAATTGTTTTAATATCTCTTCTAAAATCTGTATGTAAAATTAATGGTCATATATAATCATGTAAATAGGATATCTGTCTTAGTTAATTCACTGCATTTTTAATACAACATTCAAGGACTTGCAAGAAATGTTGCTCACTTTCCAGAAGGCATGGATTGTACGAGTAACGAATCGGTTTGGTTTCCAATGTGTCTACTGAATTTTCATGTTGCATTTCTTTTGGATTGAAAACTGTTGATCTTGTCTGCTTACAGAAGATGGTGGTTGACAAGTTAATATAAAATGTATTATTTAGGCTTACCTTTCGTTGTGAATATTGTCTGGCTCTCACTTCTGAACTGTTTACCTGTGTAGACAGTTGAAAACAACTCTATTTCCCCCCCAATAAACTGAAGTATGACTAGTTACGGCAGTGTTTGGGAACGTGGTTTCGTTTCCCAAAAATTTGATTTTTTTTTTGTTTAAAATTAATATTTTTTAATGTCTTCAGATCATTTTAATGTGCTGATGTTAAAAATAATTTTTTTAAAATAAAAAAAATATTATTTTGATGCATTTTGAGCCAAAAGCACTTTGAACTGCAACCGCTACCACACTCCCAAACACCTCTAATTAATCTCATAGCTGGCCAATGCTTTGCAGATGCACAACCAAATTCTGACCCACAGCAGATAGACAGGAAGGATGTCCAGAAGGATAAGCAAGGAAAACTTCGCAGTCATCCTCTCTTTTTTGGCATAACAATGGGGCTACTGGCTGAGATCGTAAATTCACGGTAATTTTTCTGACATACTGTGCTTAGGAAGCACGTGCATCTATATGATATCACTGCATATTTTAGCAATTCACTATCATGCGTTCATTAACCAGTGATATTCTTTATTTCTTGCACCTTGTGAAAGCATTCATCTAGAACAGTACCTGAGGGTATTTAGTCTAGCTGTATTGTACTCTGCAAAACAGCTTCTCCCTAAGGATGAGGGGTCTTGCCACCCTAAACACAAACAAGCAGAGAAGTGTGTATCCATTTAATGCTACAAAATTATTTTGGAAAGTTATTAAAGTTTTTACTATTGTACCATGGATGCTCTGTGCATTTTACTCTTTGGCAACACTTCTTTCAAATCTCGAGTACAGATTAATAATTTTCTGAAGGAGCCTTTCTTGATAGCAAGATGGGACAGTAATCTTTTAGTTTTGAATTATGCAGCCTGAATCTGAATTATTTGTAGCTACCATAGCTATGAATTATTTGTATTTTCTTTCAGCAATATCTTTGTTTTGTGCAGGCTTTTTACCACAGTCAGGGATTCTCTTGGGTTGACATATGATGTATCGTTTGAGTTAAGCCTGTTTGATAGGCTTAAGCTTGGATGGTATGTGGTATCAGTAACATCAACTCCAGGCAAGGTGGGGCTCATTTCCCTATATTTTCATCTAATAATCTATTTGTCTGTTCTGACTTATTCACTAGCTTTGGCTTTATTGACATGCAGGTACATAAAGCGGTTGATGCATGCAAAAGTGTTCTTAGAGGGTTGCATAGCAACAAGGTTGCCCAGAGAGAGTTGGACAGGGTTAGATATTATACTACTAGAATAATCTTTTTGTTTTCTGTGATCAACAGCATTTAGCTTGGGACATAGGATTCTAATCCATTGAAGCAAACATGTTTAATGGAAATGATGAAAAACTTTTCCAGATGTTTGTTGTTGTTACCCTTCTTAACAGCTTTTGCTTTAATTAAGTTGTCAGCTGGGTTTTATTTTTCTTTCTTTTTTCTTATTAGGGAATATCTAATTGTATAATGCGGTGGGGTTGTCTTTTATATATGCTTGTATCTTATGTTTTTATGGATGTGTACATTTCTTTTTAACACTTTGCAATTACAGGCAAAACGGACACTGCTAATGAGACATGAAACTGAGATTAAGTCCAATGCCTATTGGCTTGGATTGCTTGCTCATTTGCAAGCCTCTTCTGTTCCGAGAAAGGTAAAAAAAAATATCTTTGAAGCTTAATTTTCCATCCTTCAGTTCTTGTCTTCTAACTAGAGAAAGTATCGACTGCATATGACCTGTTCTATTTGGTTTTGGGGTTCAGGACGTCTCATGCATTAAAGATCTCACTTCACTATATGAAGCAGCAACTATTGAGGACATATACGTTGCATATGAACAGTTGAAAGTAGATGAGGATTCTCTGTATTCATGCATTGGGGTTGCTGGGGCACAAGCTGGAGAGGAGATTAATGGTAAGTAACAATAGTCCGCCGTTAAATGTTTCCTCATATCTAAAGTGTATTAGCACATTAATTCATATTTTAGCTGTTATCTCATTTTTCTTGGACATTCTGCACGAGGAACATCATGTCTTGTTTTTCAATTTCATTTTTGGCTTTTCAGTGGCATATTTTCTATGAAATGCTTGCATCTGTCTCCTTTTCTTTTTTTCCCTCCTTTTTCTCTTCACACCTTTTGCTTCATTTATTTAAGATCTTTTCTTAAATTTCTTAAATTGTTCTCCCATCTGATTGACTCATACTTTGCAGCTTTAGAAGAGGAAGAAACAGATGATGATTTTCAGGGAGTCATACCTGTGGGACGTGGTTTGTCTACAATGACACGGCCAACCACTTGATCTTCCTCGATCTAACATGATTGACAGCAGTGAAATCATTTTCACTTAGTGTTGGAAGGTATGTTTCTTATTGGCATTAAATCTTATATGAATTATTTTATACAACAAGGCCTGTTGCGAACAGATATAGCAAGTTGCTTCTCTATGTGGCTTTGGCATATGCAATGAAATTAATAATTTTGGTTCAAAGATCTGTCTGGAAATTCCTTAAAACATGCCAAGGCAGATGCACGTGTATCATAATTGAGATTTTTCATTGATTGAAATGGGAGATAAGAACCTTGAGTTATTTTGTTTTTCCTCTAGGTCCTGAAATATGATTCTCCTTGTGTGGATTATGTGGGTTGATGGAGATCCACTTTGTTATTGACCACCAGCTCTCTTTACTAGAAGATCATGTTATTAAGGGTTTTCATTTCTGTTAATCATTAGGTCATATGTTAGAATTTGTGGAGCAAAGTTGGATGTAAGGGTTCTGATTCATTTCTGTCACAAGAGCTGGCAAAAAAGTTTGGATTTCTAGATGGTGGTTTACCACTACAAGGACCCTTTCTGAGCCACACCCATCTACCTGCCCGCCTACAAACACTGTTAAGATCTGTAGCTCGCTTGCACCCATTCCCACTCACCTGTTCACCTCCACTTAACATATGCATCATGTTTAGGTCCCAGTGATTAACGGAGATGGTCTTTAAGAGAATCAAATGGTAAAGGTAGGGCTAACTCTAGCATGAAACAAAATTGACAATGAGAAGAGAGTTGATTAGGATCTGAGCTGGAGAGTGAGGGGAAGGATGTCAGGAGAGGGAGGAGGGTTTGTACCACTCTGCACGCCTGTTTGATGAAGTTTCAAGTTCTCTTCATATTACTCATGCAGTTTATTTAAACTGTATTAGAATTTCCAACATCAGAGGTCCATGGTTCAATAAAAGAATAGGATGCTGTATTTCTTGTTTCCTGCATGTTAACAAGAAGTCAGAATAATTTCTGCAGGACTGTGGGAAGCTCTCCACCTGATTCAAAGGTCACGTGTCTGCCGATCGACAATCAGGGCTGTCCCATAAAGCTTCACCTTAGAATTCAGCAAAGTCCCAAGGCGTGGAACCCGCACATCAAAGTGGTTCAAATATATATCAAATCAAATGCCCAGCAAAAGCAGTTGTGGAATTCCACTAGCTGATAAGGTTATTTTGATTACTAACAACTTAAATCATTGGGATACCAGAAATTGGACAGATAGTGTAGACTGTACAGCTGCCGGTCATGGTCGTTGGCCACTTGAATCAATGATAGTTTACAGCATACAGCGGTGCCAATTATTTCTAATGTAAATCCACAAATTGTGTGCACTTGATGGTATTTATATACTGCATTAGAGAAATAAAAATCTTGGTGCTCGAGCTAAGTTTCTCATGTGTCTGCAAATCATGCACGCCATTTTTGTTTGCTGATGCAAGGGCATTTGACATTAGAGGTTGGGTAGAATATGGCTTTTTGATACTCTGAGCTCTTTGGGAGCAAACGGTGAAGATTTCTTTTGGTATTTGTAGTCAACAACATTCATTCAGTTCAGTGCCTACAACAGATCTAGAACTTTTTCAATGGCGAAGCCCTAGAAGATAGCTTAGAAAGAAAATGTGAGGAGCACGTATTGTGAATCAAATTCTTGTGTATCAAAGGGTAAAAATGTCTTCCAAATCATTTTAGTATGGTTTGAAGGGTTTTCAGTTGGCAGTATTATGGGTGATCGGGAGAGAACTTGACATGATAGCTCAGGAGAAGAGTCTCAAGGAGAAGTCGGTCATTGAGAAATTGGATATAATTCTTTTAATCATTATAAATGTCTTGTTTGAAATAAATATTGAAAATTGCTCGATGGATAATACTCTCTAGTCAACCCTTCCTTGTAACTTTGGCAATTTTATGTTCTGCTTTGGCTCACGCAAGAACAATCATCGTCTTCTCCAATGGTGCAATGTATCTGGGGCACTAAAAGAAAACTTTTGTGATATTTTATTAAATATAGAATAATTTTTTATTAAATATTTGAATTTTAAAACAGCTCTTGAAAGCGTGATTGTGGTTATTTTTTAAAATATTTTTTTATTTAGAAATATATTAAAATAATATTTTTTATATTTTTTTAAAATTATTTTTGATATTAACACGTAAAATAATCTGAAAATATAAAAAAAATATTAATTTCAAACAAAAAAAATTAATTTTTTTAAAATATAAAAATAAATGGATTTTAATTCATTTTAAATTATTATTGTTATTATTATTATAGATTGCCACAGTCTTCTGCTGCTGCTAATCCAATACCTTTCATTGGAAAGTATAGCAAAAGTCACCATCAGAGCACGTATACGGCCAGCTGGTGATACTCACACTATCCACTACACAACAACGCAGCAAAGCCCGAGACGATAAGAATACACACAGTGCACTTTCTTCCTCCCTCCCATCAATCCAAAACCAACCCATAAAAACACAGTCCCCCTATTTCGAAGCCACGAAAGTTCACCGAATAAAAAAAAAAACTTAGTGTTCTGAGTATTTGAGTATAGGTTAGGCAAAAAGCGATACCACATATAAACACCCCTAGATTTATGAGAAAAGCAGGATCCCATAAAAAACTCACACTGCCCTTCTGTCGTTTCTCCGGATTCCTCTGGCTCATGCATCTAATTTAAATTACGCGGCACGCCGTTGGTGCATGCGCCGCTACATCACCACACCACCTTAATTTGCGTGTCACCCTATCTCCATCATCCCCACTGCAAAATCATTGCTACATGCCACACACACACACCCCATCCATCCCTTTACTCCTGATCCTCTATATATATATATACCTCATCTGGTACTCACCTTCTCATCAAACACAAATACAGAAAAGAGGAAGAGTATATATATATATATACACGGTACCAGCCATGGCAAAAATTATGAAGTCTTCAGTTCCCTTCTTGGTGTGTTTTCTTGTTCTCTCCACGCTTCTTGTGTCGGGAGTGAGTGGTTATAGAGGAGGAATGGTGGGGGGGAGATCCGAGGTGAGTGACGTGAAGACTAACAAGCAGGTACAGGAGCTGGGGAGGTTCTCCGTGAAGGAGTTCAACAGCCACAGAAGCCTGTACTGGAAGGGTGGTGGAGTTGGAAAACTGATGTTTTCTGAGGTGGTGGAGGCACACAAGCAGGTGGTTTCTGGGCTCAAGTATTATTTAAATATTGTGGCCACCACACAGAATGGAGAGAAGAGAATGTTTGATTCGGTAGTTGTGGTCCAGCCTGGGCTTCGAACCACGGAGTTGCTTACCTTTGAGCCTTCAGCTAAATTGATGGTTAGAAAATGAAAATTGTCATTTAGGGTTTGATTGGTTTATGAAATCCAAACTAAGATAATTAAATTAAGTTTTGGCGGTGTTCTATGAACATGAGTTAAGAGTACGTACTCTCTTTTATTTTTCTTTTACGAGGCTGTAATAACCATGTTTATATGTGTCGGAGCACATGTATAATCTCTATGAAAATAAAAATAAAAATAAAAATAAAATCTTTATGCCCTAATCTATAAGTGAAACTTGGGAGTTTCTCTGTCGATCGTCTGCTCCCCCTTATTATTAATTAACCAACTTGTTGCAAGCTGCTAGTTTTTCAGAGAATTTCCTTACGTTTTAAGCCACAATGCGTGGCTAAATCTCCTGTTTACTTAACCATGCATAGCATAGATCAACAAATCACATAACTATTATCAATTATTGCCCTAATACGGAAATAATGATCTGTTTTATGTGGATTTAACCCAAATCGGTGCTAGCCAATTTAAAATAAAATATTTAATAGATAATAATCAATATTTATTCAAATAACTTAATTAGAAGACTGCTATAAAAATGAGAAAATCACATCAAATATATTTTAAAATTTGGGTTTTAACTTGAAATCTTAATTTGAAGACATAAGTTGTCAATTGGTCTTGTATTATTTCATACCAAAGACTTGACAAAGATGAATAGTACTGATTGATATGCAACTTATAATCTTACACTCCTTGACGGTATGTTGAGAGTACGATCAAGTTCACATGATATAGTGGTGAAGGACAAAATGGTTCTCTAAACATGTTTGCTTCTTCCATCCATCGACGAGGTTTGAAGAAAATCTAAAAAACAATCAACATGTTGATAGATGAATTGAGAGATTGAGATGTTGGATTTTGATTGCATGAACACTTATAAAATTATTTCTTTTTTTGAGCTTATAAGACTTTTCAATTCTTAAATTTGCAAATTAGCACTGGTGTAGGAGGAAAATTACAAGGTTGTGTATGGTATCTTACCATAATAATAAATAAAAATGATAAAAGGCAAGAGATATGGTAAAGGAATTTGTATGCAAAAATGAATTGACCCCCCCTAACTGGTGTTTAATAAGAGGTTTTTATACCCTGATATAATTTAGAAGTAATTATGTGAGATAATAACCTCTAATGGACAGTGAAGTTTCGTTGAAGTAAAAGATCCTCTCATATCAATTGCCCAATGAGGTCAAACGAGTCCAACATGACAACCACCAAAAGTTGTGCATTCAATGTATATACATTTTGTCTCAGTAGTAAGTAGAGAGTAAACCAAGTTTGATCAAGGGTGGTGCATCATGGGTGTAATAGTTAGATTTGAGAGCATAAGTCTTGTCTAGAAGGACATGTGGTTGGTCCACTAAGAAGGGGATAAAAAGTCAATTCATCAAGGAATGAATATGGGTCTGGACTTGTTAAGGGGAGACATGCGGTCATTCGTATTGGGGGAGGAATATGCAAATGGTCTCGTTAAGGAGGAAACACACAAGTGGTCTTTTTAAAAGGGGGTAAAAGGTCAGTTTAGGGAGATGTATGACTTGTCTAGAGGATATGAAGTCAACAACTAGGTGGACATAAGGTTAGCCTACCAATAAAAGAGATGTGTTGTCAGTTCTATAAAAAAAAAGACATGCATTTGGGTATCTAATCAATCTAGGCATCCAATCAGATGCCTCTACTTCAAAGTGAGGTTCACTTAGTTTGAGATATAATGATTTTCTTAACATATATGATCTGGGTGTATCAGGTTTTTGGAGATATGAGTCATCATATTCAAACTAATTGGTTATTTTGTTTGATCAACCAAGGTGTTTTCAAAAATGGTTAGCGAGTTATTTGAGTTGACTTTAAAATTTTGTAATGTTAACTTTTTATACTAGGTGATGTGGTTCCCTTATACTTGGGTATGGTGTAACTACACACCCATGAAGAAGTGTTTTCTCTATATCTAGGCAAGGTGGGTGCCTTTATTCCTAGATAAGGTGACTTTTTGTACCTGTGAGTGAGCCTTTATTACTTAAGCAAGGTGGGTTCGTGAACCAAAGGATGAATGCCTTTATACCTGAGCAAGATAGTTGGTTTGAACAACTCATAAAGAATAACACATGTAAAAGCATTTTTGTACCTGAGGTGGAGGATGTCATTGTACTCAGACAAAGTTATCTGTATACCTGGGGTGAATAATGCTTTAAGTTTGGGTTAGGTTATCTTTGTCCCCAAATGGAGATCTAAGTGGACATTATATTGTGCGTAAGAGGAGAAGTTTCACCGAGATCCTTTTTGTTAGGGGTGGAGAATGTCTTTTTTCTTGGAAAAAAATTATCTTGTACTCGTGATAAGTGTTGCCCTAACTCAAATGGAGATTCCTTCCTCCTCTTGCTCTAGCTAAATTATCCCTTCATGATTTATTTTGAAAATGTTATTGTATTTAGATTCGGTGTTGTCTTAAGCACAAATGGAGAATGACAAAAAAATATGTCAGACGGAGAAAAAGAAACTCTTGCCTAAGGTGGAGAAAATGTCATCGAAGATATTTTATAAAGATCATTGTATAAAGATTGTTTTTTAAATATTGTACTAAGTGATTAACCATGGTAGTGATTAACCATGGAAATCATCATATAATGTTTATTTCATTAAGACTACACATGACAATTCATCATGGAGATTTTTATGGAGATCACTCATAGAGATTATTATGGATATTTCTCTTGTAGACCATTATAAAGATTTCTCATAAAGTCTATACTTGGCGATTCATCATAAAAATCGGGTTATACCCGGGATGAGATGTTTTTTCATTTAAGATGGAGAGTTATATAGAGAAAATCTCATAAAAAACACATGTACATAATAACAAACGAAAAATAATGTAATAGAGAATAACTCATGGAAAATAATACATGGAGAACAATGTATAAACAATATTTTATGAAGAAAATCTTATGAAGAACATAAAAGAAGAAAAAATTCATAGAGATTATCATACGAAGACAATTTCTTTAAGAATAACATGTGGTGATAATTTTATAGAAATAGTTTTCAAGTAAGAAGCATAACTTTCTCCATAAGATCAGGCCATGGACCCTATTTATCAAGCCCTTAGTAGCGACTGGTTCTAGAAAGACCTTTACTGTATTCAACATCTCTTCATCGAATCTTTTTAAGTAGGTCCTCATGCCCTTATTATCCTACTAAATGATGACAAACAACTCAATAGAGCATTTTTAGATAAGATACTCATTGTAAAATAGGATATAATATTTACACAAAGTTCCTTAAAGCCAAGAATGGATTCAAGATTTAAATTATGATACCATGTTTAGACTAACCCTTTGAATACGATGGGGAGAATTTTGCACACGGTGTCTTTGACTTATATGATGAACTCTAGACTACCATGTATGTTTTGCACATACTCTCTCAAGTCTATAAACTTATAGTAGTTTTTTAGGTTCATTTGGGTGGAGATGACGTTTCTTATAAGACGAGTGTGTAACACCCGTTTGGTTTGGTTAATGAAAAACCCCTCACTTGGTAAAGGTTATATATCTTCATATTAAAGAATCTATTGTGAAGAGTCAAGGTTACCCACTACTCTTGTGTGATGTGATCGTTTTTACTTGTTGGATTAGATGATGGAGATTTTGAGAAGTTTGAGCACTTATGATGGGAGGCTTGTAACCCTTTCATGTCCTCTAGTTTTTAGGTTGTTAAAAGAGGGAGATGAATTGACTTTTTTTCAAGATCCCTACAAACGTTGCCATTGATGGTTAAAAAACTCCAAAATATCAATGTTTTTCCAGGCTAGTGGATGGATTGAGAGATAGAAGCTACTAGACATGGGTTTCATGAACACCTACAAAATAAAAATCCCTTATTAGGTTCAAAAAACCTTCTAATACTTAGGTTAGCACTCGAGTAGAAGGACTATTACCTTGAAAGCTTGTATAAAGCATCTTGTGAGAATAGTAAATGGAGATGATAAGTGTAAGATATGTGAATGAATGTTTTTGTGTGTAAAAACTAACGAAACCCCTTTATCCAGTACTTACTTTATATGAGGTTTTTATTCCCATGAAACATACCAACTTGTATTGAAAAAGGACACAGTGATAAAACATTGTATAGTAAAGGCATCTATATGGGATATAGCCTTTAATGGGTACGTGGTGTAAGGTAGAAAACCTTGTCATGTCAATGCCGTCTAAGTTCAAACGAGTCCAACATAACAGCTATATATATATATATTGTAGCTGGATTAAAGGGTATAAAGCTTGTATAGACGGATGAATTGTTAGTCTATTAAAGAGGGGATGTAGAGTTGGTCTACCATGAAAGGGACAAGTGGTTGCCTAGTTCGATCCCATTAAAGAGGACACATAGCTATAAAGTTAGTTCAGAGAGATGTGTAGTCAAACCAGAAAAACGCATGATGGGTCCAATAAGAAGGTTAGTAAAAAAGAAAAAAGAAAAAAGAAAAAAAAAAGGGATGTGTGGTTGGTCTTATCAGAGGGGAAGCCATATCATAGAGGCGCTCGATGCTTACATGCATTGAAAATGATCTTCATCGTTGTTGAACCATGACCATCGATCTAGTGTACCAGCTTGCAACCAAAGCTTATGTATATGCAATCTTGTCTACTAATTTTTGAAAAAACAGGAAATAGCTTGAACGTCCAGTCCTTGAAGCTGGATTGCCCCTTGTTGTATAGTTTCTTGGGGAGTTCTCTGATATTTTGTTCTGCAGATTTTACTTGAATAAATCTCATGATTGAGGGATATCAATGTACATCTTCAATGTAGAGTGACATATATACTCTCCTTCTACCTCAAGGATTAATAACTCTCGACGTTTGAGGAATATAATTGACCATTTTTAAATCCTTCATCTCTTTAGAATCAAGATGGGCTTATGGGAATCTATTTTTCAAGAACAGGCTGGTTGATATAGCGATGAGAATCTATTTGAAAGTACTAATTCATATCAATTTCTCAAATGTTTTTTACTATATAGATCAGCAAGATTCAAGGCCTTCCTAGCTACTAAATTTCCCAAAATATAGTTACGTTCGACCTTATAAACCTGATGTTTAATGGCAGTCATATTGTCTTTGTTTTTTACTTGTCCTTTCATATTGACTAGAAAGCCCTTTAAGAATATTTATATTTTCTTTAAACTATCATCGATCGAGTCCTTTAATATTGTCCTTTAAACATATAATTGATGTGTTCGTTAACATGCCAAATCAAGCCCAGAGACCCGCGAAAGAATCGGATGAAGGATGAAACAAAATAAGAAACACCATTGCATGATGGATTTACAGAAAAGGTTTCTTTATTACACGCATCACAACAGGGATACATGATGTTAACAACTGACCAGCTCAGCGCCAATTCAAGAAGCCATCGTCCATTTACTACTTAAGAACAAAATGCACACCCATGATTCTCTTCCCATGCATGAGAGAGATAATTAAGGGGAGAGGATGCAAGAAGCCGTTAAGCCTTGCTATCTATGGTCATTGGCATTGGATCCTGCTTTGCTGCCATCTGCATTTCCATACCAAACACCGTACACAAGAAAAACAGTCAACAACAGGCACAATGTCACCATAACAACAGACTTAAATAATTTAGGGTTTTGCCTATTTACAGTTGAATTTGTTTGCTCTAACTTATTCATCTTCGCAAAAATGTTGCTATAAAATTGCGCTTCCTTCTTGTTGTACTCTCTCACTTTGTCCTTCAGGATCTTGTACTCCAGCTTGACGTCCCTGTTATGAGAAATAAATGGCAATTCAAGATTTGGTCAATTCCCAGCTAACGAATGGCAACCTCAAAGGCAGAAGATGGCACCCCAATTCTCAGGGTCAATCTCAAGCGGTAGCTCACCTATTGTCAGGGTCAATTTCAAGTGCCCTTTTAATGTCTATCTCTGCCAGGTCCAAATCGACAAGCTGTATATACGCTTGAGCCCTCCTATACAAGGCCTTCACATTCTGACCATCAAGCTCTAACACCTGCACAGACAAATCTCTTCCAATGTTAGCATGTATCCTCGAGACAACTATCGTAGGATCAAAATGATTGTGAATGAAATTAAGCATGAGACCTTGGAGCAAAGCTTCTCAACTTCCTTGTAGTCCTTGAGCTTCAGCTTGCACGCTGCATTGTTAAGCTTGCAGGAAATTTTCAGCACCTTTGATTGCTGCTTCTCCTCGTCAGTGAAAGATGAGTCATACTCGATAAACTTTGCTGCCTGTCGCACATCAATTAACATTCTGTCAATGACTTCATTACAATTGGACACCATCCCACATATAGCAAGAACCTGCTGCCCTCAATATACCTTCTCATATCTTCTTGAGGCTCTTTCATATTTGCCAGCCTTGAACCATGCATTCCCTTCTTCTTTCTTCTTCCCTGCAGCTTCAATCTTCTCTTGTGTATTCATATCCCAAGATTCCTTTTGCTATATCAAACCATTCACAATTTGTTAAATCACCATCAAGGCGACAATTTTTTAAAATCAACCACATTAAGGAAATCAGATATATATTACACCCACCTTGGTGAAGGAGATCATCTCAACTTCATAGTACACTGTTGCATTGACAGGAACAGTAGCCAAGTCTTGTTGAGATTCAGATCGGCCAAAAGCATATTCTGGTTGAATTGTCACCAGAGCAACTTCCCCTTTCTTCATAGTCTTTACGGCTCTATCTAGTCCATCAATAACTTGCTCTGTAAGGGAAGCCATTTCAAATAGCAGTTAGTATTAGAGAATGACTGCAAAATTCATAGAAACTTCACTAATGGAGGGGGGAAAGTGAAGCCATTCAAATTAAATTACCTTCATCTATCTTGAACTCAAATGGTGGCTCCTCTTCATGGCCCTTCTTCACAAAGATAGTCCCATCTTCCAGCTTCCCAATTAGTTTCACTGAGGGAAAACAACAAAGATCATAAAACACATATTAGAAAAACAAGTTGAGCAAGAACCATTCAGACTTCAGTCATAGAAAATTATTGTAAACATTACCTTGAACAACAGTCCCGTCATCAGGTCGTTCATAACCTTCTCCTTCCTTCAGGATCTTTTTCATGACCTTCTTGTCCTTCATAACATCAGACACAGTCTTCCAGGAAAGCAGCTCAAGCATTATCTCAAGGGTAGCATTCGGAGGAACAGCACCTTCATCACCTGCTGCTGTCCTGCCATTCTCTCCAAACCCATCTGCAAAAAAGAAACAAACGATTAGTAAACCATCATACCATATAATTAAATAATGGATCTAAGAAGGGATTGAGCTTACATTGTGGTTTCACTGTCAGCAACACTTTCTCCCCTTTTTTCATTGTTTTCACAGCCTTTGCCAAGGCGGGACAGAAATAGCCTACACAAGGAGACATGACATTTAACTTTCTTCAAAAAATGCATTCAGCGTAACAAAGTACATACTTGTGAGAGAGGAGACAGACCTTCTCCAACAGTGAATTCAACTCCATCAGACGTTGAGACAACTGTGCCATTTTCAAGCCGCGCTTCATACTTAACTGCATTGAACAGTAAAACAACCATCAGGAAACAATGAAAAAAAATATCCATCCAGGCTTTGCATGATATAAGGTAGCAGCAAATAAAAAGCGTACCAAATACTTCATCGAGATCTTTGGGATTATCCCATTTTTCTCCCTCAACAATTATTTTCTTAAAGATTCCTCCATCTTTGCATATGTCTTTGACACTTGTCCAAGATAGCAACTCCACATCGAACTGAAGAGTAGCATTGGGAGGAATAGTTGGAGGAGAGCCAGATTCACCATACGCCAACTCTGGAGGTATAGTAAAAACAGCATTCTCACCCTTTTTCATAGTTTTGATGCCCTCATCCCATCCCTTAATTACTTGCCCTGAGATGAAAAACCGCCATTCCACAGTCACAAGACAAGCAATAATAAATATAATTAAATGGAAAACATGAGCGAAAGCAAATTTATATCATTAATCCTAGTTGTTATTAACTCCAACAACATAGACCACTCAATTCATTTTAGCAGAGCACACCGGCAAAACAATCAAGATTCATGTAATTCCACCACAACAACAAAATATGAAATATATTCGATCCAAAGTGATATTTAAAATGTTTTAAAATGTTAACTTATTAATGTAATTCAACACCTTTTCTTGAGATCAAACTTATTAACTTCCAATACATTTAAAATGTTTAAACATACATACATATATATATGTGTGTGTGTGTGTGTGTGTGTGTGTGTAAAATCTTCCTTTCACTTGAAAATGGAAATCAACCAATTAATACATGACCAAAAGGAAAAAAAAAACAGAGAGGTAAATAGCATATAGCAGTACTAAATTAATTGTTTACCTTGGCCAAGCTTGAACTTAAATGGAGTCCCTCTCTCACGGCTCGAATCAAACTGGGTTCCATCAACTAAAGTTCCAGTGTAGTGCACTGCAAATTGAGCAAAAGAGTTACTACCAAGCATCCACTACCAAATCAATTGATTCGTGGACACTACAGCAGGCAGGTAAGGGATAAGTAGGTAGATACCTTCAACTTCATCACCGGCACTGGGGGTATCCCAGCCTTCACCTTCCTTAACGAGCTTCTTTTTCAGCCCATTTTTGCCAATCTCCTTCTCTTCACCCACCTTGATAACAGCTTCATCTGGGTCTGGGATACCCATGTCCATTTCATCTTCAAGTTCCATGTTGTTGCTTCCAGTTGGGAACTCAAAGTCTTCCTCCATCTATCTGATCTCAAGCAGCAGTTAACGTGCGACGAATAAGAAGAAATGGATGGAAACTAAATGGGGTTTAAGATCTTGAAGCAGAGCAATGCAATAATTGATTTTGCTAGTGCACGAAAACGCAACAAAGGCGTTTGTAGTTTTATAGTATATTTCGGGGTAGTTATGTCTCTAGAGAGTTCTCATGTCTAACAGGCTCGGGATGGTTCCAGAATTGTCTCGTCTTCTCCTCGTTTTAATTTCAGCAATATTCCATGCTTGGGCCCGTGTGCTGCAAACCTTTTTTTTTTTAAAAGGAGAAAAATATGCTATTCGGGATACAAACATGAGTTCATGAAGTAATTCTCCGAAGATTATTTTTTTAAATATGTTTTATTTAAAAATAAATTTAAATAATTTTTTTATTAATTTTTTTTTTATATAAGAACGTTAAAGTGATATGAAAATACCAAAAAAATATTAAGCTTTAAACATATTAGTTTTATTTTAATTAAATAAAAAAATAATGATAGTAAATTGATCAAATTAAAAAAATATATAATAACTTAAAAAATGTTTTTTTAAGGAAAAAAATATAACTCAAATCTTAGCAAATTAAATATAGAATGATGAAATTGAATAAAACAAATATAAATAAAAAGCTCTGAGCCAACATGAATTAACAAAACAAATCTATAATTAGGTAATAAGAGGCGAAACAACTCCGGTTAACCCGCCAAACCTACAACTTAGATCATGAAATTGAGATAACCCGATAGAAAATAAAATAAAGAAAACCACAAAGCTCATTTTAAAAAAAATTATTGAATGATGAAATAAAAAAATAAGTAAAAAAATTAATGTCAACCCGCATTAACTTTTCAAACTCATGACCTAGGTTATTGGACTAGAAGTATCATATCTGAAAAATATCATAAAGCTCAATTCTCAACCAATCAAATATTAAAGAATACAATTGAAAAAAAAACTCAATTATTCAAAAGGATCCAGAACAAAAAAATAGCAATTAAAATAACGAGGATCAAAATTGAAATAAAAAATAAATTAGATGAGAACTATAAAAAAATTTAAAGGGTGAAATAAAAAAAATCAATTCAACAAAAGAAAAAAAAATCAAAACAATGAGAACGAAGTTGAAAAAAAAATAATATATCATAAATTATGATTGAATAATGAAATTGAATAAAGATTTTACAAAAAAAAAATCCAAGAACAAAAATTAAAAATAAAAAGAATAAGGACCGAAGTTGAAATATTAATAATTAAGAGGAAAACTCTGAAATTTTGAATGGCTAAAGTGAATTTCAAAGGGAGGAAAAAAATACCCTGCCATTTATAAATTGTCATGTCGCCGCCGCCACGCTATGCTCCAATAGAAAGAAGATGTCGTGAAGATTCCAGTGACATGATAGGAAGGGATTTATTTTATTGTCGAGAGCATTCTCCATCAAAATGCCACGAGTGCCTCCCACGTTGGCACGTGTTGTACATGCCAACCACTTTTCCATTTAAATAATATTTGTATTTATTAAAAGATCAATTTGCCCTCGTTAAACTTGATAATAACAGAAAAGCCATAATAAACCTCTAGATGCCTGGTTATTAAACCCGGCCCGGCGGGTCGACCCGGTGGTTGGACTAGTCCAGGTTTAATAAAAGACCGGCTGGGGCAATAACCCGGTCGACCCGACGGGTCAACTCATGACCCGGACAAACCCAGACGAGACCCGATGTTGTTTTTTTTCCCTCAAATGTGAGATTTGAAACCCATTAATATATATACTCTATGTCCCCAGGAAAAAAAGTTATGTTTTTTCAATGTGAGATAAAAAAACTTTTTGGTTTAAATACTTCAACTTAAAGGGATAATATAGTATCTTTTCAATGTGAGATTTGAAGCCATTTCGTATATGTACTTTATGTTCCCATGAAAAAAATTATGTTTTTTCAATGTGAGATTTGAAACTCGTTAGTATATATACTCTATGTTCCCAAGAAAAAAGTTATATTTTCTTAATGTGGGATTTAAAACCCATTAGTATGTATACTCCATGTTCCCAAGAAAAAATTATGTTTTTTCAATGCAGGATAACAAATTTTTTGGTGTAAATACTTCAATTTAAAGGGATAACATAGTATCTTTTCAATGTGAGATTTGAAGCTCTTTTCGTATATATACTCTATGTTCCTAAGAAAAAAAGTTATGTTTTTTTAATGTGGGATACAAAACTTTTTGATTTAAATACTTCAACTTAAAATGATAACATAGTATCTTTTCAATGTGAGATTTGAAGCCTTTTCGTATATATACTCTATGTTCTCATGAAAAAAGTTATGTTTTTTCAATGTGGGATTTAAAACCTATTAATATAAATACTCTATGTTCCCAAGAAAAAAGTTATATTTTTTCAATGTGGAATTTGAAATCCATTAGTATATATACTCTATATTCCCAAGAAAAAAGTCAAGTTTTTTCAATGTTGGATAAAAAACTTTTTTGTTTAAATACTTCAACTTAAAAGAATAACATAATATCTTTTCAATGTGGGATTTGAAGCCCTTTTGTATAATGTTTCCAAGAAAAAAGTTACGTTTTTTCAATGTGGGATTTGAAACCCATTAGTATATATACTATATGTTCCCAAGAAAAAAGTTATTTTTTCAATGTTGGATAATTTTTTTTTTAAAATATTCTTTTAAACTTCATTCTTAACATAGCCTATATTTATTTGGATTTTTTCTTAATTTTTCATATGAAATATTAAAGCTTTAAATATTTTTTTTTTTTAATTTTTTCGGGTTGATCGGGTTGACCTGAGTTGACCTATAAAACCTGGGACCCGCCTCTTGGCCGGGTCAACCCCCGGGCCGAGTTTAATAACTATGCCTAGATGCTAGTTTTAAGTTTTTTAAGGGTAATTGAGATGCTTAAAAATACAAAAAGATAATTCCACCCCCGATTATAATCTAGTAATGATCAACAAGTCTTCAAAAAAATCAAAATACCCCCAACATCTAGGCCATTGATTTTTTAAAAAAATGATAATTATATTATTTCAATAAATAGTAAAATAGTAAAATATGTGTATATAAGTACATGAAAACTTCATCCATACTATTTTTGTTTTTATCAAGCCCAACCCAAATTGGGTAAGGTTAACAAATAATTTGGGTCAAGTGAACAAAATTGGATTTTGCATCTTCCATATGGGTAATTGTAGCCATGAATTGTTTGTTTTAATTTTTTAATTATATTATTTCAGTAAATAGTTTTAATTTTTTTAAGGGTAATTGAGATGCTTAAAAATACAAAAAGATAATTCTACCCTCGATTATAATCTGGTAATGATCAATAAGTCTTCAAAAAAATCAAAATACCACCAACACCTAGGCCATTGATTTTTTTAAAAGATAAAATGATAATTATATTATTTCAGTAAATAGTAAAATATGTGTATAAGTACAGTGAAAACTTCATCTGTACTATTTTTTTTGGATCAAGCCTAACCCAAATTGGGTAAGGATAACAAATAATTTGGGTCAAGTGAACAAAATTGGATTTTGCATCTTCCATATGGGTAATTGTAACCATGAATTGTTTGTTGGCCAAACTCATTTCAAATGCAATTATATCATAAATTGTTGATAGTCCTCAAAATGTTTTGGGGGGCATTTTTATCAAATTCCATGGGCAACAGTAGTTGTTCTTGGGTTAGGTAGAATTATTCACAACTTGGGCTTGATAATTTTCCCGATGGGCTTACTTTATTAGGACCCAAAAATACTATGCCATTTTTATTAATTATTTATAATCTAAATTGTGTGTTGTTTTCATTATGCATTACCTCCACTGTTCATCCTCTCACATTTTAATGTGGATGGACTATGCAAAAATAAAATAAAATAATTTGATATTTGAACTTTTTTTAGGCTCTTTGGTCATAATTAAAAAGCAATTGATTTTGAATTTTTATGAAATGGTGTGATTGGAAGAGAAGAGATCAAAATGAAAAACACGACAAATATGAGTGGCATGCCATAAGTTTCGAAAAACATGCACTTTGGTTCTCCAACTTAAACAATCACGCAAATTATACAATTTTGGTCCCTTAAAATTTTTCCAATTTCATTTTGGTACAACAATTCATTTTTGTTAATTTTTTATCCTGGTTGGGAAAGGAAAGAGAGATTGTTGGATTTCAGCAATAGAGAGAGAAACATGTCGTTGACACTAATTTATGCCACCAAAATGGATGATATTTGTGTCAAATTGTTTCATTTGATGAGGGGAATTCATATTAGGTGTTTTTGTTCCCTGAAAGTTCGTGAAAAAAACAGATCTAAGCTTGACTTGATTGTTGGTTTCAAGTTGAGTTCGGTTTTTGAGGTGGTGTTTTGAAGTCATGAATAGGTTTATCGTGGTTTCTATGGTGTTTTAGGTCAAAAACAGGTTTTGGAGACAAAACAAATTTGAGCCTGATTTTTCGGCTACTACAATGGCCAGAATCTGGGCAAACCCTAATGAAATGCGTCAGGCGGATTTACTTGACTTGTTAGGCCAAGCAGCGCTTGACCCTTTTTTTCCTAATTTTTTTTTCAATTAATGCTTCTTTTTTTTTATTTGTGTATAAAACAACGATATTTTGTTGGTGTTTTAGTTGTATTTCCATCAGTATATAAATAACTGATAGATTCTCTCGATGAAAGTTTGTTATCAACGAGCTTTTCATTGGGACTATTAGGCCTGTCGATAATTCAGTCAGTGAATTTACTTACCGATGGAAATACCAATTGAATATCCACGCTAAAAAAATAACTTTGGCGATTATTTTTTTATCCGTCAATCCATCTATAAATATTACCGATGGGATACCCATCAATAATAGATCGTGTATGATCGACGAATCCCTCCAATGAAATAACCAACATACAAATTTTGTAAGTGGATTTGTGAGTCTATATCAAAACAGTTCATAACTCTTTGTAATTCTTCAAGAAAAATGGGCTTGTATAATCGATAAAATTTTTATGTTCATCGGTGATTTTGTCTGTATTGCAATAATTTGTTTTTTTTTTCCAGTACATACTTATTTGGATTAAACAATTTGATAATAAACAACTAAATTAAATAGAAGAAAACATTATATATTATTAATTTAATTGTAAAATCAATTACAAATGTTATTATACATTAGAAATAAGTTGGAGTTGCAGGGGGAGAGGGACGAGGAGAGGAGGAGAATGGGAGGAGAATCTTCTGGAGGTCCATAAGAGGGAGGATAATGAGTTGACATGTATACCATCATCTGGTCTCATTACTTCTTACTACATTATTTGTACCATGCCTCCAATTCAGCCTTCAAATCGACCATTACAACAATAATTTGGTATTGAATCAACTCCTAAATGGCTATACATAGTTGACATGAGCGAGATTATAGGGTGCTTACCACCAAGACACTATAGTCCGCTCTTATATCTCAGGCCGTAGTCATAAATATACTGTAAACTCAATTCCTATCAGGTCCACTGGTTGCTCTAGTCTCCAACCACAACTTTATATTGTATTTCCGATGGGTTGAAGGATCCTATTTGTGTTTGTTGTGCATGTTGGCATTATATGTTTTATTAGGAAAAAAAAAAGCAAGTCAAAGATGTCGACAAAAAAAAATGTTTAAAAAAATATGTAAAAGGTTTCAAAGTTTATTTACACCTCGACTCGATTGTCAACGAACTGATGCACCCCTTTATGTCTATCCCTCTTTTGCATATGTGTTTTCATATATAACTCCACTAGTGTGTTTTCATATATAACTCCACTAGAGTTGGCTTATGCTCAAGTTGTGTAACCTGCAAAATAAATCATCAGTTAGACTTTGTCACAAATAATCACTAACATTTGAAAAAACAATACTTAAAAATAAAGCAAGGTCTTACCAGGCATTTTGCATGATTAATAAAACAAAGTAATTCACCAGTATACTTGCTAATGGAACCGTGAGTCTTCTTATTTCGGTTGGATAACCCATTCCATAACCGTCTTCTAAAATTCTCTGACATCAAGAACTCTAGATATCTCTCTCAATTACTCTTAGTGATGTGGGGAGATATAAATTTTTTTTCACACCTTAAAGTTATCTGACTCAGCTATTCTCTCAGCATAGATGTGTGCGCCATACCAGAAATCACGTAACCTGGTTAAAAATTTTGTTAAAAAAATATAACAAAAAATAATATTACAATTTTTTAAAATAATTATTTCACATGTTAAAATTTATCTAGTTGCAC
>Ga0325403_1000135_pt1 | contig 40675 bp, 12 predicted proteins | sample PopdelMetagenome_19_FD_205665 | JGI IMG/M metagenome (GOLD analysis project Ga0325403, IMG submission 205665) | Populus deltoides microbial communities from Bellville, Georgia, United States - Xylem-PdKOR-R4 | ecosystem: Host-associated > Plants > Phyllosphere > Stem > Wood/Secondary xylem... | reverse complement strand
TTTTTTTATGTTTCTTATTTTTATAAATTTGTGTGAATCACAGTTATCATATTTTACAATAAAATATTTTCTTCTATATAATAGTTGGGTTGACATGGTCGCGGATAACCATTTGATTGGATAAACAAAATTCATTTAAAAAAATAAAGTTATTAAACTCAATTAGATATAAGCTAGATATTCTAAGATTAATATCTTAATTATATTTATCTCTCGAGTTTTTCAACTTAGTTTTCACTTATCATTAACAACGATGTATTTTTATATTTATTAACACAAATAATTCTTGATTTATTTAACTAGATGCATGCATAAAATTTATAGTTTTTTATTAGAAATTCTTTATAACAAAAAAACATGTAGAAAAAACCTACAATTTATTTTTTTTTCTGGCTAAAAGAAATTATTCAACCGGCATTGCGGGTAAAACATTTGTTAATTTATGAATCTCAGATACGCTGCTCAGAGGAAACAGTGCCGAAAATTATTATTCAGTCGGAATCACAAAATTAAATTATTATTCAGTCGGAATCATATCCATAAAGAAACATGCCACTTTCATCCAAACCTATTTCCAAAGCAAACTCTCCCCACCTGTCTCCTTATAATGATGCTTCCTGCATTATGAGTTCTGTTGTCTTGAAATCTGGAATTCACTAAAAACACAGTCTATTATATACCATACATCAACATAATATTATTGTGGATTCCTCGGGTAAAATTATTTTTTTACTTTTCAGTTTTTTTTTTTAAAAAAAAACACTTGGTATTTGGAGTATTTCAGTTTTTATTTTTACCCTTGATTATTTTATAAAAGTTTTTTATATTTTCAATTTAATTTTTAAATTAAAAATTTGTTGTATATATTTTTTTCAATTTATTTCTTATGATATAAAAGACTAATTTTTTTTCTTAGTCTCATCAATTGAGTTTGATTTATTAGGAGTTGGAATTCAAGGTTTTATATTTGTGGTGCTTTTAATATAATGATATGGTCATGAGTTTGAAAATTTAATTTGGTTTGATATTTTTTTTCTCATTTTATTTTATGATTTTATCATTTGATATTATTTTAAAAGAAAATATTGGTTTTGTGGTTATTTTTAAATTTATTTTTATCAGTTTATTCTAGTCTCATGACCTAGACCATGGGTTTTGCATGTCTTTTTTTGAATAGATGTTATCTTTTTAAATTGTTTTGATTGTATTTAATTTTTGAAGATTTGTCTTTGTTTTCGTTTTATATAGATAAACTTTATCTAAAAAAATATTTTGAAATAATATTTCTAATACTTTTGGCCTTGCATAAGATTATTTTTTCCTTTTAATTTATTCAATCAGTTTCATGTATGTTTTTATTTTTATTATATGTTATTGATTTTAATAACAAAAAATATTTAGTAGACACAACCAAGTAAATGTTTTATTTTGTGGGATTAACTATCTTGATCTACGTCTATCTTAATATTTTTAGTTTATCTTTTAATTATTGCAAATATTTTTTTTTCATTTATTTACAATGATGATTGAAGATTTATTCAATTAGATATCTGCACGGACTTTTTAATTTATATTTTGAAGTTTTTATGTAAAAAACATATCAAAATAACCTGCATGCCTTTGATTTTTCTAAAAAAAATTACTACTCGCAGCGGAGCACAAGTTAAATAACTAATATTAATACAAAGGGAAACCTAAATATAACCCTCTAACATATTATCTCATTATGAGTTGAGTTGAGTTTCATCACCATTAATTTTATCAATTTTATTTCTATTACCTCATCATCAATTGAGTCCCCGATACTTGATTTTATCAATTTTACCCTATTTATATTACCTTGTTATCAATTAAGTCCCAATTGTGGATAAATTAATTAGTTTGGACATTTTTAATTGAAATATTTAACAAGAATGTGTAGATTGGATGGAATAATGTGTAGATTGGATGGAATATTTAACTATCACTAACAATGAATAAATTTAGTGCCGAATCATAGAGAATTTCTATTTAATATAAGTTAGTGAAGTTGAGAAAAAAATAAAAATTTATTATAATCTAATACTTAAATTCTTTTTCAGAACATATACAAACTAATATAATATTCGCTAACAACGGATGGATGGAATGAGAGGTGATATGGTCTAAAAAATTCATTAAGTTTGAGATTAAATTAATAAAATCAAAAGGTTTGAGAGTTGTTTAATAATGGAGTAATAAACTTGAGATAAAAATGATAAAATCAAACGATTTAAAACTCAATTAATAATGAAGCAATATGTTAGGGTTAGATTGAGATGTCCCCTTGTATAGCTGAGAAGTTCTAGGTGGCAGGAAGGCTGCTAGCTAGCAGAACAGAATATTTTATAATATTGATAGAATAATTCGGAGATATTTAAATACTAATTTTATCAGAAAAACTTTACTGATAGAATAATAGATGATAGCATATCATCAGAATTTTATTATTTTTTTTTATCATTGGTGGTTTTTATTATGTCAGTTATTATGTTGGTAATATAATCATTAATGATTGATATATTAATAGTGGCAATTATTGTAATTTTTTTAACTCTCTATAACTTTTACGAGGAATTTAGTCAATTTTGTTTGTACTTGTCAAAAGTCCTGTAATTACTTTTTGATTTTATGAAACTTTTCGAGGAACTTTTCATCGGTGATTCCGTTTGTACGTAATAGTTAATGGAATCTTTAAATCATTATCAATTTTGTAAACAAATTATCGATACCTATCTAATTAACTATTATTAGTTTAACTCAAATTTATTTAATCTATTTTAGTGCTACCTTTAAATCATTATTAATTTTTTTATAAAAAATCAAAGTCCTCCAAACGAACCAAGATTTTCAACTTAACAATAAAATTGATAAAATATAAAATGTATCTATTAAATAAGTCATTGTTTATTTCATTATAAAACATCTAAGTTACAAAGTCAAACACAATTTTATCAAATAACAAAATATAAAATTTTTCAAAATTTTAAACAAACCCTAACATATAAAAATCATACATTCATACAACAAATTTCTATGAAAAAAAATATAAAACAAGGAAACATACAAAAAAAACTATATGTACAACATCAAAATACCAAAAAAGATAACAATTTAAAATTGGGTTACAACAAAAAAATGGTAATTTTACTTGCTTGATGTGATGAATTTAAAAAAAAAAAAACCAGAATATAGATTCTGATAGATTGAGTGTTGAGGTGGTTGGATTTGTGATAATCGATGTTATGTGCTATTTTCTGCAAAATAAAAAGAAAAAAGAAGAAGAAACGAGGGAAGGGAAATGAGAGGCGTATATTGGGTTATAACTTAAATATTATTGATAAATTCAGTAACGAGTATTAACGAAGAGCATATTTACTCGATAATTTTATTTGTAATAATAGCACATTATGTTTTTTATTTTTTCATTTCTAATTATATTTTCCTCTATAGTTATCAACAAAAAAAATATTATGTTTATAAAAATAACTATAATTTACCGACAAGTTTATTTCCATCAATATTTTCATTTATATTTGATAATTCTTTTTGTGGTAGTGTAGCCATAAGTCCTAATGATGATATAATTGAAAATAAAGCAATCATTGAAATGGACTTATTGTTGTTATATACATCAGCCAGCTAAGTAAGAACGTGTGGCTCAGATAAGGATAACATCTCGATATATTAACACTAACATTAAAAAACAAACGACTTTAAGTTTATTATTCATCTCTCATATATATTTCACTATTTACTGTGTACAGTTTTGTTCTCGGTCCTTTAAGTTTATTTTTTTTTCATTTTAGTTCTCAATCTTTATTTTTTATTCAATGTTATCCTCATAAGATCCCTTTTTGTTGCTCTAGATTTTCTCATACTCTTTGAATTGCATTTAATCATGTTTCCTGGCTGTTGAGAATTATCTCAGGGTTGAATTCCTCTTGGACTTTAAATGAGAAATTTTAGAATTGCTGTACAGAACAAAATTAAAAAAAAAAAACAAGGATTAAAACTGATATTGACAAAAATTATCAGCTCTTTAAATTTTTTTTTTGTTTAAAATGCTTGCTATTCTTTAATCCTTCTTTTGTAAACCTTGAACCATTGAAATTCTAGATTTTTTTTTAAATTTCAAACTTTATTTGTTTTGCGTTTCAATCCTTAAATCTTGAGAAAAGAGAGAAAAAAAATAACTAGAAAAAATTACTAAGAGAAAAAGCTTTTTGAAGGGTGGATTCCGGCGATCAATAACTTTAATTTTGGTGTTTATAAATTCATCTTTGAGAAAAATTTAATGGAAGTGATTAATTACCCCTTTTAATACTAGAAAAAAATAGATTAAAGCGTGGAAAATTTTTAATTTAATTGGATTTTTAGTTTTTGAGTAGATTAAAATATGTTTTTTTTATTGGAAAAAAGATGTATATGTTCATGAATTTTTTTTTTAATTTTTAGATGAAAAAATTATTAGAAACTTGAACCCAATTTTACCGTTATTGGAACTGGTCAAGTGAATAGAAAAAATAACAAACAAAAGATTCAAAAAAGAAAAAAAAAAGATATAGCAGATGACAAAATTAAAATAAAAACAAGTGCTCGGGTAATGAAGGGGGTTGGATGGTCATCTCTCGTCCATGCATGCATGCCCATCAATTTTTGTAAATAATTTTTTTTCACTTTTCTCATTTTATATTTGAATACTATTTAAATAAATTTATTTAAATAATGTTTAAATAATTATCTGAACATGTTAATATTTTAAGACAATATTAGCACCTTCTATAATTTTAGGATAACGTGGTTTTAAGATTAAGGAGTTTGAAAAGTCAATTTAATATGTTAATAATTGAGACTCAACTAAAATCCCTTTGTTTAAAAAATAAAGAAGAAACTGAGATGAAGATGGTGTCTGAGAATATAGTAATTGTTATTTTTTAAGATGTTTTTTTTTTTATTTAAAAATGTATAAAAAATAAAAATTATTTTTTAAAAATTATTTTTAGCATTAGCACATCAAAATAACATGTAAATACCAAAAAATTAATTTAAAATAAAAAAATTAATTTTTTTCAAAAATACTTTTAAAATACAAAAACAAACAAGTCCGATAAATGCCAAGAGTCATCGTAATGGCATACACAGAGTTTTGAATTTGATAAATGATATGAAAATATCAAAAAATTAATTTAAAATAAAAAAATTATTTTTTTAAAAAATATTTTTAACATATCCAATAAATATAATCTTAATAGCATATACAGAGTTTCGAATTTGGTACATGTTTAGATAATGCATGCATGATGCCAATATTAGATAGAAATCAATTATTTGTGGAATTAATTAACCAAGTGTTTCATCTTTATCATAGATATTTTTTAAATTCAGTATTGAATTCTGTCTTATTTAATTTTACGTTTCAAAAAAAATTAATTTTTTTATTTCAAATTATTTTTTTTAATATTTTAGATCATTTTAATACGTTGATATCAAAAATAATTTTTAAAAACTAAAAAAAATATTATTTAAATATATTTTTAAATAAAAAATATTTAGAAAAACAATTACCACCATCCATCAAAACGTGTTATTGTAATGGTTACTCTACGTACCCACTCTCTCCACCACTAGTGCCCAAAAGTCATATAACCATCTGTTCCCATTATGAAAATTATCAATAAGTTGCAGAGAGAGGTTGACCTGTTTTGTTTTTTCTCTCATGTCGCACTAAACATGGACACAAGTTGCTCTTTTATTAGCCTTTTCTTCTTGTAACACTCTCCAGCAATCCCACTAGCCTCCTCTCATGATGACTCCAAAATCATCACATGCTCGTTTTTTGAAGGCGTCAACCATTACTATCATCATTATTATTCGCGCAAGAGATAAATGGGCAGCTCACTGCGGAAAAAAAACAAAAAAAATACGTTTAAATTCAATAGATTGAGGACCAATATTATTGTATTGATCAGTATTTTTTAAGGCGAGGAGATTAAGAATGTTTCCTTCAAGAGAGGAACACAGCATTGACTGCAATAAAAACCAATCCAAATATATCTTTATTGCTTATCAACCTCTTGGTGTCATGGAATCCACGAAGTTGTAAAGGCCATGACTGGTGTCTGATAAAGTAGTGGCTTGTAGGTTGTATTCTGTGGAACTTATTCGCATATATCTTCTGATAAGAAATTAAGTTTAGGCCGAAGAATCATGCTTTTCCCTTTGCTAATGACAAGACCTAAACGCTGTTTTTAACTACTTTGATCGATCAAAGCAAGCTGGTAGTGTATATTGGACTACGTGCTAGGTTCTCTCCAAGAGGGAATATTTATCATTGTGACCTTTAATTTAACTGATCTTTATTTTGTTTTTACTTCCCAGATGGCAAGCTCAATCTTGGCTTATACAATAATGCAAAAGATTAACAAAATCAAGGACTGTGACATGGGATCATTGCTGCCATGCCTTTGTTTATCATAGAACAAAGAAATTCCCACCAGTATCTTCAAGTTTCACAAAAAAAAAAAAAAAAAAAAAGGAAAAATAATAAGAAAGCAAAGCAATCCCCTTTAAAATTGTTATAATAGTTTAGACATGTTAAAGCACTGAAAAAACATGATGGCCCATTTGAAAAATAACTAATCTTATTCAAATAAACAACTCCATATAATTAACAATCAATCAATGGATATGAAACTCTCATCAATTCCCAAAACTTAATCTGGGAGCGAAGCGAAGCCAGCTGATAACATTATTCATGGATTGAAAAACCCTACTCATACAGGGATATATAGTCGAGCTTCTCCTCTAACAAGCAGCATCTATTACTGGTGCATACAAAAGGGAAAAGATTTACATGGATCGCATTCTATAAAAGACATTGATTCTTTGAAAATCCTTGCCAGCCAAGTAATGGTACCGTGGACAAAATTTGCATTCCATACTAGCTACCCCTCTAAACCAACTAATTAAGTACAGCTGGTAAGTAACTTACATGTCTACATCAAGATTGCATAGCGCATGCTGTCATTTACCATGAGATGATTCATCTCTGATAGCTGCGCAAACTCACCAGTCACCCAGAGACCATCAGCACCATGGACATGAGGTTGTGATGAGAAGCAAGAAGGAATTGAAAATGGGGCAAGAACAATTCTAAGCAGGGCAGAAAGGGCATTCCACCTTTGTGTTCTGTTCATATCACGAACAAGGATTGGAAATTCAGCTCCGTTCATGCCTCCAAACATGCTCTCATCAGCTACTCGTGGGCTTTTCCTAATGTTTTGAACGTTGCTCCTCAATCTAGCCAACTTGCGCCACATGATCTTATCGGTTGTTTGGATGCTTAGAATCCTTGCAGGAATATGTATGGTGTTTTAGATGTTCATTAGAAGCAAGTTTTAGTGAAGAGAAGGGTTACAAGGTCAGCTTTAAGATGGCTTTTTGATAATGGTAGGTTGGTGGTGTTGTTAGTGCCGGTGTTTATCGCATAGGGGAGGAGTGCCTTTTTAAGGGCCTTTCACTTGTGTTTTTTCTTTCTTTTTTTTTTTGCCCCTCTATTTTGTGGGGTCTAGCTAGGCCAACATACTGACAAAGTTGCCTAATTATTCACTAAAGATTTTCATTTGTAAAACCCCACAATTAGGTTTAGGTAACAGGCTATCTAACCCTCCATCTATCTAATGGAATAATAACTTTCAAGATTAGCTTAATTAATCAGATCTCAAATGTAATTTCTAATAATTATAATTATAATTTTTTTTTAAGTTATTAAAAGTTTACATAATTATTAATTTTAAAATTTATAAAATTAATTAAAATATGTATAAACTGACCTGAACAACCATGTTAATAAAATAAATATAAACTTAAGACATCATAAGTTAAAGTTAAACTTGTATTTTGCAATCTATTATAAATTAAAAATTATTATTAATGATTATATTAAATTTTAAAACTCTAATGAAATAAAGTAAAGTAAGGATTTTTAATAGATAAACATAACCATAAAGTGATAATGTCTCTTGCAAGATCTCCTCTTGTATTCATATCCATTTTGCTTAACATGCGCTAGTGGTACTTAATTTGTCATTTTTCTAATTGCTTATGACATTATCACCTTTTGCCTTAGTAATATTATTTTTACATTATTAAAAAAAAAATAAAGATAATTTTATATAAAAATAACTATATATACACACACACATAATTGATCCTCAAGAGACGTGATGTGATGGCAAAGGGCTGGAGATCTGTACAGCAAGTTTTAAATTTGAGTTAGGACGTGCATTTCTTGTAAGAGTTTAGGATAGTTAGGGTTTTACTCGCTCATCTATACCCATAAAACACGCTTTATGAGAATGAGTTTTCTTGAATTAAAAAAAAATGTTTAATTGCTTCATATTGTAACAAAAATTGATATATATCTTCTTTTGTCTCTTTTTTTTTGTCCCTTTTTTTCCTTGATATATGGATTGAATTATTTTTTTATTACAATAACAATCAAGTAATCCTCCTCCGTAATATTGTGACCAGTGAAGATCAATCATAAAACTTGGATATAAACGTGAAAAGACTATGCAACAGACAAAGGTGTACAAGCCCACCACCATACAATGCATCATTTGGGAGATGGGTCCCAAATTTGGATCCCATTTAAGAATCAATGCCTGTTTGTGAATTGTGATGGTGATGGAGACCCATGATTTCTAGAGTTCCTCCGACGTTTATCGTGCTTCCAACTTGCTATCATTAACTTGCAATATACACAATATCCTTCCAAGCAACTTTCATGTAGCAAAGAGCCGAACCTTCAAGCTTTTCTGAATCCCCAGAGATGAACAACTCTTTTCATTATTGCTATCATTTTAACTACTATTAGACTATTTTCGAAGTAATATTTTTGTATATATAGAGATTATAATATATATATACATAAATTAATATACCCACAAACATATTTCTTTAATCTGAGCTGAATTTGGATAATTAATAACATGAAAGCAACGGGAGCACATAACTTCAATATCATGTGTGGTTTCTGTATTAAGTTTTTCAATAATTGTTCTCTGCCAATAGAATACATTGTATATATAATTAATAAAGGAATAATTACAAAAATTACCAGTATTGTTTTCATCATGTAATTTACACAGTTAATAACAATTTACATCATCAATATTGTATTTTGTTTGAATTTATTTTACCTAAAATATAAAGTGTAATTTATATTTAAAAATAGAGGAAAAATAAAATTTAGATGAAACTATGAGGGGTTTTTATAATTATTCATATAATAAACTGATGGACAAAAAGGGCACGCGATAATTCAATTTAATTAAAATACTCGTAATTACCTTTGTTTCGGCTCAAGGAATTTCATGAACTGGAATACTTTAATACAATTAATCAGAATGATTGACATATAAAAACTGGATTTAAAAATGTAATCAAAAGGAAAATACCTGTAAATAAAGTCCATCTTGAAACATCATCTTCATTTGTCTATATTATCTTCTGTGGCTTGCAGGAATACACCAGAATCATGAGTGCACCCGTCCTTGACAAAAAGTTAGACTACTAATTAATTGATTATCTCCAAATCCGCCATTATTGCATTGCCGACAATGCTTCATGTTACTGTTTCACAAGCAAATGGAGGTCAAAGTCCACGTTCTTGATCTATACTTGAAGTCAAGTAAAGGAGCCAAATTACCCTTTCTGGATCGCCATCTAAGCATTGAAATTGCAGCAGACGCGTTAGGCAAGCCTAAGTGACGTGACAAAGTTTCATAGTAAGTGTCAAGTTTATTCTGCAACATCGTGGATTCTTATCTACTTGCAAGAACTTGTTAATTTCTGGTTAATTCATAAACAAAGACACTGCTAAAGATCACGCCAGGCCATGTGTACCAACATTTGTTCTTTAGATGCATTTTTTTCTTATACAGAGAAAGATCGAGCGTTTTAAAGAAGAAAGAAGACAGCAACTTTAGATTAGCTACTGTTTATTTTCAAACATTCTGCGTGACCAGCCATGTAGAACATTTAGCACCTTCCAATTAGGTTGTAAAGCATACTAAAATCAACTAGGTAAGATTTGTTTTTTTCCCGACCGAGTCCAGTTTGCGTTGACTCAATGATTTAGGACACTTGTATTCCAAGTGCCTAAGTTCTAGGATCTGGAATTCGCACCTACATCGTTCCACCAAAAGAATCGTCCCCAGATACTGAGTTGCACATAGAGTCGCATGAATCAAAAGAGAGTAGTTACAAGGGGAAAGAAATGATAAGAGAGCAAGTAAGAAGTGGTTATTATGTGAGGTTTGAATCTAAAGTAAAAAAGAAGAAATTGATTTTTCTGATGATTTGCTTGAAAGAATTAATTAAAGAGATCTAATAGAAATTTACATAGACTAGTTCGAGAAAACCATAGTAGTTAAAATAATAAAATAGAGACAAATATCACAAGAAAAGAAAAACCATAATGCTCATAACTACCAATACTTTTTATCTTTTAGTGGTTGAGAAAATTCTTTTATTTTCATAAGACAATATATGATTTTCTTTTCTTTTTATATTTATTTTTTTAAAAAATAAATGTGTTTTTAAGATATTTTTAGAGTGAATTTATGTATTTTCAAAACTGAAAATATATAAATGGTGTTTCCGGAGACAATATTTATTACTTTTTATACCTAAAATATCCTATAAAAAACTCTTAATTCTAAAATTATCCAACTAAGATACATGAGGATAAAAATTATTATTATCATAATTTTAAAATCCAACTCAAGGGTCGATCCAGCATAATGCCCGGGTCACGGGTTGGAAGGGTCAACTCGGGTTGATTCTAGTCAACATAAGAACAAAAATGATTATTATCATAGTTTTAAAATCTCGGCTAAAGGGCCAACCCAGGATCAGACCCAGATCATGAGTCGTGTTAACCATTAACCTGAGTCAACAAAATGATAAATATGATTATTATCCCAATTTAAAAACCAACATGGGGGTTGATACGGGGCGGGAGGGTCAATGTAAGGATAAAAAATGGTTATTATCATAATTTTAAAACCCGACTCGGGATCAATAAAGGGCAAGGACTGGATCACGGGTTGGGAAGGTTAACCCGGATTGATCCGAGTCAACATATGGATAAACATGATTATTATCATAATTTTAAAATCTAATTCAAGAATCGACCTAGGATAAGGCTAGAGTCATAAGTCGGGAGGGTCAACCTGGGTTGACAAAAAAAAAATAACAGAAATCATGGCAACTTCATTTTGACCAAACAAATTTCAAAAAAAAAAATTCAATGAGTTTTATACTGATGTTTTATCCCTGGCCAATGAGTCATGGGCCTACCCTAGTTTTTTACTACGTTAAGTCAAGTCAATCCTTCCTTTATTTTTTTTTAACTCAGACCAGTCCACACGTCGAGTTGGTCAGGTCCTGGGTCAACCCATCAGGCTAGTCTCGTTTTTATAAAAAATATTATTATAAAATTATTAATTTCAAAACTCAATATAAACTAAAATAAAAAAAATAATATTTAGTTATTTTTAAAAAAATATGTAAGTTTGATAGTAATGTATATTAAGAGTAAAATAGATTTTTTTCATATTTTATTTTTTCTTGTCCACCATAATCAAACAAGATAAAAAAATATATTTTTTTTTTACACAAAAAAAAAAACATATATATATATATATATATATATTTATATATATATATATATATATATATATATATATATATATATATATATATATAGAAGAAAGAAAAAAAGAATGCACAAAATGAGCCACTCGTTCTGGAGCCCATATTCATGGCCCGTGATTCTAGCCTGCAGTGCCCAGAAAGTCGAACAAAATTGATTCTTCCTCTCGTTTTCCATACGAGAAAAAAAAAAAAAAAAAAAAAAAAGGTCACTTGACAGAAGAGAAATCATAATAAAAAGTAAAGCACATGTCATTTATCCAAAATCTGTCCTTTATTATAAAGTATAGATTTGAGCAAATAGTTTTTGCTTGTTCATCATGACCTTTTTATATATTTTCTTTATTCTTCTTCTTCTTCTTAATTCTTTTCAATTTTAATTTTCAAATAAATTAGGATTTTTATTATATTATTATATAAAAATTATTATGTTCTTAGAAAACCTTACAATTAATTGAGTTTCAAACTAAAACTTTCTTTAATTAGGTTTACAAAGTCTCAACTATTGTTAGGTTGCTTACCTTCTATATTTATCATTATTTGTTGATTTGTATATATTTATACTTAGCAAAATAGATATATCCCTGTTTGTTTTTGCGTTTCAAAAGTAATTTTAAAAAAAATTAATTTTTTTTATATTTTTCTTTGCTTCAAATTAATATTTTTCTAATGTTTTCAGATCATTTTGATGCGCTGATATAAAAAATAATTAAAAAAATATATCATTTTGTTGTATTTTCAAATGAAAAATAATTTGAAAAATAACCGCAACTACACTCTCAAACGGCTAAATATAATTTTTAATAACATGTTTGTCTTAATAAAACTAATCAACCCATCCCTTTTAATCAAATGTGTTAAGACCGAACCAGTCAATTATTAAATTGTTTTAATTATGCTAAAAACTCTTAATGGATCAAAATAGATCAAGAACAGGATGAACAATACAGTTAAACCAACAACAATCTAACATGTGGCTACTTTTTACAGTTTAATCGTAAAATATTCTTAGCATACTGTTGAATTGCCTCACAACTCAAATATTACACTTAGCCCCCCAAGTATGTTTTAAATTTGTTTTATTTAAAATTAATTTTTAAATGTTTTTGGGTCATTTTAATATGTTGATGTCAAAAATATTTTTTAAAAATAAAAAAATATTATTTTAATATATTTTTGAGCAAAAAATACCTTAAAAACAATCATTACCACACTTTAAAACACCACAAATAGGCTAGGTAGGCTAATACACCTTATTTTGCTAGTTGTATGGCTTTGGATTGCTTAACACTAATTGACTGTTTGAATGAAAATGCGGTAACTTTTACTTTTGAGTGCATTTAAAAAGTGTGTTTCATGGTGTTTTTTGATGATTATAATGTGCTAAAAATAAAAAAAGTCAAAAAAATTTTTTTTTTGATACTTTTTCAAGTGAAAATACTTTTAAAATATATCATGTGCCATAATAAAAAACACACATCTTCTCTTGCATATCTTTTTGGTGATATGAGATATTTTTTTTCTTCTTCAATTAAGTTGCTAGAAGCTTAGAATACCAATCCCTTGCCTTTTTGCAACGAGTTATAATCTCGTGCATCCACCTTATAAAAAAAATTCTCTCTCATGTTATCTTATAATTAAATATATTTTTGAATTTGTAAATAGTTTATGAATAATGAAATAACAAATAGATCATGATATATTTTTGTTCAAATTTTATGGTTAAAATGTTCAAAACATAGTTTTTAACATGTTTAATTAGTATAATTAAGACTAAATTAAAAGTAGGGTCTACTTATAATTGGGGTTAAGACTTTTCTTAAAAAATATTCTTTAATATAAATAATTTAACATGAAATATTAACATGTCTAAAATCTAATGTGAATAAATGAGAAATTGACCCCAAAGAATTCTTGGTTAACAAAAAAAAAAAAAAACCTCAAACCCAAAAACCTTAATCGCACATTGAAGAATTACAAGTTTTTCTTTTAGCTTATATAATGGCGACTTTGAAAGTAAAAATTGGGTCTATATGGTAGCAAAGATTTTATAGATGAGAGGTCCAAGACAAAATGGGTTTTGTAATAAAACTGTGTGATTAGCTCAGGCTTTGGTTAATTGTAAAATAATGTTTTGTTATATAATTTTTTTTATCAGCACATGAACAATCACATGTTTGGATTCATTGAATCTATCATGTTTGATACATTACCTAATAAGTTTTTTCAAAAAAGTTTAGTTCAATGTTTTAATATTATGAAATCATACATTATATATGAATATCTGTTTTCTTTCTTTCTCCTTTTCATTTTTATGTTCATTCATCATCTCTAAGTACATTTCAATTCTATATCTTTTTATGATTTTTGGGCTTTCAAGTATTAATGTACATTAGACTATATTTAGGAGCATTGTTGAGATGATATAAAAAGTACAATTACATTTACAAGATTATATGAAATGCTCTATTTGTTCCACTAATATCTATTGTTCTCATTTATTTTATTTACTCTTTATTGACTATATTTCTTGCTTCTAAATATAAAGTTTTATAATATGTTTTCAACACGATTGCTCTTCGCTTCTATCTTGAAGCAGATAATCATATTTGATTTATGGATAAAAAGTAAATGTATGTTTATCTAATTGATTTTTTTATATATAATCCTTATATTCATTTAAGTGAATCTTTTTTTTTTAAGTTCATAACAAATTTATTTAATATTTGACCGAATTTTTAATATAATGTTTAAACCAAATTTCTAACAATTTTAATATTTTCATGAAGTAACCATGACAAATCTTGCCAAATGTAAGTTTGTGTCACTTAATATTACAAGTAAGAATTATTTATCATAGGTGTTTGATGTTGAAATTCATATGGATGCCATGAGTCTTAGAGACACTATTAAATATGACAAAGCATATAGTCAAAATAAGGCAAAGACCATGATTTTTTATGCCATCATCCTAATGAGGTGTTGGAAATTGAGTATCTTATAATCAAAGATATCATTTTTCTTTGGCAAAACTTGAAAGAAAGATATGACCATCAAAAAATAATTGCTCGTTGGATACATTTATAATTGCAAGATTTTAAATTGATAAGTGAATATAATTATGCAATGTTTAATATGAATTATAAGTTGAAATCATATGGAGATAATATCACCGATAAAGATATGTTAGAAAAAACTTTATCTACTTTTCATGCCTCGAATATACTCTTACAACAACAATATAGAAAACAAGGCTGTAATAAATACTTTAAATTAGGGGTGAGCAAAAAAAACTAAAAAACCGATTAAACCGAGAAAACTGGAAAAAAATAACAAAAAAACTAAATCGTGAAAAAAACCGATTAGAAAATCACAAAATATTTCGGTTCGGTTTCGATTTTCAAAGTCTGAAACCGATTGAACCGAACCGGCCCTATTCAACTAAGCTATCTCTTGAAAAATAAAAATAAAAAACAAGTATAAATAGCATATTTTCTAACCCTAAACTTATCTCACCATTCTCACTTTCTCAGCCGCCCCCTCTCCATGCCCTCTCATCTCTTAAATTTACCTTCTTCTCCATGCTCTTTGCCTCTCATCTTTCATCTCTCAAATCTGTCTTCTTCTCCATGCTCTCTGCCTCTCATCTCTCAAATATGTCTTAGGGTATCACAGATCCAACTGAAGGAATATGATATTCGAGCTCTGTCTAAGCTGAGTTGTGTTCTTGATAAAGAGGTACAAGATGCAGTTATATGTAACCTGTTACATTCAATTGAACAACCTGCAATACTTGTGATGCTCAGTTATGGCACATATGTTTTTCACTGTCTGTCATTTTACAAGGAGGATTTGCTTTTCTTTGGTCTATGATTTAATTCTGCAACACTTTCGATTCTGGCTCAATGTTCCTTCCATTTTCAGATTGTCCTCATTATTGTCTTTTAGGATTTGGATTGTAAATTACATGCTACCGATTTGGAAACAAGTACAAAAACAAAAGTGCTAAAAAATATGATCAACCGGAATAATTTGGGTTTGAACCAGTTTGAAAGGGGAAAAAATGAATCGAATCGAACCGAAATTAATCGGTTTCAACTGGTTTTCGGTGCGGTTCCAAAACTAAAAAAAATCGGTTTGGTTGTTTATTTTGGTCCAAAACCAGACCGGACAAAAAATGCTCAGTCCTACTCTAAACTGATTTCATGTCTCTTTGTGGTTGAAAAAAATAATAAGCTTTTGATAAAAAATTATGTATCACAATTGATTAGTTCAACTCTATTCCCTGAAGTGAATGCTATAATATATAATAATAATTATGGTCATGTCTGTGGTCATGGTAGGGGTCGTGGACGTGGGCATAGGCGAAGATGGAATAATTTTCACAACAATAATGGTTATCCATATCAAGATAATAATGATATTTATTTTGACCATTTGGATATGATACACCTTGATGTTGCCGATTTCTTTAAGAAAATGATTATAAAGTTGATATTTTTTATAATGATAATAATTAGTTAGTTAAATATAAGGATTTTAGAATTGAAAATAATGTTAATCTTTTAGGTATGTTTCTTTTATGCTAGTATATTTCAATGTATTTTAGTTTGTTCCTTTCATGTTGGCTTATTTAATGTAAAAGATTGTGTTATAATAATTATCATATGCAACTTTAAGAACTATGTTTTCTTATGAACTTATTTTTTTTTCTTTTCATGAAGAAAACGTAAACTTGCATCATATTGTAAACGAGTCAAAAATTAGTGGTAAATATATACACACACCATTCTAAGGCATAAACAATATTTTTAAAATCTAAGAATGATGAAAGAAAATGTGAATATAATATCAGGTTCAATAGACTTTTATTAAAGGCTCTAGAAGAGCCAATATAATGTTTCATAGAGAAACAAGATTTATAATTGATAATGTTTTGTTCTCCATTAAATCTAGAAGAAATCTGCTAAGTTTCAAGGATATACGTCATAATGGGTACCATATTGAGACTGCCAATGATAATGGTATAAAATATCTTCATATTATATGGAATGTCTCTACTAAAAAACAAATATTGAAAAAATTACTTATTTCATCTTCAGGTTTATATTATACATGTATAAGTACAATTGAAGTCAATGCAATAATGAACTAGAAGTTTAATAAACCAAATAATGTTATTATTTGGCATGACCGCTTAGGTCATCCTGGATCAATAATGATGCAAAGAATTATTGAGAATTATCATGGTCACCCATTAAAAAACCAAAAGATTTTTTTTAATTTAAAGAATACTCGTGTACTACTTGTTCTCAAGGAAAATTGGTTATTAGATTATCGCTAGCTAAAGTTGGGATTGAATCCCCAAGATTCTTGGAACATATTCAAGGTCATATTTGTGGGCCCATTCAATCACTACGTGAACCATTAAGATATTTTATTGTTTTAATAAATACATTTACAAGATGATCATATGTGTGCTTATTATCAACTCATAACCTGACATTTGCAAGATTATTTACTCAAGTTATTAGATTACGAGCATAATTTCCAAATCATATAATCAAGATAATTTTTTGTGACAACATTGGTGAATTCACATCCCAAGCATTTAATGATTTTTGTATGTCACTTGAGATAAACATTGAACATTTTATTGCCCATTTTCATACTTAGAATGGTCTTGCTGAATCATTTATTAAACGCGTCTAATTAATTGCAAGGCCATTACTCATGAGAACAAAACTTTATGTCTCTATTTGAGAACATGTTATTTTACATGCAACAACACTTATTTGTATTAGGCCAACATCATATCACAAATTATCCCCATTATAATTGGTTTCCGATCATAAGCCAAACATTTTCCATCTAAGAATATTTGGTTATATTGTATGTGTTCCAATTTATCCACCACTATGTACAAAGATGGATCCTCAAAACAGGTTCAGAATATATATTGTGTTTGAGTCCCTATTGATAATTAAATATCTTGAACCCTTAATAGGTGATTCATTTATAATATGATTTGTTGATTGTTATTTTGATGAGACTGCATTTCTAGCATTAGAGGGAGAAATTAAACAGTTGGATATAGATATTACTTGGAAGACATTATCATTATTGAATTTTGATCCTGTTTATCATATTGGAAGACATGCAACAACAATTTATCATATTGTATAAAACAATATGAACAAGAAGTTCAAAAGATATTTTGCTTGAAAAATATTGCAAATCAACTATCAAATACATTCACTGACTCAAAGGAGTAACCAAATCTCATATACCAGCTATAAATGCTCCAACCCAGATTGAAGTTCCAATAGAACAATCCACTGAAATTGTAGCAAATGAATCTAAAGCACGCCAAAAGCATGGTACACTAACCAGTTCAACAGATAAAAATCATCAGAAAAAAAGAAGCAAATAATCAAGTTAACATTATTGAGGAGGAAAATATTCTTAAGAATATAGACATAAATAATCATATGACCCTAAAAGAGGTTCAGGTACCTGAAAACAGTAAAAATAAAAAGATCTTGATAAATTATGTCTCTACAAAAAAAGAATGAATCAAAATGAGATAGTTGTCGACAATATGTTTTCATATAATATATCACTTGATATGACTGGCCTAATATATCACTTGATATGAGGACCTTGAGCCTAAATCTGTTAAAGAATATTGACGTAGAAATGATTGGTCAAAATAGAAAGACGCAATCCATGTATAATTAAATTCACTTGCAAAACATAAAGTTTTTAGACTTGTAGTCCAAGCTCCTGAAAATGTAGAGCAAGTTAGATAAAAATGAGTATTTGTGCGAAAACAAAATGAGAAAAATAAAATCATATGATATAAGTCATGACTAGTGGCATAAGGATTTTCACATAGACCTAAAATTGATTACAATAAAATATATTCTCTTGTAATAGATGCAATTATATATTGGTATCTTATTAGCCTAACAACTTATAAAAGAATAGATACGTGTCTGATGGATGTAGTTAAAGCCTATTTATATAGGTCAATTGGTAATGATGTTTACATGAAAATACCTAAAAGATTTAAAATATCTGAAGCATATAATTCAAATCCCCAAAAAATTTACTTATCAAGTTTCAAATATCCTTATATGGATTAAAGCAATTAAGATGAATATGATATAACCTTATAGGTGAATATTTATTGAAATAATGGTATAATAATGATATTATATGCCCATGTGTTTTTATAAAGAAGACGTAATTTGATTTTGCTATTATTCCTATGTATGTTGATGATTTAAATATTATTGGAACTCCTAGAGAGATACCAAAGATAGTAAATTATTTAAAAAAAGAGTTTGAGATGAAAGATTTGGGAAAAATAAAATTTTATCTTTGCTTGTAGATCAAACATTTAGTAAATGGAACTCTCATTCATCAATCAACTTATATAGAGAAGGTCCTTACAAGATTTTATATGGATAAAACATGTCCATTGAGTACCCCAATGGTTGTTCGATTACTTGATGTGAAAAAATATCTTTTCAGACCTCGAGAGGATAATGAAAAATCATTTGGTCCTGAAGTACCATACCTCAGTGCAATTGGTGTGCTAATGCATCTTGCTAATAATACATGACCTGATATAACATTCTCTATAAACTTTGTAGAAAGATATAGTTCTTTTCCTACCCGAAGACATAAGAATGAAGTTAAGCATATTTTTCGATACCTACAAGGAACTATGAACATGTGATTACTTTATTCAAATAATGTTAATGATGAATTATTTGGGTATGCTAATGCAAGATATTTATCTAATCCAAATAAAGGGTCGATCTCAAACATGTTATCTCTTTATGTGTGGCAATACTGCTATATCATGTAGATCTATAAAGCAAACATTGGTTTCCACTTCATCTAATCATGTTGAAATACTTGTAATCCATAAAGTCAGTTGAGAGAGTCTGGCTGAGATCGATGACTCAACATATTCATGGAACATGTGGTTTATTCTCTAGCAGAGGATCTCCAACCATAATGTACGAAGATAATACTGCATGCATAGCTCAATTAAAGGGATGATAAATCATCAGAGATAGAACAAAGGACATCTCACCGAAATTCTTGTTCACACATGATCTTGATAAGTGTGGTGATATTGATGTTTAGTAAATCTGCTAGAAAGATAATCTAATAGATTTGTTCATTAAAGCATTACCGACTACAATGCTTGAAAGATTGCGATGCAATATTGAGATGCGATTTTTAAAGATTTAAGGTGATACTTTTATGAGGGTAAGTTAACAGAGACTGTATTCTTTTTTTCTTAACCAAGTTTTTTCTTCTCCACTTGGTTTTCTCTTGTTAAGGTTTTTAATGAGGTGGTTTTCATTGCGTAAAGCTGTACAAAAGACATGTTTAAAATATTATATTTTAATTTGTTTTTAAAATGTTGGAATTGATTATTTTATTATAATTAATCTTGACAACCTAGGCCCTCTGTATAAATAAGGGATGGGGTATGTTCAAAGACAGAAAAACAGAGTAAAGTCTTCTGCTATCAGCCTAATAATAAATGAACTGTACTAATATCTCTCTTGAAACATGAATGCATTAAAATTTTGATAAAAATCTAACTTTAATAGTGTGTGTATGAGAATAAAACATATAATATTCTAATATTAAATAAGATTTAGAGAGTGTTTGTTTGTATTGTACATCTTTTAAACAAATATATTTTTAATATTATTTATATAATTAATTTAAAACATTGATATATGGCTCTCACATTCACGTCTTCTATTTTATATATTGTTATAGATAAAGTGCTGGTTCGAAATCATAAAAAATTAGTAAACAATATTTTACAAAATTAAGACAATTACAGGTGCATGTTTTTCATGTCACGTTTATAAATGTTGCTTTCACAAATTAAAATAAATTTAATTTTTTCAATCAATTATCTCACTACATTATACTACAGGTTATTTAGAAATATAGGAATGGTTATTTTTTAAAATAATTTTTATTTTAAAACATATTAAAATAATATTTTTTTATTTTTTAAAAATTATTTTTGATATCAGCACATCAAAATAATATAAAAACATAAAAAAAAAACATATTAATTTAAAATAATATAAAAACATATTAATTTAAAATAAAATAAAAAATAAAAATTTTTAAATTTTTTCAAAAATATTTTCTAAAACAAACACTTACCTCCTGAAATATTGTTGTGGGTCCATGTTCTTGTTTGCTTTTTGTTCGGCTCAGGATATCTTGAAAAAGCTGACACTAAATTTTACCGTGGGCCCATGCTGGAGCTGCGGGTTTGGCACATTCATTTCGTTTTTCCCTGCTTAGAGCATAATAGTATGAGTCCACGTGAATTATTATCATTTTAAATTTAATGGTTAATATCAATGACTATTATTTAAAACTTGACAATAGTGATTAGTTTTTTAAAAAATATATATTAAAAAAATATTTTTTAAATTTATTTTTAATATTTAATGTCAAATAATCATCTCAATCCAATAATTTAAACTGTTAGATGAGGTCCTAAGATATTATTTATATTATTCTCTAACACACTCTCTCAAGTAAAAGTCATTTGACCTTGAAACTTGCACAGACTCATATTATCTTGTGCTTAATTTTTATAAAATAAATGAAAATTGTAAGATTCAAACTCGTAACCGCTTGACCATCAAAGTTCTGATACCATATCAAAGAACCTTCTCAACCCGATAACTTAAGATGTTAGGTGAGATATCCCAAGATATGATTTATATTATTCTCTAACAATTAGCGTATCAAAACGATATAAAATAAAAAAATAATAATTTAAAAAAAAATTTAAAAAAACACTATCTAACAAAAAAAAAAAAAAAACAATCTTGGTCTTTATTAAAGTTGGTTTTCTTCAGGAAGACACTGATCCTTCTTTTCATATCTCGAATTTCCTTGCGAGTTCGAAAAACTACATCTTGACAATCTCCATATCTTCAGCCTATATATGACAAAAATAAAAATAAAAAATTGATGCGTGTTAAGCTGGCATGCCGACCTTGCAGATGAACAATTTCGAGAAGTTCCAAAGCCTGCTGGCTGTAGTGATTTTGGCCGGCGTTAATCTCATTTAGTGAATACAGGAGGTTTGTCTTTCTGCAGCTGTTTATCATGGTTGTCTGAGCCTCCAAAATGGATGTCTTTCTGCAGTTGTTCACAAGGGCAGTCTCAATTCGGTCGGCACTCTGATTGATGCGTAATCAGTTGAAAAGGAAATTGCTTTTTATTACAAGGATCTCTCTTTTTCTCTACACTTTTTTAAAAAATAAGTTCCATAAAGCATAACCAGAAAGACAAGGATCTTGATTCAATGTCACTAATTCATTATATTTTTTCCCCTTTTCTCTCTACTATTTGACTACAAGACGTTACAGTATCAATAACGTAGTAATGATTATTTTTCAAAGTATTTTTTATTTGAAAATGTAATAAAATAATATTTTTTTATTTTTAAAAAATTATTTTTAACATTAGTACATCAAAACGATTTGAAAACACCAAAATATTTATTTAAAATAAAAAAATTAGTATTTTTAAATACTTTTAAAACATAAAAATAAATATAGATACAACTTGTACTTCTTACTCGAATTTTTAATTTTTTTTTAATGTGTGTGGAAATACATGTAGATACAACTTGATATTTAACAAGTGCTAATCTGCAAGGCTACAAAATTGCTTTAGAGAAATGTGAGCAGTTAAAAGATTTAAAAGGCTGAAAAGGGAATCTAATGAAATTTCTTAATAATAATTTGCGGCAGTGCTTTCCTTTTCTTCTTCTTTTTCCCCTTTCAATCAGATCACAAAGAACATAAAACCAGAACTCGAAGTTTTAATCGCTTTTCGAGTATCAATGGTAAGGTATTACTTTACTTTACAAGGGCAAATAAGTGTGTATCAGATCAATAACAAAATAATTATATAAAACACTAAAAGATATGGCTTTTTCATGGTGGAGAAATATTGTTCACTTAAATATTGTTCACATACTCACAATACTTATTTATTTTTTATTTTTTATTAATTTATTTTGTTTTTTAAAGTTTTATTTTCAACAAATTGATCCAAATTACAAGCCAATTGTTTTTTTTATTTCTTAAGCAATGATGAAATTGGAAGAAGAGGGACCAAAATAAAAAGAGTGTCAAAAAATAGACGGCGTTCCAGATTTTTGGTGAAAAATATACTTATATCCTCTATCTTTAAAAATAATATAATATAAGTCCCTTTAAATTTCAGAAATCAATTTTGGTATAAAAATTCATTTACATCATTTTTTGGTTCGTAGTTAGAAAGAGAAGAGAGATATCGTTGAATTCTTTCAGTGAGAGAGAAAGTCACTGTTCACAATGTTTACAACAACTAAAATGGTTTTTCTTGGTGTTTACGGATTTTATGCAATTAAAGAGTGTTGATGGTGGTTGTTTGGAGCTTCAATTTTACTTGAAAAAACAAATCCAAGTTAAGGAAGACTAATCTAACCTGGTTTGATTTCGTGCTTTTTAACTGTTTTTTGGGTTTTTCGAGTTAATGGTTTGGTTTATAAGTGTTCCAACGGTGTTGGTGAGAGTTTTTTTTATTATTATTATTGAAATAGCTTAAAAATTAGGTTTTTAGGGCAAAAGAAACACTACATTGATTTTCCAACCAATACAATGGTTACTGAAATCTAGGTTTGCAGATGATACATCATTTATCTATTTTTTATTTCAAGGAAAAATAAAGGCGGACGAACACTTTAAAAAATTAAAATCGTGCGCCTGGGCTCATTTATGTTTTTTTTTTCATATTTTTGTACTTTCTCTCTTTTAAAAGATACTTACTTGAGCATCTAAAAGTCTTCAAATTTACTAAAGAAAACCTTTAGCAAGTACCAGCCATTAGCTATCTTGGCTTACCAGGCATCAAGAATCAACCACTTGCCATCTTGGTTAAGAATAATGGATCAGATTTCCAGAACCAAGAGATTAATTGATTATTCAACACATAAGCCTTGCTCCTAAGCTACTTGAGTTTTTTTGATACCTTATCAATTTGTAAAATAGTAAATGCTAAAGGCTAATGGACAAGTTTTAGAAATTATATGAGCAAACGTCTATAAAAAAAAAAAGAGAAATTTAAAATCTTAAACCAACAAAGCTATCATGAGCATTTTGAAAAGATTAAGAAAGTCAAGTTCCTCTATTCATTTTAATATATCTTTACCTTTATGCAGTACCTATAAAGATTTGATGATCATTTGACAGGAAAGGTGTGAGGGTTGTTGGTTCATGCCATGCTAATATGAATAACATCTTCCTATGAAGTGAATATGTGCTCTAGATGTGTGTACACATTTAATGAATGTTGATAGATTAACGTGTTTTATATATGTTATTTTTTTCTTCTAAAATCCATGTTTAAAAGGATCAAAAACAGGGTGATGACCCAACATCCCTTGACTCAGCTACACGCTAAGCCTAACTACATATAGGTCCAGTAAGCTCTAAAACTGGTCTCATGAGGCTCAGCATCTCACCAAACCTAAATGGATGTAGAATTGACAATCTTTCAAGGCTCTATATTGGACCACCAGACTCTGCTTGTTTTGTTTTCTTATGACCCTTAACATAAGATGTTAAGGTAAATAATACTCATCTCTCTACACTTTTAGGTGTACAAAAGTCTTCAAAAGGTCCTACCACTTATCCAACATTAATGATGTGTATGAGATATTTATCCTTCATTAATGATGTAAAACAAATATTTACCTCTCTTTAATACATGTGTCCAAGATATTTTTTTTCATTAATGCTATCAAGACAATATGACACTTCAACCCCTCATCTTCACAAAATGACTAAACTCGTGGGCTACAAAGACCCTTTGAATGCTTCAATGAAAAAGGTTCACAATCTTTATTCTTTACTACATATTTATTTTTAGAGTCTCTCTCTAAAATATCATTGTCTTTTCTCTAAAAAAGATACTTATTTAAGTATCAAAGAGTCCCCAAATCCATCAAATAGAACTTTTTGCAAGTACCAGGCACCAAACACCATCCATAAGCCACATTGGTTGGAGAGAATGGATCAAATTTCTAGAATTAAGAGATTAACCAATTATCCAACATATAAACCTTGTTCATAAGCTATTTAGATTTTTTAGGGCATCATCATTGGCTCTGTTTATGGGAACCTGATCAAGAAGTCATCAATTGTTTTTTCTGAACTGGTTTTTGACATCTCTTATCGCTATTAATGGCAAATAATCAAGACAAGCCTAAAATGAGATGTGTCACGGGCCTTCCCAGGGTTGCTAGCACAACTACTCTATTAAAGCATCAATAACTTTTCATTCAAGTCCGACTCCATATGGAGGTAGTGCTAGTTATTCAAAGGAATTGTTAGGTCTAACGAGCTCGATATAGTAAGCTGGAACCAGCCTTTATCATGGTTTTTAGTGGCCTCTGTGTTAAATTTGTTTTGCTTTTTAGCACCAGTATATTAGCCAAAAGAAGCTCTGCGGAGCTACAACATCAATTAACCAAGAAAATGGTTTTCATTCTTATGATCTCGTTGATGGTATTAATAAAGTTTATCAGCACGGGAGACTGCTTTAATGATCAAGAATGTGTCATATCAACTTGGGAGGCATGATTTACTACAAATACTGGATTTGCACTGTTTTGTAAGAGAATCAGAAAGCTATGCAATATTTTTATTGCTTTAAGTCAGAATATGATTTTTTTTTATTTTTCTCAGGGACTTGGTGAGACAAACAAATTTGATGCACACCTTTTTGTTGACTTCATAAAAATCATTTGAATCTCAAAAGCTTAAAAGCCTTCAACAAATACAAGTAGAATGTTGGTTCAAATCATAAAAGATGTGAAAGTCTATTTGACAACTATCTAAGAGAAAGTAAGTCAACTATCTAGAAGACACCAACTGAAAAAACTCTATAGAATTGAGACTATGATCTTAGCAAAAATTGGATATTTGAGTCATGAAGTTAATTATACCTAAGAGGGAAATAAAATATATCGTAGTTAATGACTAAGAATGTAAGTTTCTTATATATGAATCAATTTATTCAAAGTAACAATATTTCTATTTTCTCCAAGAGATACTTAAGGTTAACAACCGACAACCTTCCAAAGATAAGATGAACTTAATTTTCCTAGTGTGATTACACAATTCATCTTGGAAGGGATCAACTTCGTGTCCTTTGTGCGATTGCGTAATTTACCTTGAAAGGTATTGACATGGTCTCCCTAGTATGATTGCACACTTTCTAATGATGGGATTAAAAAGACCTTAGCAACGTGAATTGACGTGATCTTCATAATGCAATGGCGCTATAAATCTTTCAATGACATGATGAACTTAAACTCCTTAATGCGATTGCACAACTTACCTTGGAAGGGATCAACTTAGTCTTCTTAGTGCGATAACACAACTTTCTATGGATGAGATTAATACGACATCTCTCCCTGGTACAATTGCATAATTTACCTTGAAAGGAATCAATTCAATTTTTCTAGGATAATTGCATAACTCTTCAAAGATAGGATTGACAGGGTAGTGTGATTGCACAACTTATCTTGGAAGGAATTGATCAACTGTCCCAATAAGTCAATAACCCCAACCTCTATTCAAATTTTATTTTCATCTCTTTAGAGCACCAACACCAATCTATATGTAATATCTAGAATCATTTCACCAACTAAATAATTGTTTAATTATTTCATTGTATCTAAGTAATATTAGCTTATTTTATAATAATATTAATAATTACTTTTTGAATAATTATATGTTAATCTTGTGGGTGAAATATTTTTTTATTTGTGTAAACTTCTTATAAATTGTTTCTCAAGTTTATTATTTTTATATTTGTGTAATAAATTAGAGTCAAAATTATTGATTCATTATTTCTTTGTTTTCTTTTTTTAAAATAAAATTTACTTTTAGAATTATGATGAGTTTGTATTTAAAAAACAATACTTATGATAAAAAACAAATTATAAAAAAAATGGATGTTTTAGTAAAATAAAGGGATTTTGATTAAATAAATACTTTTTTTTTAATTCTTGTTTCCAATTATTATGATTTTTTTGTATTTATCTTAATTACTTTGAGTTTTATACAATAAACAACATAACTAAGAAATTATGTTTTAATTTTCTCATGTTTCCTATTTATATTTTTTAATATATTAATGTCAAAATTATCAATTCATTATTTTTGTAATTAAAATCTGATTTTAATATCATGATAAGTTGTTATTTAAAAAACAATATTTTGGTAAAAACATTTCTGTCCCTGTCCTACGCAGACACAACGAGTCCATCTCCAAAGGTCTGTTCAGTACAATTTTGTAGCTATGCAGAAGGATCCTTCGTTTGTAACATTGGGAAATTTCTGAGAATTTGGAAGCAGAGAGCAGCATCTACGGTGGAAATAACGTGTGATTGCCCAGAAATTATTACAAATTTTCTAATTAAGGACTCTGTTCTTATTTTTTCCATTTGGACGTTTACATCTCAGGATTTTTTTATGTGAAAGAAAAGATTACTTTCAAAACAATCATTGAACTTAAATAAAACTTTGAAAAGACTAATAACTGTCATTTTTTTATTATTTATACAGAAAGTTTAATAAATTCTTCATAAAAAAAAAGCTTTAAAGTTATAAATTAAACTTTATAATTTATTTTAATTTAGTTTTTACAAGATATGATACTCTCTTGAATTATCATGCGGATTGATAAGTTAACCCGAGTTGACCTGAATCGATCTAATAAATTATTGTTTCAATACTTTTATAAAATATCATTTTGAATATTTATTTTGAGTTAAACTATATTTTTACCAGCCGTCCATGTTGTTCTTGAACTCGCCAAGTTGACCGGGTCACATTGAATTAAACCCCACATAATTTAATATGTACTTTAACTAAAAAAAATTATTAACAATACTTATATTTTTTTATGTTAAATTTTTTTTATTTAATCTACAGCATGCCGTGAACCAACTATCTAAGTGGTTAATAAATGGTGAGGTTCCAACCGATGTTAAAACAACCGGGTTGAACTGAACTGGTGAGTTTTGGTCCTCAAACTTTATTTCAATCACTTTAACCTTTAACTCTTTAAATCCAACAATTTCCCACATGACCTTTATTTACTTGTTAGTGTAAAGAAAATTCATGCTTTGAAATGAACTGTCTCCGAGCTGCTTTCTTGAAAGACGATAAACAAGTGCTTTGAAATTGCACGCTTAAGTTACCTTGCTAAAAAGAAAGAAAGAAAGAAAGAAAGTCTTGATGAGATCCCTCTGTTGGCCACTGGCATCCCAGCTTCCTAGAAATTTCTTCCAAACAAGCTCACGTGACCTTGACATCAAACGGCAGATTGTTCTTGAGACCTTCTTGTTAGACTACACTAAATGATTGCGTGTGAGAAGAACTGGGCTCTACCTGGCTCCCATAAGTCTATACATTTGGTCCTTTTGTACTGTGACGCAGAGCAATCACGTTTCTGCGATGGCTTTTATTCTGAATCTTGGAGATATATAAATTTCTTGCCACACCCCACCTCCAGAAAACCTTCACAGGGATGATTCCTGGCATCTGCCTAGGCAAAATTTCTTGTAAGAACACGTACAAGGGCATCCACGCAGGAGAAAGAAAGAAAGAAAACTTTGTCTAGCATTTAGTACATTAAATGGGCAATTCTTGTTCTTATTCAAACTAAATGTCGCTAGGTCACTATCAGTAGGGCCATGCATCCATAAACAAGGAATAGGATTCGTTAAGTTTTGCAATTAATCTGCATCGTATCTTGGCCCTGGATTCTTTTATTGGACGGTGAAGATTGCTGGGTCTATCAATTTAACTTTTCTCTGTAATGAAAAGAAAACCAAACTCTTTTCTACGTGGAGAATTATTCAATGGTGGCTCCCATTTAGAACACACCAATTTCCTTGTGGTTTCCAACTCCATTCTTAAAATTTTGATGATCTTATCGAAGGCCATCATGCTTATATGCACCTCCAATTCTTCATCTTCAAGAACAAGCCATCATCTTTTGATCTAATACTAAGCCTTTTTGCCTGTAGTGGTCAATATGGACTTGGATTGTGAAAAACATAGGAAACGAAGAAAAACCAAGGCTGAAGATGATCCACAAACAACTGGAATGGAGCTTCTACCACGGGAGATTGCTCATGATATACTTTCAAGATTACCCATCACATCTTTGGTGCAATTCAAGTGTGTATGCCGAGCTTGGCGTGCCTTGGTGCAGGATCCTCAGCTTGTAGATTTATATTTGTCTTGCTCAACTCAGGATACCGATCATCCTTGCCTAATCCTTCACTGCGACTTTCCCATCAGAAACAATCTCTATTTTGTGGATTTTGCTGCTCACGAGGAAGAAAAGGAGAAGGTGAAGAGAATTCCGGCACCCTTTTCCTCTATGATGCCAGAATTTGAAGTGGTAGGCTCCTGTAACGGTTTACTATGCCTATCTGACTCATTGTACAATGATTCTCTTTATATCTATAATCCTTTCACAGGCTGCTATAAAGAGCTGCCAAAATCCTTGCAGTATCCTGATCAAGAAGTAGTTTTTGGGTTTGGTTTCAATCCCAAGACTAAAGAATACAAGATAATCAGAATCGTGTATTACAGGAATGGGCATGGTGGCTACCCTCGGTCACGTAGAATCATTTATCCACTATCGGAAGTCCAGATTTTAACACTAGGCTGCCCTGAATGGCGAAGTCTAGGCAAAGTTTCATACCGGCTTGTTCGCCGGGCTTCAGGGGCCCTGGTTAATGGAAGGCTTCATTGGATTAGCCGCCCGTGTAGAAATAAGCCCGCCCGCAGGCTGGTCTCATTCGACTTGACCGATGAGCAATTCCGAGAAGTCCCGAAACCGGACTGCGGTGGCCTGAATAGGTGCAACTATCATCTAGTGGTTCTGAGGGGTTGCCTCTCTGCTGCTGTTTATTGCAATTATGGAAGATTGGAGATTTGGGTCATGAAGGAGTACAATGTGAAGGAGTCTTGGGTTAAAGAATACAACATCGGGGCTTACATGCCCAAGGGCTTGAAACAAAATCAGGACCGACAGCTAAAGATATGGAAAAATAGTTCTAATGGAAGGGTTGTTGGAGCTCTATGTGTCTTGAAGAATGGTGAAATCCTGCTGGAGTATAAGAACAGAGTTCTGGTTTCTTATGACCCGAAGAATGGACAGTTCAAGGACATTGAGCTACAAGGGGCACCAAATTGGTTTCAAACAGTAGTTCATGTGGGCAGCCTGAATTGGATCGATACTCCCAGTGATGCATACAACCAAGGATCGGATACTTATCCATATGTGAGTTGATTACTCCCTGCTCTGAAACAAAATCATGTTTCTGTGTTAATTATCTGCTTCATCATCAGGTTATGATCAAATCTTACATGCTTGGAGATTTCAGATAACAATTTCTATTTGTGTATATATGAATATTGAATATAAATATCGGATCAATCACAACACAAACGAATATTCATTCAATTCCAAGGTTCAATAATCCTCTTGAATGTGCTAAATGATTATCAACAAGGACCGGACCACTCATCGTATCATCGGAAATTACTTACTGCAAGGTTTTGCAGGCTAAATCTTGCCGAGAGAAATTAGAAATCATGCTTGAATGGCCTAAATCCTGCTAGTTGTCTTGGCCAAACTTTGACTGGTTCAGACTAACTAAATAAAATCCTGTTTACAAAGCTTGATCGGCCGAGCAGTATCTCGTTTTTTCTCTTGTTGAATCGAGATTATAAAAATAGGAGGAGGTTAGGCAAGACAAATGGTACTTGAAACAGCCTCTTAATTATCAGCTACCTAAAAAGAGGCACCAGAACTCGGCTAATTTTTCAACAGGCACCAACCCACCATCAACATAACAACTGTACACTAACATAAAACAATGTTGAAAATTGAACTCATGCTTCTTTACCAAACATTCGATGTATATGGGAAAGAAGCCTTTATCTAAGAGTAGGTCACCCAAAACATCCCACCGTGGCCCAATAGAAAAAATAGCAGCGCCCATGATGAAAGATTCCCTTTGAACAGATTTCTTTCCTTGAAGATTTGCCGATATGAAAACTTGCAAAGTAGTCTGCTTTTTGATGACCTTTTTCCTTGTTTCGACCATCTAACCAATACTACCCTCGTATCCTATGCCTAATGGCTAATGCCTTTTATTTTGTCTTCATCAATCTTTGATATGAAATTGTACTCAGAAAAGCTTGACTGACAAGTAGCAAAACTTGACCAGTGGAAAATCTCCCACCATAACTTCTTTTACATATTTCCTTCACCACAGCCCCCACATCCCTTCCAGGCGTGTGTGCAACGCATGCATGACTGATCCATGCTTTCAATGAATGACAGCAATTTCTCTCATCTTTATGGACATGACTGGGACGTTTTATATTTTATTTGGTAAAAGAGGGCCCTGAGACCAAAGAAAGAAGCAGGTTAAAAGCAACACTGACAGGAACATGGCAACCCCAGTAGAGTAGAAAGAAAATGCACTGCAATGGTAGCTCTCAAGCCTTGATTACACAATCAACCTGCACATTGATTCCCTTTACGATAAGTAAGACGGATCAACAATTGAAAAGCATAGGACTTGACTTACTCTTGTTAATTGTTTCTGCAAACTTTAATAAAAACAAACCCCAACACTTATCAAAAACTTCGAAATTCTCATTTATATCATTATCAGAATGATTAAGTGTATAAAAAGGAAACTATTTACCCCAAAAGGTAGATTAGTGATGCAACCTTGGCTCTCATGTTTACGACATCTGCTCAACACTTCCCAATATCCTCTTTTGATAACAACATAATTGAAGATTTTTTCTCTATATTCAGAGGTTTAGAGCTGAGATTGTGTTCACTGAAAGTGGTTGATCTCCAAACTAAGAATATTGATCTTTCTCTCCTCTTGTTCCTAGACTCAACTCTCACTTTCAATCCTAACTACTTCACTAGAAGTCACACGAAACTTCTCTCTATTCCTACTCTTTGAAAATATGAATTTTTTCGTCTATTGATCATCGTTCTTGATTTCTGCAACAGCTCTCTTCAAATAATTCTATGAGTAAATATTAATCTTCTTATTTTCCTCTTAGCAAATCCTTAAGTTTGTTAATATTTTTTTAAAATGGTGATATGCAGGGGAGGCTGGCAGGGTCCGACCACTGCAAAAAATAAGAAGTTCCTGGCTTTCCCTTAAGCAGTTTAAAAATTAGTTTTGGCCCCCTCTAGAAAACAATTTATAATCTTAACCCCTCGAAAAATAATCTGGCTCCAGCCCCAGTGATATGCCTTCAACTCTAATCATGTTTCTACACGAGTTTCTTGCTACTGCATCATGTCCTCATAGTTTTTTAGCACCATGTTTCATGCAACATTATATATGTTAATCCATTTCTTTTATATATAGTACAACTTGATCTGAAACATCAAAGCCATGCAGAGAGGAACCATGTCGAAGGGTTGGGGGGGCATGGGTGCCAAACTTTGAAAACAAATGCATTTTATTCCTAAACTTTTGAAAAATTTTAATCATACCCTTTAATTTGAAGTTCATTTTATATAGAAAATACAGGTTTTGCAATACAAAAATTATACATCATCCAATTGGCACCCCAATCCTAAATTTCTGGTTCCAAGTATACAGCAGCACCATGAATCAATGAACTCCATTTCTGTCCATATGAGCATTGGACCTAGAGAAAACTGCTTGTGAGCTAATCATGCCATTCAGTGATATACAGAATGAATAGAAATCTCTTTTTGATAATTTGCAAGGCAGATGGTTGGCTGAGAAAGAAAACAAAACTAGCCTGTCAAAAGCAAAACATGAACCTACTATTCTTGGCGAAAGACGAGTTGGAATTTATCAAGCTTGTGTGCCTTGCGCTAGTATACACCAACAATATTGCAGGGAGATTTCTTTACCGGAGTATTGTCGAAACAGATTCTTTGAGAAATAAAAGAAGATATTTTGCCCATGTAACTTTCGTATAGCCTTTTCAGTACACGGTGCCCTAACCCTGATCACCACGGTCTTTTCTTAGACGCTCTAACACTTGTTTTTCACCAATGAGAAGCTCTACCAATCCTTCCAAGTGAAAAAGGATAGATTAGGGGAACGAAAATGATAAAGAAACAGGTTGAATTTATTTTTAAGGGACCCCTTTACTTGCCAAGAAAAAGAAAAATGATGTTATGTTCACATGCATTTTTTTTATCAGCCAAGATTCATTAGTTAATGGGAAAACACCTACCAAAGACAAAAGAGATGGTAAGCAAGCTGGCGTAACATAACACAAGCAGTGCTACAACACCAATGTTTACAACCAATTGACAATGGCAGGCAGATCATTAGCTTAAGAATAGTTGCCAAGTATCCAGATCACATGGTATGACAGAACGGGAAATGGATTTTCATAAAATAAATAAATGAAAAGAAGAGATTCATTATTACCATTTGTATAATCACGACAGTCGTGATGGCCAACCCTCAAATCCGTTCTCCAGTCACTGTTAAATTTAGTTGCAACATCTACAGCATCTAACTTCGAGGATCCAACAAACCAGCATTTTCTTCGTGGTAGCTTTGACAATTTCCGCACAAGAACAACTCCTGTAAAAAAGGGTAGAGAACATCATATGTAGAAAGTCGCAGAGAACTTTGTTCAATAACGTGGACGACCAAAATCATTATAACTATATAGTAGCTTTTAACTATACATCATAGAAGTGCTAGCTGAAAAGGATATTAAGTTAATCTTTTCATGTTGAAATGACAACAAAATTGTGACTCAATAAATAATAAAAGATTATTATGAACAAAATAAATGAATTTTGTACTGTTGTTCACGGCAAGTACTCATTTATTAGAAACATTACATCATGAACTTTGTTCACTGATTTGGAATGTAATGGAGTCATCTCGGCCGAGGTACCCCTTGGCGTCCAAAACAATAGAGTTTATGCTTGATGGAAATCTGACAAAACTGAATCACACATTCGTTTGAAGGGAAAAAGGTTTACAAACAATAGCAACCCTCACCTGGTACTGCTCTACCTGATAGAACTGCAAGTGCAGTGTAGATATTTTCAGGATCTTTTGGCTGAAAATCAAAAACAATAGCCTACAATACAAATAATTGAGCTTCAGTATTAGATTTCAGCTTCTAAACATTAATGCAACGCCTATTATAGCACAAGAGCAAGGGCGTGCTGCCTTGATTAGACATGAATAACAAGATTTTCGTTTCGTATGGATAACATGTATTTGCAATTCATTCCATGAATAACAAATATTTTTTCTGGGTTTGACCTTGCTAGCTTAAGAATTTGACAAAAAAAATCAAATAGATTAATATGAGGTACACTGGTAATTAACAATCTAACACCGAAAAAAATATTCCCATCATCTACAACAATGTTAAGAAAATATTGGACCACCCAAATATGGGGGGAATGAGTTTCAAGGCCCGGAAAACAGAGAAGTGAGAATGAACTAGAGAATCAAGAACCTGAGAATTTGGAGGAGGTGCAGGTAAATTGGGTTTGATGATAACCACAAAGTGCTGCAAATCCCAGAGGTTGAGAGAGTAAGTAGTAGACATAAGGAGCTGAGCGGGTCCTTTTGTGGCTCTTAGTGGCGTTGCTGCCACATACACTTCATCTTTGCCTCTTGCTAGTACTGTAGCTTTAGCTAACGAAGCAGCCATGTTTTTCTCCTGGAAGAACAGGAACAGATACCATTTACCGGTATTATTTTCCTTTCGGGACGTGATAGACTGACACAAGGAATCATGACAGACATGATAACGAATACGTGGCTAATAGAAAAAATAAGAGTAAATTATTTATGAAGGATTTATAGAAATTTGGGAACCTGATTCATAATAAATTTATAGATTTGGAATATAATCGAGAATTTACATGTAGGTTTTGAACTAAATTGAGTTTTTTCCATTATTTATTTAGTCTATATTTTAAAATAATAATAATAATAATAATAATAATTAGTTGATCTCTAATTTAGAAAGTTTAATATTGCATCTATGATTTTATTTCTATTTAAAACTTAGTTATTTATTTGGTTAGCACTAATATCCAAGGAATGAAACATTTGAGGTTGTGTTATATGTGTTTATGAAGAAAATAAAAAAAAAATGATTAGAGATTCAAAAAAAAAATGTGAGGTTTGTTTTTAAAATTTTTTACTTGATATCTCATGAATTTTTATATAGCCATAAGACAAACTTACTTACTTAAAAATAGAACTGATAGTTTATTATTAAGTGAAGATGATGACATCACAAGGGTCATCTCTGGGTATAAGCATGTTATAACACCATTATATAGACTCCATTATAATAGAAAGAGATGTAACCATTTAATGAATGTACATTTTGTTTATGTAGTTAGAGATGAGTAAACCATATTTGACAAGGAATTAGTGTAACATGGATATAATAGTTGAATTTAAAGGTATAAGTTTTATTTAAAATGATGTGTGGTTGATCCATCAAGGAAGAGGATTGTGAATTAGAGCCCATCATGGAGAAGGAACTAGGATAATCTTATAAGGAAATGAGGTTGGTTAAGTCATGTCTCGTAAAGAGATGATGATGCAAATCTCGTGATCACGTGATCATGTAACCCATAACGAAATTGAAAATCAATCTAAAAAAGCTGAATATCAGGTTTGAAACCTCGACCTAGAGGTAAGTGTTGGAAAAATAATTTGGACCCAGAGATAAACATGTACCTATGAACCTAAAGTATGCGAAAGACACCACAAAGCTAGTTCATCTTTGATAAATCGGTGTACGATCTTTGTCCCTGCAAAGAAAGGTTGTTTGCAATATACAAAACAAATCAGAAGTCTTGTTTATTCAAATCATCATAGCTTTTTGCTTTCATAAAAGTAATATATAGTCCCCTCTAAATAACTCTAATGAGCCCTTTTTAGGTTGCAAGCTAATGGATCATATGTAATAATCAACTAACACAAGTTTATTACTAAAACAAACTCTAAAACAATATTTGATGAGCCAAAACAAACCCAATTTAGAATAAATGTAACAATCCCAATTTCTTTAAGAGAAAACATATTCTTAATTATAAAGATATTGTAATTTTTTTTACAAGAATGTTAGACTATTTCAAATTAATAGGTGCTCTATCATAATTTCTACAAAAATTCCAGCAAAGTTTTCATTATAACAGGATGTCCCAAGTTATTGACTTAAACCTATTTCACTTCTACATACATCCTCAATTCTTTGATCCAATCATCTTGGATCATAATCCACATAAATCATTTACCAATAATTTCAACTTACCTCAATAACACTCTAATTAATTATATAATATATTAATTGCAAAGCTTAAGAGTTTATATAAAATCTAATATATATAAAAGTGAATATTTAATTTCATGTATCGATATTAAATTAGCCTTTCTTATTTTTTAGAGACAGTTAATCAAGCTCATTTCTATAAATTCCTTTTATATTCATGTTGATACCAATGAACCTCATTCATATCATTAGTCTCTCGTACCCGAAAGGGCTATCAAGTCTAAGTTAATATCGACACCGATGATCCTTCTTGGTATCATTAGTTTCGCATACCAGAAATGACTAATCAAGTTTAAGAAATGTTGATACCAATGCAAATCATTGGTATCATTAATTTTCCAAACCCGGAGTAGCTAATCAATATTATTTTCAACACTTTAATTTCATTATGTTAATATCGATGTCAATGAAACCCCATTAACATCATAAGCCTCTATTTTTAGGAGTGGGTAATCAAGTTCTTAACCAATATATTTTCATCTAAGTAAATGTCGATATCAATGTATCGCATTGATATCATTAGCTTTCAAATTATCTTGGACAACTAATCAAGTCCATATTTTTTTAATTTCTTTCAATCTTCTTTTCTTTCATTTAATATTCATGAATTACATATTTAAAGAACTTGCAATTACAACAATTCAAGTGATACAAATAAAATTAATAAGGTATAAGACACCTACTTGTTGCACGTAAAGTCCCTACTCCTACTCTAAACTTTGGTCTAGTTGCGGTAGTATCCCTTATCAACACAAGATAAATTCATCACCATCATTTTATTATAACATTTTGATCCATAATTAAATCCCTAGAATAACAATCTTCTATTGATTCAGTATATATGCATATTTCACTTTTATAAATTTGTACATATATATTCAAGTTTCATTTTATCATTTAATTCATTAACATTGGATATACGACTGTCTGTATTACCAGTTTTAATGGTGATTTAGGTAAAAAAAAAATTGATTCAATTGTAAAGTAATAGTAACCCAAATGCAACAATATCCAAGTTGTTACAGTAAAGTAATTCAATGAGTTGCTACAATGATAGAAACCTTAAACATGACCAACTCACAACAAAATCAAAACCAGACACATCCCCATGGTGAAATTATATATAAGTATGTTTACCAACACATATCCATAATTCTACAGTTCGATTTCTTTATATTAGAATAAAACCAAATTGATCTAGAATTTGGGCGAGCTACTATTCAATATGAACAAATTCATGTTGAAGTGTTCATTTTCAATCTCCGTCGTTCTGAATGTGTATCAAATCCAGGCGCATCACATACCAAAAAATAAGCTTGATTCAACGGTGGAAGAGAGAGACAACAATCAACAACCAAGACTTTCTTGGAGGTTTCTTTTCCATAATATTTTTTATTTTGATTTCTCTCAAACAAAAATTGATCTTGCAAATCCCTCTAGTCAGATTGTAAAGGGTGGGGAGAAGAACAATCTATCTGAAAAGCAGCCCAATACAAAAGTGGATGCCAGATATATAGTTGTAGGAGTATGTTGCCTTTTATAGGTTTTCTCTCTAGCTTCTCTCTCTATTTCTCCAAAAATTTTGGTCGGTTATCAATGGCTTCAAGAGAAGCCAACAATATTTTTATATTACTAGTTTTCTCATTACTTATAAAAATTCCCCTCATGTCAAGTTTATATTTTTTTTGTTCAACTAGATATTCTATCTCGACCTACTTTTAAAATAACATACACTAAGGGTTTTTTTAATCTTTAAAAATCCTTCCAATATTTTCAATATCTCCTTATTTTATTTTCTAATTAACCTATTTATTCTTGGATTAAATATAAATTTTTATTATTACTGAAAAATCTAGGTTAGAGGTTAATAATAAAGTCGAAAGTTAATAATATTCAACACTAATATAAATAAATAAAACACCATAAAAAATTCCTCTTGCTTGAAATCCCTATGCATGGCTGAAACTCCTTTTTTGCTTTCCTTTGAGGCTTTTCCAAAACTTCATGCTCCAATTAGATAAAAAAAAAAAAACTTTGTTTTAAATTGTTGAAATTTTCTCCCTTAAATTACCTCCCTTTAGTCTCCTTGATGTGATAGGAAATCTTATAAACTAAGAAAAATAAAAATAAAAGAACCCCAAGCCTTCTTACCACTATATACATTTTATAATGGATATAGAATTCTTGCAAATTATGGATAATAGTTATTGTCATAAATGTCTCTCATTGAATATTTGTAGAATAAGTAAGTTAATAGCTCCCACACATGTTTTCAAGAGTATTAAGGAATCCTTGTATTGACTGAAATCCATAATATACAAGGAAACATAGTTTCTTCAATTTTAACACATTATTAGCAGATTTAAGTCCTGACTTCAAGCACATTATTCAGAATATTTCCTTATATATCTCTAGATATAGTCCAAATAATAGATGAAGGTCCCAACAAACATATTTGACAAGATTCATCTAGTAACTTTGACCTTCTTAAACAATCCCTTCCTGAACTTAGATTGACTTGAAAGTTTAGCCTAATATAGCAAAACATGTCTAGAAACACTTATAAAGATTTCAACTCAATCTAATGGTTGAGTTGAAAATTATTCTTGATAGCGTAAAACTGAATAGTAAAACATTTTACGTCAAAATCTGATTTTGACCTTGCTTGATCGTATCAAGTGAGGTCGATTTGCCCAAAAAAAAGATTCAAGGTTTGTGGTTATTCCATAAAAGGAAGGTCACAAGGTTGGTCCATAAAAAGAGGGGTCAAATGTTTTGTCTTATTGATAGAGGACTCACTTCTGGAGATCCACCAATTCAAGTATGCTTCAAGTCCTGACACCCTTATCAGTTGCTCATTATCTCAAAGTGAGGTTCGCATAATTTGAGATAGAATAATTTTATCATACATGTGATTTGTGTGAATCGAGCCTCTAAAGATGCGAGTCATTAAGTTAAACTATTTGACCGTCTTGTTTAATTAGTCAAGATACTTTCTAAAGTGGCTAAGGATTTATCTAGGATAACTTAAAAAATATGTTATGATAATCCTTTGTTTTAGGTGGTGTAGTGCCTTTATACTTAGGCATGGTGTAACCACACACATTGGAGGAGAGTTGTCTTTATATTTAGATAAGGTGAGGAAGGTCTTTATACCCGAGAGAAGTTATAGTTTGTGCTAGGGTTGGAGAACGTTTATGTATAACTCATGGAGAGTCACTTAGAGAGAATCTCATAGCTAATATTATATGGAGTCAATTTCATGAAAAACAACACATGAAGATCCACCTAGAGAGAATAATGAATATTGTATTGAGCCAATTTCATGGAGAAAACATATAGAGAACAACTTTGAATAAAGATCACCGAAAAGGTGATCCATAGAACTTGGTCAGGTAAACTCTTTGATACTTAAGTTAGCACTAATATATGAGGAATGAATCTTTTAAGGTTATATTGTATGCGTTGCAAAAAAGATACAAAAGACAATTAGAGGTTGAAGAAGGAAATGTGAACTCTTTTTTTGGACCGCTTTATCTTATGACTAATGAACGTTTATATGGCCATGAGCCACATTAACTTGCCTAGAGATAAGGCTGGTAGTTCACTTCTGAGTGAAAAGGATGACATCATGAGGTTCATCCCTAGGTATAGACATGTTATAATGTCATTTTGTGGGCTCCATTATGGGAGGAGGACATGTGATCATTTAATGAATATATGTTTTATCTTCATAGTTGGCGGCGAGTAAACCATGTTTGACCAAGAGGTAATGCATCTAGGATCCAACAGTTGGATATGGGGGTATAAACCATAGTTATCAAATCCGACCCGAGGATTGACCCGACCAAAGAGTCTGGTCTTAGGTTATATGACACGACCAAAAGATTGATGTCTTCTCCCAAGTGTAGGAGTGTCGAAGTAATAAATAACCCGGCAAGACCGGGGTCGAATCACATAGAGGTTAATTGTATAAATTATAAATAACAACAACAACAACAATAACAACTACAACAATAATAATAATAAAGAGAGCTTTGAGATGTGATATTGATATTGATATAAGGATTAAACAATGAAAAAAACAATTGTCAAGGTTAGAGGATCCACTAATGGTATTTCAAACAAGTATAGTATAAACTCTTATTATTACTCAACTGGAAACCACACACAAAGGAGGTTCCAATCGGATTATAAATTGTTAACATGATTACATTAGTTATCTTATTCGAATAATGCTAATACTTGTAAATGTTGTCAGGCATTCATGATTATAACTTATGTTAACAACAAATCAAGTTCCTTTCATAGCTCAGGTGTCGGTTATACCATACAATATGGGCTATGAAAGTGCCAAGTATTTGTTGTACCAAGTGTTATACAACATAAATCTAGATTAACCATTTAACAAGCAAAGTATTAAAAGT
>Ga0325403_1000133_pt1 | contig 40967 bp, 23 predicted proteins | sample PopdelMetagenome_19_FD_205665 | JGI IMG/M metagenome (GOLD analysis project Ga0325403, IMG submission 205665) | Populus deltoides microbial communities from Bellville, Georgia, United States - Xylem-PdKOR-R4 | ecosystem: Host-associated > Plants > Phyllosphere > Stem > Wood/Secondary xylem... | reverse complement strand
TTAAAACACCTTTAAAAGCAAAAAAAAAAAAATCACAAAAAAAACCCAATTAAAAGACATAAAAAATTAGGTAATTAGAATAGGCTTTTTTATATTAAGCCCATGAAAAGTTCTTTAAAAAAAAAAAGAAGGTTTTTTTTTTTTTTTGTGGCTTTTGAACGTTATAAACTCAACCTAAATTGGTATGGTAGCTTTTGATTTTTGCTCAACAACAAAAAAAAAATGTTTTTTTTATAGTTTTTCTAATGCATAATTATGTTTCAAACTTTAATTTTAAATAAATTAAAATAACCTACTTTTTATTTATAAAAGCCTACTTTTTATTTATTTTGTAAGTAATAATTCACCTCATACTAATTTTAATTAAATATATATTTTTTAAAATTACAACTAAAAAATATTTTTTCAAAACCTATATTTTTTAACATAAAATACAAGAACTACCACATTCTCCGACACATCTTATCACTTATCTAAAATTCAGATCCTGTCTTTTCGAGTTTTGGCTAAACTTGACCGGAATTCAAAGAATTCATAAGATTTTAAACTCGTTTAGGCCCTTTGATGGGTTAAGTGAATATGCTATTCATAAAATCAACTTTAAAACACTCCCACTTCCGATCTGTCCTGATCCTCTACTTCCTTTTTATTTTGTCTTTTCTTTTCATTTTGTCTTTTGCTAAATCTCTTAAAAACCCATAGCCTCTCATTTCAACATCAAGCTCTTCCCTTCAATTCACGACCAACAACTCCTCATTTACCTTTATACCCAAGTAATTCTAGGAATCAAATAAATTGTGAAGGGATGTTATTTTGTCTAAGTTTTTTATCCAATTTTTAGATACCGGAGCATAGGGCTGGCAATTGTGCAATCAAGAGAGCAAATGGTGACGATGAAAGTCATGAAACAAGTGAATCGATCAGTTGAGGCCATGCGCACCAAGATTAGCGTGAAGAGTAATGTTATTTGGAACTTGCCCAAGAACATCCTCTATTAGTTCAGGGCATGTCCTCATCTTCTTGTTGTTATAGCAAATGTTGGGAATTTGCGACCACTAGTTTAAGTGTATAGCTCTCCAGTTCACAGTTTTGTTTGTTTGCTTCAATCCCGTGTGGCTGGGTTGGAGGTTAATATTTCATTATAGCAGTCCACTTCAAGTTTTCTATTTTCACACAGTCGATCAATTCTTGTCATGGTTAATATCTGGTAAAGAGAGTTTTAGGTCGAAACATTGTGCCTTTCGGGGTCATTTGGCTGACTTCTGAATTGCAGGCCTGGAAGTAAGTTTGAGGCGCAACACTCTGATAATTTGTCCGGGCAACACTTGCTAATGTCTAGTGCTGGGTAGAGACCATACTGTCTTTTCTTTCTGTCTTTTGCTAAATCTCTTACAAACTCATTGCCTCCCATTTCAACACCAAGCTTTTAAGTTGTTGCACTTAAGGTTAAAATATACTATTTTACCTTTTTTTATATAAAAAAATACTATTATATTTTGTCAAAATTTTAAGTTTAATATGCTATTTTTTTTATATAAAAAAAATAAATGTAACGAGATGATAAAAGTCAAGGATCACGTATCATGATGCTAGGCTGCACAGAATGCTGTAAATTGTAAGCCACAAATGATTTAACTACTCCAGTAAAACAACAGAAGACAAGCAAAACCAGTAAGATGTGTATGTCAAGACAGGAAGAATATCACGCAACAGAGGATAACCTCTGTCCATTACCAAAATTTTACAATAGTTATGAACAGTATTCCAGGAAGGAAAAAGAAAGATCAAGCAACTATCAAACTCACAAGAGGCATACCACACCACACACAGCGCCGTGCCCTGCATTAAATACATAAACAGACTGACTCCAGATGCGATCCATTTGAGAGAATTTCGTGAAGTTTCCGATGTTGCAGCATGTAATAATTGCCCTTCTATTTTAGATGCAAGGCTTAGCCCCAGAAGACCAACGACGCTTAAGTATTACCTGCATCTGATTGCAATGGTGAAAAATCCTTATTCACAATCAGGATTCAGTGCATGTCAGAAACGCCCAGAGTTAGCTGCATTTGGATTGTGAGTAGAAGAATGAAAGGCATAGTGCTAAAATTGCCAATTAACAAAACTGTTAGTCATGGTAATCGCCTTCTAAAGTTGCGGGTGGTGCCTTGGTAGGTTCGTACCAGCAAGCCCACTCCTATCCCAATTCCAACACAAACGCTTAGGCCAATGCCAACACCCACTCTAACACCAGCATTGAACCATGACATTTCACCATCTTCACCGTCCATATATTCTGTTCCTGGGAACAGGTGGTAATCTTCATTCTCCAGCTTGTGGTCTGAGTATTCAGATAACTGCAGAGTTTACAAGGTAAATTAAAAGCAGAATGCTTGGGGGCACAACTTCAAAGAAATGAGGATAAAGTACTGATCTTAGATGGTATCAAGCTTCATAAAGTCTCTAGAATCACTCACAACACAACATACTAAAGTAGACTAAAACAAAGGAATTCATATCACAACTGCAGTTACAACACAGTACTGGTTCTAACATGCCAACAATCTCTCACGCATAGGACTGCCCAGAAAGTGCAAGGTAAACGAAGCTACCAATGGCCTGTTTAACCCTGACTATATCTGGATTGAGAATTCAACTGGATACTGTCATCAGAGGAAACTATAACAACTTTAAACAACCATTTTGTTCTTAACATCCATTAAATTTTCTAAGAAAACAGCAGATCTTTAAGCATGATTATCATCTTAAGATAGCATTTGAAGCATATGAATACACCTGCATGCTATACGAGGGAGAGATGTTGCACTAATGACACCCCCGAAGAAAACCGTATAACTCTTCAAACATATTAACTTGAATTAATAGTTTAGGATTTTTACTTTTCAATCTAGAAATATTCACACATTTTTCATGTTGTTGTAGCAGGTCATTTAAGCAAATAACATACAAAACAAAATGGGGTTGGATTGTACTATTATCTACCTTGCAAAACACATACTAGAATCATATCTTTGCATGTAAGTAGAATGACTAGAATAGAATGAGAAGTGTCAAAGAACTATCTCAATCCAAAAATTTAAGTTGTTAGGTAAAATTTTAATACATGATTTATATTATTCTTTGACATATCAAGAAAAAACAAACTCATGACTGTTTAGTCATTAAGACTCTAATACCATATCAAATAACTATTTCAACCTAAAAGTTTAAGTTGTTTGATGAGGTTTCAAGACATGATTATATTATTCTCTAACATAAAGGACTAAGAACTTGCAAAGATGGAAACAGGTCAAAAACAAAACAGAAGAACTAAACATTCTGAAAGCAAAACACAATTTTCCAAGAAATCCAAGATGAAATTAAGGTATACCTGTAAAGGAAACCTGGAAGGGGCTTTGTCCTGGCTTTCAGTTGCCTCATATTCTGGTATGGAATCTAACATCCCCTTTCTCATTTGCTTCTTACGAAAACCAAGCTGCAATGTCTTTGTCAAGATAATTGGAGTGCCCGAGAAAGATCCTGTAACATAGACCTCAATTGTAGGCATCACTGAATCTGGACCCATAAATTGTTTATCCTTCAGGAAGCCGTTGCCTAGTGTTATGTCTGACTCACAATTCATGCTCCACCTCTGGTCATGGTTCCTTGATTCCCCTACAAAACCATTGCTACAACACAATTCTAAAACACCAGATAACACGAGGACATCCTTATCAAAAACCTCAAACCTCACACTCCCAGTCATCCTTATACTATCGGTGCTGACAAATGTTGCTTCTTCAGATTTCTTATCTAATCTATCCCTCCTAAGAGTGGTTGATGCACCATCAGCATTGATAGAAGTTCTAACACCATTTACTTCGAGAAGGGTATCAGGATATAATGGAATATGGTTCACAGAAAGGTGCTCTGGAGTCGAGTCATCAATCTCACATTTGCTGATTCGGACATAGAATACTCTTAAATCAAGCCAAGGTAATGATCTGGGTTGATGAGGAGTTTGCCTAACAACTGCATGGCCATTTTCTCTTAGCCCATTTCCATTAGATGTTTCATAAGAATTCTCCATGAACATAAAGAAATCAATCGTCCTCCTAAATAAAAATCTTCCACCTTGACTCTGTTGCTAACTTCAAGTTCATTTCGGAGGAACAAACAAATGACCTGTGGACATGTCCAAAAAGTGAATCCATAGCAATTCAATCAACATAAGTTGAGGTTTGGACATAGCCAAAGAATAAAAGACCATTTGAAAATCGAAGAGTTCAAAGAGAGACAGACCACCTGAAACGTAACTGGAGAGAAGAAGCAAAACTAAACAGTAAATGAAACCTTTTGAGAATTGAGACAGAAGGATTTAACAGACCAGCCAGAACCATACACCAATCCTTTCTACTTCCTGCAAGAAATTAAAGCAAATTAAGAAAAAGTAAAGCCCAAGTTGGGACAACGTAAATAAGTTGAAGAAACAACGGATAAAGAGATAAGAAGATGAGAAAATATGCCAGAGAAAAGACCAAAAGATTAGATGTTGAAAAACAATAAATTACGTAACTCCCCCAGGAAAGAAAGAAAAATACTACTGGAGGGTAAAGCTGAACTAACGGTTCTTTCTCCAAGCCTATCAAGACCTAATATAAAGTACAAAGCACACACCAATCAAACTCACCTAAAAACCAATCACATCTAAAAACTAATCACAGGTAAACCATACCAGGTATACCGGATAAATAAAACCGAACAATGACTACAATTCACTGAAGAAGATTAAACCTTTTAAAGATTGTAACAGAAACGGAACAGAAAAATAAATCACCGCAGATGCCAAGAAACTGGACGGCATAAAAGACAAATTATGCAAGTCTTACAAGCAGACATATCCCTCTCCCTCCCTCTCTCTCTCTCTGCATCCAATCACAAATAAAAGAAATACTAAAATATGATAAAAGAATTGTTTAATTGCAAAAAATACACACCAGACTTGTATCTCCAAGACACAGTCTTTTGTTTCTCTCTTAAGGGCCTCCACAATCCAATCGTATCGAATTCAAGGCCTCTAAGAACACTTGCCTCTCCTCCAATATAAAAGAAACTTGGCTTTTGATTTGCTAGAGAACAACAATCCTCCTAGCCATGCAAAAGCTAAACTTTCCACACAAAAAAACAAAGCACAAAACTCCACAAACAACCTGGAATTTACTTAATCTACAATTAATGGGATGAAAAACAAAGAACAACCCAGTTCGTCAAATTCAACAAACAAAAATAGGCTGCCTTTGATTTGAATTATAGTTGATTGCTGATGAAATTGAAAAGTAAAGACCAGCTGATCAAAAAGCAAACTTTCAAATATTGGATGGTTGAGTGCATTTTTATGGATAGGATAAAAAAAAGAAGAAAAAAGAACAACCCTGATAATCAAATTCAACAAACAAAAAAGGGTTGTTCTTCGATTTGATTTTTAGATTATCAATGTAAGTTGATCAGATTGAAAAAGCAAAGAGCTGCACAAGCAGCAGAGTGGCAAATTCTGGGTGGTTGCAGTTCTCTCTCTCTTTTTTAATTCCTTTTTACGGTTATTATTATTATTGGAAGAGTGGGGTCACTCTGTATCTGATATTTTTCAGATCTTATCCAAGAAAGAGAGGAAGCGGGTCGGTTCACAAGGCCGCGGTCAGTGAAAGGGATACGCTCTTTTTTTTAAAAAAAAAAAAAAAAAACCTTTAGCTGCTCCAGCTTTAAGATTTGTGAATCTTATACTCCAAGGATCCTGTCCGTGAGACTTTTTCCTTCTATCTTCAGATTTTATTTAATTTTTTTATCCCGCAAGATGCATGGATTGCTTGATTAATGAGACTCGTCTTTAAATTAATTTTGATAAATCACAATTAAGCGTTCCATAGCATTTTAAAAAGTTTCTATCTTATTGAACTTTATATTGAAATCATGATCCCATGATTTTATAATTTTTTTTATGTTTTTATTTAATGCTCAGTAGTTTTTTATCTGTTGAGGGAGTGAGATTTTAACCACTATTGCACTTGTATAGTCATAGGTTGAAATGTTGAATGACTGGTAGTTTACTTATAAGGGAACTTTGCATTTGAGTGGCAGTCTATGCCTTTTTCTTCTTTCTTTCTAAGTGGGTGGTTTATAACAGAGTAATACTCATTTTTTTAAAAAAAAAAAAATTGAAGTTAGGAAAAAAAAAAAAAGAGCTGGAACTTAATGTAAATTATGGTTTTTTTTATATAAAAAATAGATGTAAGCTTGATGTATTTTTTATTTTTTGAATAAAAATTTGTGCTCATTTTAAATAAATAAATATGTTTTTTGATTTTCTATTGAGAAAAAAAATGAAAATAAAAAAGGAAAATTATTTTATATCACTAAACACATCATCCTTAATATTTCTTGTTTTTTCGCGATAAGTTTGTCTATTCAAACTAAAACAATTTTAGTTAAATTTTATAACAAAACTAATGCGTTCACTAGATTTGTTTTTCCAACACAGAGCTAGAAATTCATAATTCTCTCACGTTTTCTTTTCATTGCAAGTGCGAGATATTATAAAAACAACTAAAAATATTTATACTTTAAATTAATAATTTTTTGATATTTTTAGATAATTTTAATATACAAATATCAAAAATAATTTTTTAAAAATAAAAATATATTATTTTAATATATTTTCAAATAAAAAATATTTTGAAACATAACTTCAATCTCATTCCTAAACACAATACAATACGAAGAATACAGGTTATTATTCATTGTCCGACAAGCAGTGTGTTATTTTTTTTTCCTAAAAAAAAAAAAGGGACGAACAACCCCTTATAAAAATAAAAGAAAATATTGGCCAAGCACGTGCCTACCTCAGCCCCACGCTCTTAGTTGTTTTGCGTCAAGCCCATCCGGGTGCTGCTAAGCTATCATTTGGTTTGTTTTTTTTTCTTTTGTTTTTCTTCTTTTATTATTTAATACTAGAATTTTATTATTTAATATTAAATTAATTATAAACTAGTTTTTATATTTTTTATTATATAATAAAATAAAATAAAAATAATTCAATCTGGTAAAATTCATAACTAAGATTGCGAGATTGTCATATTAACTATGATGAATTTAACATATTTGTTTTTCTAAGTTTTTCCAGAACAATTTTTATATAATTTAATTTAAAATAAAAACTGAATCAGAATTTTATAAGTTTGAACAGTGAGTTTAATGATAATGCTAAAAAAATTTCTATAATCTAAATATTATTTTTTCAATGATAGAAAGTGGTTTGATTTGAATGCATACCAAACAATTTCACCAAATAAATCAAGTAGCATCCTCGAGCTCCTCTACCATCTAGACAACAGACATAAATAAAACAGTTTGATACTTCACTGCCTTGGCATTTCACGAGAAGACACGTGGGGAAACGGAACTTACATGCTTGCGAAAACAATTTCTTATCTTCTGCTTCATATCCATCTCTAACATGGCATCATTACCATTCCCTTGCATGATAACGTTGCAAGAGGGAGCTGGCATGGCAACACGTTGGTCGGAATCAATGGTAACTTAACCACTGCTCATGATGTTGGTCCTCCAGACACCTCAGATAAACTTAAATACCTTAAATGAACTCATTACCATAGCCAACACACACAATACTAACTACTAAGAGTCCGAATTTGAGGAGATAAAATGGTAAACGAGCTCACTGCCATAGCCAGCATCTCAACTTTTTAAGAGAAACTTCTAATTTCTTGTAGTATTACTTATTTCTCAACAGGGGTCACAATTAACCAACTGGGATAATGTATAGGAAAAGGACAGCGTGCTTCCTTAACCTACCATGCAATGCCTCCTGATTGAGAAATATTATCCACTTCCTTCGATGGCAATAGGGTGTAAAACGTAGAAAACAAGTTATAATCTCCAAGATTATCCATTTCAAAGCAGATGTTTTTCCATCCAGTTCAATCATCAAGTTATAAACTCTTCAGATTGGCAAATTCACGCATCCTAGACCCAAAGATGAATGAAAATGGAGTGCATATGAAATAAACTCTTGAACATCAACTATTGCGAGACAGATATCAGACATATAAATGATAATGTAATAAATCACGTCTATCGGTGTGATTACTGTATGCAGGTCATCCTCCCGTTCAGAGAAAAAGGCCAACACGGCATAAAATGATAAATCAAAACCACGCCTCATACCTCATGGGATGGACGTTAGGTTATATTCATCGAATCACAATCCTACGAATTCCAACAAAAATATCGGTTTCTCCACAATAGTCAACCAGCACGTTTTGATGGACAATGGTGCTGATGATCTGTGTGTCATTGATTTTTTTGTGGAAATGTGCCTCCGCCAACTGATCTAGTGTTCTGTCCACGATTCAAAGCATGTAATTAATTCCCGTGTTATTTTTGGTCAACATCACAATTCACATATCCAAACAAATGAATATGGGAAAAAATGGAGAGAGGAACGAGGGGGACACATGCCAAGTGACCTTGACACCCATCATCCACTTCAATTCAGCTATCAAACCATGATATGGGTTAAAACTACGTTTTCACACGGGACCCACTTGTGTGCAAAGAAAACATGGGAGGGCGAGCATGCATCAGGTTCAGACATGAATCGCTCCAATCAAGCCAGCTCATGCACATAATGAGGTGAATAGGTGCTATTTAGAAATAAGAAAACCAAACCTCTGTTTTGTGAGAGATGATAACACCACCAGTATTACATCAACCCCACAGAAGTAAATGATCCTGGCCAAGAGATGACTTACATCAAGCAATAGCCACGAATGGAAATGAGATGTCAAAAAGATGAACCAACATTAGGGGAAGAAAAACTGCTCAAATGCAACCCAATTTGGTTTGAAATGACCCGAGTCTTGTCACCGAGGAACTGCAAAATCTAGGAAAAAACCAGCGATAAAAAAAAGAAGAAGAAACTCAGTAGCTGGAGAATGTAAAAAAAAAAAGAATTTTGTTCAGCAACAGGAAACTTAAAAAACGTTGAGAAAACAAATGCGGAACATAGAATACTAAAAGTTAATTGGGCAACAGAGGGGAACATGATTACAAGAATTCAACAAGGGAGTCTGAGGGAAAAAAAAATCATCCTTGCTGCCCCAATTTCATTCTTCATCTAATGATTTGATTTATATTTTTGGTGATGAGAACTTAAGGATGACTAACACTGTGATCATTCCGAAACACAAGCATAAGTTGTATGCTGCAGCCACCACAGCAGAACCACAACATTTGAAGTTGGATATAGAATAGTGTCTTACAAGGCCAGCATCTCTACTTTACACACCAGAGCTAAGATGGAAAAATAAATGAATGGGCAGGTTATTCACATTTCATTTGATGGTCAGAAGCGAAATAAAAGCTAATCAGTGGTAATTCTAAAGATTCCCCAAGGGAAAAATATAGATGTCTCCTACTTTGCCCCTAAAATGTGCAAGGAATATTTTAAAGATTGAAGCGACAGGTTACAACACAAGCAATAACGAAGTTATGTCTTGTTGACAGAAGCTTGACTTTTCATCTTGTAGCTGATCAACCAAGGGATTCTAATTTCACATACATTTCATCTTTCACGTTAAGAGACCTCTACTCTCACAGCCATCGAATGATGAAGGAAACCAGATATTTTGGTAAAGAGAAGTTCTGTTTGAGGACAGGTTAAAATCCCTGTCAAATCAATTTGTCCTGCTTTAAGGACATTAAACATTCAATTAACAAATGGCATTACCAGACCCCACGTTAACTGGTACAGGATATTATAACTCAAAGAATCCATGGAAAAAAAAAAAAACTAGCAACCAATGACAAATATAATTCATCCATTCTCTTTGTGGTGGGGGAAGGGGGAAACAGCAGCAAAAAGGCAAAATAACAGCATTTTGGCCAAAACATGTTTGCATATGCTGGCATATTACAAAGAAACAAAATTAAAGACTCAGAAAAGGATTCAATTTCCTTTCACATTTATCACCCCAGCAGGTCATGTCACAACGGTGTTGCAAGTGCTATTGCAATATAGCAGAGGAATCGAGTCAGAGGCAACCATCAACGCAGAATAAAAGGTTGAAAGGAAACAGTACTAAAAAACACTGCCAAAATAAAACCCATTAAAAAATAATTGTATTTCAATATTAATCAAATGCCATAACACTTGAACACCGGCAAGATATCAATTTCTGCACAATCTGGTTTTATTCGCAGATATAATAAGAGAAGACAGAAATTATAATAAATGCTTGCAAGACCAAGCAAGCACTGTACACACACAAAATAACCCACATCAGTTTCTACAACGCCCATTTCCTAATTCCTACAACACATCCAGGTAAACAAACACCAGTGTTTATTAATTAAAAATATAATAATTGAGTTAATAATAAAGTAAATTCTTCCAGAGATATCGAAAAGTCCAGTTCATCGCCATCCCGGTGCCTTCTCATTGCCTCTGAAGAAGGCACCTAATAACAACTATAGAACCCTCATTGTGCATAAACATGTGGGGCCTCAGCATATATTTGACAAATGACACGACAGACTGTACTTAGTATTTCTCAAAATGATAAAAACAACAATAAACTAAAATGATAAAAAAAAAAGATAGAAACTTGAGAAATAAAAACAACTGACCTCGAGAGAGCCAGCTCCAGCAAGAAGAATCAACAGCGATGCTAGATTTGAGTCTAGCATTTGCAATTGCATTGTGAAGTGGCATCAGTGACTCCACACTCCCTAGAACTGAAACAACCCTACAATTCAAAGGCAATTACAGAACATTATATTAAAATAATTAAAACAAGATCCAAATTTGAATTGAAAAGAGGAATTGGTTTGCTTTTTTCTTTTTACCTTGAAGAGGCAAGGATAGTTCGTGTTGGTGTTGAAGTGAAAGGAGAAGACATGGATTTTGCGTTTAGTGTTTTCTGAGTTACCGTTTTGGATCGAGATGCCAGGGACCTTGAGGTTGCCGTTATTGCCGATCTGCAAAACGATGCCATTTCTGGTTTAGAGAAGCGGAGAGTGAGTTTAAAGTATCTGACTCAAAATCGAGAGATGAAAGGGTGATTGATGGCTTAAACCCTACGCTACACAGCGAGGGAGTTTAGAAGACCAGAGCCTTCAAATTGTGGTGAGAACAAGAAGCAACCTTTTTTTTCACGGTTCAAAGAAACGCAGCGTTTTGGGTGGAAAAATTAACAGAACGCAAGGTTGTTTATTTTTTATTTATTTCATACTTGTGGTCATTTGGAATTTTGACATAATTTGTCTCTATTTTTTTTTTATATACTTTTTCTTAACGGTAAGGGCAGTTTTTGGTTCTTGCTTTTTCTTGGCACAGTATAGTTATTGAAGTGCCCTTAGAGTTAGATAATCTAAAGCTGGGATTGAGGGGTTTTTTTTTTTATTTTTTTTATTATTGTTATTTTAATGTTGTGTGTGGTCATGAACAATTTGTTATTTGCATGGATTAATTTTTTTTAAAAAAAAAAATTGATGGCGCATGTATTAGCGTGTAGGGGAATGCCCGTGTCTTTTAAGTGGCACGTATAACACTCCGGATGATCGAACACCACATTTCAAGATAGCGTTTAAGGTGTCTCGCCGCTCTTTTCATGGTGGTCCAATGCGTGTAGCCACCAAACACACAATAGAGATCAAAGATAATTTTCTCCCCTCTCCTTATTTTTCTTAAACCTTGAAAAAATATGCAACCCTAGCAAAAAAAAATCAAAAGAATGTGTTATTTGTTAAGTTTATCACATTTGATTCTTATTTTTTTAATTGTATCAAATTTCATTTATTTATTTTTAACAACTTAACTATTTGACTTTTGATTTTTATATTTAACATGTCATCTTATTTTATGATGTTTTGAGTTCAACCCTCAATGTTTTAATTTATACTTTAGATTTCTGATTCTTTTATTAAATTTTAATTTATTTTTAATTTTATTATTGGGTCCATTATTTTATTTTTATTTTATATATATATTTGGTCTTTATTTTCTTGATTTTTATTTTTGTTTCAAATTTTTTTATGAATTTGATTTTTCTTTTTAATTATGCCATTCAATTCAATATTTGATGGTATTTGAGGTTCAATCCTCGATATTTTGATTTTTAGATTTTTTATCAATTTCATCCTTAGATCCAAATTTTTTTTTTGAATTTGATTCTCATTCCCTTGATTTTTTTATTTATTTTTGGATTCACTTGTTAATTTAATATTTTTTTCAATTTTTACCATTCAATTCAAAATTTTAGTATTTCCTCTCAATTATTAATTTTTAAACGAGATATATATTTTCTTAATTGTTATTTTTTATCCTTTATTTTTTATTTTATTTTATCATTCAACATTTGATTTATTAAGATATGGTCTCCTTGTTTTTTTTCCTTTGTTTATACGTCCTGCCCTGGAGTTAATCCATGACAACTATTGGGTCACGAGTCGAGCTGATTTACCTAGGTGGACTCGAGCCAACTAAATCCTTTTGTTTCGTAAAAAAGTCAAAATGATATCATTTTGAAAAAAAAAAAGAAAAATAGTTAACAATTTCTTATTTGATTTGCCTCGGGTTATCCAAAACACAAATCAACCAGGGTTTTTGATTGTTTTATACTAGACAAATTCTCCTTTAATTTCCTTTAAAACTTGGCTCGGTCTAAGCCACAAGTCACCCAGGTCACGAGTCAAGTTTTAAAATAGTAGCTTTTTCCAGATTTAGTGCTTTCAATTTAGTTACTAGCTAGGTTCACGAGTCTAAAAAATTAACATGGGTTAATGTCGTTTTCTTTTATGGTTACATTTTTTGAAGTTGTTTGTTTTGAAAAATAAACTTTATTATTTTATCTAGTTTTTTTTCCAATCAAGTTATCCCTATTCCTTGACCCAGGTGAGAGGTTTATTCGGACAACTCAGGTTTTTTAAGTCATTTTATTTACCTCTTGATCTTTTCATTTAAAATTCAATTCTTTTTAAAATTATACTTTATTTTTTTTTCATGTTTTGTCTTCTACTTAGACTATCTTGCCTGCATTATCCTACTTACAGGTTTTAACAACTTTATTTAATTTTGTTAGTGTTTTGTTTTTAATTTTTTTTAATTATTTCATCTTTCTATATTTTTATTATCGAGAATTGAGAGTTATTATTATTTTTTAATTATTCAGTAATAATACATTTTTTTTTCCTAACGTCCTGTGTAATGTTTGTTTTAAAAAATAATTGGTTCAACCCACAGTAGCGGGTCAGTAAACTATTCTGAATAAAGTGACCTGACTTGAACCGTATCCTCCAATTTATCAGGTGGTCTTGTTTGGTTTCCCTTCACTGCTAACTTCACAAATCGCACCCGGAGAGCAAGAAGAAGACCTCGAAATCAATCGTCTTCGCTTTTATCAATGGCTGCGATCTTAGCTCGCAAGTCTCTTTCTGCTCTTCGCGCTCGTCAGCTTGTAAGAATCTTGTTGCCCTAGCTACCTCTTTCTGTTTGGTTGCCTAGAAAATGAAGGAAATAGTGGAATCGGAATTGCATATTTGATCCTTAAACTTCTCAATACCCGTGACTTGAATCTAATCCTTATCTCTCTTTATTTTTAATTTTCTAAAAGATGGATAATATGGGTTGAAACGCGATGATTTAGGTTATTTAACGAACTGATTTAGGATTATAAATGAATTATATAAATTTAATTCCTCTCCCATCTATAAATAGAGGTTAAATGAATTGGTTTAGGTCAATTAAATTTTCCTGGTTGTTCCAATCCTCACTGAAAATTTGTAGAAGCAGATATGGTATTTTATAGTGGGATTGCTATTAAGATGGATGGCAAGATGACACATTGTTGCAGCGGTAGAAATCAACTTATTTTGTTCAATTTTTAATTTGTGTTTTTACTGTAATATGCTGCAATTTCAGTTTGTGAATTTTTGTTTTCTTGAACTTGTGTATGAATTGAAATGAAAGAGAGAACATAAGCTTTTTAAGGTATTCGTGAGGGCATGGAATAGCGACTCGGGATGGAAAGTTTAGGATGTTTTTCACTGTACTTTGAATTGCTGACTGATGGGTGATGAAATATTGGTTGTATTTTGGAATAGTTGTTTGTATTTGGCTAATGCTGCTGGTGTTAGCCTTGACAGTTTATGTTTTCCATGGTTGATTTATGAATCTAAAGATGTTAGTTGGCTTATCGTAATATTACTCTGTTCTTCTTTCTGGATCTGTAGGCTGTACCAAGACAAGCATTGCATGGTTCAAACCAATATGTACTGAGATCCAGTGCCCACTTATATTCCACCAAAATAGGTTTGCTCTGTTCTCTCTGTTTTATTCGCTTTCAGATATACTATTTGTGTGAGTGGGTGAACTAGCAAAAAAATGTTAGAGTTTTATTAGTGATACTCATAAATCTAAGACTGTAAATCGTTTGTGTTAAAATTTATTACATGACATACTGAATTTATTTGAGAGGAGAGTGTTTTGGATTCATGTTTTAGAATTTCCTCTGGAGGATGACAAGCAATTATTTCTTCTTAAGAGAACATGTTGAGATTCTAGTCCAAAAGTAACTGCCTACATCTTTAATGGGACCTTTCTTACTCTTACAGTGTGTTTATACTTTGTTTAAGTTATCGCACTTTATGTAATTTTTCTTATCTGTTACCGTAGAAGATGAAGATAGAAACAAGCTTGCAAAGGAGATTTCAAAGGACTGGAGTTCTGGTAATATATACATCCTTGGAGTTTGTGTTTTGAATTCTGTCTTACCTTTTTTTTTCCTGATACAACAAGAGGTCCTAATGTTCTGTCTAATTACAGTATTTGAGCGGAGCATTAACACACTCTTCCTTACTGAAATGGTTCGCGGTTTGTCGTTGACTCTCAAGTACTTCTTTGAGCCAAAAGTTACTGTAAGTGTCTCGCCATACATGGTCAAAATCCTTTTTTTTTTGTCAATGAAAAGCCATTCTTACATATTTATTAAAAGAGCCAAAAGCATAAAATAAAGTATTTAAAGATTCTTTCTTTCATCTCCACAACTTTTCTCAATGATTTTTCTGAAAAGAGCTAAAACTATTAATATTAAATATATTAAAATACAAATGGGTTGCTAAAATGACTTTTTTCCATTGTAGTGCATATAAGAAAAAAAATTCATATTTACACTATTCAAAAAGTTATATCAATAATTTGGCTCTTCTAAATGACTTTTGCTATTGGAGATGCTCATACAATGTGACAATGGTGAGTGATGATAGTAGAAATATCTTCTCATGTGCAGATCAATTATCCATTTGAGAAAGGTCCCTTGAGCCCACGTTTTCGTGGTGAGCATGCACTCCGGCGATATCCTACAGGGGAGGAACGTTGTATTGCTTGCAAACTTTGTGAAGCTGTAAGGCTTCGAGATTCATTGTACTCCCTAAAACAATTTTGTTTGTTGTGTGGATATTTTTTTTTTAAAGGAAGGAATTTACGTTGTTAGTTTCAAATTCCATATTACATCCAGCCCCTAGTTAAATCATTCTCTAGGTTGGAGATGATCAAACTATACCATGGTGCTATGAATTGTGTTTTGCTGAATCACCTCAAAATTTGATAAAATTATTATGTGATCCCATCAGGCCTATGGAGAACTTAGAAATGGTTGTCACATATTTGCAACTCCACTCAGATTTTTCAGAAATGGTACTACAGTATATAAGCTGAGACAACTTTTATATGCATGCCTGTACTGTTTTTTTCGACTGTCCTTTTTGCATTTCTAGGTTTATATTCTCTGGAATTTAATTATGATTTGATTGTTTCTAGTTGTGAAATTCCAAGTTGACTGCTTCCTACGGTAAGCACTTGTCATAAGAGATTATAATTACTAGCGTGAAAACTTGCTGGTAGCTTCTCAATTTGCATTACTGTTTGATGCTTAACTTTTTTTTTTTTGTGGGTGTATGCATTTTTGTCCTGGGTAATATTTTTTGAGATCCCAATTTCTGCTTTTATCTGAGAAAGTAGCAACGTCAGTCTTTTCTATCTGTATCTGCATAATCTCTACGTGCTGCTAACATCTCTCAGTTCATATGGTCTTGTTAGTTGCATTTAATGCTTTTCTCACAAAGCCTGGTTGGTTGCCAGATTTGTCCTGCTCAAGCAATAACCATAGAGGCTGAGGAGCGAGAAGATGGAAGCCGTAGGACTACTAGGTAAGAGGTTTATCATTGTTTCTTTGTTCCTCGTTTTTTTCTTTTCTGTGCCCCTGTCTCGTCCTTTCTCACAACTCTGGATTTGACAGGTATGATATAGACATGACGAAATGCATCTATTGTGGATTCTGCCAAGAGGCATGCCCGGTTGATGCCATTGTCGAAGGACCCAACTTCGAATTTTCAACAGAGACTCATGAGGTAATATCCCTTTCACCATGAGCCTACTTTGACTGGTAAAAGAATTTATTCTTAAAATTCATCATTGTCGCAGGAACTCTTGTACGACAAAGAAAAGCTACTTGAGAATGGAGACCGCTGGGAAACTGAGATTGCAGAGAACCTCAGATCTGAGAGCCTTTATCGTTAAAATGTTTTTTCGCTGGATGGGACACGCTTGAAAAAAATAAAGAGATCTGTTTATGGATCTGGAAGATATTTGTATTCCAAGTTTTGTCATTTGGTAAATGTTTATTATCGCATTCGCTTCTTCTGCAACATGTTAAAATGTAACATGACAGGTAAGGGACTCGAGATGCAGCTTCAATTTCCCTCCTTGTAGAACATTTGATTTTATGGAATGAGCGGGAAACATGGCAATCTATTTGAACTTCATTTTTAGTCGTTTTTTTGGAACCTTAGTGTTCAGAGTTGGACAATTAGGTTGCAGGAGATGAATAGTTGTTGCAAGGTTGCCCTATCATTAATGTTAGGATGATCAGAAGCAACGACTCTTGAGTTATACCTCTTCTCCGCTCGTGGGAACAAAACAATCCCCGAGAATTGCTACGTCTTCATGCCAGCTGAATAGCTTTAGTCCCCCCCCCCCCCCCCCAGACGGGATGTGATTCATGCCGGTTCACCAGATTGCGTACGTTTTCCCTTATCCCAAGCCATGCCATTGCCGTACTCGTGGTCTTTCTAGTCGATTGCTTTCTGTTTGTGACTCGTAGGGCAGTGCAATTGGAGGTGGACTCTCAATTAATTGCCTCTCTCCTCTTGGGTAAAAAGGAGATCTGGGAAGTTTAATCAAACATATCACTAGACTTGTCCATAGGGATTGAGTTGTGCATATCGTTCATGTGTATAGAGAAGCAAATAATTGTGCAGATGGAATAACGAATTTAGGTGTAAGCTTGAATCATGAGGTTAGTTATTTCGAAGAGCCACAAGGCTTTATAAAGGGGAGGTCGCGGAGGGATATTTGTAGTTTAGGGGAATTTAGATGCCATGGGTAGGTTTTTTGCCCCTCTTTTAACATGAGGTTTTATATATATAATATTAAGAATGCACTCCTGTACCAGTTTAATGTATTTGCATGCATAAATTACCCTAAAACAATGTTCAAACTCGATAAATAAACAAAACTCGAGAAAAGGAAACATCCTATCCCTTGGAATTATCATTTCAACATTTAACTTTAACTCCTAGCATCTCCAGTCTCCACTCTTCAAATAAAAAAAATATTAGATAATTTTTTATGAAAAATATATTTTTAACTTGAATTATTATTATTATTATTATTATTATCATACATTGTTTATAAAAAAATAACCTCTAAATTATTACTCAAAGTAAAAGACCATCATTCATTTGTCATTCATGACAAACCGTGCCGAACCTCCTCTATGTAGAATCATAGATACATATCGTTTTCAGTTTTTCTGTCAAAATTAATTGAATTAATGAAAAAGAAGGAGTAAGAACCCATCAGCGGGTCTCGGAAAAAATCCACTATCAAGGCCCAAAATTAAACTTACGAAGCCCGATCTCCTTACCATAGCATATCGGCTCTAGGACCTTACTGGCTCCTCCATCTAATAAACTAAATAAACAAAAAGAGCAAAAAAACAAAACAAAACGAGGAGGAAATGGAATCCGTGGTGGTGGGTTAATAAAAATTTCCAAGCCCCCCTAAAACCCACAACGCAACAGAAAAATTGAAGCAAATAGCGATAATGGCAGAGGAAGCTATTTTAGGTTACTTACAGAACCACGAGGAAATCTCCGATTCCGGCCAGTTCGCAACCGATCATGGACTCGACCACAGCGACGTCGTTAATGTCATCAAAAGCCTCCATGGCTTCCGCTACGTCGATGCTCAGGTTCCTAAAATTATTTTAAAATTTTTTAAAAAAATCATGCCCTAACTGTAGACTAGAGAAAGTGAAGATTAATGTGATTTTGAAGAATTTGGATATGACTATAATAAAGAGGATCAGTGTGGTTATGAATGTTAATAGTGATGGATTAGTTGATTAATCAGGGATTCGATGATGTTCTGTAGGATATTAAGAGAGAGACAGATGTGCTTACGGAAGAGGGTGAAAAATATGCTGAACAAGGATCACCTGAAGTTCAGCTTTTCTTGGCTGTACCAGCGGAGGGTAGCATATTGAAAGAAGAATTGCAGGTTGTCGTAATTGATTGCTCCTACATTTTTTCTGTCCATGCCCTTTGTTTTTCAGTGTTATATTTGAATTTTGGCTGCTGGATTTTCTTAATGCAGAAACTGGTGGATCCTGCAGTTTTCAAAATAGGATGTTCTCAGGCTGCAAAGAATAAATGGGTTCAAATGGGAAATCAAATATCCAGGAAGGTAACGGGAATTTATTTTTCTCAACATGAAATTCGTCTTAATGGTCCTTGTGATTAGTCCGATAATGTTTTTTTTGGGTATTATTAAGCATTGTGTTTTTATTAAGGAAAATATTTTGCTGGTAAAAGTAAAATTAAGCTTAGACGAATAAATAACTAAGAATATCTTCCCTTGCTCTCAAGTCAAAACACGCTATCTTATTTCAAATCTCAACATGATACCTCTTCATTCTTTCAGAATTCCATGTCTACACCCAAATATCCCAAATATCATGAACTGGGTTTTATCTTTTCAAAAGAAGAAACCTAGTACCCACCTTGTGACTTTTGTTCAGTCTTGCATATTGTTCTGGTGTAATTATAATTCTTTTTCATCTATGTCATAGGTTCAACATGTGGAAGACAGAATAAAGGATCTTCTGTTACAGATACGAGATGGACAGGTGCATTATTGTATTTAATGTTTTTTTTTCATATGCTTTTTGAGGGCATCAAATTAAACAGTAGGTGAGATTGGCATTGTTTTCTTGGGCATGGTTTCTGGTTAAGAAGAGGTCCTCTCTTAAGGGTTGCGGGGAGGGCCTTATTTCATCCCTGTATGGACAGTTTATGTCCGCTCTTTCATGTTTAATTTTTAAGCTGCTCGTTATTCATGTTCACTAAATCCAATTTGCATGATTTTATCTTGATTGTGTCCCTTGATTTACTTATGTTATTTGTTGTGATTAGGAAATTGACACAGATGATAAGAAGTCTCTCAAAGCTAGAAAGCTTATTGCTGTGCAGTAATGATCCTTTTCTTTCGCTTTTTGTGTTGTCTATTATGGTTCTCATATTGTCTGTAGTACAAGGTTGGTTTCATTAGTGGTGTTGGTATTCACAACTTGTGACTTGTGCTCTAGAACCTGGAAGGGCTACTCGGTGAGAAAAGGTCCTGATTATGCTCCAATAAGAAGAAGAACTGCAACTGATTTGACTCGTGAATATCTACAGGGGTATGCTCTTATATGCAGATACCGTGTTCATTTCCAATCTGAATTGTTAGCTGCTATTTGAATAATTTTCTCATCAAGCTAAAGCATGCCTGTGTTTGGTGGAGCTTTTTTTACAATAGTTGTTCTCAACTATGAAGCATGGGGCATGTTAATGAACAATTTGGGGTCAATGATGAAGGCAGAATGGAAAGGTGCAGATAGACTGCTATGATTGCAAGCACATGATAAAAATGCATGCCATTTAGAGAAAGCACTTATGCTATGGGGTATGCATGGGAACATCGTAATAATTAAGCATGCTTTAACTAATTTCCAGACCTCTTAAGTGCGTTAATGAAATTTTTCTGGATGCCACCTAGATCTTTTCATTTCTTTCTGCAGCATGCAACTTCATACAATTTCTTTATATAATTGACGCGAACAAAAAAAGAGAGAGAATAAGACCTATGCATTTTATTTAAATTCTAGAGTGCAGGGGTACTTAGTAATTTCTACGTTTGCTGGAAAATCTGGAAATCGTCCCGGACTAGGCTTTATTTCTGTTTAGTATTTTATTTTACTGGTCATTCTTAGGTTTTCTTATTCTAAATAGAAATTGTTATTTTGGAGCACTGAGGTTTAGGAATCCATGTCCTTATTGGATTTGGACCGCTAAAACTCTATAGTCTTTCAATATTTTAATTGAAGTTTAGTAATAAAATTCCAGCAATTTGCTTTTTATAGCATGATTCAATCTCCCTTAGGTGTGACTCCTAAGAACCCTAGGTGTGAATCTTAGGTTTTTCTATCCTCAAGGTGTAAATCCTAGAAACCCTATTAGTGTGACTTTAGTAGTTTCTACAATTCTTAGTAGAAATCCTCATCAATAAATACCAAACAGACATAAACAGCCTCTAAAGTCAGACCCAGAACAGCCTCCCGAAGTTATCCTGCATCAATAATGTAAACAATTACATGTACTTGGGTGTATTGGGCATAGTAATGATAACATATTGGGGCAGTGTTGAGTTGACTGTTCACCTGGTTTTGCATATTCATTGCATTTAATTGCTCCATTTACTCTATATTGTTGACAAATTTATCTAATGTTCAGGGGTGATTGGAGGAATATAGAGTTCAAAGAGTATAACTTCAGTGCCAAAGGTCCACCACCTGAAGGTGGCCATCTTCACCCACTCAACAAGGCAAGAATAACATTATTCTTTTTTAACCTATTTTCTCTTTTTTTATATATTATAAATGAATCTTATACTCTTAATTTCCATACAAGTTATAGGGGCAGCCAATTGTAGAATGGGCCAAAAAGACTCTTAATACAATCATTTTCATTGTGCTGAAATTTGACCTATAATTTTCAAACAACCATCTTATACTCTTAATTGCTATACAGTATAAAAGGGCAGCCAATTGTAGAATGGGTTGCTATTTTTAGACACCAAAGAGCTCTTAGCACAATCACATTCAGTGTTCTGAAATGCTGAAATTTGACCTTTAATTTTCAAACAACTATTTGGATTGTCACCGCATTGAAAAATGTCATCACTTCACCGAAAAAGATTGTGTAAAGAGGCTTATTGGTGTGAATTGCAACACTGTGTTCTCAAGGATTTCTTTTAGAGAGTAATTTGATTGGTGAATTGATACTGACAACAGTTTGTCCTGTAAATAAAGGCCGGGCTAAGTTTCTAGACTGATTGAGACTGCCATTTTCATCATGTTGTCATTGTAAGTTGAAACATTTCCATCATATACAGCATTTCTTGCTCATAAGTTTATTTTACCAGGCTAGAAGTTTGGGTGGGTGTGCTTTGGTTTCAGCATTGTTCATAAGTCTAATGCTGAAATTTTCTCATAACTGGGTTAAACCTTCTCATGTTTCAGATCTAAAGTTTTATATCTGAGTCAACTGTTGAGACGTGGGTTCACATCTGTTAATGTTTTACTGTCAAATAAAGGGTTTTATTGGATGCTGTTTGTTGCTTATACTGATCCAGGCAATCAGATTTTCAAAAGGCATTGGGACCAAATTTCAGTTGAAAGAATAATGTATCAATCATATGTATACATTCATTGAACTGGAAAAATATGTGATGGTTCTATTATTGTTGGAATTTAGCTTTCTTGGTGGTAACTGGCAATTTTCAGTTTCATTTAGAACTGATTGATGCTATAGAGTTTATTTTTCCCTAAACACATGATAAAAGTTTTGCTACATTGTTGCAAATTCTCACCCAAGCATTGCCTTTTGTTTTCTTTCTATTTTAGGTGAAAGAACGACTGAAGGACATTTTTCGTCTAATGAAGTAAGACCTGCTCTGTCTTCTGATTTTACTGTCAGTGATCTTTTTTTAGTTTGACATTTGTGTATTGGTCTTCTATTTGGCTGCAGCTTTGAGGAAATGCCTACAAATAGATATGTAGAGAGCAGGTAGCTGTTTCTGCTCATTCTTTATAAACAGCATGATTCCATTTTATCAATTGTTGATTCTTTAGCACTCGAAGCTTTACCTCATCAAAATAAATCTAACTATGCAGTTCACAAAATGATAACTTGTCTTCTTACACATGTTTGAACATATTTTTTATTATTTTTTCATTTTCTGGGTTTATTGCTAAATTTTCTTATTCATGATTCTCATATTATTCCATACCAAAGAAAGTTGATTCTGTAATGATGTAGTTAGGGGAAAATGGTTTCATTTAGAAGAAGGTAATTTAGCTGAAAAATGAGATGGTGAGTTCATAACTTGTTTGTTCTTCTTCTATGGGTCTTTTAAGCTAAAAAAATATGATTTCCTGAATTTTCTCTTGTATTTTTCTTTCATGCAATACAGTAATTATTATTATAGTGATATTATTTTTAACATTCCAATGCATTCCCATTTCAACCTGCAGCTTCTGGAATTTTGATGCACTGTTCCAGCCACAACAACATCCTGCCCGTGATTCGCATGACACCTTCTTTCTTAAAGGTATGTTTGACTTGATTTCTTATTTGTTACTCGGTTATAATTGGTTTGATTCTGATATCCATGGCATATAAATCTGTAGCTCCTGAAACAACAAAGCAACTGCCTGAAGATTATGTTGAGCTGGTGAAACGTGTGCATGAGTCTGGTGGCTATGGGTCAAGGGGGTACAATGCTATCTTTTAATCCTTTTTTTCACTGTCACATGAGTCTTATTCTCGCAACTATGAAATACCTGTACTCCGCTGTCAGATATGGATATGATTGGAAAAGAGAAGAAGCAAACAAAAACCTTTTGCGAACTCATACGACTGCAATTTCTTCTCGGATGCTTTATGCGGTAGCACAGGTATTAATGCATTCTAAGTTTCTCATTATGTATCCATCTTCTTGACTTTGTGGAATGGTTTTCAAAATATTTTGTTGTGCTCATGCATGTGTTATTATGGTCTGCTTTCTTTCTTTTATGCTCTGATCTAGTTTACCTCTCTACATTGATTTATGCAAACACAATTCTCGAGGGAGCCAAACTGGTGTCATAAAAAATATTTGACACTGATTTTATGAGGGCAAACACAGAAGTTTCAATCTCGGTGTTTTGCCTCTTCTATTTCTTTACCACTTCTTTTCTCTTAAGATCGAATATAGCAGCTTACAAAAATGAGTGTGCCATGATCTACATCTAAGATAAACATGCTATCGATCTGAAGTATTCTCAACTAATATGTTCTGGGTTTATTATAATATTGGGATATTTTGTTATGTGAAATTAGCCATCTTTTTAACTTAAATGTAGTCCGTATTTTGTTACTTATTAAGTTTTTCTTGATAGCTTGCAAAACAGCAATCGTTTACCCCCAAAAGGTACTTCTCCATAGATCGAGTTTTCAGAAATGAAGCAGTAGATCGAACTCATCTAGCAGAATTCCACCAGATAGAAGGTACGTTGTGCCAATTCACTATACAACGGAGCCTTTTTTCTTGCTGTTCTTTAGCATTTTTTATGCCTGCTCATATCATACTTGTCTGTTATGAAGTGCTAAAACAATACTAATTTGGATTTTGGTGTTGATACATTGATCCCATTTTTGGACAAGTGCATGGTTTGTGATTCGGATGGTGTACTGCTGGTCATGTTACAAATGTTGAGCTATAGAATATTGTCAAGTGTGGACACTGACGACTTGGATGCTGACTTTCAACTGCTTGATTAATGTCATGTTATTGGGATTTTTGTCAGTCACTTAACAGTTTAAAAAATCCTGCCTTTGGTTTCAGGTCTGGTGTGTGATCGAGGGCTTACTCTAGGTCACTTGATTGGAGTGTTGCAGGACTTCTTTTCGCGTTTAGGTAATTAAATGAAGTGTCGTTAAGGAATTTTCTTTAACACTCTTCTTTCCTTCAAATATGCATAAAAAGAAATAAAGTTTGGTTGTCCCGTGTAAAATTTTATTGGTTACCTAGCGTGATGCCAAGTGACTTGGGATCGAAATCCTGCTCGTACTAGGAAGGAAGCAGTTGGAGGTTTGATGGGATCCCAATGAATCATCACCATATATATAAGTGGATAGATAGATTGATCTTGGTATGAGAGCCCAGTACTTGGATGCTATGTGTTTGCATTGTTAATTTGAAAGAACAAGGCTGTTTATACTACTCATAGTATACAATTGATGCTGGAGGAGAATGGTTATCTCCATCAGAAAAAAATTCTAAATGCACATTTTGTTCTCAGGCATGGACAAGCTGAAATTCAAGCCTGCATATAATCCATATACTGAGCCTAGCATGGAGATTTTCAGGTATAAAATCATGAATTCCTGTTATGCATGTACTGCTTGTAAAGTAATTGGAAATTTGATATATCCTATATATTTCAGTTATCACAAAGGCCTTGGGAAATGGGTGGAGATTGGTAATTCTGGCATGTTTAGACCTGAAATGTTGCGTCCTATGGGATTCTCAGAAGATGTTAATGTTATTGCATGGGGCCTTTCGCTTGAAAGGTGAGAATTTTTATCCTCGCTTTTGAGAAATAAAAGAATAAACTTCCTGTTCACTCTCATCTTTGAGAAATAATAGATATCATGAATCACTTCAATTTATTCATATTAATCTTCCAATGGGTTGAACAGGCCAACCATGATATTATACGGGATCGATAATATCAGGGAGCTTTTTGGACACAAGGTACTGCCTTATGCTCCAGCTATTTAAAACGTCTTGCTATCATATAACAATTTGACATCCAAGCATTCATTATTGTTGCCTTGCAGGTGGATCTTGCCCTCGTCAAGAGAAACCCTCTCTGCCTTATTGGGATTCAGTAGATTATGAAATGCTTCTGTTCTTTCCTGTGTTGTATCTTAAGTTTTTCATTGATGACGGCTGAGGCTGTATTCATTTGGCATCACCAATCACGGGCTAGTCTTCAATTGTTTTGTACTCTTACCAGAAATAGCAGCAATAAATTCTGCGTTTTGAACCTATCCCGCTGTGCTAGCGTGGTAGTCAACTTTCCCAGATTTGTGTCTCTTCTATAAGCTTGTTTTCCCATCGATAACGAGCCCAGCCATTTCAAATAGTGGCATTACCAAGTTTATTGGGCGTGGAATTCAAAGACAGTCATTCATGGGGTGAGATCTTTGAAGGGTAGCGGCAGAGATTGGATGATGGATCGGAGGTTTAAGCACCTTATCATCCATTACAAGAGTGCCGTGTGATCATCCAAAACGACCGTTTGTTAAATGGGGAAGTTCTAAATGAAAGCTAAAACAAGTGATACTTTATTTTGGTTCAAATGGAAACCAACTTGGTTCTTCTGAAATTCACTCTGAGCATTTTAAGATCCAGTTTGGTATGATAGTATTAATTTTTTTTTGAAGTATTTTTTGTTTAAAAATGTTTTGAAATAATATTTTGTTTTTAATTTTTTTTTATATCAACGTATAAAAACAATATGAGAGTAATTCAAAAAAAAAAATTTAATTTGAAGCAAAGAAAAAAATAAAAAGTTTCAAGTTCCTTTTAAAAATGTTTTTAAAATAAAAAAACAAACAGTTTTTTATTCCTTTAGTTTACACACGTTGCTGTCATTGCTCTGCTTATACTGTGTTACCTGGAAGTTGTTTGATGAAACCCTTTGCAAGCATACCAGCTAGATTCACTCGTATAGCATGTAATGCTGTGTCAACGTTGAAATACACAAGCCGAGGAAGCAAATTAAGTACCTAAGGTGGTACGTGCAGAGCCTAGACTGGAGCAGCAACGTTCTGAACCCTGGGGTGGCAAAAACAACTCGTATCGATAACCACAGTCCACAGGAACCCAGAAAACTCAGTTTTGAATGGGTTAGCTGACACACAGTAAGGCAACCCATTTAACTCATTTAATAATGGATAAATATGAATATAACTAATAAATCTTAACGAATTTTATACATAGATGGAATAAATAATCCAAAAATTGAATAATATTGCAACTCCTGTCTATTTTTTTAGGTAATAATAGACCTCGTGTAACATTAGAAAAGAAAGTGAAGCTTTCTCGCATGCTCATCTTAGTCCCTAATATATTTTTAAAATTTATTTAGTTCCTATATTTTATCTTCTTATTACAAGTAAGTAATTAGTTGAAAGTTTTTGGTTTTCATACTTTTATGTAAATACATTCACTCCCTCAATGAAAAACGTTTTTACAATCAAATCCCTGTGTCACATTCATTTAACTAGATACAGGTGAACTTGGTCAAACATTCATTATGAATTAAATGGGGATGAGTATCATCTTAAAAAATAAATAGGTCATAAATGATAATAGGTAAAGCATTACTCCTAGCCCTACCCATTTAGACGTCCCTAGCTGAAACAACCTTTTAAGCTTCGTGTTGAAATTATGAACAATTTCGGTGATTCAATTTATTTGGAACAGTTGTAGATTGTGGGACTTTCCAAAGGATTTCACAGAAACACAGCGCTGAGACACACATGTATATACACATCAGGGTACAAATGGGGTATGCATGCAATGAGCAACTGAAGTTAATTTAAGTCTTCAGAATCCCCACTTCCAAGAGAATTGAAATTAAACCGTGTTTTTGGAGAACTGGAAACGATAATCTCAGCTTCAGGAAACTGAACATCTGTCTCCTCTTCTGAAGAGTCGGCATCAGATGCTTGAGAATTATCACCCATCAAACCAGATTCAAATTTTCGACGCCTTTCCACAGCAGCCTCAACCTTCTTCTGAAATTCTTCGTCTGTGGAAGCTAGCATGTACCGCAGTTTAAAATTAATTCGATTCTCTACCAGAACCTTGTGCCTTGGAATTATTCGGTCATCGAGAGAATAGCTGAAGAACCTGAAGATTGCATAACTAGCCATCAGCACCAAAGGCGCACAGGAAGAGGAATGAAATAAAGGACCAGCAAATTTTTATTCAGCGAAAATTTTTTCTAGATAATCCATCCAGTTACTCATACGTAAAGGGCACTGAGCAATAACTTGGACTATTCTTTGTAGAGTAGAGAGCCTCTACTGAGTAGTTGATCTTGACTTACAACATGCCTCTAAATGAAACTAGTTAGTTTTGGTAGAGGTATTTACCTTGGAAACTCAATGAGATCCTGCAAAGGCCGCACCATAGTTCGCCTCAAGTACTTGTACTTTGGACGGAGGAGATCTATATTGTACCGCAGTAGCATGGGAAAATCAGCAATCATCTCACCCAACTGTCGATGGCGTATGCCAAGTGAGAGGAGGTATTTCAGATTGATCTCAAGCTTATTCACTACGCTGCATCCCAAGAGCTCAGGCCCCAAAGCTATAGCCTTCGCGATATTTCTCTCACTAACTCCGGCTTTTGTCATCAAGAATATGACCTGCATGTTACTCCAACTTTCAGTAAAATAAAGTCCAGCTTTACTTGCATTGAAAAGTGAGATGATAACTAGACAAAAAGAAATGGAGATACATTTGTACAATGAAAAACAGACCATCTCTTTAAGGGGAAAAGGGTGGGGTTCTTAAATAATGATATACTTCACGCAGGATATGATAAGAAATAGAACAAACCACTGGCCGGATTTTCTTGTAAAGGCTGTATGTTAACAACGGAGGAAACTTTACAAGCATGTTGCCGATAGCATCATCTCTAATGCCTATATCCTGAAAAAATCGTACCTTCACAATGAACAGCAAAATCATGTCAATTCATTAGAAACAGCAGCAGCAAGACTAGCATAATTTCATTAAAATCTCACTTCATGTTCAAAAGTTTCTTTCAGGCAATCCAGAAACAATTACTACACATTAGCACAAGGAGAAAAATGAGATTAGCAGGATGAAATCCGAATCAAAGGAACTCAACTGGATTAAATGAGCATGAAAGAATGGGTAGTTGTATACCTTTGGCACTATCGTTAGCTCCAAATCAACACAGAAAACCATTGGTTTAATGACAAGCATTCTCTTCATACCATCACGTGAAATTCCAAGGTAGTATAAATACTTAACAAGAGGCTTCCATCTTTCTTCAATGGAACAACCCATCAACTGTGGCTTAAATGCTAGTAATCTCCCAACATCTTCATTGCTGAGGCCAAACTCCTTCAGATAATTAACCTGAATGAACAACATCATCCACTATATCATAATATTTATTGCTAGAAGGATTTTTCAAAAAATACATCATTGAGGCAGTGCTTGTTGCATCTCAATAGTTAACTCATTGGCAATCAAGTTGAGCTGTTTCAAGAAGCGAGATCCTAAAATCCTGCAATATTATAAATTGCATAATAATTCAGTTACCTTTTGGTTCATCTCTTCCAAGGTAAAGTATCCAAGTACCCTGGGATAATCAAAGACCATTGTGCCGAAATCCTTCTCATTCATACCCATATCCAAGAAGAACCCCACTCGAGTTTTCACTTCTTCCATGCCACAACACAACAATTGAGGACATCGACTCATTACATAACCCATCCAATCCATTCTCACTCCATTGCTCTCTAAATACCAAACAATTTCATCCAATTCTTCAATAGGTCGTTCCAAAATATTTTCTCCTGCCTTTGTGAGCACCGAACCAAGAAATTCCCCCTTCACATGAATTGATTTCAACCACTCAGTAACACGTCTAATGGACTCAACATTTCCTCTTGACATGTAAATAAGCTTAGCAATCCTAGGATATGACACTGCATTGTGTTTCAACCACCTATATAATTCAGCAATCACAATTAACACATTTAAAACCACATTGAACAAAGACCACAAATTTATAAAAATGAACTAGGAAAATTATCCAAGCACAAAGTGAGATGCAACCTACTGAAATCCATGATAATGAAGTGAAAAGAATTTAATAAAAAAGTAAACTTTCTCATAAACCGACAGATAAAAACCAAGTAATTCACAAAAACAATTAATCAAATACGTAGTAACCAACTCTAAACTCAATAAAACCAATGCTTCACAACCATTGAAATCTCAATATACCTTATCAGTGATACGACATTCAACTCCTCAATAACCCTTCTAGCTCTGTCATTAAAACTCAAAAACTTAAATTCATCCATTCTCTTCATTGCAGCAGCCTTAATCATGACAAAATCAACAAAATCATCCAATCTATTAACCAAATTCGTCGAATACGTAATCCCAAACTTCCCTTTCTTCCTCATTGCTTGTTTGAAAATCTCAGCTGTCACCTTCCTACGTATCTCAATAGCTTTCACCACCATTTCTTCGTCAAAATCATCATCGTTTTCACTGTTATATTCATCTTCACTTTGGTTTCTGAATAGGGTTTGCAAGGGAGAGTCTAAAGATTCTGCTTTTGTTTGAAAAACTGAACCTGGGAATCGTGGGATTCTTTTTTTAGTTACAAGAGTTAGTTCTTGAAGTTTAACTCTCTCTTCTGGTGTAATTACATCCTGTGAAGTTTCAATCTTGTTTTGGGTCTGATTTGGTGATTTTAGGTGATGTATGAGGAGAGAGGTGGATTTGGAGTTATGGGTCCTGAGGATCGGTTTGTCACTGGTCGTTATCGTTGTGGTGGTGGCATGGTTTTGAGGGGTTTGGTCGTGATGGTGGTGGTGGGAAGAGGAGAGCTGGAGAATGGTGGTAGAATTGCGGTTTCTGTGGTGGTGGTGGAAGTGGAGGGGATGGTGGTGACGTGGACAAGAGAGCATGTTTTAGGGTGTTGAATTGGAGTGTGTAATGGATAGGGTGGCAAAAATATAATGAAAATTTGGCTAGTTTTTTCTCAAGTATTAATAAAGCGAAATATCTAACACACACGGTCCCTTGGTTTAGTGGTCAGGGCATTGAATCCAGCAACCCGAATTCAGATCTTGGCAGGACCTTTTTTTGAACTTTGTCTTCCGAGTTCTCTAAGGTGGCGCCTGGAGACAGTATTAACAGTAATAGTGATTAGTAGCCTAAACATAGGGAAAAAAAAAAAGCTGACTGGCAGTGGTATTTGGATGCTTCGTTTGTTTGTTCTAACATCCAGGCATTAGTCGACTTCTTTTACACAACCAAACTAAAGAGGCTGAACCAATCTCAATATGAGACACAGAACAATAGGGTTTAAGGTATTTACCTTGCCTGTCTTTTCTTTTTGAAAACGGGAAGGTTTTGAATGATGAAATTCTTAGCAATTACACTTTACATTGCACAAAAAAAGACCATGAACAAAATATCAATTACAGATAAAAATGGGTCCTCTGACTCTTCTCAATCTTCTCTATCCAATAATCTTTATGTAAGCCTTGCTTGCTTCCTGTGGAAGTAGATACGCACCTTTAACACCCAAAATATACCAAAATGGGCTTGAGACCGCAATCAACTCCATGAACCATGGACAGTGCACTGGGGGCAGCAACAAACAGGCATTCAAATAGGAAGCCTGCTGTATTATTGAAAAAGAATTAAGAAAAAAAAACATCTCTGTTAATTTTAATCCTGTTTCTCTACATCCTGCTCATCATATGGTTCAGGGAAAATCTCTCTAGAATGCCGTCTATGTGATGAGGAATGGTCGCCGCCACCATTTTGGCCACTACCCTGAGAGTTCGAAGTTCCTGACTGTTTAAAACTACTTCCTCCTGGCCTGGCACTGGAGGCTGCTGGAATGACTGCTACATCAGATGAGCTGTGACGCCAACTCCCAAATAGAGAACCATTCCAAGATCTAGAAGATGTTGTTCTAAGCCTCGCAGAACCAGAATTTTCTTCCCTCACTACCTTCAAAGGATTTTCCAAAGCCTTGAGGATGTATCTCATAAGAGGGCGCCTTGAAGGCTTTGGATTGAGGCAAGACCTCGCAACAATGGCCATTGCCCAAACTTCCTCCAACAGATCTTCATCAATGATCAGGGATGGATCCACAATTTTTATTACAAGTTCCTTGTCGTAGATACTAATGAAGGGTAGAATCTGTTCTGAAAATTCCTTCAGCTGAGCATCACTAGATGCACTGATGCCCAGCTTTCCTGTAACTAACTCGAGTAATACCTTCCCAAAGCAATAAACGTCATAGGCACACGTGGTTGTCAATGAACCTGTCCATATTCAAGAAAAAATAGAGTTCAGAAACTACACCAGAAACATTAATCAACTTTAAATTATATAATATTATGGAGAGTCAGAATCAAGAAACGATATCTCAATCCTCCTTGCAAAGATTATGTATAAAAAAAAAATTGACAGTGAGTCAGTACATTTCGATTCTGAAACTAAATCATGATTTTTCTAGGGCCAAATAGCATCAACCAGTTCAGGAGCAATGCTATATGAACAGCAATTCTGCAAGAGCAAATTGGGTAAACTATGATATGGCAGGTTATTTTATCCCCTGTTCCAAGGCAAGGCAGCACCTTGTGTTAACCAGAGTTAACAATGAACTACATCAACAACTGAAATACTATTTTACAGTGATAAAAACCACCCATCTCATAATTCAGCATGGTTAAAAAGGTTCTGGATGGAAGATTTATATTGTCTTAAGAATGGATTTAATATTACATGTTATCTACGCCTAAACCTAAAGTTTTTAGTAACCAGATGTACTATAACACCATAACAAGATATTTAATTTTGTTGTGTATGGCAAACCCTAGAGCATATAATTTCTTCTAGCTAGATAACATAATGAAGCCAGGTAACATAATAAAATTTTGGTGATGTTTTCCAACTAAATCTTTACGTACCAGAAGTACCTTGCTCCAATGACCTGCACATGATAAAGAAACACTGAAATCACTACCTTGATATGCAAAAACAAGCATGCAATATAATCCCTCATTACAGCTTATTGAGGCAACAATTAGGCATTACCAGGTATAGTCCAACCACATATAACAAAAAAATAACAAAAGAAGATTATATGCTATTAGTGCATCATCATGAATTTCAAAAGTGTTATATCATGTATAATCTTGCTCGTGTTTTTCATACATTAGATACCAAGACAGTAGTTGAACTTGAACCATATGGCCATGTCATGTTCAAGAACACGTATATAGTAAACTACACTATGCTAGTGTTTTCACACTTTACACTCTTTTTCTTGACTATACAAGGTGTACGCAATGAAAGAACTCTCAAGTGTTTACTTCTAACCTTTGCAATTATCCCCTGGTCTACAAATTGAAGAGCTTCCCAAAAGGACAGAAAAAATCACAAGATCCAATCTCCTAAGTTTCAAATAACTAGATCATAACTATGGAACATCTTATAGTTCATGAAACCCAAGCTGATTAAAGGGGATGCTGCAGAAAAACTTAGCAGCACAGTTTCTGAAACTTTTCCATCGAGAAAGAAAAAAGATCAATAAAATCACCCACTTGATGTTGGTGGCAAGAAAATTTATTACATCAAATAGTCACAAGGATTTTCCAGCTGCATATATCAAATAAAAGCGAGAACTAGAGGAAGTTATTATTGGCAGAACAGTAACTGCAATGCTACGTTTGAGACTATAAACAACCAAAATTAATGTCATTAAAGCCAGGAATGTCTCACGCAACAGGTACTCTTTAAAAATAAAAATTATAAGTAATTCAACAAGGCCAGTTATGGTTAACAGCTAGGTGGAAAAATAAAATACACAGACTCGTTCACCATGCAGACCACAAAATGAGACAACCAAACCCATTGCAAGAAACTTTCATGTAGATAACTAAAAGTTTACATGTTATATGCAAGTGAAGATAGCAAGTAATAAAAAAAACATGATATTTATCCAGGCCAGGTTGCAGATTCAAAATGTCCGGACAGTGTACAGTGAAAACTTTTAATGCAATACTTACTGAGGCAAACGCAGAAACCTGGTAATCCTGCTATGATGTGTATCTCCTTCTTGAGTGCAGACTTCACTCAGGCTCCCTAACCGTACTTCAAATTTATCATCAAGGAGTATACTGCTTGCTTGAACATCTCTTCAAGAAACCAAAAGAAAACAGTTCAGTAATTACAGCAATAAGATGAACTTGCAATACCCTCCATCACACCAACTCAGACCCTATTAAGCACCTGAACTATCACACAGGGCCAGGGCATTAGCTTCACAACAGTGAACTCAGGATTGACATAAAAGCAGATTTATAGTTTACCAATCAATTGTGCCACATGATTAATCTTGGCATTGAACATTCAGCTATCTTATGACATTCATTTAATAGGATTTGAGATGTGCTACGATTTGTCCATATTTTATTGAACTTCAACGACTATATTGGCACATAACTAGGTGTCTTCCTACATAATGCATGGAAACTCACTCACTGGAACAAAGAGGAAGTTAAGTGAACTTACTGTGATTGACAACAAAAGGAAATCACAAAAAGGAAAGTGAACAAGGCAACAATAAGAAGCGTATCTTCAGAGTACCTGTGCACAATGGGCGGAGTGCATTCATGATGAAGATATGATAAACCCTCAGCAGCTCCTATCGCAATTTTCAGTCTTGTTATCCAATCTAATGATTTCAAACCATCTTCTGAATTGGTTTTCCTGTATAAGGAACTTGACAGGTCTCCATTTGGCATATGTTTGTATATCAGGAATTTCTCATTTTCTTTCTCCAGGCAATGTCCCAAAAGGGGAACTAATCTGGGATTTGAAACTTTACTGAAAAAATCCAATTCCAATAAGTACGCTTCCTTCCTATGGGACTGCAGATCAATCTTTTTTATAACCACAGGGATCCCACTTTCCGAGATTCCCTTGTAGAGATCCCCTGAATGGCCATATTTGATGAGGTTCGCATCGCCAAAGTCACCAGTTGCTAGGAGAAGCTGCTGATATGTGTATATGTCTCCTAAACTTGAAAAGTCAATCGATACACCGGGAGGTGGTGGACTGCTCCCAGAAGGAACTGGAGTTGCTGGACCAACCCCAACCCCTCTTTGAGTTTTATTTCCCGTCTTACGGATGAAAAAGAGCAACAGCACTATCAATATCACCAAAAGCAGAATAAGCCCAAATCCTCCCAAAACACTTACCAATATGATGACCTTTCTTTTGCTCTTCCCTGAATTTTCCCTTGCAGGAGGCTGTGTGGAGTTCGGGAGTCCAAAATTATCAAAAATCAAGCCCTTTTCAGTATAGAAAGATGTACAGCCAAGCAAACTCCTCTGATTTGACAAATTTTGGAGACAGTTGCTAACAAGAGAAGCATTGTCACTCACATAATCTGGAACCCTGCCTTCAAAATAATTACCTGACAAGTCTACAAAGCTGAACCTTCTCAACACAGGTGTAAGACCTCCATAAAACAAATTCTGGGATACATTCAATTCTGCAGTAGTGGTGTTAGTATTCAAACTAGCATTTGACAGCATACCAGTGAAATTGTTGCCGGAGATATCAAGCAAGCGCAATCGAGGCATTGACCACAGCACATCAGGGACCGCACCAATAAAACCATTGCTCTTCAACACCACAGTCTGCAACTGACTTGGAACAGGAAACAAATTGACTGGCAAAGACCCACCAAGCAAATTGATCCCAATCAGCATTCTCTGCAAATTCCTCAAGCCTCTCAACTCTGCTGGCAATGACCCAGATAATGAATTGAAGCTCAGATCAAGGTCAACCAAGTTCCTAAGGTCACCAAGCTGAGCAGGTATCGAAGACGACAAGTCATTGATGGAAAGATTCAAATACTGAAGCTTTGAAAGCATCCCAATGCCAGGTGGAACCGAACCGAACAAGAAATTCATAGAAATATCAAGCCTTGTCAAATTCTGAAGCGAACCAAATGATACAGGAATAGATCCAGTAAACATATTTGACGAAAGATCAAGTACTGAAAGTCCCACCAATTGTCCCAAACTCGACGGAATCGTACCCGTCAAGTTATTATCATGCAAATAAAGAACAGTCAAACTGGTCAAATTCCCTAAACTCCCCGGAATAGAATTACTTATCAAGCAAGAAGAAAGATCAAGAGCTTGAAGGGAAACAAGCCTTTGACCAAACCAATCAGGAATTGAACCAGGAAGATAAAAACCAGAAGCATTAAAATATTTAAGTCTTGTTAAATTAACAAGAGAATCAACTCTAAATTGTGGGTTTTGAGAACCAAGTCTAGTCCTTTTAAACCCTGAAATGTTAATTTCACTAACACTACCATTCTCACATTTGATACCATTCCAAATTGAACAAGGGTCTGCCTTTATTGGCCAGTCCCTGCTTCTTAACCCCAAAGAAGATCTTAGTCCGAGTAAAGCTGCTCTCTCTATTGGTGAGGTAAGCCTCTCTTGCTGTTGTTGCTCAAATGTAGACTCAAAAAACAACACCAGAAGTAAAAACTTTAATGCTAATACAATCCTTTGATCCGCCATGGCTTATGGGGATTGAATTTCTAACACAAATACTCTCTTCTTCATATCAAAGATTCAAGCTTTGCATGTAATAAGCATAAATTGGCACAAACAAAAATGTGGGTTTTTTATTTGGCTTTCTCTCACTGTAAAGTTTGTTTCTTTTTAGTTTTCTCCTCATTAGAAAGAAACATCAAAAGGTGACTAAACTGCAGACACAGACTCTTACCGCAATCACAAGGTTTTGATTCAAGATTTGTTGGTAACCAATCTGAATCGCGCTATCTCTCTACCTACTCTCTCTCTCTCTTTCTAAATTCCAGCTTCTTCAGTTGACGAGAGAAACAAAAGATTAAAAAAAGAAAAAAGAAACAATCATGTAGATATAATATTTCTTTAAAAAATAATTAGAAAATTAAAAATGGCTGGCCAGAAAGATATTGTGTGTGGACTATCACAGTATCTCTCTCAAAACACTCAATATAGGAGCAGTGAAGAAGGAAAATATAAAAAGGGAGGGCTTAAAAGGCTTCTGGTGTTTTGAGTGTGCAAGCTTTGACAATTCATAAAGCAAAAGATTGATATTTGATAGCGGCTTGAGCTTTGTGAAAAAGAGGCATGAGCCAGGGCTGAGCTCATGGGTCAGGGGTTATGGACCAGTGTTTCAGGTAAATGTTCCGGTGGTGCCGAGGCTATGTTTGATTGGTGTTGTTGTGTTTGACCTCCGATAATCATGCACTTGCCAGCTAAGTTCAAACTACTCTTCCTGGCACTCCCCTCATCCCCTGTTATTTATACCACAAGTACACTAATGCAGTACACTAATGTGTTTCATTTTCTCTGTCAGGATTTTCTCTCTCTATAAGAATACAGGTGCATGTAATTATTTATTTAATTTTTTTTCTAATTTAAGGGAGAAAATAAACGATGAATTTATGTCACTCAACTGCTCAAGGAAAGTTTAGTAGAGAAACTTTTTTTTTTTTTTTAGAGAAACTTGGTATAGATGGTGGTGGGGATGTGTGGCATTTAACCGAAGATACTTTCCCATAATTAGAAAGAAAACTTGTGGGCCCAGAAATGCAATTTTTTCAAACTTTATTTTCAAAGAATTTAAATCATTTATGGGATTTATTGTTCTAATCATGGAGGATATTTGATAAAATTATTTTTTAGTTCTTTTACCCTTGAATGTTTGTTAAGCAGTAAAAAGGGTTGTATTATTTTTTAAGAAAAAATTAGAAAAATAAAAGGAATAAAATTATTATTTGCTGTTTTTTCAGTATTATTGAAGAGAAAAAAAAATCATGCATACAATGATTCGAATACAAGTATGCTGTGTCAATTAATATTGGAGAGAGAGATGATCAAAGTACAGTGTAGGCGGTCCTTGGTCAATGATTCAATAGTCAAACCAAACATAAATTTCGGGATGAATTGATGGTTTTATTGTGGCAGTGGGTGAATAAAAAATAAAAAATAAAAAATAATGATATGATGTTGATGCTGCTCACCCGGACATAATATCACACAGTTTGATTTCATCTTCTCCCTCTAAAAGTCATCGCTGAGGTAAGAATTGTATTTCGTAACTCCCATCATCCTGAGTTTTTGTTTATTAAATTATTATTTTTATAATTTTAATGTATTAATATAAAAAGTATTATTTTAATATTTTTAACTAAAAAATATTTAAAAAAATACTCCATTCCATCATAATTTATTGAAATATTTTTATTTTAAAATTATTTTTTTATACATTTTTAAATCATTTTAATATTCTGATTTTAAAAATATTTTTTTAAAAAAATATACATTATTTTAATGCATTTCTAAACATAAACTACTTTAAACCACAACTAATATAATATTCTCAAACATATATTGTTGCCCAGGGGTAGTTTGGTAAGTGTAAGGGACAAAATTAAAAGGCGTGTTGTAGGGTAAGTTCTTCATACTTCCATATATACTCCTCGTGCGTGGAAGCTGCTGCGACTATATTGCTTGGGGTGGCTTTAGGATTTTTGGTGAATTAAACCTGTTAGTTGATGTAATTATAATATATCATGTTTGATTAATCCTGGCCTTTCAAATTAAACGAACGGCTCCAGATTTATTAGGTTAGTTCTCAAATTTTGTCCCTCCCTTTTATCACATCTTATTAGCCCTTGGATTTCATTTAACATTTCATTATGTTCTATTTATGGATAATTATTCTTATTTGTGCGTTCTTTTAAACATAAAAGTATTAAAATATTTTAAAAGGAAATAGATGGAAAACATTTACTGTGCTGACCTTGAAGAAAGAATACATAAAAAAATAAAATAAAACAAAACTCGTGACCCATAAAAATTATAAAAATATATCAATCTAAAATTTCTTTTTTTTTTCTATGTTTTTAAGTGAGTTCAGAAAATAAATAATAAAATGTTATTAGTTACACTTTTAACACCATGAAACAATTTGTGGATTGATGTTTGCTTTATATTATGTGTTTACTGTGCATTCATTTTTCATCATGCAATTAATAAAAAAAACCTCAAGATTATATCCATAGAAAAAAAGAATTTAAGGAGTTATACCTGTTTGAAAGCATGGTTGCGGTTGTTTTTCAAAGTGTTTTTTATTCGGAAATACATCAAAATAATATTTTTTTTATTTTTTAAAAATTATTTTTGCCATCAACACATCAAAATAATTTAAAAAATATTAATTTGAAGTAAAAAAATTTAATTTTTAATTATTTTTAAAAATACTTTTAAAACATAAAAATAAACATGATTATTTTATTACGTAATCTCCTCAATTCCTTACGTTTCACGTACGTTGCCAGAATCACACGTTGGATTGAAGTTTTCTTGCGCATCAAAATGATCATGTATTTCACCCAACACCAGAAAAAAAATGTCAAAAATCCATAACAATTTTAACCTTATTAGGATTGTTGAATTTATCTCTGATGGAAGCTATTGTACTCTATCGGGCTTCAACGTGTGGAATCATATATTTTCCTCGTCGTTTAGTGAGTTGTTTGCTATCTTATCTTTTCTCATCCATCACTTTGAATTTTTTTATTTTTTTTTTTACATTTAGCTATTTGAATTTTGAAATGTAGCAAGCAGCCTTGAAAATTGACACGTGCGAGGAAATTTTTGCAACGGGGGAGGTAGTTGAACCAAAAAGAAGACAAAAAAAAAACATTAAGTCACCCATGTTGTCTTATTACGTCTTTTAAAAATATTCTTTTAAAAATATTTTAACATATTTTTAAATAAAAAATATTTTAATAAATAACTGTTACCACAAATAGCAAACAAGCTCTTAAAACATGTTACCACGCCTAAGGAAAAAAAATGCAGCATATGATAAGTGATTTATGAAGCGATATGATAGCCACCGGCCAAGAAATAATCACACCAACCAGGTCTATGGGCATCAAAACTATATGATTATTATTATTATTATATAGTAGATTTTGGCATTTTTAACCGATACTCCATATTTGCCGGTCACTGCTGCGCAGATGGGAGAAGCAATTACAGATAAAGTTTCTTGCAGTATCTTGGTGGCACTGGGAGGGATAGTGGAGAGTCAAGCACGTTCAGTGGTCAACTCTATTTATTTATTTTTTGCTGTATTGAGGTTATGGATAGCTTGTCATGTCATACACTGGTCGAATACAGAACATTGGCATGTGACAGCAGCTACTGTTTAAAACAGCATCAACATGAAAATAAAAGCTTGCAACAGAGATTTTCAAGAAATTATTAATGGAAGTATTAATGTTGCCACATGTTTCCACTGTTCAGCACTTTATCTTCTCCATTAAACATAATCGAGCAGCTGGGGGGAAAAATAGTTGTAGTGTAAAAGGGCAAGCGATTCTTGATCAGGAGGAGAAGGAAGGAAGAAGGGAAAAAACCAGAACTATTGCACATGAAACCCATTTTGCAAACCTAAGTTCAAAAGATTCACGCCACGAAGACGAAGCAGCCTTCTGCGTTAAGTCGTGTCATCAACCCACAAGGTTAGGCAAGCGATTAAGAATGGTTTGGCTTTAGAATATTACGGGAAAATTATACATTCGAGTCCTCCCTTTTATTTTTTGAAAAAAAAGTCATGTATACTAAATGCAAAACCTCTTCTTAAAAAGTAAGATAAATTTGTTTAGTAATTAATTAAAAATTAACATGACTAGTTGAATTTTTTTTTTCTAAAAATATATTAAATATATATTTTTTATGGGTTTGATGTAGTGATTAAAAATCTTTAAAAATATTATTTTAATAAAAAAAAACACCTTAAAAAAATTAGTCTTCACCGCGTTACTAAACTCTCTAGCTTCCGGGTCTGAGACCATCACGTATAAATGTTGATTGACAGCCACCTTCTTGGCATATTTACTACAAATCACCAAGCCAGTCAACCACGACCTGGTCTTTAGGCTCGCTGCTGCATTCTATCTCAATGTCGGCTGCCATGTCATTATCTACAGAGTCTCCCCATTTTTCTGTTGACATTCCTGTGTTTCCATGTCATCCTAGTCCTTTGATCTTTGTTTGATTCAAAATGAAAGAAAGCAAACAATAATAAACACTCCTCGTTTCCTCCCTTGAAAGGAATCCCAAATCCAGACGCAAAGCAGATCCCAGAACCCTTTCCTACACAACACATCAGGAGATCCGGTTTGGTTAGCAGTTGTCGATTTTACTATTCAAAAAAGTTAGAAATAAATTAATTTTAAGACATTTAGAGGTGATAATATTAAAAATAATTTTTAAAAAATAAAAAATACTATTTTAATATATTTTTTTAAATTAAAAAAATCATTAACAAGCTTAAAAGCACCCCCTCTAATCACTTAAATCAACAACTAATCGAGACAATTATTTTAATATATATTTGGTGGATGACTAATGACCGCTCAACGGTATGCCTCGTTGGGCACTCGTGGACTAGTAATTTTAACTAGCCCCGATATTAATTTAATGGTATCATACTGTGGACTTTAGTGTGTATATTCGGGGGCTTCGCCTTCTTCTTCTTAATAAAATAAGGTACTTTGTCGATTAGGACATGATGATGACGTGTCTGGGTGTGTGACCACGGGAGATAGGGCAGGTCTTTATTATCATAAATTTCAATATCTCTGTGCTTTTTAAATGAGATCCCAGGCTGTCCATTATTCTTGCCCCATCTAAGTATTAGATCTAATGATTGATGAACGAACCTTTTTTGACACCACCATGTGAGACCCACGTACTAAAATTTGCCACACAATTGTTTTTTTT
>Ga0325403_1000132_pt1 | contig 41035 bp, 23 predicted proteins | sample PopdelMetagenome_19_FD_205665 | JGI IMG/M metagenome (GOLD analysis project Ga0325403, IMG submission 205665) | Populus deltoides microbial communities from Bellville, Georgia, United States - Xylem-PdKOR-R4 | ecosystem: Host-associated > Plants > Phyllosphere > Stem > Wood/Secondary xylem... | reverse complement strand
GCATTACCTAAGGTGGTCGAGGGCTCTAAGGTGCACTCGGAAAAAGATAAGGTTAGAAAATACACTACTTAAAGTGGTCAAGGGCTCTAAGACGCACTTAAAAGAAGGCAGGGTTAGAAAACACACTACCTGAAGGGGTTGAGGGCTCTATGGCGCACTCAAAAGAAGGTAGATATAGCTAAAAGCACACTATCTACATGATAAGGACTTAGCAGCCCGCTCAAAAAGAGGTGACAATGAGACACTGATCTGTCAGGGGTGAAAGTAATGCATCATGATCAATATGCATGTATACTTACCTGAGAAATATAGGTCCCCTTTTCTTCATGGAGTTTTTCTTTTCTTAAAAGTTTGAGTCTCTGATAGTAAGCTTTAATGACTCTTTTCGCTCTTACTTACTCAAGTCATATCTTGTGATTTTGACCTCTGAGGGGGATCAACATACTTTTTTGTCCACAAACCTTTATCTGAAGGATTGCTAGCTATGCACTATATCTCATGTTTTCTTAGAAGAGGAATCATGGAGCCATCCCTATATGTTTTGGTGAACTGCCCCCCAGTTTGATCATGTCTCCAAGTGTTCAATTTGGGTTTTCCTTGGATGAGGCTATGTGGAAGAAGATTTGGTTATTTACAAGGAGTTGTTTTCATGGAGAATTTTTGGAATTTTAAAGCTATTTCGAAACATCATTTTGATGTTTGTTCAAAACAAACTTTTTATGAAAATTTCAAGCTATTCTCATGGATAGGTTTGCACAAATGTTGAAAAATTTTGTTTTACTTTTGGTGAAATGAAGTGATGTTTCAATTGGTTAAAAGGGTTCAAGATCTAATCTAAGGGTTTTAAAGAACAAGTTTTTAAAGCATTCATTTTGCTTGCATGAATAATGACTTGTTTCACATGGGAAAGCAAAGCCTGCCGATCTAGATTCCTGCCTTTGATTAGAAAGGGCTTGATTAAGCACGTAACGTAGGCTTTAGCTCTTGGCTATAAAGAAAAGGATATTTAGGCTCAAAAGGTGTTTAAGGGACTTTAAGACTAAGGATCACTAGTGCTTATATCCCAAACTCTTTTTTTGTTCATACATTTCTGGACCTTGGAATTGATTTGCAAAATGGTCCATGGTGCCCCCCAATGTTAGGATTTTTCTTCTTTTGGTTTTGAGCATCATTATATTAGTGATTTTTATGGCACACTCAAATATTTTTGGAACTCTTTCATGCCCCCCAGCTTTGTTTGGGCACTTTTGATCATTGAGGATTTTCTTTCATGCCCCCCAGGGTTGTTTGAGAACTTTTAGTCATTAAGGATTTTTTTGCACTTGCCTCCCAGTGTATGGTGTGATCCTAGCCAAGGTTATTTTTCAAGAAAAATACATTAGGCTCAAAAAGGGACTTCAAGGGATTTTTTTAGAATTTGTGAAAGGATTATCAAAGATGGCCTTTCTTCATTTCAAATGTATGCATTCAGAATCGGCAAGCTTTGCTTTCTCACATGCGAATATGCAAAATGGTTTCTCATTATTCATGCAATCAAAACTCAGCTTTGAAGTTATCTCATGGTGTTTGGGTTGTCTTTCAGGTTTTTTATAGGTGTTAGGATATCACTTGAATTTTCAAAACTTGTTTATCAAAACAAACACCAATTTAATTTTTATTTTTGTATTAAAACTTTGATTTCCCAAAACTCCTTATGAAAACATGGGGTCATGCTTGTTTTTTTTTTTGGGAGAGAAAAAAAGGGAAAACACCAAAGAATTCTTGGTGCAGTGGTTTTGTAAGTAAAAGGTGTGTTCAGTATGTTATTTGCATGAAGGCACATCATGAACACAGGAAAACACATGATTTTATTAACAGGAAAGGCTTATTTGACAGAGAAAGTCTTGTGGCATTTTGAGCTAAATTGCCAACTAAAACAGGTTAAAATAGGCGTGATCAAACAAAAGGAAATAATTGGGTAGGCTCCATCTTCCCATTCTATAAAAGAACTTTATCCTCTATCCTCGAGAGTGCACATTACCTTTTTCACACTTTGCTCTTGCCATCGGTGCTTTAAGGTTTCCAGAGCATTCCGCCTCCAGTGCCTTCACTGATCTAGTACCTAAAGCATGATTGGGTAGAGGGTTTAAACTCACGTTTGGAGTTCATTTGAATGTTATCCACCCAGCTTTGACCAAATGCATGAGCCTCTTTATGAAGGCACTACAAGTGTAAATGTTGTGTCCCGCAGCACCAGCATGGTACTCGTAAGTGAGGTTAAGCTTGTACCAGTTGGGGTAAGTTGGTTGCAGAGGTGTCAAAGGTTCTGGAGCTATATGCCCGATGCTCAGTAGCTTTTGATACATCTCATTTAAGGGCAATGGTAATGGAGGTAGTTGTTTTTGGACTCTTTCGTGTTTGGTTTGAGCCTCAGGTTTTCTTGTGGGGAATGTAGGGTTGAGATTGATGTTAGAAATTAGGGGTGAAGGGGATGGAGTGTGGTATTTTTGAAATGGGTTTTTCCTACCCCTATAGCTACCCTCAACATGGTCAACCTTTTTTCTTTTACTTTTGAAGCCTCTTTTTTCTACAGGTGTAGAGATTCTACCATTTTTGACTCCTTGCTCTATACGCTCAGCTACTGCTATAACATCAGTAAATTGCTGGGCTGAACTACCCATCACATGCTCGTAGTATGGGTCTTTAAGCGTGTTGGCAAATAGAGTGACCATCTCTTTATCCAGGATTGGAGGATGTACTTGAGCAGCTAGGTCTCTCCATCTTTGAGCATATTCTCTTATGCTTTCCTTTTCCCTTTTCTTTAGATTAGACAAACTGGTTCTATCAGGAGCAATGTCCATATTATACTTGTATTGCTTGACAAAAGCATCCACCAAGTCTTTCCATTTTTAGATCTTGGTGTTGTCCAATCTCATGTACCAGCTTAATGCCGCCCCACTTAAGCTATTTTGGAAAATGCATCAGTAGTTTTTCATCATGTATTGCTTCTGCCATTTTGTTATAATAGGATTTGAGATGAGTCATGGGGCATTGTGTTCCAGTATATTTGATGAATTCAGGAACACGAAACTTCTTCAGGACAACCACATTTGGGACCAAACACATTTCTGCTACCCGTACTAGATCGTATAAGTCTACCCCTTCAATGGCTCTAATCCGGGCTTCCAATGTTGTCATCTTATCTTGATTAATGCCATTGGATGACTTGGTCTTGTGGGACTCATTGGCAAATGGATTTATGACTGTAGGGGCGAGTACCAGTGGCGTTGAGTGTAAAAATGTTGGATTGTATGGAGGTTCTTGACTATGTTCACTCATTGTTTCTTCGGGTTGAGCTGTTGTTGGAGGCTGAACAAAAATAGCAGGCTGGTTGGAAGGACCTTCACCAGAGGCATTTCTAAGTGTTTGCTTGAGTAAGCTAGTGAGGTGAGCCATACTTGCTTTCAGAGACTCTAACTCTTCTTGAAAATGGGCGTCACGGTGAGCACGCTCTTTATCTTCCATGTTTCTTGCTCGGAGTCGGGTGTTGTAGGCTCTTTGGGGACCTATATTTCAACCTGATAGAAGTATGTATATTATTTACAATGGTTGGATGCATGTGTGTGGATGCAAATGCATGTACATGAATGGCAAAAACCCATGCAGAACAACTTTATAGGAAGTTCATGCTCTAAAGGAAGGTTCTAAGTCATTACATGATAGGTAGGCTTTCTACCTTGTCTTAAAAGGGTCTATGAACTACCTAGTGACCACCTCACGTGAAGGCAATATAGGGGTTTACAAGGAATGGTTGGGGCACAGTGTGACCACCATTATCGAGTAAACATTCATCTCATAGTTGGATGTTTCACAAATCTGAATCCCAACTGAAAGTCATGAAGCAGACCGCTACTCCCCACCAAACCTAGAATTAGGCTTTATTCGCAAAACTAAAATGCATGCTAAATCAGTAAAAATGCGAGCTAAAATTAAAAGACCAACAAAAGGAAACAATCAAACAATCAAAGCTTAGTCCGACCAGACAAAGCTATCCTAAGTGGAGTCGCCATCCTGTTGCGGGAGGCGCAACATCGTCTGGGGACAGCGAAGGCTCGTGTCATGCCTCCTGATGAGGGGTGTGGTGTGTTGGGAAGGTTTTATTAGATTTAATCATAAAATTATGATTAATGTTTAGGAGTCGCCACCTAGTATTATGGTCACTAGGAACCTATGGTCTGCGAATTTTTTCAATTTAGCCCTTAATTGACCCCAAAACTTCAATTTTCTTGCAATTTGGCCCCTAATTTCAATCAATTAACTTGGAAAAAAAATTAAATTTGGTCTCTTAAAATTTCAATCTCCTCAATTAAGCCCAAATTAGGCTCCCAAACTTAATTTTTCACCAATTAAGCCCCAAATAAAATTAATTTGATCAATTTAAAGTATAATTAAGTCCTTGCACTTAATTAAATCCTTCAATTGGACCTAAATTAATTCTTAAACATAATTAAAATTTAATTTGGCCATTGATTAAATCAAATTGGTCTATTAAAATTTAATTATGTCATTGGACTTAATTTTTATGCAAATTCGTCCAATAATCATTTAATTTGACCTTGAATTTGCATTTTTTTCTCCATTTTTGGGTATAATGGGGTACAATTAGGCCTTGAATTTCCTCCAAAATTGCAACTTGATTTTTCCCTATTTTTTTAGTCCTTCTTGATCTTCTTTCTCCACATTGCCAACCTTTGTTTTATTTTTTTGATTTTTATTTTGAAAAAAGATGATTTTGGGGAACAACCTAGAATTGGGTTATGACACCAAGAAGGGAAAAAGATGTATGGGATACCTCGTATACATCTTAAACTCTAATGGAGAAACTTCGCGGCTGAAGGATATTCCTATAGTAAAGGAATTTTCAAACGTGTTTCCCAAAGAACTGTCGGGACTGCCCCTAGAATGAGAGGTAAAAGTGTTTATAAACACCTTCCCAGAGGTACCGCCCATAACCCAACTGCCATATCGAATGGCTCTGATAAAATTGAATGAGTTAAAGACTTAACTACATGAATTGTTAGACAAGGGGTTTTTATGGCCTAGTATTTCACCATGGGGCACCGGTCTTATTTGTGAAGAAAAAGGATGGAACTCACAGACTTTGTATTGACTATCATTAGTTAAACAAGATAACAATAAAAAATAAGCCCTCACTACCATGGATAAATGACCTATTTGACCAACTGAAGGGAGCTAGAGTATTTTCGAAGATAGATTTGAGGTCAGGATACTATCAAATGAAGATTAAGGAATCAGATGTACCAAAGACCACATTTCAGACTCGTTATAGGCATTATGAGTTTTTAGTGTTACCTTTGGGTTGACTAATGCTCCGACCCTTATCATGAATGTGATGAACTGGGTCTTTTAACCATACATTGATAAGTACGTGGTGGTGTTTATTGATGACATCCTGGTTTATTCAAATTCCTTTGAGGAACATGAGACATATAAGACAAGTACTACAGACTTTAAGAAACCACCATTTATATGCTAAACTAAACAAGTGTGAGTTTTGGATGGAAAGAGTAATGTTTCTAGGACATGTCATTTCTGCCGAAGGTGTCTTTGTAGACCCCCAGAAGGTCGAAACAGTCTTGAAGTAGGAGGGACCGACTTTAGTAACCGAAAAACATAGTTTCTTGGGACTTGCAAGATACTACAGAAGATTCATTAAAGGGTTTTTCCTGATTGTAACCCCTTTGGCATAGTTAACTAGGAAAGACAAATGTGGGTATGGTCGAAAAAAATGTGAAGACAACTTCTAAGAGTTAAAAAGGAGCTCACCACTGCCCTAGTGTTAACACTTCCTTTAGGTACCAAAGGTTTTGTGGTTTATAATGATACCTCAAGGAAAGGGTTAAAGTGTGTTTTAATGCAATATAGGAAGGTGATTGTTAATGCCTCGAAACAATTAAAGACTCATGAAAAGAATTATCTAGTGCACAGCATGGAATTAGCCGCTGTGGAATTCACCTTGAGAATATAGAGACATTGCCGATATGGGTCTCAAACCCAAATCTTTACTGATCACAAAATTTTGACGTATTTGATGTCGCAAAAGGAGTTAAATATGAGGCAAAGAAGGTGGATAAAACTCATTAAGGACTATGACTGCACCATAAAATACCAACCTAAAAAGGCTAATGCTCTCAGTCACAAGAATAAAACAACTCTAAGTAAGCCAATATTGGGGGGGGGGGGACAACTAGCAACAACTAGTAGAGTTGAAAGAGATGGGTGCAAAATTAGGTATTAACTTAGCTCAGTTGATAGTGCAACCAATGTATCGAGAACATATATTGCAAGCTCAATCCAGTGACATTGAAGGGTCCAAAATTAGGAAGAAAATGGAGGCCATGATAGAAACTCCATTTCGAATAGCGGATGATGGAACATTGATAATGGGATAATGTTTATATGTACCTGATAATGAAATGGTTAAATAAATGATTCTATGAGAAGCACACGAATCCAAATTCACCATGCATCCTGGCAGCACCAAGATGTACTAGGACCTGAAACTCCACTAATGATGGCCTAACATGATAAGAGAAATAGTCGAATATGTGTCGAAGTGCGGTATACATCAACAAGTTAAAGTCGAACATCAAAGGCCAGCAGGACCATTATAGCCACTATAAATCCCAGCATTGAAGTGGGAGATGATCACCATGGATTTTGTGTTGGGATTTCCTAAAGGAAAGAAAGGGAATGATGCAATATGGGTCATTGTAGACCACTTGACAAAGTCTGCGTTATTCCTGCCAATAAAGATGACCGATTCAGTAGACAAACTTGCCAAGATATATATAAATGAGGTAGTGCAGCTTCATGAGATTCCCATATCTATTATCTCAGATCGTGATCCAAGGTTCTCTTCTCGTCTTTGGTCGATCATACAACACGTCTTAGGGAAAAGATTGGATATAAACACCGCATTTCACCTCCAGACCGATGGCCAATCAGAAAAAGTCATCCAAGTTCTGGAAGACCTATTAAGGGCGTGTATGTTAGAGTTTGGAGGAAACTGGGAAGAGCATATAGCATTAGTAGAGTTCATGTACAACAGTAGTCACCAAACCACAATAGGGATGGCCCTATACAATGCCTTGTATGGTAGAAGGTATAGGACTCCTTTATGTTGGGAAGAAATTAAGGACATGAAGTTGTATGGTACAAAATTGGTTCAGGTCACCACAGGAAAGTGAGAACCATCAAGGATCGAATAAAAGTCGCACAGGACAGACAGAAGTAGTATGCAGATGTGAGGAGAAGACCCTTCGAGTTTAGTGTGGGGGACCAAGTGTTCTTGAAGGTAGCCTCAGGGAAGAACATGTTGAGATTTGGATTAAAAGGAAAGCTAGCTCCCTACTTCATCAGACAATTTAAAATTTTACGGCAAATTAGACTAGTAGCCTATAAAGTAAACTTGCCCCCCGCAGTTAGCCAAGGTGCACGATGTTTTCCATGTCTCTTTGCTATGAAAGGCCGATGTGCATCCCACTCGAGTCCTACCCCAAGTTCTGGTAGGAGTCAAGGAAGACTTAACACTCAAAGTGAGGCCCATAAGAATTCTAGAATGGGAAGTGAAAGAACTACGAAATAAAAGGATCCCTATTGTTAAGGTCTTATGACGGAGCACTCAAATAAAAGAGGAAACTTGGGAGAGGGACATTGAAATGAGAAAGAAATACCCCAAACTCTTTAAACAACCAGGTATGGAATGTGAAACCTCTATAATTTCAAGGATGAAATTTATATTAAAGGGGGAGAATGTAAAACTCGACAAAAATTTAAGTAAAAGGCTAACCTATGCTAAGCAAGAATTAATGAAAACAAATTGACATGCTATAGGTGGAAAATAGGGAAGGAAAACAACCTATCATAGGTGGAAATTATAGGGTAGTAACCAGCTCTAAGATAACCTAAAAGAGCGATAATAACATAAATAACCAGCCTCTCAAAAACCTTATCACATTTATGAGTGATATAAATATAAGGGGGAGAGAAAAAGATGACTCTTCCTTTCCCTCAAAACCAGCTGAAACTCCAGCTGTAACAGTCTCTCTTCCCCAAAGAAAACCTTACCAAACCTACCTATCATAGGTGGAAATTATAGGGTAGTAACCAACTCTAAGATAACCCAAAAGAGGGATAATAACATAAATAACCAGTCTTTCAAAAACCCTATCACATTTATGAGTGATTTAAATATAAGGGGGAGAGAAAGAGATGACTCTTCCTTTCCCCCAAAACCAGCTGAAACTCCAACTATAATAGTCTCTCTTCCCCAAAGAAAACCTTACCAAACCTAGCTACATATTGTCTTACTTGAGTGTTTGATTGAAGGGAGAGTTAGAGAGAAGAGAGGCAACTGCAACTATAAAAGAAAAGGGAGCCTAGAGGAATGCCTACTGCAACAGGAAAAGAAGAGAAGAAATCAAGAGGAAGAGAAGAATAATATCATCAAACCTTCCCTGGAGTTGTTAAAAACATGAGGTATAAGGAATATCATTTCCTTAACTGGTTACTCCCTCATGATTTCAGGATAAAAAGAGGATGAAACCCCAAAGTAGAAGGCTTAAGGTTCTTGCACTTATGATTTCAGGAATGATAAAATGTGAAGTTCTAAATAGAATAATGAATAGAAGAACACAAGGAAAGACTCTTACAAAAGAAATATATATGAATATGAGTGTGTAAACCTAAGAGTGGGGTGGCCAAATTGAAAGGATGAATGGAATGTGGAATAAAATGATGAAATGCCTAAATTATATTCTTGTTGAACTCTTAAGACTATGCTTAAACTAAAATAAAATCTATGATGAAGTTAATGTCTTGACCTTTCACATGTGATTAATGAACTTATATGAAATGTGAGATGAAATGATAGAATGCATGGATTGTGACTTTGTTAAACTCCTAGGAACATACTTGTATTGAAATAGAATTCATATTGATATTAATGCTTTGATTTTGCTATGTGATTGATGAAATTGCATGGTTATAAACCAAGTGAATAAAGGTATGGTTGTAGCATGTGGTTGTGAATATACTTATGATAAAAAATGATGAATTGCATATATACAAATTAGGGAGAAATGGACAACAATGTTCGGCCATAGAAAAAGAGAGAACCATGAAGGGATATGTCATGATGTACACCTTAGGGGAAACAAGTCTAGGTTTCGGCCTTAAAGTGATGATTAGGGGGATTCTTTGGAAGAATATACATGTTGAGATTTGGTTGTGCATTATCGATGGTTTTGTGATAAAATTTAAATGTGATTGATTTTGGTATATGTTCAAACTCGATTGGGGGTGAATTATAAAAGGGTAGCATAGACCTTATGCTTAGCCAAGGGAAAGAGTAAAAACCAAAAGTGACTCAATCATCACTGATGATTTCTGAATCGACAGTGACAAGGATTGTGTTTATGATTTATGGGTCGGTAACAACGCACTTTTTGTCAACAATTTCTGAGTCAATAGTAAATTATGTGCGCTTTCATGCATCAGTATTAAAATCGAATCACATTAATGATTTATAGGTGGACAATGATGTAATTTTTGTTAATGATTTGTGAGTCAACAGTAGATTATATGCGCTGACGATTTTATGCTCCAGCAGGAGAACTGAATCGCGTTAATGATTTCTAAGTCGGCTGCGACATAATTGTTATCAATGATTTCTAAGTCAACAATAGATTATATGTGCTAACGATTTCATGGGCCAGCAATAAAATTTGATTACGTTGATAATTTCTCAGTTGGCAACGATGCAATTTTCATCAATAATTTTTGAGTCAATAGTAGATTATGTGCGCTGATGATTTCATTCACCAACAGTAGAACTAGATCGCATTGATGATTTCTGGGTCAACAACAACAATTTTCGTCAATGATTTCTTAGTCAATAGTGAGTATGTGCATTGATGAATCCAAGCATTAGCCGAGAAAGTAGTTTCATTGATGATTTCTAAGTCCATAGCGACTCAGTTTTCGTTGACAATTTCTGAATCGACAATGAATGTATTCACTGACGATTCCAGGTGTCAATCGTGAAAGTAGTTTTCGCTGACGACTTTCTATGATAGCAACAACTTATTTCGTTGATGAATTCCATATCAGAAATGACTTAATGCTTGTGATGATTTCATCATCAGTTTGATCAAAGTCACTACAAAACTCAATAATTAAACAGTAGGATGCCCATGAGTGGCCACGTTTAAAATAAAAAGAAAAGTCTTGATATGATGATGTTCATTGTATGATTGTATAATGTGTGGAACACTTGAATGTGAATATGTGTATTTTGTATTTTTAGGATATGTATGATGATGGTTATATGGTTGCTTGATACGAGTATGCTGATTATGATCATTTGATATGTCATGTGGTACGACTGGGAGCGGACCTTCGACTGAATGAGGGCACTCCACAGGAGAAACAAGTAGGTGGTTTCCACCCTCTCCTAGCATAGTATAAACTCTCTAAATGAATTCATTACGAATGATTTAGTATATCTTATGATGAATAATAAATCGAATATGGAATACTTGATTGAGTATAATGATTAGCTTTGGCTAATAACATTCTAGATGGATGTAAGGTTGATTGTGATGATTAGCTTCGACTAATGGCACTCTAGATGGATGACCAGGTTGAATATGATGATTAGCTTCAACTAATGACATCCTAGATGGATGGTCAAGTTGAATATGATGATTAAGTTTGGCTAATGACATCCTAGATGAATAACTGTGTTGATTATGATGATTGACTTTGGCTAATAGCATAAAAGTTGATCGGGTTAGATATTGTGATTAGCTTCGGATAATGGCATCCGAGATGGATGACCGAGTTTCAAGATTGCGTTAGCTACAGCTAAAAGCATCCAAGATGGATGACCGGGTTAAAGTGAAGTGATTAACCTCGGTCAATGTTTTCACTCCGACCCCACAACTCCTATGGAGAGCTTAGGGCGTATGAGTAAGGATAATACAATGGATAAAATAACAAGGATTGTAATATGCATATGAGAAATAAAAGAAGGAATGTACCTATTAAGTTGCTAATAAAAAGTAACGATAACATTCTTCTAATTGTTTATTATAATGTTTAGATTATTTATAATTCTTGAACCTATTTTGCTTTTGTAACAGGAACATCACACAAACAAGGTGCATAGGTAATCCCGATCCACAAGTCCATAGATGTTTGAAAAAAACTATATATTCACATGTTTAGATGTTATGTATTTTGTAGGAGTGAATGTACTACTTGTAGAATTGTCGTTTAACACTTTTGTATAATCTAGTAACAATAACAATTTTCGAATAAGGATGTGAACTTATGCATATGTTATTATGATGATGTAAACCTATGTATATGTAAATATGATGTTGTGTGGTAGGTGTGTTGAGTGCTTCTTATACAGAGATGTTGGATTTACGTAATCATATGAGAATTGTGCCATGCTAATGGATGGAACCCATGTACTAACCTTTAGAATGCTACTGTGAGAAGCATCGAGATTATGATAGCTTACAAAAAATGAAAAAATAAATAAATTTACCATCGATTTCGGCTTTTTTTAATTATTGGGATATTACACGAAGTCTTGAATGCCTTGATATGCTCTTGATTGCTTTTCTATCATTTTATTACATAAAACCTTGGTTTAAGGGATGCCAAAGGTGGCAGTAAAGGCATTTTATGTTAATGAAAGGATAGCCCATGCTTCTAGGTAGTTCATCTGGCCATTTGAAGTGAGAATAGTCAGATTTTGAAGCTCATTCTATTAAAGATTTATTATTGTTTTGAGTTGGTAGCTTTTAGGATTGGAAATCAATTCACATTTTGAGTTTTTATGTTGTTTTGTTGTTTCTTTGGCCATAATCATGTTCCTCATCAATAGTATGGTCGGTAGGGATAAAGAGGTTGCACTTTAGACGCCAAAATATGCCTTTTTAGGTGCATTTCATATCTATGGTTTTTAGGCAGCCTGTTTATGGGCTTAAGGCAGATTCATCCGTTGAATCTTGCTTTAGGTACTAGTTTCAGGGCTTGATTGGTTTAGTTTCTGGTTTAGATAGGTCCGCCCATCATCTTTGATAATTAATCTAGCGTTTTTTTGCATCAATAACAGGTTTTAATGTATTTAAATCCTAAAGTTTCGGTTTCGAACTGCAACCCCTTTTTGATAAAATCATATGATTTTGTTGATTATTAACATAAATAAACTCTTGATTCTTGATCTATAGAGGATTACAAAAATTAAAAAAAAATATGTGTTTTGGTGTAACAACCCCAATAGTTAGATCGGTTTATCCGTTTAACTTCCACGTAAAGGGTAAATAGAGCATATCTGTTTTTTTTTACATTAAGTTCACCAAAATTTGGGCAGAGTCTTCCCTATACCGGGAGGTCCCAAGTTATGGAGAATTTACCCTACACACATTAATAATCACATCCCACCCATAAACACATCCATAATTTGTCCAATTCAACCATTTAATTCATTTGAGAATATACGCAGGACAAATCGTCATACTCAATCTCCATCTCATATCACATGCATAAATTAGTAATTAAGGGAACCATCCAAGCGCTTAAATTTCATATATAAACACAACACAATTTAGCATTCTAAACATAAACTAGTACATTATAATATCACATTATAATATCCTAAGCATATATTGATACATTTAATATTCCAAACACAAAATAATATAAGAAGTATACTATTATATTTAGGTTACATGTTTACTGCATAACAAAATTATATGAATAATCCATAAGTTCCTAACTTATACAAAAATGAATCAAATAACCTAAATTCTACTTTTGACGTGAATGGAAGGGACCTACAAAACATAAATTTTTCATATAATTAAAAAAAGAAAAATTAAATACAAACAATTTTATAGAAGAAAAATTATACAACACATCTGCCTACTTAAGTCATATGCATTTCTATACACCATAACTAACCCCTTTTAAGGATTAGCAAATTTGTTTCCTTTAACTATATCCCTCCTTTTCTTTTGGTAATCCAAGCTCTGATAGAGGGTATCCACCCTGCCACTTCTCCCCATATTGAGAAAACTACTGCTGACACTAACGATCCCCTTTAGTGTCTTTAGTTGCCCGTACTGGGATCAACTAATCAAATTTATAAAAATACCAACACTAACACGATCGTTGGTGTCATTAACTATTTTCAGGCCGGAATAGTTAATCAATGCTCCATGTTACCCTGGGAGGTCCTCGGGTATGCCAATGTCAAGGATTCTTGACATCATTAGCTTTCACCTTAGAAAGCTAATCAAGTCCCATAAATTTTGCCGAAACGACGTCACCCGCTGATATTATTAACTATTCTGAACCCGAATAGTTAATCAAGTTATATATTCCTCCTCCCACGTACCGGTCATGCTGATGTTACCAACTTGGCTAACACCATCAACCTCTCGTATCTAGGACAGACTAATCAAATTCGAGGAACAGTCATTCCTAAAGTTTATTGTTATTGTCCATTTTTTTTTTAAATGAGCCATAAATTAAATCTAGTTTTCTGTTTTCATTTTCTCGTCGTTTAACCTTTCCTTTTCCCCTTTTTTTTCCTCATCAATAAGCACCAAAATTTATAGTTCAGCAATTAGTTAAAATAATTATTAACTAAAGGAGATATAGGTACCGAGTACCTACCTGCTATAGATGTTTGACTTGCGTTCTCCTGTTGTTGCTGTACTCCTCCCGTGGTTTCTCTTGAAACCACAAACACCCATAATTATTCCATATTAGTCCACATATCACAACACAACAACAACAATGACAATAATATTCATTTCTCTTTTACCATTCTTTTCTTTCTCACCTACATTCCTCATTATTATCCTTTAACATTTTCAGCTTATTTGTAGCCTAAGTGGACATCATGAATTCAATTTTGATCACAGTTTATTTCTTTTTGAAGATCAAGACACGATGTTACACACTTTATAAAGGGCAAGAAAATGAATTCTACCCATAATATGGCTAAATTTTATCGTTTTATTGACTTGGCCGAATCTGCTAGCAGGAGTGACAACTTGACCTCCTCTCAGATTTGTATTTGTATTTGGAGTTCCAAAACTCCAAATTAGATGTGGTCAGATTTGTTTGAAAGCTGAAACTCCCGACAACAACTTTTATGAAATGACCCTCCTCGGATTCTATCATCTTCAGGTCCAAATTCCCTCGAGAATCAAGGCGACAAACCTACATTGTTTCGTCAATGGACAAGTATATCAAATTTTATCTCTAATCCCTTATTCCTCATCTAATACAGCCATGCCTTCACCATATATATAGAAACTCATCTAATTATAATCTCCCAAAGTTATTTGCACCAATTTAATAAATCCATTCTTACTTTGGCCGAACCTATCCAAAGGAAATAAGGGTTCCTCCTCCTTTCAAGTGATGTAATTTTCCCTATTTATCAATCACATTGTAACAACACATCTTAATTAATTAAATAAGGAAATCATAATTTCTCTTCCTCTCTTTTCTTCTCCTCTAGTAGTCGGCCACCTTGAATCTGTTCTTCTTCTTTTTTCCATTGCATCGCTCCATATTCAATGTCATTACTATCACCCTAATAGGTCTAGCTTCAAGAAATTTTGCATTTTCCTCAAATTTTATGTTCAAGAACCCTAATTCTCAATTCAAGAAAATTATGAAACTTCTAATCAAATTGAAGTTAATTTCATATAAATTGTGATTAGAACTCTTTACTTGGATGAAATCTAAGCTTTACTTCATAAAATTTAAAAAGAATATTAACCTTCTTCTCCTTGCATATAGCCAACCACTCTTTCCCTTCTCTTAACAATTCCCACATTTGTTTCCTTGTAATTTCTCTTGTATAATGATGTTCTCCTCCTTTAAACTTGTCTAGGATTTAAAATTTGTTAAACCTTGGTGTTTTTCTCTCTCATTTTGCTTGAATAAAATCTAAAAATCCCCTCCCTCTTTTATGTTTTCCAGCCGATCTTGGAACAGAGAAGGAATGAGGTATTTATAGTCTCATTTCTTTTTAATTCCATTTTGGCCCATCTTTCTCCCTTTTTCATAGTTAAGCCATTTTTTTTATTCTCCAAAACTAATAAATTTTATCATCATCATTATTAGTTTTGTAGTTACATTATTTTTTTATTATAAAAATTTAATTTATTATAAATCCTCCCTTTTTTGTATAATTTGTTCTTGGGTTTCACATTTGACATGCAATTTAGGATTCAATAATCAATTTATTAAATCTATGAGAATTTGACCAATATTTCAATAAATCATATTTTTTTAATTCATGAGAATTAATTGTTAAAAATCCTGGTATAGAATGTTGGACTTACAAATAAGGCTAGTATTTGAAATGTCAGGAGTTGATCAGAAAATTCTCAAATTTATTCTAAATATTCAACAATTTTAATTGAGTATTTTTCATCGTAATACACAAATTACATAGAATTTTTTCTTAAGAATTTATTTGGGTACAGAGTCCATAATAAATTCTTAAACACTAGATTTATTCATACAAGTAAATCTCAATCCGAAACCTCTAAACCACATCAAACCACACAAAACAGCATACCCCAGACAGGGTGTGTTGGGAGTGCTAATACCTTCCCTAGTCATAACCAGTCCCTTACCTTCAAATCTCAAATAAGACCAATACACCTAGGTTCCTTAGCAACCCTGAACCAAACAACTAGGTGGCGACTCTTTTAGCCTCTACTCGTCTTTTGCACAAATGCAACAACCACCATTGTAAAACCAACATAGGTATAAATCTTACAACTATAAAACATACCCAAAAATCTCTCATTTTGATCAAAGAGCCAAGCTTTGATGAAGGAGGACCAATCTTTGATTGAATCTTAGCTTGAAACTCTACAAATACCTTTGGAAAATCAAGGTAGAAGAGGGAGCAAGTAGGAGAGAAAGAAGAGATAGGCAAATAGGATAAAGGAATTCAAGTATGAAGGTTTAAGAGCCTAGCACAAAGATTTCCTCAACTTTGAGAGAAAGTAGTAAGCTTGTGAAGCAACCATTGTTAGAGCTTGAAAAGTATAAAAACTCTTTTAATCTAGCAAGTGATGTCCATGAGGCACATTTCTATCTCTTCATTTCATGTTTCAATGATGTTTTGAATTTATTTATGGTGATATATTGTATTTAATTTGTATTTTTTATTAATGCATAAAATGTTTTTTTTCTTTGTTTAATTTTGATCTGAGTTGTTTGTTACTATTTATTGGATGTTTAAGAAATTTTTTGATGTTTATTTTGCTAAAATAAAATGGTTTTCGTATTCTGTAAAATATGGTAGTATGTCTTTGATGCTTTTTTTATTATTGTATTTTTCTTGGTTCATGAGCTTGATTTGGGTCTCAAGTTGTATAGAGAGTCTTTTTTTAATTGTAATTTGATGTTGTTGACTGTCATTGGGGTTGTAGAGATGAAGGTGAAATTTAATGCATGTTATTGATGATTTGATGTTATTTGTTAGTTATTTGAATTCAATCATGCTTGGTATTGGTAATGTGATTTGTGATGACCAAAAGCATTGTATTTAGAGGCCTAAAAGGTCAAATATGGATTTTGGCAGTAGTTCTTTGATTTCTGAAAATTTTCCAGATTCTGAGTTCATGTTCTTCGCATGAACTTTGCCTTGGCCTTTTGTTTTGAAGATTTTTAGGTTAATTCTTGGTATAAACATATTAGCTTGTCATCTTTAGCAAATAATCTAGAATTAAAATGCATCAATAACATGTATTCATGCATTTGGATTTTAGGGTTCTTTGGACTACCCAAACATATTTTGATCAAATCGTGGCTTTTAAGTGTAAATCAAAGAAAATAGATGCTTGATCCTTGATCTATGCATGATTATAAACAAAATCTTGTCATTGATTGCATAAAAACTTGTTTGGTTTGTAATAAATGTTTGCTGAGTTTCGGTTTCAATGTTCACTGTGTCCTTCATGTTATTGATGTTTGATTTGTTTTTATAAAAAAAAGATTTTATGTTTTTTTTTCTTTAGTTTTGATATGTTTTTTGTTTAATTGTTTATTTTGCTTTAGTTTTGGGTCAAACCATGGTTTTTGATTTAGTTCAGGGTTGAACTAGTGTTTTCAAGTCAACTTGATTGGTTTTGTTTTGAGTTAGGTACTAAGGCTTTGTTTGGTTGGTTACTTTTGTTTTTGTTAGGAATCTTTGGTCTAAGGGATTGTTTGATAAACACACCCTTATATTTATTTTGATTGTTTTGTTTTGAATAAAAATATTTTTTTTTTATCAAACAGACCCCAAATAAATTTCTAAAAATTCTAAAACAATTTCTAGGACCAATTTAAAATTATTTTTGGGTTCCTCCCATATTTTCCAGCAAATTTATTTAATATCAGAGTTGTAGATTTACACTATAAGATACTAATATGGTTTTTAAATACGCACTTTTCATCAAAATCTTAAAATTTTCTGAAAAAAATTATCATTTCAAAAATACAAAAAAATATTTTATTTAGGGTGCAATCAGTAAAGTCTCTTAAAAGATATATATATATATATATATATATATATATATATATATATATATATATATATATAGTATGATTTAATATTTTATATATATATACACAAAAAAATCAAAAAATATCTTTGCAAGCATTTTTGGATGTAATAAACAGTTTATTAAATCCATGAAAACTTAATCAATATTTCAATAACCCCTAAAAATTTTAATTCATGAAAATTAATTATCAATATTCTGGTATAAATATTGGACTTACAAGTAAACTGACATTTGAAATATCAAAAGTTGATTTGAAAATTCCCAAAATAATTTTGGGTATTCACAAATTTTAATTGAAAATATTTTTTTTATAATAACATACAAGTTATAAAAAACTCTTTCACATTGCATGATAGATGAACCTTATCAGAATATTTATATGGATTCTTCCTATGATAATTTATTTGGGTATACAAGTTCATAATAAATTGAAGATACTAGATTTATTTATGAGAATAAAATTTTATTATAAATTATTAAAAATTATCAGTTAAAAACTCATAAATACTTATAAACTATATCTAAACTATATAATATAACTTATCTAAAATAAACTGTACTAAAAATACTAATATCTTTTCCAATCATAATTAATTTTTTATCCTAAAATTTCATATAAAATCAGGCTATTCCTAGTGATCCGAATCAAATAATTAGGTGATAACTTGTTGATGTTGATGCCGCAACACCACACGTGCGACAAAACTATTGGTTTCTTCAAACTGATTAGCGACTGAAATTTTTAAGGAGTTATAGACTGATTGTGGGTTGATCCTGGGAAGAAAGAAGAATGGTTTTTGGCTTGATTGGTTTTGATACTTGATGCAAGCTCAGTGCGTGAAAGACAAGAGAGCTGGGGCTATTGGATTGGGGACTACGACTGCAACTTTAGCTGGGTTTTAGTCTAGATCTGCCACCGTGGGGTTGAACTATGAGAAGAGGCTGGTCCGTGGATGTTAAGGGCGGAATGTCTATGATGGAGGCTTAACTAGGCAGATGGTGTTGAATCGGGTTATGAGGGCAGGAGACAATGGCTATTGGCTTGTTCTTGGGTGATGGGTGATGGGTGATGGAGTAGTGAAGCGTTCTGTGTTGAAGGAATTAAGGGTTTGCAGTGTGGGTTAAAGGTTGGCTTATTGGAAGATGAGGTGTGGTGTGAAGCTTTGGTTTTTTGGTTGAAGTGGTTGATGGGAAGAAAGAAGACTAAGGTTGGGTTTAGCTTTGAAGAAGATGGAGATGAAGGATATGGTCTTGTGATGAGGGTCATTGCTGTCACAATGTAAAACGACAAAGGGAGAGTGGGCGAGGAAGAGAAAGTTATATGTTATGGTTGGCTTTGATTGGGATGCTGTCAGTGGTGGCGGTGGCTGAGTTTGGCGGCAATGGTGACTTCACGGTGAGAAGATGGGTGTATGTTGATTTTGGTGGTATTGGGAATCTGTTTTAGATTTGTTGAACTTGGGAATTTGTTTTAAGTGAATTATCAAAACATGCTCTGAAATCCCAAATTTTTCATATGTATATAAATCACAACCATAAGCAAAAACAATCATCACCCTTTTAACTTCTAATTTTAACCCCATTTTAAAAAATCAATTCAAAAACAAATATTACGAGCATTATTAGCTTAACAAAATTGCATGTTATATCTTTTCAAGACTCCATTGATATATCATTGAGATTGATATCTCAATATTATTATGCGACATAGGATATCTTACAATATCTTAAAGTTCATGTTAAGATAATCTTTAGTTTCATTCATCAAACCAAAATCATTGTTATTTAGCAAAAAGATTTAAACTTTAGATAGATCAACAATATTTTATTTAAATCTGAAAAAATAATGATATCATTAAACTTAATATACGAAACTTATTCGAGTTTATAAATGGATTTTTTTAATTTGCAAGTTATATGTTCATTTTCTTTTTTTATAAAACCACTATGTTGTTCCATATAAATATCCTCATCCAAGTCTCATTTAGAAAAGGATTTTTCACATCAATTGGATGCAACTCGGGAATCTTTCTTAGAAACTAGAGATAAAGTTTCTATATAATTAATGTCATCCTTTTAAGTAAAACTTTAAACAATAAATTTAACCTTATATCATTTGATATTGCTTTTTACATCATCACGCTTTGTCTTAAAAAACCCATTTAAAACTAGATTTCTTATATTTATTAGGAAATTCCACAAGATCTCATACACCATTATCATCCATTGACTTTAACATTTCATTCATGTCATCTATCAATTTTCTTGGAATGTTATAATATTATCATTACATTGTTCAATCTCCTCAACATGTTGAGTGGATTGGGGAACAACAATATTTTGAGAAGATAAAGATAATGGTATATTTACTCTTACTTTTTGAAGATTTATCTTTTCTAAATTCACCACTTTCTAAGAATTTGACATTCTCAATTTGAACTATCCTTATACTATGGTTGGAACAATAAAATTTGTACCCTTTAAACTTATCTGGATAACCAATAAAATATTCAAATATTATTCTTAGATCCAACTTCTTTCATGGGAGGGTAAATTCTAGCTCTCGCTTAATAACTCTAAATATATAAATGTCTTAAACCAGGTTTCCTACTAATCTAACACCAATACCTTTAGTGTGAATTAGACTTGCTCATTTTCCATTGAGAACCAGAATATTTGAAGCATGTGAAGGCAACAAAGTAAAAATTGAGATTGAAACTTGAAAAATATACTCATAATGAGGTCTAAGTCTATAATATAGAATTTTATAATTCTAAATTATTGGAATTTTCATGTCACATTGTTCCCCTTTGGGCAAAAAACATGATAGCATATATTATCCATTTTATAATACACAAACATTAATCACCTTATAGATTTGATATAATTTCTAACTACTTAGACATTATTGTCTTATATTTGGGTATACACTACAACTAAAAATAAAAATTATATCACTTTATATAGTTAGTTCATAACTAATTGAAGTAACTTTTCTTCGGGCTAGTCTCATTCTTCTATTTATGATTGCCTTACAAGAAATCATTGTCTAATATCATAAATTATGACTATTCTTTTATTTATTTTTACACCTATAATAAGGTTTGCTAATATAGGTTACCTCGGCAACAACTAAACTAATAAATCTCATAATGTAAAATTAATCAACAATATTTTCTAATTCTTTTATCAGGTATTTCTTTAATTTTTTAAATATTAATGCCTCTAATAATAAATACCTAAATAAACCAAATTAGGCATAATTTTTCTGACTAGTATACATTTTATTTTTTTTATTAATAAACCAAAGTAAGAAACTAACAACCCATTTAACTAACAAAATTAATTATGTGTAGGCTAATAATCACTAAAGTGCAAGCTAGAATTAAAACGACTTGAATATAAAATACAAGTCAAGGTCAAATTCTTTTTTTAGTGTAAGCAGGAATATAAACTTGAATTAAATCATGTACTATTATTAGCCATGATATCCGATGAAGAAATCCATTTCAAAAATATTTTTAACTTCCTTCTCTTCCTAACACCTGTTTTTTTACTAATAAAAACCTTATAAATTTGATCCTTTAAACATCTTTTAGTGATTATTTTAAATCGATTAAATCTCTCCAAAATCACTATGTATTTGAACACCTTTCCTAGTAAAGGCACTAACTAATATATACTTTCAATTTGAACAATGCAAAAAATCCCACCTCCTACCAAGTAAGCATATAGTTTTGGTATTTTGTTGAGGCTAAAAACCTAACGTAAATATTTATCTTTCTAGAGAATTCTAAAATGTTAAAGCATATATAGTTATCAAAACCAACTTGGATTGTGGGTTTTTTGGTCACCTTACGGGTCAGTAGGTCAACCTTGATCTATCTCAAACGACATTGTTTTAATTTAAAAAAAACACTAAATATGTCATTTTAGACAACTATTGAAAAGAAATCCTTTGGAGTGGATTTGATTGGGTCTCAACCGGGGTTGGAAAGGATAATCTAATCGCAGGTTAACATGTCATATCACCTAGGTTTAACTAGGTCAACTTCTAAAATGATTAAAAAAAAATCAGTTTGGACTAGGTTTCAGGTTAACACTAAATTAATCTATCAACCTAGGTTTTTTAACTATAGTTTAAAAGAGCCAAGACTCTAAGCATAACTCATCCTTTGGCTCCACTCTTGTTGGCTTGGGTTCTATATTGAAATTAATTATGACTTAACAATATGATCCTATAACAATATGATTTATAACTATGTCAAAGATATTTATTTAAGATTAATACATGTATAAAAGATATTTATCCTTCATTAATACTATAAGGCTAGAATGATTTTTTAGCCCTCTCTTAAGCAAAATGACAAGGTTTATAAGGTAAAAATACCTCCTAAATCACCTAGATAAAAGATTTACAATTTTCATTCTCAAGCATACATATACCATCTTTTTACAGGGCATTCATTTCATACAAAAACAAGAACAAACAACCTTGTTCTTAATGTTCTCTAATATATTTGTTAATTTCACTCTACAAAGATATTAATTTAATCATCTGAAGATTTTCAAATCCACTCAAATAGGATTTCTTTTTGTAAGTATCAGGAGACTTTCATCAAGATGTATCTTTCTTTACTATGAAGAGTGGATTTAATTGGATGAACAATTAATTAATTTATAATCTAACCACCGAAAAAACATATCTCTAAGCATCTTGAATTTTAAAACATCATCAAATTATAAACATGGAATACCAAGTAGAAGTGTAGATATATTTAATTAAGATTCTTTTTCAATCTAAAATATTCTTTTCCTCTCAAAAGACCTAAGCAAACCACCAATCAAGAGCTAATTGGGGGGATGCATCTTAATTTACTTCCAACTACAATAATTATATTATCTCTTGATGAATCCAAATAAAATGGGCCCAAAAACTCCCTAAAAAATTCTTTCAAAATAGACTAAAAAAAACCCCTTAGGCTTGAGCTTGGTAGCCCAATCCCAACACCCATGGAGTTTAGGCTTAGGTAAGAAGCCCGAGCCTATGCAGGGCATACACCCCAACACCCCTGTGGGCTTGAGCTCAGGAGTGCTCCCTGAGCCCAATATGCTTGGGTCTAGGCAGCATGCCTGGACACATTTCTCACCTCTTATGTGCCCGAACCCAACTCTCGCTAATAATTTTTTCAAAACTCCACGCGGGTCCCTCAGTATTTATTTTGTTTCAATATGTATTATTTTAAGTAAAATACAACTTAAAATATCACAAGAATAAAATTACACTTCAGCCCCTTATCTTCATAAAAAGATAAAATTTATGAGCTATAAATACACCATGAATCATTCAAGTCAAGGGTTCACAATCTCTTCATTCTCAATATTTTAGCATATATATTTTCAAAGTCTATCTCTCTAAAATATCATTTCACTTTTTTTCTATATAAAGCTATTGACTTTATCAATGGAGAATCCCCATGTCCATCAAATAGGATATTTTACAGATATCAGCTACTAATCACTTAACTTACTAGGCACCACCTTCTATTACCATAGTTACCGGTAACCTGACTTATTAGACATCATCTGCTACCACTTACCAACCATTTAAGCTTTTCATATCAAATTACCGAATATTTTAAGTATGAAGAATAAATCAGATTGTTTGAACTTAAAAATTAGCAAATTAGCCACCATATCAACCTTATTTGAACATATTACGTGTTAAGATTCATCACCTCTGGACTACCAAATAGCCTGGAACAGGTAGCACCTCAGGAACAAATTTGTTTCTTCAGTTGATTAAATCGTAATAACTTGGTTCATGGCAGAATTGTTTATGCTTTGCTCCAAACCCTAGTGGGCCAAACTCCGGAAACAGATCATATGTGACAAAGAAATGGGAGGAGAATCTTCCAGCCATAGAAGAGGAAACCATAGTGTGTGAGTGTGTGTCTATATATATATATATTGTAAAAGGCTCTCAAATTGAATTGATATTTCCAAGTTCTAGGAACATTTAAAAATGGCAGGTTGTTATTTTATGCTTACATTTAATTAAGTTTATTTTTCATGATGGAGATCGAAGAAGCATTGCATAATGTTACACCCACTTGTAGTAAACATTTCTTAATTTAATGGACCAATCTTGGTGGAATCCTTAATGTACACATCATCATGACATGAGTGAATTATATATATATATATATAAAAAGTCCACTTGTTAACCTAATTTATGGTTGTTTGGATTTATACGATGTTTTTATTACATGATGGATAGATATGGAGGTAACATTTCTCCATTATAATATTAATTAAAGGATTTATTGTACTATTTCCCTCATTTCGTGGAAATTAATGAACTGATTGATGTCAACACATGGATCTTAAGGGATTATCATGCATGGTGTGTTTCATCCTCGGTAATCTAGCTAGGTCAGAAATTTTAAGGTCAGCTGTTTCAATAAACTTTATATGGAGGTACAAAGAGGGATTTATTCTCAATTGACGACATGTGTAATCTAATTTAAATATATGTCTTGTTGTAAAAAAAAAAAAAAGTACCGCGGGTGAAATTAATTAGCAACTCGCCTCGTAATAATTATATGATGGTTTAATTAATTAAAAAATTAAAATAAAAAATATTCAACGGGTATGTATAATACTCTAAAGAAAAGAAAAGAAAACAAGAAAAATATTCAGAAAAGATTTCAATTTATTCAGCGGGTATGTATATTGTTTCTGTTTACGATAATTTGAAGTAACAACAAGAAAAGATAGAAGAGGTTTATGAATTACTATCAATACAAGTCACCTTAATTAATTAAACCATGGGTGTATTAAAATTAATTCATAAAGAATGGAAGCTTATTTGGAAATGTGGTACAAACCGAGTTCGATAAAAATTTAATTTTTTTATATATTTTGGATCGTTTTGATACACTGATTTTAAAAAATAAAAAATATTATTTTAATATATTTCAATATAAAAAATACTTTAAAAATATAATCATAACTATATTTTCAAACAGCCAAAAACACGTGGAGGCAAAAGTAGAGTGGATATACCACAATGCAAATTAGCTTGAAGAAGCTCTTTGATAGATAGCCATGGCTTGGCTTCAATATCATCACATCTTCCAAAGATTACACGCATTAATTAAAAGGAAACCTTTGCTGTCGCATTGCATGACGCAATGTGTGTGTGTAGCCAATTAGCCTTAGGGTTTGGTTCAAATCCAAAAGGAGACACGATGTGTTAAATAATTCACAGCTTAAAGCACCAATCATTATTCTAAAACGTGCTTGGTCTCTCCTTATTGGTGAGCATTAAAGAGTAAAAGCTGTATAAACATGTGAATTGGCTAAAGGTTCTTTGAACCAATCAGAAATCATTTATGAGGAGTACTCGTTTTATATTTTTGAATTAAAATATCTTTCGATGTGATATTAAAATTTTAATCCAAGTAATTAAGAGTTTCAACCTTACTATCTCTATTATTTTATATTAAATTAATAAAATTAACTGCATGACAACACATTAACAGTTGATAGCGAAAGTTTTTAATTAAATTTAGATTAATTTTTTTTACAATAATATAAATATAAAAGTTTAAAACTTTTTAACCTTCTACATGATATGATATGTTAAAAAAATAATTATCTAATATATTTAAAAGAGTTGGGTCAACTTAACCCTTTACTATTTTATATGAACAATGAATGAGTTGAGTTCTTTTTTTTATTTTTTTTTGTTTTTTATTTTTATTTCTTTAACATTTGTTTAGTTTTGAATTTATCTTTATAAATTATTTTGATATATTTTTTTATGAGGTTGCATCATAATTAACATTTAGTTTGTACTTGATTTTATAAACTTTTATTTTTTTTATCATATAATTTAGTTTAAATAGTTTTTAAAAAATAAAGTTTTTAAACACAGTGGAGTCCATTACCCAGATCGTGAATTTAATAAGTTAATCACGAATCCCAGATTAAACCAATATGTTAATGTCTCAATATTAAAAAAAATTATCTTGAATTTTTGAAGAAGTCAAACAGCATTTTTATCTATTATTGGGGTTGTTTTTTGAGCTTAGTTGTTGATTGATTTGTTAAATTAAATTTAATAAGAATATTAAATTATTTTTTATTATATTAACATTTGTTTTCCCTTAAAAACAGTTTTACAGCAGAGCCCTGTAAACTGGTATAAAATTATAATAATCGAAAGTACAGTCAAGCATGGTTGTCAATATATATATATAATATATTTGTATGAGCTAGGTAGCGGACTTAATCACGAAAATCAAATTAAATATTTAGGATTATGAGCTCCAATGAATTGAGTATACATGGAGCCCACTAGTGAATCAACTTAACCAGGTGGTCGGCTTCACACATGCCATTTTGAACAAGAAGACATACCCTAATGTATTTATGTACGTATGTACGTGTATATATGCAATATAAAAGACGAGTTTTTGACCAACCAAACGGCAAGTCTAGCTAGGTTGGAGTAAAAAGCAGGACTAAATTCTTTGCATCTAGCTTAGACATGGTCGATAATGTTGGTGCTGGTGCTTCAAGTGACGATGGCGGCGTCAAGCTGGAGCAAGACAGGTTGTTGCCTATAGCCAACGTTGGACGGATCATGAAGCAAATTCTGCCGCCTAACGCGAAAATCTCCAAAGAAGCCAAGGAAACGATGCAAGAATGTGCTTCAGAGTTTATTAGCTTTGTCACCGGTGAAGCATCCGAGAAGTGTAGAAAGGAAAGGCGCAAAACCGTGAATGGAGATGATGTCTGCTGGGCTATGGGAGCCCTAGGTTTTGATGACTATGCCGGGCCACTAAGAAGGTATCTTCAGAGATATAGAGAGATAGAAGGAGATAGAGCTAATCAAGAGAAGCCTGCTAACACTAATAATACTAGTATTGCTGATCAAGAAAAAGAAGCACCACCGTCCTCCTCCTCGTCATATAGAAATAATCAAGGAATCAGGATGTAGTTCATGAATTCCAGCTCTATTCAAGTCTGATATGATGTGGGATATTCGTGAATCGGTGCACTACAAAGTCATTTAAGGTTCTAGAATATCAATCGGGAGTAGACATGGATATTTTTAGCTTAATTTACAATGATTATAGTCTTAATTAGGTGGGAAGATTATTGTGGGTTTTTTCCTTTATTCATATACACATGGCTAGCTACTTTGCTGTCTTTTGATTAGATTTATCTTCATATCTCAGCATAATATTCCATGAATTGAAAGAAACTTTAGCTTGTGTGGGTAGGGATAAAGGTAGATCAATATTTTGATCGAATTGATTTTGCTATTGAGTCGGGGAATGTAAACATTGCTGCCATATGCTTATATTCTGATTGATCTTGGTCTGGAAAGTGGTTAGAGTTGGGTTTTTGCTCTATCTGATCAGTTTTCAACAAGTATGAGGTCAGTTTATAACACAAGCATGCTTAATTTTCATCCGAAAATATGAATGATAATTTCATCTTTTATTCATTGTTAATTTTATTATACTAGTTTGATTATATTAGTTCGGAATAATATATAACTATTTCTGAAATATACTCACATAATTATTTAAATTTTTAAATTGAGATTGCTCTTTGATATCAGTTATTAGATACCAGTTTATTTATTTTTATGTATTTGATTATTGGATTAGTAAACTACTTCTAAGAACTCATATAATTAATAACTTAAATTTTTAAATTAAAATGATTATTTGATATCAGGTAATAGCTTTTCTGATATATTTAATTTTTAAGTTTAGCTGATACTACAGTTCATTTATTTTGATGAATAATGATTCTATCTTGTTGATTTTGATTTGTTGATTTTGATGAATTGCTGTAGTTCATTCATTTGAATTTCATCTATGATCTCATTGCTTGGAACATAATTACATCTAGTTCTAGCATCAAGTATATCATTATCATTCAAATATGTGTTAGAGAATAATATAAATTATATGTTCGGATCTCACCTAATAGCTTAAACTTTTAGGTTGAATTGGTTCTTTCAAATTGTATCAGAGCCAAGCGGTCACGAGTTCGAATCTCACCATTCTTATTTATTTGACAAAAATTAAACACAATATAATGTGGGTCTGTGCAACTTTCAAACTCAACAATTTTTTACTTAAAGAGGTATGTTAGAAAATAATATAAATCATATATTAGAACCTCATCTCATAGTTTAAGTTAATTTTTATATTGAATTGATTCTTTGAAAACATGCAGCTATCAGCCATTGTCTAGGGTTTTACTTATTTTCTTTTCATTCACAGAGGTCTTCATCTAAATATACATGTAGTATCTATTCCAGTAGAAGTTGAAAATGGGTTAAAGTAAATGCCTAGGGTTAGGGTTTCTTACCAGCAATTTTTGGGGAGTGAGGGACCACGTACTGTAAAGCAATTAGAGATCGTGTTTGTTGAGAAAACCATAAGAAATCTGGAGCATGTTGACATTCAATGTATCCAATGAATTGAGTCATGCTCTAATGAATATATATGGGGAGACAAAGCCAGCACTAGAGGGTTGCTAATTAAAGACAAATTTAGTTATGTGGATATATATATATATATCCACATAACTAAATTTGTCTTTATATATATAGGAATGGTAATTTCGTTCTCAAATTTTTAGAGGTCGTCCCATTGAAGAACAGGAAGGAGGAGCATGATTGTTAATATTTTTTTTTTTGAGTGTGGTGAAAAGGATAATCAACGATACTGGATTGAGTGGATTTTTTTTGTTCTATATTTGTCTGGCAGTATATATGTATTGCAATCTATCAATGCAGGAGAAACTAATAGAAATTAAAGAAAGGAAAGGAAAGAAATGGAAAGAGGTGAATTTTATTTTCCTTTGGCTCAAATTAGAGAGGGGAAATTAAGTTTTGATCTTTGTTTGAATATATAGATGGAAAAAACAAACAAAAATAATATATTTTTTATTGTATTTTTTATATTTATGTGGATGTCTGGACCAGATTGTTCGCACCTCGACTAATTCTACGGGCCCTGAAGTTAACGACCATGTAAGCTTCCAGTGATCCTGAGAAAACTCGAACTCGTGACCATTGGAGAGTAAACCTAAGGTCTGACCAGTTAAGTTACCCCTCATGTTTTTATTATATTTTCCTTACACAAGAAGTGTTGATCAGATATGATTCTTTTTTCCAAAAAAAAAAAAACGGATGTTTAGCTAGGGTATTTTTTGGAAGATATTTTGAGGAAAATAGTGTCAATTTTTTATTTTTTTTCCCTTGCTTTCCTCTCCATTTTAGCAGAAATGTTTTATGAACAAAAAGTGAACTGGGAGGTTTGATTTCCCCTCTAATTTCCCATTTCATTCCTTTCTATTTCTAGTTTTACAATCCAAACAAAAGAAATGAATTAATTATCTCTTCTTACGTTATAATTCATTTTCATTCCCTTTCCTCAAAATATATACCTCTTAGATCTTTCCTTTTCATCTTCTTTTCCATTCCCTCCTTACTGACCAATCAACCACAGTCCACGGAAATAGGTTACCATCGTCGTTTCCCATTTTCATCACTCTTGAGCAATACTATCCATGATCGTCCTCTTAAAATCTTCGAAAAAGTAATAGTGAAAGATAATCCTGTATAGAAGCTTGCAATGAGGGGATCATAATGAAGTATAATTACTCATAAGATGTGTGGAGTGTGAAGAGGAATATCATTTGCGGTCAAGAGTGTACACATAAAAAATGAGTGAAGTCCGAACCTTCATTTAGCAAGGAAAAAAATAAAATAGAAGTTCCTAGTTTATATGATACCAATTAGGTCTCAATTTTGCTTTAAAATACCTACCGACCAATTTTGTGAGATCAGATATATTTTTTAAATTATATATTGGATCGAGTTAAAATATTACTGGCACTACCATATTTAACAGTTTTACCGACGAAAAGTTTTGTCGGTATTTACACTAGCAGTCCGTCTGTATTTATGTTACCGACGGACTCACGAACATAAATAGTTTGTCGGAAAAACTCTCATTATTAATTTATAGATTATCGGTGAGTTATTTGGTAATAACTATACTGATAAATTTACAAACGTACAAAGCACGCCAAAAAACATTTACCCGTTTTATTCCATTGATATCTCCATCGGTAAATTTAACATATCATCGATAAGAAAACCATGTGTAATGTCATCAGTGTTTTTATTTATTTGTCGGTATATCCATCGATAAATATAACATATCACCAACATAATACCATCTGTAATTTGATTGGCGAGTTAACAATAGCAATGACATTTACAGTAATTCTTTTCCAACACTCTTTGGAATATACCGACGGAATTGTTTCGTCGGTAACGTAATATTTTAAAAATATTTTCTTAAAAAAATATTGAACAGAAGTAGAAAATAATTAAAATAAAATAAATTAATATAAAAATCAAATATTTATTACAAATTTAAATATTTGTACATATAAATACAATAAATCTAAAATAGAGGCAGGGCTAAAGGAGGAAAAGGAGAAGGCTGGTCATTTTTGGGACCGTGGGGCCAAATCTATGATGTCATCTCCATTACCAATCGACAAAGTTCTTCATAATCAGTAGTGAGTTGTTCACATTTACGAGTAGGATGAGTTGTCCGAGCTTATACTCATTGGTCTAACATTGCTGTGAATTATGGAGTTTGAATGCTCGAAATTGATTGCGAGCATCCAACGATCGAAGCACCACGGGTCATCCGCAAGTTTTTGGTTGAGTGTTCAAGATTTTGTACACCCAATTTCTATCAAGTCCACCAGACGATCATGTCTCCAACAACAAATCTGGACTAAGATCTGGATAGGTTGAAGGATTGTCCCCGTATCTCTTCAATAGGTTATCATATGTATCCTGGAAAGAAATAATAAATTCATCGATTCAAGGAAATAATAATTTAAGAAAAAAAATGTTGAAAACCAACATACCACAAAGTGTCGAGCTCGGTTGCATCCCTTTTTGGTGGTCATCACTCCACACATGCATTTCAATAAAAAAACTCCATTGGACCTGGCTCTCATCCAAGAACCATAGCCTGCAAGAAAAAAAAAATATCAGTTCAATATATTTATAAAAAGCAACAAATAAAAAATGGATGTAATGAAAAAAAATCCTACCATCCGCTTCACATGCAAAACGAACAGAACGGAGTCATCAGTATGTGAAGTAATTGAACCATGAACATGCCGGTTCTGATTTTTCACATCAGACTATGACACTTACGTAAAATGCATGGACATCATGTGTCAAATGTATTCTGCCCAAACAACCTCTACGATGTACAGTGATCTGAAATCCTTCCAAACTATCACATCATTCCAGTCTAGAAGCTATTTGTCTTTCACATATGTTCTTGCTTTCTTTGGCGCCTCGTACCAAAAATTACGCAACTTATGTGGTACAAATTAATTATTTATTAGTAAATGAAAAATAAAATTTTAATATTTGGAATAAAAAAAACTATCATGAATTCGATGTTACCTAATTACAACGTGATCCTCCTAAATCCTCCTCGCAACATTATTATCAACTCTTTCCCATTCAAATTTTCCCTTGAAGTGTTATTGATGGCTTTCACAAAAATTTATAAACAATTGAGAAAAAAATCAACAGTCAAAAGAACATTAATTATCAGCGCATTGATAAGTGAACAATTTTCATAGTCAATGGAATATACAGACAAACAAATTATATCTATATACTCGTATGTAATGCATACTGTGAATAATATCAGGGAGAAGGGGAACAATTCTCATGGTTTCTGGAATATACCGACAAATATATTATGTCGATATTTCCATCGGTGTAAAATAGTATCTGATGTCAAATTGTATCTATATTCCTTATCTATCTTTCTTGCAAATATTAAAATTCATTGTTGCACATATAATATAATAACATCAGTTCACATTACAGTAATAAAATAAATATTTCTTTGTCATTCAATAATAAATTAACATCATTGTCATTACATTGAAGTGAATTCTGTCCATAAATATTACATTATAGTTTATAGCATACACTTTAGTGTTGTGCATCTTAATCAAAATTGGCTTCTTCTTCGTCAATTAACTCGTCCTCATCTCCATTGCAACCTTCTACATTGATTTCATTGCTATCATTTTCATCGACTTATATATGTCTGCTGGAGCTCAAAACATCATTCAACTTCTCAGCGTCAACATCAACAAAAAAATATTATTAGTTTTGCCAAAATTTAGATTTTCTTCTAAGCCATTAAATGGAGCAACTCGATATGGATCAACTAACTCACCAAGTTCAAAGATAACATTTCTCATAATTAATTTATCGTTACCATCTTGAACAACCTCAACATGACCCCTGGGTTTAGTTTTCACTACGGATAATCAATCAACTCCTGAACGATCCTTTCTAAGGGAAGAAGTGTATGTGTAATAAACTTGTTGGCATTGCTTGGTAAAAATAAAGACATCGTCGACATTGTAGAGTTTAGCCTTTAAATTAATTTCAACCAAACCATGATAGAGATCTACTCTGATACCTCTGTTAGTGGTGTCATACCAATAGTATTTTAATAAAAATACTTTATTCTGCTCATTATGATATTGCAATCTAATAACCTTTTTCAACTTCTCATAGTAGTCAACTTTAAACTCATTACAAGTCGATCCTTTAACACAAACCACACTGTTATATGTCTTTCTACTCTGCCCATATTCTTCAATATGAAACATATATCCATTGACGAAATACTCATTTTAGCATTTCACATTTCTTTTATGACCCAGACTTAGTAAAGACAAAGTAACACTAGCATTCACTCTTAATTGATAAACCTGGTACATAAAGTACAACCATGAACAGTTAACGAGAAATGTGAAATGAAATTAAGTATCTCGAGAGATAATAATAATAATAATAATTAAACAGTACTTACATGTATTCTAAACTACATGGAAAATTGTTTATCTTGTAATCGAAAGATTTAGGATCCAGTCACCTGTGAGTTTTAGGACAGTAAATATTGACAATGTTGTATGTGAAGAATTCCACAATGTATCAATTTATGATATTATAAGAGATAAATTGTTTGAAAATAACATGATGCGATCCAACCATCAAAGGATCCATTAGAGGTTCCAGTTGGTACAATTATTAGGCTTAGGGCTAAAAAGTTCAAAGAAGCTTTCAATGGACTTCTTCAAGAGACATGGCTAAGGTGGACTTCAAGAGGATTTGTAATAACAAAGAGCAAGCCTTGATTAATCTGATTCATGTTCAAGAGAGGCTTGTTGGTGGAACCAAGACCATTACACAAGGATTGGGAGAAGAAGACTAGATTCAAACAGTTTGACCTTTTGTTACTCTTTTGGTCATAACTGAAGCTACAGATCAAATTTTGATTTTATTCTAGTTGGGCTAGAAACTAGACTTCCATACCTTTTCAACGGTATAGGAAAGCCTTCTAATTCATTAATAAGAGAGAACCATCCATTTTAATTTGGGCTTTCGCTATTGCTAGACAAAATATGGAAACAACGAACTTGTCTTATTTAATTAGTTGAGCTATCAAACTTTATTTATTTTGAGAGGAGACATTTTATTTGGGTCTTAGACTTGTTTATTTTGTTTATTTTAATTAGTTTGGGATAGTTTTAGTTTGGGTAGATTATTATTTAAATTGGGCTTATGTGAGACCCACTAGGGAAACTAAGGTTTTGACTTAGAGTTTAAGTACTCTTTAGTAATAATTTTAGGGCAGACTTTTGATGATATGTTTAACATTGTAGCCTACTTTTTGGTTGCTCAATCTTGGTTGATTGAACTTTCAACTCTTTAAAGAATTGACCATTCTTTATTATGAATTTATACTTTCTTCGCTCATCTCTAGGTGTAGGCATTGTGATCGAGTTGGTTTATAGTCTTGTTGCCTTGGAGCAAGTCTTCTATTGTGATAAGCTCATTCAAATCTCAACAAAATTAGATTAGATTGATCTTGGGGTCACGAATTCCATTAAATTCCGCTAGGGTTCGCATCATAACGATATGTTAAGCAGTATACTTATTAAATAAAAAGTATCAGTTCATCGCAGTTAAATAACACATAATTATGTATTTGTCTAAATTCTATTTATGACAAATATCTTTCCGTCATAATATTTTTTGGTACAGGTTGTTTAGGATGAGAGATTATTGACAAGCTCCCACATGAAGGCACTTCCCTACCATCGTCATGCCTTGAAACGTAGTTAATTCTCATTCTCAATTAAGGCTCTAAATAGTACGAGATCAATGTTGAGATATCTTAAACAATATAGGCCTTACATATCAAAGCCTCAACATGCGCTTTGTTTTTTACTTTTCTCTTAAGGTTGAAGAAGTACCTACATGGAATTAAATGAATGTTTTAAAATATACAAAGAAAGACAATAAAATTTTAATTATGATGCATGTGCAATCCCTAACCTCTCGAATGGATACATCCATTTATATTGGATCTGGCCTCCAACTTTTGTCTCAAACGATAAATGCATGGGTAGATACTCCATCGAGTAAAAAAACAATAGAGGGAATATCATCTCAAGTTTGTATATTATCTGGACGATATTCATTTCAAGCATCTCCATGTGTTGTGTCAGCAACTTGGTGGAACATATATCTTTAAAGAAGTGACTGATCTCCATGAGTGCATCTCATATCATTTTTTATAATAAATCCCGATAAGCTAATGGAATGGGTGTTTACATAAATATGTGGTAGTCATGACTTTTCATTCCATACAATCTACAATCCTCCAAATCCACCAACCTTGATATGTTAGAGGTATGTCCATCAGGAAATCACAGACTTTTAAGTCATTATTAGACAAGTAACTATGCATTCTTGTCTAAGGCAAAGTTGGCTTTTTGCTTTGCGACCCGTGACCCAACATAAACCAACTCTATATTTTTACAGTGACAAAATAAAGCTATATACATTTTAGCCTTGATGTTATCCTTTGTATTCCCCTTCACTTCCATAATGTGTTGAAAATGTTATCAAACATATTCTTTTTTAATGTGCAAGATATCAAGGTTATGACAGAGGAGATTGGTCTTCCAATAAAAAAGTTTCTAAAAAATAATTCGCTTTACTCAATTATGGATAAAACTAAAACTAGGAAACTTCTGCTTACTACATTGAAAACCAAACACAATGTCACCGTACTCCGATACCACGTCATATAATTCTTCACCTGAAAAAAATAGCAGTGCAACATTCCTTTCAACTCTGCCAACAAACAAATCCTTTCTGTTCTTTCTAAAATTGTGATTTGTTGGTAAGAACTACTGGTGGTAGTAAAAAAAGATGATATACTACCGTTTGTTAGTGTGAATGCCTTGTTATTTTTCATACAATATAGACATGCTAGTTTTACATATGTGCTCCAACCAGAAACTATTATATAAGCTAGAAAATCATTGATAGTACACATCAAAGCTGCCTTCATTAGAAAATTTTGTTTCCTTGATACATCATAAGTTAAAGCCTTAGATGACCACAACTACTTCAACTCATCAATCAATAGTCGAAGACAAACATCTATATTCTAACCTAGACTATTAAGACCAGGTATGATTGTAGATAAAAACATGAAATTCGACCTTATACACATTCTTGATGGCAAGTTATAAACCATGAGTATCACTGGCCAACAAGAATAAGGAGTAGCAAATGATCTGAATGGATTAAATCTGTCTATACATAACCCAAGACACACGTTCCTTATCTCCATTGAAAATTAAGAATGCATATTGTTAAAGTATTTCCAGACTTCACCACCGGAAGGGTACACCATCACTTCATCCACCACATCATGTGATTGGTGTCATGTCATGTTCCTAGTAGTCTTTAGTGACAGGAATAACCTCTGCAGTCTAGGTGTGATTGGAAAGTATCTAAGTTTTCTGTATGTGATAAGAGTCATTCCCTTGCCAGTCATGGGTTTATAACAAGAATGCCCACATGTTCTACACTTAGTCAACTCTGCATTTTCAAGGTAGTATAACATGCATAAATTTAGACACGTGTCAATTCAATTTTTTGGTATCCTATACCGAGGGGTTTCGTCATGGATTTAACATCATAGAAGTTCTCTTTCAATTTGTTCCTTTCAAATAAAATGCTTCTCGCTCATTCAATAATTTTGTCATAACCGACACCACTCAACTCATGATTTGACTTGATGGTGAAGGCTTGTGTGTGCCAATAATTTACTATGTTTTGTTCAATCATCCCATAATGGTTCATCAAAATCTTTCAAAAGATAAAAAAAAAAAACTTAGCCATGTCTACAATAGGTTCTTTATCTATGATTGGACATTGGCCGGTGTGACCCTAATTCGTTCTCATCACATCCATCACCATATTCCTATAAGGATTACTATTGTTATCTATAACTCTATGCACGTTGCTAGAACTAGAGGTTAACCCAACCATCTTTTCTACTATTGTATCATAAGGAACATATGGTTCTTTGTATGTATACCAATACAGATATTTCTCCAGAAACTCTTTTTGTAGAAGATGCATTGTTACAACATCTGGATCGATAAACGTTTTATTTTTACACCTTTTGAATGGACATCTAATACCCCTTCCACTAATATTTCTTAGATTAGATAATGTATAATTAATAAAACCCTGAACTCCATTATAATAAATTTGCAAAACAATTGATTTAACTCAAACTTATTCAATCTATTTTAATTGTACTCTTAATTTATTATCATTTATCTACATAAATTCAAATTTGTACACATTTATAAAAAATTTCAGCTCGACAATAAAATTGATAAAATATAAAACAGACCCGTTAAATTAATAAGCTATTATATATTTCATATCAAAGCATCTACGTCAAAAATTCGATATAGGTTTCATCAATTTACATAGAAATACAATTTTACAAAATCTAAAACAAACCCTAACTTGTACAAATCATAAATCCACTTAACAAATTTGTATGAGAAAAAACTATAAAACAAGTAAACACCCAAATAAAATACATATACTACAAAATATATGAAAAAAAAATTAACATTTCAAAATTGAGTTCAAATAAAAAAAAGGTACATTCGTTTGCTTAAAGTTGAGAATCCTTAATAAAATTTAAATCAAAGCATAAATACTGATAAACTGAGTGTTGTGATGGAAGAAATTGTTGTGAGAGTTTGAGTTGTGTTGAGATTGGGGGAGGGGTGACTTTTTGTTGCAGAAAAAAATACATAAGGAAGAAGAATAAATGGGGGAAGGGGAGAAGAGAGTCGATTGTCCGGTCATAAATTAAATATCATCAACGACATTATTGATAAGATTATTCCATCAATAACTCCATTGGTTATTCTATCGGTAAAAATATCACGTCACAATATGATTTCCCTTTTTGAATCTCACTGTAATACCCTCCATAATTCCCAAGATATATACCGAGGAAATTTTTCCATTCAGTTAATTTTATTGGTAATGTCGTCTGTAAAAGTTACATGTCATCATACTTTTTGGATTTTTTTCATACCTTATTTCCCACTACAATTCCTTTGATATATATCGATAGAATTTTTTTGTTGATGTTTATCAATGAATACAGGGATGTAAGATTTTGTTAGTGAAGGTCATCACTATATACCAATGAAAACATTATGTCGGTGTTTTCGTTTGTATTTGTCAATTTTCTGGTTATGAGGGAGATACTAGGCATATGGAACTATATTATGGTAAAATTTCAGGTTAATCGTAGTTCAAGAACATATTATTTAAATTGGTTAAAGTTGTTGTTACTGTTTCGACAAATTAGTGGACAAGTGTTCTTTCTTGGCTATTTTAGCCCAATTAGTCCATACCTGTAATGGATTAATTTTAGACGTCAAAGAGAAATTAAAAAAGACTTATTTAGGCCCTAAACTTGTGCATATGCTTGGGCTATAAGGGTTCCTAATGTGGTTTGGATTTGATATGATGGCATCTAAAGGGATCTTTCTCTTAGGTTTATTTTCTTTATTTTATAGGTATTCCTAGTACATCAAGAAGACTAAGAGGAGGTATTATAAGAAAGGAAATTATAGCAATCAAAACAAAGTTTCCTAGTTGAACTCCTAAACTAAAAGTTTTGGCCAAAACACCACTTAGAAGAGTTTGGAAATTTCGGCTACACAGAGGAATTCTAGCATGGAGACTTTGTTTTTATTATCCTATTTTATTTATTTGATTTTTAACAATTATTTTTAATTGGGGTTTGTTATGGACCATTGAAAGTTATTTAGGGGTTTATTTTATTATTGGACTTATGTTAGTTGATTTGTAGTTTGGGTTCATTGGCTTGCAACCTAAAAGAAACTTATTAGGATTATTTAAAAGAGACTATATAATGTTTTTAGAGCTGTAAACTTTGGCAGCTTGGTGATAATAAACATGCATTTCTTTCATTTAATTGTTTATGGTTTAACATCCTTCTTTTATAAAGACAAAGATCGTACATCTGACTTATCGAAGATTAACTGGGTTTATGACGCCATTCACATACTCCGGGTTATTAGGTACATGGTTATCTCTGGATCCAAGTTTATTTCAATACCTTTTGTTTATAGATACAAAGTTTCCTCTAGATCAGGGTTCTATCAAACCTGAATTTCTGCTTCATGGGTTGTATTTCAAGTTGGGGGTTACTTGACCACGTGATCAAGAGGTTTGTACTATTATAAGCCCACTCCATGTTGTGGGTTGCATCCAAATTTCCTTTTGAACATGATAAAAAAATATCTAGGTCATGAATAACTATTTGACATTGTTATTAAACCTGACATGTGAGGTCAACCTTGAAACCTCCTGATTTGATTCTTTGTCTTGTTCGAGTTTAAAATTAAACCATGTAGAAGTTATCTTGACATGACTTAATTGACTTGGTCGGTCCAAAGGTAGCCCATCTAACTTGTAAAAAAAGTATGAGGATGAAATTAAGAAGGAGAAAAAAAAAGATGAAATTGACAACAAAAAAAACCTCTTGACCCAATTATTTGCCTAACCCAAGTTTAAAATTAAATTGTGCAAGAGTTGCTTCAACATAATCCATCCAACTTGATAGGACCAAAAGCAATTCAAACAACTATTAAAAGTCTAATAGTGAAATTGAGGAAAAAAAAAGTACGAAATTTTAAAAGATAAAAAAAGGGAGGAAATTAAAAAAAAGGCAGTGGAATTGGGGAAAAAAAACAAAGAATTGAATTGTTCATATGAACATTAAAAGTTATAGAAAGAAGTCTACTTCTTTTAGTATAGAAGGTAATCATTAAAACATTTAGAATTAGAGTTACTTTGAAATTAAAGGATAAGAATTAATAAATTTGATAGTTAAATTTGAGTTTTATTAAAAAAAACAAAGAAACTTAAGTTTTATAATAGGTAGTTTGTTCTCAATATTTTATATTGTTTTGATTTTTTTTATCAAATATAAAAAAATTTATAGATAAAAAATAAAACATAGCTGAAGACTAGCAAGTCAACTGTACAGGAATTTACATCCAGAGAAAAGGGAACAGACTCCCTTGAGTTAAGGGAACAGACTCCCTAAAATAAAACCTTAAACTAGCTAGCAAACTAACTAGCAGGCAAGAACCAGCACAATGGGAAAAAGCTACCTGCATCCAAGAATGCTTGAAAACTAGAGAAGAACCTAAAAAGCCTGCAAGAGACTAAACATCAACAGAGGTTCTGACTAGAGCACCAGCAGAGCAGACAACCTAGAAAACAACAAATAGAGACCGGCCAAAAGCAAACCAAAAACAACGGGCACCCACCAAACATGAAAACCTAGCAATAACTGCATCCAGTAACACTTGGCTACTAGAAAGGAACCCAAAATGCTAGCAAGAGGAGAGCTAGCAACAACAACTTTAGGCACAAAACAGGCATAGATTGCTAGCTAAGCTGCAACAGGAAATTCACCCAAGCAAAACAGATGCTCAGCAACCAACTTATAGCTCCAGCAACTGCAAAAGCAGGAAACATGCAAAAGTATTGCATCAAACTAAAAAAGTAAAAAATAGCCAGCCAAACTGCACCAGGAAACAAAAACATTGTATCAAAAACACATAGAACCCAACAATAAAAAATTGTAAAAGATCAAACTAACAGCTCAGCTACAACAGGGTGCAGGCAAATATGCACCAAATCAGAAATTGCCATAGAGGAAGTAGGGCATCTACACAAAGGAAAACACAAGACCAGCAAGTCTACAGAATAAAACAAGCAAGAACTAAGGGATCACCCTTCCAATCAAACATAAACAAATCATCATAAAGTGGATGAGGGAGCACAGTCATCTAAGCTATGCAGCGACTGGAAAACAACAGCAGGGGCCTTAAACTTCCTTTACAACCCCAAACACGGAATGGCAGCTGCTTTGCTGCGAGTGAGATATTGCCTCGTGGGATGGGCTACTGTTGTAATGGCCTCAACTTTAGAATGGTGTATTGGAGGAGTAGAGCCAGAGAGCTCGGTGGCAGTAGCTTTGGACCTCTTGCGACCAAGAGACTGGGGCCTTAATGCACCAACTGTAGCAGCTTCAGTAGACATTGGATCCACTTGAGGAACAACATAAGGGCCAGCACAGTACGGTTCCTGCTTCTCAACTGCAGTTGTTTCTGTAGAGGGGCTAGAACTAGCTGAACAAGTTGGAGTCTCATACGACCTCTTTTTACTTCTAGGCTTGAGTCCTTTGGTGCAAGTGAGAGTTGAATGACCTAGAGTCTTACACTGCTTGCAAAAGCGTGGCAGAAATTCATACACAAGCTACTGAATCAAAGTGGTGCCATTGGGTAAAATTACATTGATAGAGGATGGCAAGTTGGAGAGCAGGTCTACTTCAATAAGGACTCTAGCTTAGGAGACCCGAGTCATTTATGCAGTAGGGTCATCACAATGTATTGGCTTTCCAATCATGTTTGCAATTTTTGATAAACAAATATGGTTCCAGCATCGTAATGGCAGATTAGGTAACATCACCTATGTTGGCATTGTGGTCATATCAAGAGATTGAAAAAAAAAAAAAACAGGCATTATTTTCAGGATAAGAGGCCGACCAAAGACAACATATGGACCTGCACCTAAGACTTCTAGCATCTACAATTCTGATGAGAATGCAAAGATCAACCAACCCGAAGCATGCATAGTGAAATGAGCTTTATGCTGCTAGGTTCGATTAATATACGTTAACAGTGAGGCATAACCTGGGAATTTCCCAGACATATAACCAATCAAGCAGAACTTCCACTTAACAACGAGGTCA